>Ga0315282_10000321_pt1 | contig 95933 bp, 100 predicted proteins | sample YL17G07_20_MG_FD_203693 | JGI IMG/M metagenome (GOLD analysis project Ga0315282, IMG submission 203693) | Sediment microbial communities from Yellowstone Lake, YNP, Wyoming, USA - YL17G07_20 | ecosystem: Environmental > Aquatic > Freshwater > Lake > Sediment | place: USA: Wyoming | collected...
AAGAAAGTTCTGGGCTTACGATAAAATTTGTCAATATGCAAAGACCTAGCGACAGCTATGAATGAATAATATGTAACAAGAAAGAAACTTAAGAAAAAAATTCTATTTTATTTGTTCAACACCCCACTAGACCAAATAGCATAGAAACTAAACTCTACATGCATAAACTAAAATGGATATACATGAACTAAAATTTACTTTATTTTTGGGAAATGACTCACTTGATAATTGTTCAGCCAGATGGATATCCTACCTGTTGATCACTGTAAGTGCGGTATTCCCAGACTCTGGTTGATAGATCTACTCTTTATCCATGATTTCCCTTACTTTAGTTATCTTTTCTGTTGTGAGCTTTATGGCAATATTCTTTATCGTCATTACAAAATTAACTATCATATTATATTGGAGTGGAACTTCTCTGTTCTTTAGGTAGTATTGGTTATCAATCCTTAATTCTTTGTCGCTTTCTAGAATCCTTGTATATCCTTTCGGAACGATGTTCATGTCTTCCAAGAGCTGGCATATTGCTATAGTGCAATCGTGTATCTCGCATTTGATGCCTATTTTCATAAGCAAAGAATATATGGCAAAATATTCGCAGTAGTATTATGTTGTGGCAAGCCATACTTTTGATTTACCTTGAATGCCTTTAAGTATGTCAAGAGTTTCTTCTGCTGTGCGTATGTATTCCTAAAAGAGGTTGTCATTTGGTTCAATAAGTTTTATCCCTTTCTTTCGATTCTTACACCATCTTATTGTTGTAATAAAAACCACCTCACAAAATCTTCGCTTCCTCTTATCAAAAGATGCTTTTTTAAGATTTCATTTCTTAAGGTATCTGACACTTTATTAAGAGTTTTTACACCTATAATATGCAATTCTTTGTTTATCCTTTTAGCAAATACCTTTAATTGTTTAGCATCATAGTTGCCTATTAACAGCAAATCTATATCCTGTGCATCTTTGAATGTAACTGATGCAGAACCAAAGATAAGCGATTTTACATTTTCACCTAAATTTGAATGCAAATAATTCACAAGCTCTGCTAATACTGGATTTTGTTCACATTGGTTTATCAACAAATTTTTTTCTGCTATAACCCAGTAATCAACAATATTTGGATTTTGGAGGTTCAATTGATAAAGAGTTAGTCTCCCTTTATATTCCTTTTTTAGTACGCCTTTGGACTCTAAGATGTTCAGCCATTGCCTTGCTGTTGGGTGTGGTTGCCCTATTTCCCTTGAGATATTTGCTAGATGGAGCTTTTCCTTTGGCTTTGCCAAAAAAGGTACTAAAGCTTCGTATATTGTTATTTTTTTAACCATATAGTTATAAAAGTAACAATTAATATTTAAATCTTTTGATTTTTCCAAATCAAGAAATAAATCTATTACTCAAATTTATCACCCAAATATAGAATTAAAAATAGTGCCCCCAACGGGCAACCACCTTTGAAGTCAAAGCCCCTTCCTTGTTTTTTCATATTTTTTAATTCAAATCTCTCTGAATTCTCGTTATTGGAGCTTTTTTAGAATTTAGAGATGGACAACTATTTATAATTTTCCAAACTTGAGAATATAATTCATTTAATATTGGAATAAGGATCCAGCCTTTCTTCAATAACAGCAGAAAGAGTTAGGTTTCTTTTCATGGCTTCATTTCTGATAATCTCGAAAATATTTCTGCTTATTCTGAAACTAATTGGCCTTTTTGCCATTTTGAGGAGATACTCCAACTAATCTTAGCATGGATTTAATCTCATTACTCAGTAAATCCCAATTTTTAATAATATAACTTTCTTCGCTCAGTTTATCATCTGTCAATTCGGATTTCTTATTTAGGTGAAAATGGTCTTATAGATTTGCAGATATAAAAGTTTTCCTAAAAACTACTGAACTCTCATTATTTTTAAACTCTATTCAAAGAGATGTCAAGGAAAGAATAATGTTATTTCCCTTTCTGCTTCTTCTAATGTTTCTGGATTTATCTCTTTCACTTTCTTTGTGAAGGGAGCAAGAACCTTGATAGCTCTCTGTCCCTTAAGGACGTTTCTTTTTAACTCCTGCCATCTCTTGAATCCTGCTACTCTTGTAGCATCTGGCTTCTGGAAGTAGATTAACAGCTGGTTATGATAGCTGTACTGCCAGAATTTTGACATTGTTTCACAAGTTCCATCCCTAAAATGCTTCTTAACGTAGTATTTGGTGGTTAATTATGACAGAAAGGGTCATCTACTGTTTTAACGCTATGTTTTGGGATGATTAGTAGGTTTAACAAACCACCTAAATATCGACTTTTTATTTAAATAATGTCGAATACTGATGGATATTTTTAAGATACCATTAAAAATCGATTTTATTTATAAGTAAAATCGAAAAATAAGGGTAAAATTTATAATGAATAAAGTATTACTATGGAAATATGGAGCTTAACAGGAGTAAGATTGAGCTGTTAAAGGCAATTGTGGAAGGCAGCAGAACCAGAAAAGAGATAGCAAAAGCCACAAATCTATCAATAAACAGATGCTCTGAAATCTTAATAGAGCTGGAAAAAGACGGTTTTATAACAAGAAAAAGAATTAATAAGAGGCTGGTAATTGAAATAGCATATCTGCCTTATGCTCAGCAATTTAAGGAATTAGCAATTTCAAGTTCTGCTTTTAAAATAGAGGATTTCTTAACCGGTATTAGATTCAGAATTTTAAGCTGCTGTCTTTTAGGCTGGAAAACAACCAAGGATATTGCAGAACAATTAGGCATAGCCTTAACAACAGTTCAGAATAATATTGGCATGCTGCAAGATAGGGGCTTATTAATGGTAGAAAAAAGAAGGTATAAATTTGATAGGAAAGCATGGCCTAAGGTTTACTCTTTTTTATATGCTTATAGAACATTTTCCAGTTTAATGATAGATGTTTTATGGAAATTTGAGGATGAAATCTTATTTGAGGTTAATGAAGAACAGCAAATCAAGGGAAGCTTAACTGGATTTAGCGCTTATGGGCAATATGGGGTTAAAATACGCAATGTCAAATACTACTGCCATCTGCCTGAGAAAAAATTAGGCAAAGAAGAGATATTCATCCATAGCTTGCTGCAAATAAGAGATGATACAAGATCTTTGGATTTGGCTATAGTTTTTTATATTAAGAATAAGTTGGATAATAAAAAGTTAACAAAACTGGCAGTAATACATGATCTTTATCCTGTTTTGCAGGATTTTCTTTATGTAATACAAACTTCAAAAAGCACCACTATAGAAAGGATTATGCCTAAAATCCTACCCATAGATTCAAGAAAGGAGATAGAGGAAACATTAAGGCTTTATAATACAAAATGGTAATTCCTTCAAAGAAGAAAGATGTTATACAATTATTGAAAAGGATTGATAAGAAATTAAGTGAAGAAGTAATTATATATTTGCTTGGAGGTGGTGCTATGGCCTTAAGGGGCATTAAAGATTCTACTATTGATCTTGATTTTGTTGTTATAAAGAAAAGAAACTATGTAGCTCTAAAAAAAGCAATAGAAAAGATTGGCTATAAGCTGGATGAAACATCATATGACTCAAGAATTTATAAGAATGCTGTAATTCTTTTTAATAAAGGCAGCTCAAGAATTGATATTTTTGTTAAATCCATTGTTGGTATGCTGGATTTTACAAAGGAAATGGAGAAAAGGGCTGAGATTCTTGAGGAATTTGATAAATTAAGAATAAAGCTAGCTTCTAATGAAGATATATTCTTGCTTAAATCCTTATCTGACAGAGATAAAGACATTATTGATTGCAGAACCTTGCTCCTTACAGGATTGAAATCTGATATTATTGTAAAAGAACGCATAACACAGCACAGGGAAGATATAAAGTGGATTTTTTGGCTATATGAGATGATTTGCAGACTGCAAAACAGGTATTCTCATTTAAGAATAAGGTTTAAAACTAAGGTGTGGCAGGAATGCAGAAAAAACTGGAAATATAAGCCCAAGAATTTTATGAAAGATATTGGAAAACTTGAGACACATATAAAAGAAAAGAAATTTAGAGATAATGTTGAGGAAGATTTGAAAGGCAGAAAATATCATTACAGGCATGAGTTATTGAGGGAGTTGTGTTGATGATTCTAAATTTTTTTTATTACTAATTAATGGTTAAATAATAGAAATGTTTAAATAGGCAAGCCGATTTTATCATACTCAAAGGGGTGTTGTTTTAGGCTTAAAGAGGCTTAAATGAAAAATCTCTGTGGGCCCTTCCAAAAGTGTGAATTCTTGATAGTTTTCCTAGTAAATGTGATAGGGGAAATGAAAAAATGAATCCAAAGGTAGTGCTTATCCAACCTCCTGCAAATTGTGTTGATGAAGATAGGAAAGAGCCTCCAATAGGGCTTCTTTATATAGCATCTAACACAAGAAAAAGAGGGTACGCAGATGTTTCTGTATATGATATGACAGGCTGCAGAAGCGAGCAGGAGAGGGCCAATAAAATCAAGGCTATCCCAAATGGAGATATTTATGGCATCCATTGCTTGTGCACTACTTATGGCTATGCTAAGCAGGCTATTAGCCAAATAAGGGTTGCTAACCCTTCTGCTTATGTGTTAATAGGAGGCCCAAATCCAAGCGGCGTTCCTGACTTTACTTTTCAAGATTCTGGAGCGGATGTTGTTGGTGTGGGAGAAGGAGAGGATTTATTTAATGACTGCATTGACTCTTTTGTTGCAGGCAAAAGGCTTAAGGGAATAATAAAAGGGTATGGCCGTGATGATATTGACAGCTACTCGTTTCCTGCACGTGACTTAGTGGATCTTACTACGTATACAAGAACCTTAATGGGGCGGCCTGTTATTTCCTTATTAAGCTCAAGGGGGTGCAAGCATCATTGTTTCCATTGCAATAGCGTTGTAATGGGCGGAGGAAACAATAATGCAAGATACAGAAGTGCTGGAAATATTGCAGGAGAGATAGCCTCGCTAAGAGACAGGTATAATTATTTTAGGTTTAACGATGACCATTTTACTGGAAATCCCAGCCTGGAAGATGTCTTATCGCAAATAAAAGGGCTTAAAATCAAATTTCGCATTTTCGCAAGGGTTGATGATCTCAATGATGAAACATGTAGGATGTTGAAGGGAGCTGGTTGTGTGCACGTTTCAATCGGGTTAGAGTCATTGAATTATGATAATCTGAAATCAATTGGAAAAATGAGCCAGATTGGACGTGAGGGGAATGTGAGAATTGCAAAAAGTCATGGCTTAGTAGTAAGATCTTCTTTTATGGTGGGATTGCCTTCTGATACTGATAGAACAATTGATGATGCATTTAGGAGAGCATCTCAGCTGGGCATAGACGAGTTTGCAATTTACCCATTAATGCCATACCCAGGAACAAAAATCTGGAAAAACCCTGAGAGGTTTGGTTATACAATTGTTGATTCTGATTTTATTGATTATATTCAAATTGGAAAGAATGGAAAAACATGCTTTGCTTTAAAACATAAGAATTTCGGCCCTGAGGATGTGGAGAGATGGTTAAAAACCGCTACTCAAATACTTAAAGAAAGTGGGGCTAAGCATGTTAGTGAAAGTGAGGTTGCAAAATGAACATGATGTCTGATCTGAAGTTAGAGAGACAGCAAGTGGCAGAAATGGAAAGAGCGCTTCATTTTACAGGGGAATATTTTCCTGATGAGGTTGCACAGGAGACTCGGACTGAGATAGCAAAAAGACAATTAAAAAATATAGAGGGTAATCCTGAAACCAGGCAAGAATTTGAAAAGTATAGTCCAAAAAGCGTGTCATTGCCCTGGACATTTGGAGCAAGGTTAAGCGGATTATCGATAGTTATAGCAAATTGCATCATGGATATGGATATATTCGGCAGAGAAATTGCAGACAACTTGGACGAGCTTAGGGAATGTATTTATTATTCTCATGATCCTATGTTTGGAAGATATGTTGATGATTTAATTGGTCTTCCTCATGTACCAACCTTCTGTGTTAATATGGGTCTTTGCAGAAAAGATGTCATTAAGATAGCGGATTTTGGTTGCGCTCCAACAAAAGAGGGAGGCAGCACTATCTTATTCCTAAAAAACATATTTACAAAAGCATTTCCTAACAAACATTTCCAGTTTTTTGGTTATGACATTGATTTCAGAGAGAGGTATCCTAAATTTAATGGAGAAGGGGGATTTATAGGATGGGAAACAGGATATGTTTTTGATGAGCAAGGCATGGCAACTCTTAATGGGGATATATATTATAATGCAAACAACCCAAGATTTAATATTGTCCCAGTTAGGGCGGATTCCCGACTTGAAAACACGTTTGATAGGTCCCATAACACCTATGATATAATCATTAATTCTATGTTTTATTCTGTGTTTGAGATGACCGGAGAGCCTAAAGAAAGCCTTGATGTTATGCTTAACAATATCCTTTCATTGCGAAGTTCCCAAGGGATTCTTTTTTTAAATACCTGCGATGACTGCTTTAGGATTTACCCTTCCCCTACTACTCATGAATTAGGGGCGGTTGTTCCTTTTATTTCATCATTAGGTAATATACAACAAAAAGTAAGGGACATTCTCACTGGATATAAATATTGCAGGGGGGTTTTTGCTCAATCTGGAGCACCAAAGCCAAATGATGAAAAAAGAGTAGAAGAGGCTATATATAAGGCACATAGGCTGGCTACCCGAGACTTGACTTTTTTAGACAGGTTATTTGAAACATATGAGCGTATAAATGAAGGAGCGAATCTGGATGAAGCATTGGCCTGCTTAGTGGATCCCAATCTATCCACAAGCCCAGCAAGAAAGGAATTAACGAGAGGAAGAATATACTCTATTAGGCAGGATATTGGAGGATATTAGTAAATGTCATTTGGAGATTCATTCGAGGATGTGGAATTAAGCCAATATAAATGGGCAACGCATTTGGATAAACTTCAAGCCCTTGCCAATGGCGAAGATGTTTTTCCAGTAACTGTTGAGCTGGATTTGGTTGATTACTGTAATCACGATTGCGGATGGTGCGTTGACCCAAAACATATGAACCATTCACTTGAAAGGGAATTCGTATCAAAATTGCTTGATGAGCTTAAGCGTCTTGGGATAGAAGGAATAGTCTTTAAAGGGGGAGGGGAAGGTACATTGCATCCCTCTTATAAAGATATACTAAAAGAGGCTAAAGAATTTGGTTTTGAAGTTGGAATTGTTACAAATGGGAGCAGGATATCACAGCTTTATGTTCCTGTTGTGGAAAATGCCAGCTATGTTAGAGTAAGCGTTGACGGACCTACCCCTGAGTCTCACAGACGGATTCACAGAAAGGACGATTTTGATGATATAGTTAATGGAATTTATAAGATGATTCATTTGAGAAACAAGAAGCAGCAAAGACATCCTATTGTAGGACTTTCATTTGCAATGGATTATTCTCTAATTGATTTAGTAGGTGAAGCAATAAGATTAGGCGACAGATTAAATGCAGATTATGTCTTCTTCAGGCCTCCTTTCTTTGAAGAGGCTGGAAGGGAAAACACGATGACAGTAGAGCAAAAAAGAGAACTTTTAGCAGCATTTGAAAAAGGAAAAAGGGACTATAAAGGGGGGTTGAAAGTTTTCATAGACTATTGGATATCTGACAGTGAAGCAGAGTATTTCTCTTCAAGAGCAGACTCACCCCGAAGAGGAAAATACATTCAGAAAGGAGCAAATGGAATAGAACATATCACTGGAAGATGCTTGGCTTCGCCCATATTGGCTGTTGTAGCAGCCGATAGAAATGTTTATCCATGCTGCAACCTCAGGTTTGTCGAAGAGTGGAGCATTGGCATTTTAGATTATGAAAGAGGGAATACATTTGAAAGGTTATGGGATGGCAAAAAAAGAAAAGAGGTTATGGACAGAATCCATAGGATTGAATGCATTAAATTTTGCACTCATCCTATGAGCAGGTATAATGAAGTTATTGAATACCTAAAAAGTCCGCAGCACCACAGGGGATTTGTATAAAAAATTGAGGGGTAATAAAAACGGTACAAGAAAAAACAAAAAATGAAACGGTTGCATTAGTTTATTCTAAAGATAACCTCACACCACCACCTCAAATCGTTTTTAGATCTCTAATCTATCTGTTACCTAACCTTACTTTTGAGACTGAACTGCCTTTTATGGTTTTGGGTATAAATGAAAGACATATTTTAGATTGTGCACTAAAACTTTACCAAAGAGAAGGTCCACAAGAAATTAAACAATTTCCAATGATTCCTTACCTTTATCTTGGATGTTCAAAAGTCTTGATGAATGACAAGCATATTTTTGTTGTTATAGGTGCATCAAGTGAGACAAATCCCGAAACTGTTGTATTTCCAATCCAAGAAGAAAATAAAAAAGATTTTCCAAAATATCTAATGGGTGGAGACTCTGCTTGTTTAACAGATAGATTATTTGTAGTAGGTAGCGATCAAACAACATTAACTAAAGTTTATGATAATAAAACATTGGAGTTAGTAGCAGAAACGCCAACAGAAAAAAAAGGATTGGTCAGGGGAGTTGCCTTCTCCCGGGAAGCAAATGAACTTTTTACAGCTGAATATGGGCTAATTGGAAATCAATATCAAAATGGAACCATCAATCGCTATAGTCTTGATGATATATCAGGATTGTTAAGGCCAGAAACAAAAATAAGATTAGATGGGTGGGATATGTGGGGTATGAAGGTCTCAGGAAGCCAATTAGTCATAAACTAATAATGGAACCCTCCAAGTTTATGATGCAAAAAGCCTAAAATTGATTGGTGCACTATCTGATTTTAGCCATAGGGGTCCTTTATGGGTTGTCGATGAGCACATAATATCAGGGACTAAACAGAATGAAAGATTTTCCTTTTTAGTATATTCATTGGATAACTTAAAATTATTAGACAAAGTTGATCTGTCCAACAACTACGAATGGTTTATTAGAAACGAATGATGAAGATGGTCAATAGAAGATTAACCCTAAAAAAAGAATCTTTTGGCGGTTTTTTTGTAGACACACAAACAAAAAAGAGGATGTTTCTTAGGCCAGACGAATATGAAAGCAAAAGGCAAGAATTATTAGGATTAAAAGACAAAGACCCTAAAGTGCAAATCATTGATGTAACAAAAATTGGTTATCCTCTTTTGACTAATGCTACCTCAAGCCCGAATGATATTTTTTTGGAATTAACGAAACATTGTAATGGGGCTTGCACAGACTGTTTTATGGATTCTAATTCACCTAAATGGAATCAAGCAGAGATTTCATTCTCAGATATTGAAGAAATTGTCAGGCAGTTTGCTGATTTGGGCGGTTATTCTGTAAGGCTAACAGGGGGAGAGCCAACATTAAGGCAAGATTTTTTTGATATTGTAGATTTGCTAAATGAAGCTAGTATGGAAGTTGGCTTGAATACAAATGGTATGTTTGACGAAAAAAAACTTGAGCAGATTCTTTCCAGGGGCATTAAAGATATAAGAATAAGCTTGGATGGACCTGAAGAAGTTAATGATAGAATAAGATGGTCTGGAAATTATAGGGGCGCTATCACAACTATTGAGAGAATAGCTGAGTACAATAAAACAGCACAAGATCCAACAAATCCAACAATAAATGTAGTGTTAATGAGGTCAACAATGCCTCACATGGAACAAATGGCTAGGTTAGCGCATGGTTATGGCTTTAAAATAAGCTTTGGGCTAATGCGATTAAGCGGCAGGGCAGAAAGAGATGAGATGCTTTCTCCTGAAGAGGTTGTTCAGGCAGCGTATAGGGCGCAAAAAATAAGGGAAGAATTGGGATTGCCCAAAGGCACTGTTAGGGTTAACTATGATATATTTTGTGAAGGGGTACAAGATGGAAAAGGAAGAGAGATTACAGGTTATAACCCATTTCCTTTTGATAATTCAAAATGTCCCCTAGGAACATCCGGGTTAAATCTCGATGCCTATGCCAGAATAGCTCCCTGCGGTTATTTTGTTAATGCTGAAGAGATGACAGGGGAGGACATCAGAGGAAAAGATTTGCTCCATGTATGGCATAATTCACAACTGCTAAAGATGATCAGGAATTTAACAAGGGAAGGCTGTGTAGACTGTGAGTATTATAAGACCAAATGCAACGGAGGCTGTCCTGCAATGGCTTATTTTGTAGAAAAGAACATAAATGGAAAAGATCCTTATTGCATAAGAAATGTTGATATTGGGAAAGTTACAGGAGAACTGAAAAGATGAGATTAAATCAATTATTGTTGGAGTTGCATAGCATGGGGATATACCCACCTAAGCTTTGGGACGAATATATTGGTTATTTTCTTGAAAGTGGCAAGCTTAGGGAATATATAAGGGAGAACCAGGAAATATATCATCCATCTGAAGACCCTGCCAGTAGCCTTACCGCAAGAATAAAAAGCGGAAAAGGAGTGAATCAATCAGAAGTTGACTATTCAATTTCTCCAAAGATAGTAAGTGTGGATTTTCTTTCTGATCAGGAAGTAAGGGGCAAAATGACGCTTGGAATTGTTTCTGGTGCTTTCGACTTATTGCATTTGGGTCACGCAAGATATATGAATGAGGCTAAAAGATATTTTAGGGAAAGCCCAAATCCAAAATTATGCGCAATGACGTTATCTGATAAGCATATTAGAGAGAAAAAAGGCGAACGCACGCCCATCATGAACATAAATGAGAGGCTGGAAATGATAGCCGGGATTACGGCTGTTGATTATGTAATCCCCCTCAGAGAACCTGATTGTCTTGTTGCATTAGGCAGCATAAAGCCTGACTATTTTTTGAAAGCAGGTAGGGATAGTTCGCAGGGAATTGTGAAAAGAGAGGTAGACCTTGTAGCATCTTATGGCGGTGCAGTTATTATCTTGGCGCCTGGGTCTCCATGCGGAGGAACCACTGGAAAGATAATTGATAGGGTACTTAGGGGCGGCTGAAATGGATTTTGAAAGAATAATAAGATTTGCGCAAACCCTTGACAATTCACGGGATTCTATAGAAATGCTATATTGTTATTTGCTGGATGTATTTGAATTGAAAAGACCAGAGGAAAGGGATATCCAAAGAAATGGCGTTTTGATTACATTTGATGGGCACAGCGGAGCTGGAAAAGACACTCAAATAGGTCTGCTGAAAGCTCATATGCAAAAAGGAGTATATGACAGATATAATGTTGTTGACCTTATCCAGAAAAGAAATGATCCTTTTAGGCAAGTGCCAAAATATTTATGGGCTCATCCAGAAGTTCGGTCAGCAACAAATTGTTCATTACTACTTTTAACTGCTGGCAGTAGGTATTTTATGTACCATACTGTTTTGCCGTTATTGGAAGATCCTCAGGCTGTTTTAATATTAAACAGAAGCTATTTCTCTCATATAGCTTATCATGCTTCTAATAAAGACGAGCTGCCTGCTTTGGTTGCGTTATCAGATTTTGATCCAAAGCCAGATATGGCATTTATTTTAGAATGCAATACAGGTGCTGCTTTTTCAAGGGTAACAAGAAGGGCACCTGAAAAAGGAGGAATAGTTTATCGAAATGAAAAGCCAGATTATATTGAAAGAGTTAAAGAAAATTTTAGAGGGTTAGCAGCCTTAGTTAACGGATTAATTTTTGTTGACACTTCAGGGAAGCCTGAATTGGCGGCTCAGGAGATATCCCGAAAAGTTGATGATTATTTTAAGCAAAGAAAATGAAAGCTATAATCTTAGCTGGCGGAAGGGGAAAAAGGTTAGGCAAATTGACAGATTCCAAGCCTAAGCCATTGGTTGATATATTGGGCAGACCTATTTTAGAACATCTGATAAGAAACGCTTCAGAAGCTGGCATTAGGGATTATTTAGTCAATGTAGGATACTTAGGCGGTATGATTCAAGAATATTTTGGAGACGGCTCAAGATTTGGTGTTAATATGCAATATTTTGAATCAGGAGGAAAGGAGGCAGAGCAGCCTATATTTGCTGCAAGAGGGTATTTGGGGGAGGGAACATTCTATTGTTTTTGCGGTGATAATATTATTCCTCAATCTCAAATAGAAAGAATAATAAAATTTCATGTGCAGACAAAGGCTGATGCAACATTTACTTTAGAACAAGGTGAGCCCGAAACAGTAAAAAGAGTCATGGTAGTCAATAATAGAATTGTTGGGTCAAGCAGAGATATAACAAATCCAGTGCTTGTTTATAACATGGCAATGCAAACAGCTTTTCTTGATATCCTTTATGAAGCTGTAAAAAAAAGAGAAGAAAAAGCATTTGCTTTTGTGATGGACCATTTAGCAAGGGAACATAACGTTTATGCATTAAACATACCTTTCATTAACATTAATACTCCAAAAGATATTCAGAATGCTGAAAGACTGCTAATGCAAAGCTGATGAAAATGAGCAAGAATGTTGATTTCAAATCATTGGGATTTAGAGATATAGAAATGCATGAATTTCCTAACATAATAAATATAGAAGTATACAGGGGGGATTGTTACTGTAGCTGTGTTCATTGCCCTGTTGGAACTACAGAACCTGGCAAGCGCAAAGAACGATTTGGAGAAAGAGGAATGGATTTGGAGTTATATAAGAAAATTGTTGCAGAAATGTCCCAGCATCCTCATTCGACTGTTAGGGTGCATTCAGTTGGCGAGCCGCTTATTTGGGAAAACCTTGCTGAAGCTTTACAGTTTACCCATGATAATGGAGTTATACCCTGGATTTTTACATGTGCAGCAACCAATGATACTGATTTACTGGAAGCTATTTGCGACAATACAAATTTTGTAGAAGTATCTGTAAACAGCGTTACTCCAGATGATTATAAGGCAACCAAAGGGGTGGATGCATTTGAAATTGTTTCTGGAAATATACAGAGAATGCATGATTATATTAGGGATAAAGGGCTAGCCACGCGTTTAATAGCCAGCAGGGTAGAGTCTCTAAATAAAACAGCAGATGAAGAGTTTGTAAGATATTGGAAAGATTCTGGTTTAGTGGACGATGCATTTATTAGAAGTTATCATACTTATAACGATATATTGCCTAAATTACCAGGAGAAGCACAACATAAACATGAACCTTGTTTAGTTCATTGGGCTAGATTTAATATAAGTGTAGATGGTTATGCTGTGGTTTGCTTTAATGAGCTTTTCAAAGAGCATTTAGACCCTTCTTTAGTATTTGGGAATTTAAGGGAGCAATCAATTGCTGAGATTTGGCATGGACCTAAATTAACTGCCCTTCGAAGAGCAGAATTGAGTGGTGATTATTCAACTCTTCCTTTTGGAGAAGCTTTACCATGTAAAGATTGTTATTCATGCCAACCATTGTTAGGGAAGAGGCAGACTAGTGAGTATCAAATAAGACAATTTTGGGTGAGTAAAAATGGAAAAGAAAGATAAATATCAAGGGGATAAAGCTCTTGCAGTAGTAATTTCTAAATTAAAGGTTGATGGTAATCCTAATTTTGATCCAACAACACTGCTATTTTTAGAACCACTAGGAAGATTAACAGAATTTAAAGATGATTTGAACTTTCACTCTATTTTTGATGCAACCACTGGCCTTTACGTTTCAAGTGATTTAAATTATTTATACTACTTTGATGGTAAACACGAAATGGTTGGCGATACAGATAATGCCCGAAAATACGGTTTTATCTGGGATAATTTCTTCAAAATTGGAAATGATGTTTTTTGTTTAAGATATGGGTTAGTTACAGGAGGTATAGATCTATTACAATTAACTAAGGAAGGTATACCTGATTTCGATAATGTTGATCGAGGTGCTCGTCTAATTAGTGGCAAGCCTAATCTTACTCAAGATTTTGTATTAGGAGGTAATAATCAAGCATACATTTCTGAGTTAGGAGGATTGTGGAGAAAATTACAGTTAAAGTTTGATGATAAACAAAGAATATCGAGAGAAGGAGGCGTGCCCCCTGTTTTAGGCCGTAGGAAAAATCCACCTATGTTTGCTTACCATCAAGGAAAGATGTATGATTTTCAAGGAAATGAAGTTTACGAAACCGATAGTAATGAATGTATATTAGAAACACAGTCACGAATAACTTCAGCATGTAGTTTAGATGACCTATTTTGTTTAACTGAAGAAGGAGATATATGGGATGTAAGAAAAAAAGTAGTAATTTCTCATGAACCAAGAGCGCAAAGTCTATCTAGTTATAGAGGTGACTTACTCTACATCGATGATAATTCCATATCTAGAGTAAATGATGGAGCTAAGATTATACATTTAAGAGAAGAGGGCATAGATGGAAAAATTACTAAAGTATTACCTATCCATGGTGGATGGTATGATCTATTTATATCTACATGCACAACCAAGTTAACAAAGAATATCTAACCGAGGGATTAGTATATGCTTAAACTCTACAAAGAACATCCGGAATTCCATGAATTTAGCAAGTTTGATACAGAAAGAGGTAGGTTGGAACCTATAACCCAAGATGAATTCAACAGATTTTTACCAGAAGATTTCAAAGAAAAACCATCTGACAAAGCACCAGTCCAAAGGGTCGAAACTGACAATGTAATCATCTTTACAGGGGAAACCCCTGAAACACACACAAGATTCCCCAGGAGGGTATATTTTCAGATTACGAGATACTGCAACTTAGAATGCCCTACTTGCTTCATAAAAGCAGGACAAGATGGAGCCCATATTCCCACAGGCGCAATAATGGATATAGCTGAGTTTATGGGCCGAAACGGATTAATTGAGGTAAGGCTAACAGGTGGAGAACCCACAACACACCCTAATTTCTTTGATATTCTGCATAAATTTCAGCAAGAAAATGTGTATGTATCTGTTGCTACTAACGGGGTTATGAGCCAGCGAACACTTGATGCACTGTGTGAAGAAAGTAACCTTTGGGTTATTTGCTCTATTGACGGAAACAGAGAAACACATAACCGATACAGACCAAATACTTTCGATAGAATAGTCAGAAATTTGAGATATTTAAAATTAAAGAATCCTGCAACAAGGCTAAGGCTAACTACTGTCCTTACCAAAGAAAATAAAGGGCAGATATATGAGTTAGGGGAGCTTACAAAATCATTAGGTGCAGAGAGCATAACAGTAATACCTTTGCGCCCTCAAGTGAGAGACCCAAGAGTAAAGTATAATATGGTCACTGCAAAGGAATTCCTTAAAGTGATAGAAGATTTGGTTAAAGCAAAAGAGAAATTAGGAATAAATGTAACAACTACCATAGAAACTGACTATAAAAAACAGATTTATTCAGATCCTATATTTAGAAAGAGGTCCTCTTGTGCAGCGGGCAGGGAGGGGACTAACTTGGATTATGATGCGGAAAAGCAGGAGTTTGTTGTTTATGGTTGCTCATACTCTCCGGCAGTCGATCTTAGAGCCGACGCTAACCTAAGAAGACCTTTTTTAGCAGGAACATTCCCCATCCGTGATGTGCCTAGGTTTTTAGATATTTGGAGGAATGAGTCGGCATGGACTATTTTTAGGGACCTTTCTTTAAAATCAGATGATTGCTTTGGCTGTGAATATTTTGCAGAGCATAAATGCGTTGGGTCTTGCCCTATTCAAAATGTGGATTATTCCCTAATTAAAGCTGATGCTGATGTTTTGGATCAGCTTAGAACTCAAATTCAAAAGAATAGTGAATGGTATTGCTATAAGAAAATTGTTGGTTAAAGACAAGTGCATTAAAGAATAAAGGTTATAGAAAGAAAGAATCCACCTCTTTTTTTAAAAAAATCTATTTCTTTTTCTTTTCGCTTTGACTGCTCATCACTTTCTCCATGTAAGACATGGGTTTCAAATCTGTTATGGTGGTTTTATGTATTAACCATTTACCCTCTTCGCTTTTGGCAATTGACGTTTCCACAATTGGCTGCTTGTTCAATTGCTCTATTTTTGTTTCGCTTAGTTCTGTCATTTTATTCCCTCCGTTTATCTTTTATATTGTCCAGCATTTTTTCAAATTCGTGCTGGTTCATTTCATCTTCTTCCATTTTTATCCCTCCAACTTTTTAACAAATGCTCTTGTTTTTATTGCGTGTTTTCCTTCTGTATTGCTTCTTACTGCAACCTCTTTAAGGTAGACTAAATATTTCTGATTGTTTAATTTTATAATTTTTGAATTGTTCATTTAAACCTAATTTATGAAATTTTAATGCTTTATACAGGTTTTAATCTAACCGCCAAAAGAAAAAAAGGGCCTTAGAAAAAGCAAAAGAATGTTAGAAGTACAGAAGAATAGACGGTTGTAATCCAGATGATGAAGAAAAATATAAAAAATGTCCTAGTGACTGGTATAAATATACATAATAAAAAAATTTATTGTTTTACTAAACGGGGTTATTTTATCTTGACCATCAGGTAAAAGCCGAACGCCCAATCTCCAATTTTGGTTTTTTGTCCTAGAAATTCTGGCCTGTACTCTTCCCTCCCTAAAGTAATAAGCAGGCCCATCCTGTCACTAAATTGCCCCTCGAAATTTAACTCCACATTGGTTCCAAATCCTTTCCATGAGTCTTTTCTGACCGTCTCCAACGCACTATACCTATAATGCCCTGAACGATAATCAAATTGAGTGTTGGGAAATCCAACTTGAATGCCAAGTGTTGAATCCTCATTAAGGTCAATTTTCACCCCAGCAAATGGCATGTAAGTTAAGCCGCCTATTTTTAGTTCAGTAAATGCGTATGATTCATACGGCCAAGGAAGAGGCTGCAGCGCAGTATCATACATGCTATCTTTAGAGTCGGTAAAAAGGTAATTATACCTGCCATCTATCCCACCCGCAAATCTTAATCTTCCTGACCCAATCAAGCCCTCTACTCCAACTGAAAGTGAAGAACCCCATCCTCCCTTAATGTCGGTTGTTGCTGATCCTCTTGAAGGGCCTCCATCATCCGGATGAATTGGTGTTGTTTGCAGCTCGCTACCAAGGTTAACATCATACTTAATAGAATTTACTCCGCCCCTAATGTAAATGCCTCTCTGTTTGTCTCCCTGTTTTCGGTTATCTTCATCAGGCTGCTCGCTAGAAAGTTTTACAGAAAGCTGGTCCATAGAAGGGTAACTCATGGCTTGCAATTGGTTCGCAGAAACATCACTAGCTGACATAGCTGCGGCAGCCAACAATAACCAAACTTTTAATCCCCTCATAAGGCTGGGTAATGCAGATATATATTTAAACTTTTCGATTATAACTACTACAAAATGATAAATTAATTCTAAAATTTGCCACAATGCTTTGTGCGATAATTCCTAGAACTCCTTAACTTTAATTCCTATTAGCCTATGCTTTTGCGTATTGTCTTATTTTTTCATATGCCCAGAACTTTCTTTTAGCTGCCCTGAGCATATTTTCTTCCTTCTTTGCTCTAATTCTCTCACCAAATTTTCTTTTAACAGCTGAGATGATCCCTTCGGTTCCTGTCCATCTCATGCCGTATGATGTCCTTTCAGCCCATTTCTCGTAACCAAGATATTTGAATCTTGCAACCTCGATATTCCTCCTAACAGAGCCTCCTCCTTGGTCAATAACTGCATCTTTTCTTATCTTTATAGCTGAAGGGATGTTGTAGTGGTCTAGGAAATCAAATAATTCATGAACATCATATTTCCCATCACCCCAAAAGCCGAGAATATTGTATCCCATTGCATCCAGCTCAGTCATATGGGTCATTGCAACATCTGGTTCTGATAACTCTTCACCTTCAATAGCGACATCAACTTCATAGAGATCCTTGGTATATGGATTCCCAGTTAAAGTCACCTTAATGAACTTTTTATCGCCATCCCCATACATTTTCTCAAAATATTCTCCGCTCATGTTCATCTTGACACCTGTCAGATCAGTTGAGCAATATATGTCCTTATCTTTGGGAAGGCTAAGAACTGGTTTCTTCCTCTTTTTAGCATCCTCCTGTCTCGTTAATTCATCAATTACTTTTAATAATGGGTTTGTCATTCTAGGATCGGATAGCCACACTTAACGCATTGGAACTCTGCTCCTAGCTTTACCTTATTCATTTCATTACACATTGGGCAAAGCATGATAGCTGTCTCTTCTGGCATATAAATAAGAAGATAACCGGAATATAAAAGATTATCTTGATACAGGATTACCTTGTGCTTCCATTTCTAAGTTTTTTTTAAAGAAATATGTTAAAGTTATTAGTGGCTTTAAAAACACCTGTGTAACATATATATTGTAGTATATATGTTAGAAATATTTAAAAAGTAAAACTCATTCACATCACATTATGGACAGACTTGGACATAAGCCTACAACAGAACCTAATTCCTTAGAACAATACCTGATTGGGCACCATAAAATTGAAAGCGCTTTATGCAAAGAAGAGATTGATTGGGATGAATATCAAAAAAGGGATCAGCAACTATTAGAGAGATTCAATGGCAGGGTAAGCAAAAAGGATATTATCCTATTTGATGACCTCTCTTCATATGTTCATTTTCTTTATGAAACAGGTTTCGATAGAAGGGATATCCAAGAAATTGTAGCGCATGAAAAAAAACATTTTGAAGAGGCACAAAGACTGGGATACTCTCCAAAATACGGTGTCTGGTGCTGTACTGAAGACAATTACAAATTCATGGTATACCTTAAAGAGGCCATTGATGCAGATGCAAGAAGAGCTATTGCCTTGAAACCTGATGATCCAAGTTCTTTGGATAAGATGTGTGATTAGATTTGCTGAAAAAATCCTTCTTGTTAGCTGTTCAGAATTATCGTCGTCCTAAATACAATGCTTGGCGATTAATTATGTGCATTAGTTGTGAACCATTCGCAGTCGGCTCGAGCGTAACAGAGGTCGCATCGCGGATGGTCTTCTAGGCAAATTCCCTTATATATTGTTGGCTTGTATTGCTTAATCCAGAGTTAGCAAGTTCAACCAACTCTTTATCCACATCAAATTTATTACCATATATGCTCCTTTGTTCCATCTTATTTTTTCGGCAGATGGGCATATATAATACCTTTTAGACCCAAATTGATTAAAGGTCAAAAAAGAGGCTTTTAACTCTAAGAAATTTGCCCCCAACGAGAGTACACAAAAACTTCCATATTAGGGGCATTTTTTATGTCATGGTGCAAAATATGCATTCTGCAACAGTTATGGGCTGTTCGCTATGCTAAGATAGCCAGAGTCCTGCAATTTTATAGAACTAACTCAAATTCACCACGAAATGCTTCTTATCCGGTACAGAAACATATACATCTTCTCCACCTTTAAGGTTTAAGCTCCTAGCAACATCTCTATTGATATACATCCCCAACCTATCTTGGGAAAGCTTTACTATCTTCTGCTTTATTTTTAAAGGAGTTTCCCTCAATTCTCGAACAACCTTCTCAGAAGATACTGGCTCAAATTCAAAATAATCGCAATCAGGACACTGATAACTAATAGCCTTACTTCTAGCACCTTGTACCCTAACTTCCACTTTTCTTAATTCCGACCTACATTTTGGGCATTTCATTTTATCTCACCTTTTATTCTTTCTTAGCGTTAATGACATACAAAATATCATCTCTTATTTCAAAGAGAATATAAAATCCCTCTTTTTCAATCTCGAATTTATCTCCCTTTTTTCTTGGATTTTTTGTACTAAAAATTATCTCTACAACTTTATCCCTTGGAACTTGTTTTTCATGTTCTTTAAGATAATGATCTGTTGGTTCTATATCTGTGAAATAAACCATAATATCAATCCTACTACATAAATGTAGTCATATCTACTATATAAACCTTTTGAAAATTGCGGGGCTTTGTGATCTATAATAAAACGCTTCGTGGATGGCTTTCCAATTCGTCATTCCGCTTCGGCTATCCACTGCACTAAACAAGTCAGACTCTGGCAATTTCTTAAAAACAAAAAGTTTAAATATATAAACATATCACACATAATGAACGTAATATACTGGAGGTAAAAAAATGGTAAGCATAACTTTATCGGTTCCGCAGGATATGAAGCAAGAGATGGATACATTTCAGGATATAAATTGGAGTGCAGTAGCTAGGCAAGCAATAAAAAGAAAACTTTTAATGCTAGAAAAGTTTAAAGAATTCACAAAAGATAGTACTTTAACTGAAGAAGAAGCGCTAGAGTTAGGCAGGCAAGTTGGTGAAAAAGCTATGAAAAAGCATAGGGCATAATGATAATTGTAGTAATCGACGCAAATATATTATTTTCTGCTTTGATTAAGAATAGTTTGACTGCCGAACTTATATTTGAAGAAGAAGTTATGTTATTTGCTCCAGAATTTGTTGTTAAAGAGTTTCTAAAGTATGAAGAGTTGATATTAAAGAAAACATCAAGAACAAGAGAAGAGTTTGTTCAGATTATGCATGTGTTGAAAGATATTATCACAGTTGTTCCAAAAGAAGAATATTCTAAGTTTATTGAAGAAGCTGAAAAATTTTCTCCTGATAAAAAAGATGTTATGTATTTAGCTCTTGCTTTAAAATTGAAATGTGCTGTCTGGTCTAATGATAAGAAACTAAAACAACAGGATGAAGTTAAAATTTATTCTACAGAAGACTTAAAGAATGAACTTAAGAAGTGAAATTGCGGGGTTCAGTTTTTCTATAATAAAAAACCTCGTGAATGGCCCTTACTCACTCAGCAAACTTCGTTAGATCACACATGTTTAAACTTAATTGAAAAATAGCCTAACCATAGAAAACTATTTATAGAAGGGTATTTTTAATAGGTGATATGTGTGCAGGGGGAAATATTTATGGGATTGTCACATTGCTTGTAGGAATTGGAATAATGATTTTCTTAAATATTCCATTGCTTAAAAAGGAATCTACAAAAAATTTTAAATGGAAGATTATAATTGCGGATTTCCTTCTTATAATAATAATTGTATGTTTTTACCGTTTCTTTAGTTCAATGTGGTGTTAAGCCTTTTTTCAACTTTCGTAAAGGAAGTCGTTAGAACTCCATTTCATTTGTAACTACTGATGAGATTAACAGTTACTTACCTACTACAAAAATTGAGCCTCTACTCTAGAGGTCTCCTTCTCAATTTTCTTCGTGCAAATTTTTTCCAGCTCTTTTCACAAAATTTCTCAATTTGAATCCCACTATTTTGTCACTAATAAGAAACAAAAAAATTAGTGCCCCCAACGGGATTTGAACCCGTGTCAAAGGCTCGAGAAGCCCTTATGCTTGACCGGTCTACACTATGGGGGCATATAGGCTGTGAGTTATATTTCATTTTAAAAATGTTTTGAAAGATTTCCTTCATCATATTTAAATAGATAAGATAATCCCTCTTTTTGGCGCCGATGAAGAGCAATTCGCTAATGCTAGATATAGCAGGAAGAGAGTTAGCTGAGGCGCCGATTTACTATTTCTGATTTAATATGGTTATTATCCAAGAACCAAATAGATTATACAGTATCACCAAACATCTGTTTGCATATTTCAAACCTTGTATACTTTAGTGATAGTTTGAGGTGCTGTAAACTATAAAAAATTTTTCTAAAAGTTCTTATCTAGACAAATATTTTTACTACTTAGAATGGGTAAATTTATAAATAATACAAAATTTCAATAGTTTATGAAAGAAGAAGAATTTGTATCTCAATTAAGATCCACACAGTGGACTAGAGTAGGTACAGGAGCAGAATACTTAGTTTTATCTGCAGATAATTTACCATTTGTTGTAAAAGCCCCATTAGCAGGAGACTATCCAAGCGGCTATTATAATGCATCCTCTGCCTTAGAAGGGATTGCTTTAGAATTCTCAGTTCTTGATGGAAGAGGGTTTTTTATAAAAAATATAGGAAGATCGACACCGTACATAATTGTGCAAAAGAAAGGGATTCCGCTTGATGTTAAACTAGAAACAATGTCGGAACAAGAAAAGATTTTAGCTGCTCAGCAAGTTGCGTTAGTGGACAAAGAGGCTGTTAGAAGAAATAGGATAATGACCGACGCATTTATACATCAGTTTGCATATGATGGCCCACTAAAATTGATGGATCTAGGAAATTTATTGATTGGTTATGAAAGTTTTGATATTGGAAGGTTGAAAATTATGATGACAGATCATCATAAAAGAGTGTTTCAAATCGATAGAGGATACTCAATATATAATCGTGCACATGAATTTCGTGAATTTTATGGCGGGCCTAAAGTCTGTGATGCTTATATTGAGGCAACTGATTTAGACTTGGATCATAATTTGAGACTGCAGTTCAATGATTATGATATTAAAACGCATTTAGAAGGATGCATGGAAGTTGTGAAAACTTGGCCTCGTGAATTTAGAGCTGCTATTGAACTAGAACAAGATAAAGTATATGCGATATGGTACATCGTTAATACTTATGGGCCACAACAAGATGATATTTTTAATTTTTTGATGAAAGAAATGTACGGGGATGAATTTAGAAGGCTTGCAGAAAAGGAAGAAAGAAAATTCCTTGCAAATGGTGCTGCAATTCCCATGAAAGAGTATATAGAGTAGAACACTTACAATCATTTAAAATAACGCCGACGCCCTGCCATGGATCCTCACTTTAGATCCAGGCTCGAGCGGGCGTTGCATTCAGAGTTTAACGCCGCGACCCTGCTACGAATTATGAATGCGTAGCCCAACGTCTCGCGTAGGCGTTGAAATGATAATATAACGCCGCCGCCCTGCTTTACAACCTCATTGCAAAGCCGACTTTAACTGCTTCTAATTATTAGCGAGTGTGTTGCCGCTGTTATATAAATCTTGTCAATTGTCGTCGGTTTTCTTGCTGCCAGTAGAGATAGAAAGAACCAGTGAAACTGGAGCATTGATAGCTTTCATATTCTGGGCAAATTCTATGAACTTGTCCCAGTTTGAAAAGAAAGCAACTTCAAAGGAGAAGCCGTTTGCTTGCCTGGTGCATAAGCATGGATATTTCTCAAGAATATTTGCTGGCAGCCTTACAACATTATAGGCACCTCTTTCAGAATAGCCAAGCCTGCCAGCTCCCTTGATCATGTAAGGCTCAACTGGTGCCAATAAGTCCTGTATCCGCACAAAATTCTTATTATGATGAGTCATATTATCTCCGTCATAGCTCTCGCTATTTATATCAAAAAGGTACCAAAAAGTGCCCCTTAGCCTATGTAAGAAGGGGGCTCTTTAGCTCGGCATGGAATCTTGTCTGCATTTAGACCTACACAATAGGCTTGCATCACTCTATTTAGGAAGATCTGCATAGAATCCTTGTCGACAATCCCATGAACAAGGTTTGCCAGCGCAAGCTCAACATAATTGCTAAATACAGGCTCAAGATCATTACGCTTGCAGTATTCTGAGACTTCTGCCAGGTTCTTGATAAACAACCTCATGCAAGAATCCAGTTTCATATCAAAAAAATCAGTCTCTTCCTTGGTGATATCCTTCAGGGTTCTCATGCTTTCACCTCCATGACCAGTAGCGATTTTGAAGGATATTAACCAAAAAATTATTATAAGACTATCTGCTGATTCTGCGCAGAACAATAAAAAATGGGTTGATTTAGTTTGGTTATCGAGATAAAAAACAAGAAGGTCAAAAAGAAGGCAGAAGGGCTTAAGCTGGAGAAAATAGAGGGGTGCCCTTCTTGCCTGACAAGAGTTGGATTTAACAAATGCACAATCAACAGGGTTATTGATTGCTCTAAGCTTCCAAAATACAAAAGGCCTTGGCGGTATGATTTCAACAAGACAAAAGTTTACTATTCTGGAATCTACCAGCGATATTATTGCCATAAGTGTAAGAAATCATTCCATGACCAGTTCCTAGGGTACGAGGGAAAACAAAAGATGCCTTTTCTGTCAAAAAGAAATATTGCCCAATTGGAGAGAATTCAGGAAAATTTTGAGAAAGGAAATGTAAAAGAGGCAATGAAATATTGGCGACATCTTTCAAGAAACAAGAGGCTCACTGCTGGAGGAGGCAGTGTATATGCTAGCCTGTCATTGAAATTAAGCGCTGTTCATGCAGGGCTTATGATTAAGCAGGCAAAGGAACTCGGCGAGGATCAAAACAGGACATTGAAGGAAAACTGGGTGAGGCAAGCCCTGCTAAGTACATGGATGCAATTATATTACATTTATCCGTTTGAGAATAGGCTGCTAAAAAACGTATCATTACTTAGTGCTAGGTTAGATAATGCAGCGACTGAGAATCTTGAGATTCCAGAAGAGATAAAGCATAAACTGGAAAAAGAAGCAATCTTGCTGCAGCCCCCTTCTACCAAAACATTTTGGAAGCTGGACAAGCTACTAAAGACCGATCCTGACGACACTGACTTAATGTACAAAAAGCTCAGCGTGATGCTGAAGCTTGGCATGGTTGATGAGCTATGCGATGAACTGGAACATGGCATTTCCCGGAAAATTTATGGATATCATTTTTTCAAGGGGTTCAAAATTCTCATGACAATGGATGCAAAGGGAAGGGTTGATTTCAATTCTGCCTCAAGCCATTTCCAGAAGTCAATTTATGATGGGGAGAAGGTAATTGATTCAATCGCCTATCTCATGACGCTCTGCCTGAATGGCAAAATGTATAGAGCTGGAGCAGGCATTTTTACCAGGCTGCTTAAGGATTTGAATAGGAAAATCAAGCCTGCCATCAGCGAGAGGGAAGTTAGTGAATTTGCTGGCTCTGAACAAAAAAAGATAAAGAATGCCTATCTCAAGTCATTGGAATCATCCATAAGAAAAAATGCTCTTATCTGCCTGCTGAACAATTACATTGCTGCACGGATTTATTACAGGAGCAGGCTGGCAATAGGCAGTCCAGGGCTGGATGATAAATTCCTTATGCTTAATAGTGAGATTGCCAAGCTCCTGACTCCATACTGGGACAATAAAAAAGATGCTGATATCGCCTATCTCTGCCTTGCAAGCCTTTATGTCATGGGAGACTATGATATATTCCTGCTTTTTTACAGGAGACACAGGCTGGCCAGGCATATTCCAGAAATAACCAAGAGGCATAATATTAACTGGCTCTATTTCATGCTTGGGCATGCTTACCTTGCACAGCGAAAATACAGGAATGCAGGGAGATACTTTAATGCTATTATCTCCTTTGACTATTATCTGCTTGAATTTGCAAAAGCACTTACAGCCTCTGAAAAGAATAAGTCACCAAAGCCACTCCTTAAGCTTGCTGAAAAGCTGGGCTTGGAGAAAGGCGACAAAAATATAATGCTGCTTTTCTGGCTGAGAAATATTCTGGCAATAAAATACAGCTTCAGCAAAAATGGTGACGATGTGATTGAAGCATTGCACAAGGTGACCGCAGTTCCTCCTCATGAAATTTATGAGAAAGAAACAGGCAGTTATGAAACATTCCTGTTCCTTCATCCTGATTTATTCCTGGAAATATATGGCAGCCTGATGTCCTTTGTATACAAGAAGGATGTCGGAATAAAGTATCTCTTACAGCTTGATGAATTTATGCTTGGCATGAAGCAAGAGAAAAAAGAGAGTATAAAAAATACAGCCATCATGCTGTGCCATGAAATTGGAAATGAGACATGCAGCACAAATATTGCTGCAATAAGTGCAGATACACTTGCCTTTGCATGGAACAAGCCATTTGATGGCTTTGAGGTTCTGCTTCACTCACTTGGCCGTTATCCAAATAATAAATTGCTCCGCCGTATATGGAAAAAGATTGAAGGATATTGTGAGAAGCACAATGCCACTTTGGATAAGAGATACCTTAAGTATCAGGAAAAAATCAATTCTGCGACGAGAAACAGTATGCATTAATGCATACCAAAAGGGAAAGCTATAAATATCCCTGCTCTTTGCGCCACTTTATGGTGACGAAAAAATCAATAAAAAAAAGAGGCAGAGAGGTGGATGCGAATTTCAATCAGGCCGCTTTCTCCATTGAGAGAGTTGGCGTCTGTGCAGGGTATTGTATCATGGAGTGATGATAAGAGGAAAATCATCATCAACAAACCGCTCCGTATGATTTATAGCGACCTGAATGCCCGCAGGAAAACTGTGTATTATCACATGGAATTCTGTATGGACAAGGACAAACTGATTGAGAGGTTTTGCGAGCATATAGAGAACAACGAGTTCCCTATCTTTTTATTTTTTTATGGGGAAGATAACAACCCTGACTTACTATTGGATACTAAGGTTAATCCGTCTGTGGATGTGTCACCATGCAGTAAGGTTCGCCGTCGCTGGTTCCGCCGAAGATTTAGAAGATTGAAGGAGTCATAAAAGATAAGCTAGCTTAAGGCTAGTATCCTTTTTCAAAAGACTGATAGCTGCTACTGCATGATAAGTTGACTCAAGGGAAGGTGCGGTTATTATCTGCCTTCCAAACCCGCCATTATTTGCCTGACATCTTAGGATAAATTTTTTACAGCCCCTCATATTTTGCGGCTTTGTCTTCGTTATGCAAAGAGCCTTAATTGCTATATAGCTATTCTCCAGAAAAGAAGTTGAGCCTTTGACAAAGCCCCAGCCACCATCATGATTCTGGAATTCATTAATGTTTTCTATAGTATCACCTTCATCAAAATAAATTTTGAGCATCCCGGAAATGATTGCAGTATAGCAGATATCATGAATATATTTAGAGCCATGATGCAATGCATTAAATTCCTTTTTCATTAAAGATAATTTGCCTGCTTTTATTCCAAGCAAATGCAATTGGGCTTTATAATATAATTCGTCCAGGTTATTGATGCAAATATTGCTGCAGGCTTTTTCAATTTTTCTGAAAACCCCCCTAATTCCCAATTTTTTACTTGTCCAGGCTGCATAAAACAGATGCCTTATCATCAGGCTATCAAAATCCAGGCTGGCAATATAACCAATTGTTTCCCTATTATTATAGGGGGCATTGAGGAGCTCAAGAATCCTTAATGCGTAATAGGTATCATCCAATGTTGCAGGCGCATCATGGGCAAAGCTGAATCCACCACCCTGCTGCTCCATGTCCATAACAAATGAATAGATATCCTGCTTTCTGAGCACTTTTCACCTTCAATCAATTTTTTTTAATCTCGCTCAAGTGCAATTCTGCAACTGCAAAATTCAGTTTTTCCAGTTCCTTCCTTGCCATCTTTATATTAAGCATATCCTGCTCACTTAATCCCTGCTTCTCCAGCTTTTCTATCTTTTCCGAAAGCAGTGCATATTTTTTAAGGTCGCTCTCAGGAAGCTTATGCACGTCATGATAAGGTGGCCTAATGAGAATGAAGAATGGCTGGCCGATATTATAATTTGAATTGTGCATCATTGCAGTGCCAGTCTCCTCCCTGACAACTGCCTTTGCAATTGCATCCCCATACTTGAGGCGTATTTTGTTGAGGTCAAACTCATATGATGTACGAAGCTGCATCTCTGTCCCTATGTTCGCCCTTATCTCTCCTGCAAAATCATCAAGCACCTGGCTTATAAGAATAATGCCTATTCCCCATTTCCTGAATTCCCTGACAGCCCTCTCAAGTGCAATCAATCCTTTTCCTGTCCCGCCGTATTTTGGCAGAATCCTGTGGATTTCCTCAAAGAAGATTAATGTGTTAAGCTCCTGCGTTTCTGCTGGCACTTTCCTGAAAATGCCCTCCACAATATTAACTGCTATTGCGTCAATATCCTTTTCAGCCAAGCTTATAGAATTAAGGATTGTAATCTCACCTGGCTTCAGCAGGCTGCCTATATTATTAATTTCTGCTCCACTATCCAGTGTTAGTATTCTTGCAGGATATCCTCTTATGCTGTCTTTTTTCATGCCGAACAGCTCATACCTTTTTTTTATTGATTCCTCTGAAAGAGGCTTGATGATTCCTGTCCATTGGGCTGTAGGGTCAACAACAAGGGTGGAGATATTTTTTGCCAAAGCCTCCTCAGCAATTATCTGGGCGGTTATTGTCTTCCCGCCCCCTGTTGAACCAGCTATTATCATATGCTTGCAGAGCTCATCTATCGGCAGGTAAGCCTCTGTTTCCTGCAGGAGTTTTGCCTCAGCTATCTTTCCAAGATAAATGCTCCTCTCTGTTTTCTTTGGCAAGTCCCATGATACAATCTCGTGAAAATATCTTTTCTTCATGCAAGCACCATCCTCATCCCATTCTTCTTAATCTCTTCAAAAATATTCTGGTATTCCTTTGAGCATTCAATTATTTCAGCTTTTCCCTCAATCATCTTGTTCTCATGAATAAGGGTGTATGCTTTCTGCATTCTTTTCTGAAGCCTGATAATTGAGCTATGAGTGCTGACAAATTCAGGGATTGTCTGCTTCAGGAATTCTGACTTGAAAGCCATCATCTCTAGCAGGCCTTTTGCCTTCACCATCAGGCCGAAAAATGTAAACTGGAAATACCTGAAATGCTTGATTCTTGGATTAAGGTGTGATAATGAAAGGGACTCGCAGATGCTCTGCAGGATGCTGAGAAGGTCATGAAGGCTTGAGCTTTGCATAAGAAGGATTGCAATATATTCCCTATTCTGCCTGCTTCTTTTCATTTTCTTCCCCTTATAGATGCTGCGAGCTTTCTCATCTCAGAAGCCTTGCCATGCAGCGACAATAATATCCTATCAAGCATTTCCTTCTCAGCAGGATCAATCTTTCCAGAGGATTTCTCAAGCTTTTTTGACCAGATATCATCAATTGTCTCCCATATGAAATTGGAGTCAACCTCCATGATATGAGAGAGGTCAAATACATCTTCCTTAAGCCTGAACCTGCTCTTTGCCACTTTGACCTCTTCCCTGAGTTCCCTGATAATTCTTCTTGCCTTTTCAGCCTGGCTTTTATCAAGGTCATTCTTTATATTCCTGTAGATGGATTTCTTGCCATCAAGAGAATCCTCCAATTCCTGCAAAAGCTCCTCAATGTAGGCCATGCTTGCCTTAATCCTGCTTGCCTGGTGCCATTCCATCTTATCTTACTCAAAAGTATAGAGCCTTGCGTTGCCTCCAAGCTCTTCCTCAATTCTTATAAGCTGATTATACTTGGAGACCCTGTCACTTCTTGCAGGCGCCCCTGTTTTTATCTGGCCTGCATTAGTGCCAACAGCGAGGTCTGCAATAAAGCTGTCTTCTGTCTCCCCGCTCCTGTGGGAAATGACAGCAGTCCACTTATTCTCATGCGCCATCTTTATTGCGTTCAGGGTTTCTGTAACAGTGCCTATCTGGTTTAATTTTATTAGGACAGAGTTTGCACATTTCATATTTATTCCCTTTTGTATTCTTTCAGTGTTTGTAACAAAGATGTCATCCCCCACTATCTGGATTTTGCTTCCTAATTTTTTAGTCATTTCAACCCATGAGTCCCAGTCATCCTCCGCATGGCCGTCTTCAATGCTGATTATTGGGTAATCATTGCATAATTGTGCATAGAAATCAGCCAGCTCACTTCCCGAATAATCTTTCTTCCCTATCTTATAGGTGCCATCATGATAGAACTCGCTTGATGCAGGGTCTAATGCAATCATTATTTTGCCTTCATAGCCTGCATTTTTTACTGATTCAAGCATTAAGTCAATCCTTTCCCTTATATTCTCTATCTGGAAAGGTGCAAATCCTCCTTCATCTCCAATAAGTGTTGCTCCTGCCCCATATTTCTTCTTGAGCAGTTTTGCAAGATGGTGATAAGTCTCAGAAATCATCCTTATCCCCTCGACAAAATTCTTTGCTGCAGTTGGCACAAGCATGTGCTCCTGTATTGAATTTTCCTGGCCTGCGTGCTTCCCGCCATTAATTATGTTGCACATTGGCATAGGAATTGTATTTGCATTCACGCCATACAACTCACCTATGTATTTGTATAATGGAATCCCTTTTGCAGATGCTCCTGCCCTTGCAACCGCCATTGAAATAGGCAGAATGGAGTTTGCCCCTAATCTGCTCTTACTTGGGGTGCCATCGAGCTTAATCATGAGATCGTCTATTTCTTTCTGCTTTGTGCAGTCCATGCCGATTACCTTTGGCGCAATTATATTATTGATATTTGAGACTGCCTTCAAAGTTCCCTTGCCAAGGAATCTGCTGTTATCATTATCCCTCAGCTCAAGTGCTTCATGCTGCCCGGCACTGGCACCGCTTGGCACAATAGACCTGAATGTGCCTTTTTCTGTTATCAAGTCTACTTCAACAGTAGGATTTCCCCTTGAATCCAAAACTTCTCTTGCCTTGATTGATTTTATCTGCATTCTTATCCCTCCGGATTCTGCTCTATTTTACTTCTCTTATGATACTAGTAACCCTGGCTTCGCTGCCAAGCCCTTTTGACACTTCTGCCAATACATCCTTAATCCATTTTTCCCTTTCAGGATAGTCTTTTTCATTCCATGTCCCCAGGTCAATGCCAAACAAGTCCAGTTGCTCTAAAGTCAGATTAAATACCTTATTGCCAATCTTTGTCAGTGTATATTTTCCCAGGCCATCATCCTTGGCATATGACCTGCTGCTTCTATTCCAGGCAGGCGCGTTGAAATCAAACTCCTCCATTATTGCCTGGGGATGCGCCTTCACATCTGCTTCAAACTGTATTTTTGCTATCTGATAAAAGCTCATTTTATACCAATCTCCCTGACTAAAAAAACCATAGCAACATAAGTAATTGCCAGCAGGATAAATGTCAGCAGGGTTGCACTTGCAGCGCTCATCATTATTTTCTGCCGCTTATTCATTTTCGGGAAATGCCTGTAGCTGCCAAGGAATATCATAATCCAAAACAGTGTTCCAAACATTAAGCCGAGCGGAATCATCAATTCTGCACTGTAAATCATACTGTTCATCATTTAAGTTGCCTGTACTGCCCTTCGTGTTTTATTTTGAATAAGTAATATGCCTATTGCAATAATTGCAAGTATTGCTCCATACATGAATGACCATCCAAAGGAGAGAGCAGTCCATAATGCTCCAGCAATTATGCTCGACAAAAAATCTCCAACCCCATTTACTGTATTTAATAAACCAAAACCTGTTCCCCTAATTTCTTTTGTTAAGAGGTCTGCTGCGTATGCTCTTTCCATCACATCAATAAGTCCTGTTTCGACTCCTGCAAGTAGGAATAAGATTACAAAACTTGCTATTGTTGATGGAAGTATCACAAAGCCTATACAGTATATTGCAAATATTACATAACCTAATCCCAAAAGAAATCTTTTGCTCATCTTGTCGCCTAAACTTCCAAAGATGTATGCAAAAATTGCTGCTCCGACATTTAATAAAACATATAATCCTGTTGCGATACTGCCTGCTGCCAGTATCCCCATGCTGGGCTTTAATGCTTCCATAACTCTTAATACTAAGAAGGTATTTGCAAAATTTGCTACTCCAAAAACTGCAGCTGCTAAAAGGAATCTCTTAAAATCTGAAGGCATATTTTTTATTGTTTTCCAAAATTCTATCTTAGTTTTTTTTGTTCTATATTTTTCCCTGACCATCAATACTGCAATAACTGCAAGCAATCCAGGTATTAGTGCAAGAAAAAAAATGTTTCTTACTCCAAGTACAGGTAGCAAAAAGAATGCCATGGCAGGACCTAGTATCGCTCCAAGAGTATCCATCATTCTTTCGAAACCAAATGATCTGCTTCTTGTATTTTTGTCTACAGAGTCAGATAATAATGCATCTCTTGCGGGGCTTCTGATTCCTCTTCCAAGCCATCCTAATGTTCTTGCTATTAATACATGAATCCAATGCGTTGCGAATCCTATGATTGGAATAAATAATCCAGTCATTACATATCCAATTATGATAAATGGTTTTCTTTTGCCGACTTTATCGCTGTACCATCCTGCAAAGGTTTTAATGAAACTTGAAGAGAAATCCGACACTCCTTCAATTATTCCAAGTATTGCGGCTGCGCTATGCAATTCCATAGACAAGAATATTGGCAGTATTGCTGTTGCCATCTCATGACCCATATCACTAAATAGACTTGCAAGTCCAAAAGACAACACATTTCTATTAAGCCATCCTTTCTTTTTTTTCATTTCGCATCTCCATTTATTATGTCTTCTGAGTGAACTGGCTTGAACCACTTCTGTGCGAAAAATGTAGGTATAACTGCGCTGGCTATAACAACACCTATCAGGACTGAAAACTGCACCTGGTTAATGTAGCCTGCCTGCAGCCCGAAATAGCTTGATATTGTCCCAAATGTTAATCCTGTGCTCATCAATAGTGTTGTGTACATGCTTCCATGCGGAATGTATTTTTTTGCAAGGAAATAGACTCCGAGAAATTTTGCTGTAATCTTAATAACGAACAGAATTATGAATAATCCTAGGGCTGACAGTATTAGGGGAATTGAGACATTTAACCCTCCGACAATAAAGAAGAATGGAGTGATAATTGTATAAGCGACAACCCTCAGCCTCTTAATTATTTCCCTGGTTTCTGCTCCATCAGCAAAATATTTTGACATGACTATCCCAAGCACAAACGCTGGCAGGACTGCATGCCCATCTCCAAGCCCTGCAAAATACATGAAAACCAAAAGCAGAAGAAAGATATATTTTATTTCAGGCTCAATAACTTTATTTTTATAGGTGTGATTATTAAAAATTATGTGAGAGTATTTGCCTGCTATAAAGATTACTGCTAATGACACAAGAATGAATATCAGTGTATAACTATTCGGTTTTATGAAAATGATGCTTAATGCCAGTGCAGTGCCCATATCAGTAACAAATGTGGACGCCATAATAAGCTTTCCAAGAGGAGTTTTTGACATCCTTGTCTCTACTAGCACAGAATACACAACTGCAAGAGATGTTGTTGACAAAGCAATTCCTGCAATTAAGGATGCATTCAGAGTCCATCCTGCAATCAAGTAAGTGTATGCAAAGACTCCTAAAAATGGCAGAATGAAGGATGCTAATCCTATGAGCATGCTTTCCTTAAACTTCTCTTTCATTAATGCGGTGTCTATTTCTGCACCTGCCAAGAATGTTAAGATTATTCCCCCAAACCCTGCAAGGTAAGTCATCCATGGCTCACTGTGAAAGCCATACTGCCCTGCTATTACTCCAAGCATGATTTCAACTATTGCGACAGATATCCCAAGCCTTAAAGAGATTATGCTTGCAAGGAGCACTACACCGCCGGCAATTAATGGTATTACATCGACCGCCATCCTAATCAGCACCTCTGGTTTCTTTAGAAGAAGCTATCAACCATTACCAAAGGTGGTTTTCACATCATGTGAAGGCAAGCTTCATTGCCTAACAATTAGCATAAAAATCAGGGTGGAATATAAACTTTTTGATTTTTAAATGCCTAGCTGCTGCAGAATAAATAATGTGTCACAATAAAGTAAGGTCTGTCGTCGCTGTTTTTTCCGCAAATTTTAAAAGGTTTGAGCGTCTTACAGCGTGTTTCTGAGGTGATTCTCATGGAGACAAGACAACTGATAGATGGAGTGCTGCCCTGGATAAAAGGCCTTGATGAAGAGAAAGAGCTTATGCTATTAAGTGCATTAGGCGGGAATCCAGAAACTGACAAGATATCAGGCGGGAGAATTAAAATCCTGCTGGTAACAGAGCCGCACTTGATGGTAGAGAGCCTATTGAATGGGGCAAAGCACTGGGCAAAAGATGCCAGCCTTGAATATTTTAAATACTACAAAGCTGATCCATTCATGCCTTTAGAGGAGCAGATGCCAGACCCATTCATACGCAGGAATGATGTGATACATCTGACAATAGACAAGAGCCATAATATTGAGCAGCAGGCAATAAATGCTTTCGGCTATTTTGAGCACTTTGAAGACAAACCTTACCCAATTGCAGAGGAATTGAGAAGACTGAAGGGATTAAGGCCTGAGCTGAGGCAGAGGGAGAGGCTGCTGATTGTAGAGCATTACAAGGAGCTAAGGAAGCTTGAGGCAAAAAGAAAGCTATGCATTACAATAACGCCCAAGACTGTGATAACCTTAAAGAATATGGCAGAGGCAGAAGCCAAGCTGCATGAAAGAGACAAGGTGGAAGAGGAAGATGTGGAAAGGGCTGCCATCCTCTTCAGCAATACAATCAAGACATTTGATGATGAGAAAGAGGAAATTGATTATCTGGATGAGGAAAAGAGAGCCGAATGGATAAGAAAAAAGATAAATGAGATATACAAAGCAATGAAAGAAATGGCATTTGAGGGCATAATTACAAGGGAGAGGGCAAAAAGGCTAGGCATGAAGATAGGGCTGAGCATTGGAGAGGTTGAAGAATGCCTGAAAATATTGCAGGAAAACGGTTATCTCAATCCAGAAGAAAATGATAAGGTGAGGGTATTATGAAAAAAGAAGAAGAGAAAAATGATGCAGGAGAAGAATGGCTAAGCGAAGAGGCTTCTGAAGAAGTCTTCAGGAAGAACAAAAAGCTGTATGAGAAGCTGGCGAAGGAATAGGAGAAATTTTCATGTATGGTAAAAAAACCAAACAGCATGAAATAAATATGGTTTTGATATTTATTTCGTGTTATCAATAGCGTTGCCTGCGATTAAATTGAAAGTTACTCCTCCGATTTTATATTTGCCAAATAATCCTTTTTTTAATACTTTGTTAAATATTCTTTTTTGATTTCTCTTTGCTTCATTATATAAGAATTGAATCTTATTTTGCTTCGGGATTGTTTTTGTTTCAGCTAGACTCGCTAAATGCCAAATAGAAGTCCATGCTGCCCTATTATCCGGTCTGATTCCTGAAAAGAATGCATTATGCCTGCAGACTACAAAAATATAGACCTTTAAAGGCTTTCTTTTGATCGGAAACCTGAGTTGTTTCCATAATTCTTCATCTTTTGTTTCGTTCAACCAAGCTTCAATTTTATCTAACCACTTAGAAACACCGGGGTAAAGATTATTTATTCTGCTGTTCCTTTCTTTGATTGTTGAGAACAGGTCCTGCCATTTTAACTGAAATAAGGCTAATGTATCTGACTCTAAATCGTATACTGCTGCATCAATATCTGTGGATCCTTTTGAGGTCTTTATATTCAATGATTTTGAACATACCGAATAGTTTTCATCGGAAAAGAATGAGTTAATATGCCTTCTGAACTTTTCTTCCCTCTTATTTACAGCATTAAAATAATCCCTTTCAAATCTTCTTTTAAGTTCTCTGTTTAAAAATTCAAATGGACTGATCAAAAAGGAAACATATTCAAGGGTGCGGTTGATAATATCCTTGTGAAAGGAAAAAAGCTCATTGTGCTTGATTATAAAACAAGGGGATTCCCCTGCAAAGAAGACACAGCTGATCATTACCAAAACCAGCTGGACATTTACAACTTCCTGTTAAGGAAGAATGGCTACGAAACAGAAGATTATGCTTATTTATTATTCTACCATCCAGAAGAAGTCAAAGATAATGGAGATGTGGTATTTAATACAGACCTGACAAAGATGAATATATCAATAAAGAATGCTGAGGATATTTTCAAAAAAGCCCTTGCTGTGTTGCAAGGAGAAATGCCTGAGCCTGCTGAAGAGTGCGGTTTTTGCAAGTGGGTTGAGAATTGTGATAGTCAGTAGAATACACCATAAATTTGTTAGTAGACATAACCTTAAAATGTAAAAAAATAAAAAAAATTATTTCATTCCCAGATACTTCCTCCAGCATTTATCAGAGCAAATCCCAGAAATATGCTGCTCCCTTTCCCATCGCTCTGCATCAGGGAACTCATTCTGAATGCATTCATCGGGGTGCTGCCTGTCAAGCACTGTCTGATATTCCTTTCTGCAGTTAGGGCATTCTTTCCAAGGTCTCATTTTACATTTCCCTCTTCACAAGCTTCTCAAAATATTGAGTCGGCCTGATATCAGTTATTGTAGTCTTATGGATGACATACTTCCCATCCACGCTCTTGGTTATTGTTGTCTCAATTATAGGCTGCTTGTTTAGCTGCTCTATCTTCATCTCAGACAACTCCTTTCTTCCGAATTTATTCTCGTTCATTTTATATCCTCCTTCCTTTTTTTAAGGAAAATGAATAGGTATATTCTACGATTTTTATTCCGCCCAAAATACTGCTTTTTCAGCAAATAATGGCTTATTCCGCCCAGATTTTGAAATTCACCGCCTGAAAACCTTCCTTATTTTCTGCTCGATATTCTTCCTTGTATAGACCTCTCCGTATTCTTGATACTTGTAGCAGTATTCTGCATTTGTCACGACAAAGAACCAATGCTTGCCAAATTGCCTGTTGAGAGTCTTGGCTTTTTCTTCTAAGATGTCCTTGCGTTTATCATAGCTAACGCCTGTCTCAACTTCAACCGCCCATTTTTGACCGCCCTGCCTGAAGATTATATCTGGCTGGGCGGTTGTGAAAATATGGACATCATTCGTGTGTTTTTTCAGGCATTCCTCAATCGCTTTGACAAGAAAGAAATGTGCTGGGCTCTCATTCTGCCTGGGCATCAGCAAGTAATCGTCTCTTTGTCCGCCGCCTAATCCAACATGGCTTGAGATAATGTAGCCTTGCCTCAACAGGTAATCAATGTCAGCAGAATTTAGGTCTTTTTTTCTGAACATCCCATCTGCGGGATTAACCATGACAAGCTCCTGCTTATCACTTGCTGGCTGGACAGGCTCTATTTTTTGCTCATTCGCAATTATTTTTTTATTCTGAATATTGTTTTTTATATTATGCCCATTCGCATTATTTTGAGAATTATTGACAAGCTCATCTGCTTTTGTTGTGATGAATTCATGCTCTTTTTCTGAAGCAATTATTTTTATTTCAGAATGGTCGTTCTCAACAATTAAAATTCCTTCGCCAACTTTTGCTGACAATAATCTGTCTCTTTCAATAGTGCTTAATTGAAAAGTCTCAGCTACTTCTTTTATTACAGCAGATTTCAAACCTAAAAGAAGAGTGAAAGAAGTGTTAGCAAGAACAGCCCTGCCTGCCCTATTTTCAAGCAAATCAGCAACTTCCTGAGTTATTAAAAGCAGAGATAGATTAAATTTCCTTGATGTCTTCACTATCTCAAAAATGTATCCTGCTTCCTCTGCCTTTCCAAGAAGTGACCATGCCTCATCTATAATCAGCATTTTTCTTTTAAGGTCTTTTTTCATCCTGACATATTCCATGTCAAGAATAAGGAACATATAGACAGGCTTCACTGGCTTGGGCATTCCAGACAAATCATAATTCCTTAATGTATTTTTGAAATCAACTTTTGTATGCCTGTTCATGAAAGAAAACACACCGTCAACATAAAGAGACAGCCTGTTGATAAGGCTCCTGTAGGTCTCTTTTTCTATCATTGTGGCAGATTTGCTCATCAGCTCAAGCTCGTCCCTCAAATTCCCCAGAACTGGCGGTGTCTTAGACCATGTGGATGGATCAGCATTGATGCCTTTCTTCAAGTAAACATTTGTAATAGCCCTGTCAAGAACTCCCTTCTGAACCTCTGACATGAAGCCAAGCATGACTTGGAATAATTCCATCAATGAAAGCCTTTTCTCTCCAAAGTCATGCCCCATCAAATCCAGAACATTGATGCATTCTTTGCTGTCTTTTGAAAAAGAAATATTCTGCCCGCCCAAATTATCAATCTGCCTGTTGTATTCTCCCTGTGGGTCAATAACGCTGATTTCTGTTCCATTAAGCCACTGTCTTCTCAAATATAATTTAGCAGCATAGCTTTTTCCAGAGCCAGAGGTTGCAAGGATAAATCCATTAGGGTTGACAAGCTGGAATGGGTCTTTAATTATCGGAACATCATTTTTATTTAATCCAAGCCAGATGCCCTGCTCGTCAACTTGCAGAAATTTTGAAGTGAATGGAAAAAAAGCAGACAATGGTCTTGTAGTTATATTTCTTTTAATATTGAGAGCATTGTTGCATAATGGGATTATTGATTGGATGCCAGACTTCATCCTGAACAATGGAATGGAAGGCTGGATCATGCTGCCGTTAAGCTCTGATTCCATCCTTTTGCAGAGCATGTCAAGCTCCTCTTTTGAGTCAGCCCTGCATCTTGCATAGAAAGAAAGGTCAAACAATTTCTCAGAGCCTTTCTGGATTATATCGAGCACTGCCCTTGTGTCATTATAGGTCATGTCAAGGATTGGGCTCATTGACTGCTTCAATTCAAGAGCATAAAGGTCTGCCCTCTGCTTTTGCAGTTCCCTGTTAAGCGTAATCATTGTGCTGTCCAGTTTCTGTGGGGCAATATGAATGGAAATATCAAAAGAGCCTGGGGTAGAAATAATCCTGTCAAGAAATCCTGGCTCAACACTTCTGGGGTAGCCTTTTGCAGCAATAACCCTCTGCCATTTCCCATCTATTAACATGCTGCTCGGATTGTTTTTTACAGATGAAGGGCTTACAAGAAAATGAGATAATGATATTGAATTAATCTTATTCTTCTTCAGATATTCTGTCTTATCCTCATCCTCATAAACATCAGAGAAAAATCCAGATAATGCTTTTATCAGCTCCTCGTCATTCAACCTCTGGCATTTTATATCCATTGCCTTCAATGATTCCATTATCATCTGGCACTGGAGCCTTAATCCCAAATCATTCTCAGGGATAGCAATATAGAAAATCCTGTTGATATTGCTGACTGTGGCTATGGTTTTTCTTAAATGCTGCTCATACTCATCAAAACTTTCCTGAACTAGATGATTATTTGCAGATATTCTCTCTGTCCTTTCCCTGTGCTTTTTCAAATAGTCATCAAGATTAACAGAAGAAGTGGTCATCAGAATTTGAATAGGGAATTCAAGGCCATTAAGGAATCTTTGAAAACCTATGATAACTGCTTCTTTTGCATCATTTGCCTTGACGCTGAAATTTATAGGCTCTGCTTTTATTATTGCAACTTTTTTCTCGCATTTTATATCTTTGTAAATGCAGTCATTGTAGATGCGATAAATTCCTAGAAATCTCTTCATGGAGCTGCTCATTATCTTGGCTTGAAGAAAGCAAAGCCATTCCATCCATGCCCTGATATTAGATGCTAAATCAAAGAACATGAACATAAGCCCTAAAGTAATGGGGATTGAAGAAAGGATGAAGCGAACTGCAAATGGGAGAGGCAATCTGAAGCAGAATATTGTCAACAGAGAAAAGACAGAGCAGTATGCCAGCTGATGAAAAGTCAACCCAAATATTATCTTCTCTTTATACTGCAATTGCTGGGGGATTTCGTATGACATTTTATTTAAAATATTTTATTCCTGCACTGACAGCCATGCCTACATCAGATTTCAGGACAGACATGGCAGCCTTAACCAATGAAAAGATTAGCAAGAAACTCATTGATAGATTGACAAGAGTGAAACCAGATATCATCACAAGAATCTTGAAGTTGCTAAATAGGTCTATCTCCATTAATTTTGAAGCTATCAATAATTCTAAAGAAACAAAAAAAGGAATGAAGATAAGAATGCCGAGAGAATTTAGGATAAGCTTGCCATAATCTCTCAAAGGCGGGATGAAATAAAGGAATAATCCAATAGGAAAAAATACAATTCCGCCTGCAACAAGCAGATATCTCAAAGACAGAAATATTATCGTTGTTGTTAAAGCCAAAACATAGAATAATGCAAGTATTATGCTAAGACCGAGATTTACTGGATTGTCAACAGTTATCAGGAAGAATTTTACATCAATAAGGTTGATGACCCCAGCAGCCAGAAGTGAGGCTACATCATTAATCAGAGAGTAAATAAGATAGCTTGCCTGCACAAAGAAAATCATTAGCAAGGTATTCTGAAGCCATTCCTTTGCCTTGGCTCTTTTCTCAGCATCATAGCCAGATACAATGAAGTTCAGACCTGAGAAGAGAAAAAGCAGACCATAAAATAATGAGATAACATAAACCATTATTCCCCATAAGCCATGGAACAGTTTAATGGAAACTGGCTCTGCCAGGAGCTTCTGGACTAATGCCAAGAAAGGAATCAATGGAGCATTCAATAGCATCAAAAAATATTCTGAAATCTTTTCAGGAATGCAGCTCACAAAATTGGTGATTCCGCATTTTTCTGCTGATACTGCTGGGATTATCAGCAGCAATACTAAAAATAAAGATATTTTTTTCATGATATCATTCCTCCGAGATATTTTGATAGAATCTTGTAAAGGAGCAATGCAAAAATACAGACAATTACCAGCTTCCAGAAAAACTGCCAGCTCCGAGTGTCTGAAACCTCAACAGATTTTGAAACAGACTGGCCTTGAAATTCAGCTGTTATCATTCCATAATCCTGTTCAGCCTTAAAGACAGCTTTTCCATCTGAAATTTTTGAGATTTTTCCATAGCTGATTTTGACAGGCTCAGATTGCGGAGAAGTAGAGACTATAATTGAGTCTCCTTCGTTGTATTTCAGCTTGTCAGTTTTAAGAGCTAGAGAGACAGGAGTGCTTATTGAGCATGGAACATCAAATTTAGCAAAATGGGAATAAGAAATAATATTGCATTTTCTGCTATCAGGAAAATGATAGTTTATGATGTTGTCTATTTTATTTATGACTATATTTTTGGTTTCATAATGCTCGTGCTTGTCTGCCTTCAAATAGATGGCATAATAAGGCTTAAACTTCCAGCCAAGAGAGTAATCAAAATTATAATGTGCTGCTGAAGATAATTGAGTTGAGAAAATTAAAGCTGAATAATTGCTTCCTTCAATTGATGCTTTTCTTGTCCCTCGATAAAAATCTATGACTTTGAAATCAATTGTTGGTCTTGTAGAATCCAGCTTGACTGCAATTCTATCGGATAATTTTATCTTGTCTGTCTTTATGTCGCTACCAGTGAAAGTGCATTTGCCTTTTTTTCTATTGTAATGGCTGACTTCTGTTTTTAGCTCGATATCTAATTCTGCCTTGAGGTCAGCATCATCAATGATATAATATTTCTGCAGTTTTTTGTCTCCCTGATAAATATCATTTGCAGAAATTGAAAGCTGCTCATTCTTGTCAAGAGTTTTGTATTTATCGTTGCAACCGCTGGTTTTTGGGTATTTTATTTCATAATTATATTCTGTATGGAGCTCTCCTTTTTTAGGCGAGAGTATTGAATTGTTGAATTCAACAGAAGGGTAAACCCCAATTATTTCCAGCCACGCATCTTTTATGTAGCCGCTATTCTTAGTAATAGTGTCGTGGGGTGGGCGGGTGGGATTAATACCTAAGTTCCACTCCTTTATTATTTCGTGATTGGGTATGCTGTCAGAGTATAACATTGTGCTCACCAGTAAATCAATCTCATCTTGAGGCATTGGCAGCTTGTGAAGAGCTTGGCACATAACCCATTCAGTTATTGGCATATCTCTGCACGGGAATGCATAAGTTGCTGGCAACAATAACACCATTAGCACAAGCATTGCAGCCTTCATTTTATCAGGTAGTCAACGACAAATGGTGCTGCCCAGATGATAATCAAGCCGATAATTACATAGGCTGCTGTGCTCTTGGCCATCTCCCTCCTCCTGATGTCGCCTTGGCTCATCATGAACATGATGCCAGAGAACATGAGGAAGATTACTGCTATCGCTGAAGCAATATATTTTACAAGATTGTAGATTCTCAGCACAGGAGTCAATATTTCATCAAATGCTTCCTTATCATCCTGAGATACCTTGCCATAATCGATAGCTAAAACAAATTGCACCAGCATCAGAAACATGATGATGCATACTAACATCTTTTTCATGCTCTCACCTCATCTGCGTTTTGAAAGTCGCAATTCTTGAGCCTTTGCTCAGCCAATTTGATAAAGAACTCATTATTGTCGCAGCCCAAGAAATTCCTGTCCAGTATTTTAGCTGCGACTGCGGTTGTGCCGACACCAATGAAGCAATCCAATACAACATCTCCCCTGTTGCTGGCTATTTTCACAAATTTCATAGTGACGTCAAGGGGCTTTTGGGTTGGGTGGGCTGTTTTCCCGTCAACTCTAATCCTTTCAGGAGCATCAACAGTTCTCCTAATTGTGAAATTGACCATGCTTCTCTGAGATATGAAATTGAATGGAGCCTGCCCTCTAGAACCGAACCAGCAGCATTCAACAGCTCCTCTCCATTTATCCCTATTCGGAACAGGCACGCTGTTGCTCTTAATCCAGTAGTGCATCCATGTCCTTGAATAACCAGCCATTTTCAGAAGCATCCTGATCAAACCATAATACTGCTCAGGGCACCACACTACAATAGATGCATCCTTTTTGCTGACTCTAGAAATCTCATTGATTATTGAGGACATAAAATCCTTGTATTCCTGATGAGAAGAGAAGTGATCCCATTGCCCAAAGTCTGAGACAACTTTCCTTCCCCTGATGAATTTATTGCGCTCTTTGCTTATATTGTAAGGCGGGTCAATAATGGTCAATACAACACTTTCATCAGGGATAGTCTTGAGGTATTCAAGGGCATCCATGCATTCAATTTTATTCATCTCTGCCATGGTCATCACCCCTTTGGTTTTTCAGGTAATCAACAACAGCCTCAAGTCGCTCTGGCTTGTCCTCGTAATCCTGCTCTTCGTAAATCCACTCCAGAATCCTCTGGCACTCAAAGCAAAGCTCGTTTATGTTCTGGAGCTCGTCTCCATGAAGCTCTTTTTTGCAAATTATGCATTCCATTTTATCAACCTCCATGCGCTGATAAAACTGTTAAGAGCAGTTTCTATATAATCGACAGGAAGAGAAAATTGTACAAAATATTGTACAAAAAATCATTCCAGAACTATTTGAAATACCATTCACTTTCTGTCTGTATGCCTAAAAATCATAAGGTCAGGTTTTCAGTCAGCCTCGAGGAAAAGCAGAAAATAATCCAGAATGCAGAGGCTTTCGGCTATTCAAAGGCTGCAACTTATTGCAGGGACATGATCCTTAAGAAGCCTCAAATCTATGAGGAGAGGATAGCTCTTCTAGAAATATACATTAAGAAAGTAATGGATAAATTAGGGGTAGAGCATAATGGAAAATAACCAAGAAGATGAATTGAAAATAAAAGTGCCAGAATGGATGAAGATAGTGATGGCTGAGCTGAATAAATTGGAATAAATAGTTTCTGGAATATCTGTTTGAAAGAATACTTTATTTGTTAGAAGAGTATTAGCTTCTCTAGGAAATTTTATATACAAGTGGCAATATAATCAATGTAGGAGAGCATGAAAAAATCAACTCTTGGAATATTGCTGGGAATTTTAGCTGGAATAATTGATTTAATTCCAATGCTTATACAGAAACTAAGTTGGGATGCTAATCTTTCAGCTTTTAGTTTATGGATTGTTTCTGGATTTCTTATATCTAGTTCAAATCTAAAATTAGGGGGTACCTTGAAAGGCATTTTAATTTCACTTCTTGTTTTGATTCCTTCGGCTTTTATTATTGGATGGAAAGAACCATTTAGTTTATTACCCATTAGTATAATGACTTTAATATTGGGAGGATTATTAGGTTATTTAATTGATAAATTTGGAAAATGATAATAAAACCAAAAACAAAATTAGGTAAATGGTCTGTATGGTTGAACGCCTTTTTCTTGATAGTGGTTGCCATTTCTTTAATTTTAGTTAAGGTATTTGGAATACTTAATTTTGGTGATCATTGGTGGGATGTAACTGTTCCTATTGTGTTTTTTGCATCTATTACTGGTTTTATTTTGGGGATAATGGCTATAAAGAAAAAAGATAATTCGTTCTTAGTTTATGCATCAGTTATCATAGGATTATTAGCAATTCTTTTCATTTTTTTACACAGTTTATTTATTAATGATTAATAAAAATGGCAATCAATAAAGAATGGCACTTGTTGGCTTTTGCAGCTGGTGTCATGGTTTTCATTACTTTAGATGAGCTGATACCTATGGCACAAGAGCATGGTCACTATCATTTCACATCTGTTGGGATAATTCTAGGGGCAATCACTATCTTTTTGCTTGTGGGCATCTTTGGGGTGTAGGTGGGCATATGAATCCAAATAGATACATCGGCTGCTGCGGTGCGTATTGTAAGACCTGCAAGGCTTATCTTGAAAGTTATTGCAAAGGCTGTAAATTGGGATTTGACACGGGAGAAAGAGATATCAGAAAGGCAAAGTGCAAAATCAAATTGTGCTGTTTCAGGGAGAAAAAGTTAGACACCTGTGCCGATTGTTCCAAATTTGAATCTTGCAATATTATCGGAAATTGGTATTCCAAAAATGGCTACAAATACAAGAAGTATAAAGAAGCCATTGAGTTCATAAATAAAATTGGATATTCTAAATTTATCAAGTTAGCTGATAAATGGAAAAATGCTTATGGTAAGCTGGATTAGACAGATTCTATCAGCATCAACATTTAAAGAATAAAAGAAAAAGAATTATTCTTCTCAATCGCCAGACTATTTAGGTCACTAAACTTCAGAAAGAGTATTTCTTATTATTTTTTTAAGATTATATCCTTAATATCTTCACTCAGAATGATTCGGTTGGTTTTGCCGTATTGCTCCAATTTTATAATTCCTTTTCTTTCTAATTCCTTGACTGCCCTATGTGCTTTCAGTTTGGTCATATCCCCCATCCTGCTGATTTCAGACTGCAATACGCTGCCTTTATTCTCAATTATTTTCTCAACAACTTTTTTTTCGTTTGGATTAAGCAGTTTTAAGACATTCCCATTATTATTTAACTTAATGTTTTCATCTTTTGTACCAGATTTCGTTTTATGGTCCACCATCTTAGTTATTGCACTAAGATTCTTTTCCATTTTTTCTTCTAATCGTTTGGAAACAAAATAATAAGATATCGGGACAATTACAACCACCATCAAGATTAACGACAACCATAAGAGATAGTTAGGGATCATTCTGGGGCAAATCCCCTGCTGTGTTATAGGGTGGCCGCTGAAATCCTGGAAGAGACTGTACCAAATAATAAATATTATACCTACCAGAGCCATAACTGAAACAGGCAATAGCCACTTCTTATTTTTAATGTTCATTTGATTGCATTAAACGACTCAACTATATAAATGTTATTGTCGGTTTCTGTCAATTGAAACCAAGTTTCACTATTTTGAAACTGAGAATATTGGTTTCAACAAACATTTATATATGGTTTCACAAATAGGAAATCTAGGTAAAATACGTAAAAAATATTCAGGAGGTAAAAACAAGATGGACAGAAAAATAATAGGGATAGGTATTGGCGCAGTGCTTGTTATTAGCATAGTAGCTATAATGGGATTTGCGTTTGCGCAAGACTCTAAAACCGTTCCAGCGACAGGATTCATAGATGCTGACAATGATGGTGTCTGTGATAATGCCAAGTCTGGTAGTTGCCCTTATGCAAATCAGGCAGGAGGCTTTGTAGATGCAGACAATGACGGCGTATGTGATAATGCAGCTAACTGCCCAATGCACCAGAACAGAGGCGGATGTCATGGCTCTGAAGGATGCCCAATGATAAAAGAGGGATTCCGAGGAGGATGCCACAGAGCAACAACGGAATAAAATTTTTTATTTTTTTTAATGTCAGCATTTTAATAGTAATCTTTATATATCATCATATAAACACTTGTTGATATGACTATCCAAGATAACATAAAACTCCTGAAGGCATTATCTGAAGAGAGCAGGTATAAAATAGTTGAAGTCCTTCTAAGGGGGGAAAAATGTGCATGCGAAATCCCCGCCTTAATTGGAAGAACGCAATCCAATACCTCAATGCACTTAACAAAGCTTACAGATCTTGGAATACTGCAATCACGAAGAGAAGGCAAGATGATTATTTACTCGATAAAAGACCTAAGAGTTTGCGACGTATTCAAATCATTAGGGTATTCTGAAGGAAAACTTCTCAAATCTCAATGTTGTATAAACAAAAAGAAGACTTCTGGGTGTTAATCTTATGAAAGTCTTACTATACACTGCTCCAGGATGCCCATTTTGTGTAATAATCAAGAAATTCCTTGAAAGAAACAACATCAAATTCAAGGAAATTGATATTTCAAAAGACAAGAAAAAAGAAGCAGAGATGCAAAAGAAAAGCAACCAAACAAATGTTCCTGTGGTTGAAGTTGATGGAACAATTATTGTCGGATACAATTTACAGAGACTAAAAGAGGTATTAATGATAAAATGAATCTGACAAAAACAATTAAAGATTTTTTTTCATCAAAATTCAACATTTACTTAGTTATTATACTTTTATTACTTGGCGGATTAGCATTCTTCATTACAAGTGAGAAAACAGTTCAGGAAACAACAGACGACAAACTTATAGTACATTTCTTTTACCTGCCAACATGCCCTCATTGTACAGAGCAAAAGCCTATCTATTTTGAAGTAAAAGCTGAAAGAACAGACATCACGTTTATAGAGCATGATGCATCATCACAGGAAGGATCACAACTCTTTTTTCAAATGGCTAGAGACGCAGGTCTTGACACATCAAAACTAGGAGTGCCAACTATTTTTGTAGGTAAGCATCCGCTTGTGGGAGTCCAGACAAAAGGGCAGATAATCAGCGCAATTGATGAATGCATCAATAGTTGCAAAGGAGATGAGTACCAAACTGAAACAACTCAGGAAGTGAAAACTGGTTTTTCTGATTTTGAGCTTCCACTGTTAGGAAGAACAGACCTTACTAAATGGTCATTGCCAGCTTTAGCAGTGGTTCTTGGTCTTATTGATGGGTTTAATCCTTGTGCTATGTGGGTTCTTGTTTATTTGATAGGGCTTCTTATTGGAGTTAAGGATAAGAAAAGAATATGGGTGATTGTTGGAAGTTTTGTGCTAGCATCAGGGGTGCTTTATTTCCTATTTATGACAGCCTGGATAAATATATTTCTGCTTTTAGGATACTTGAAAGCCCTTACAATAATCATTGGATTGGTTGCATTGGGCGGTGGAATTCTTAGCCTGAAAGAATACCTAACCACAAAAGGAGAATTGACTTGTAAGGTAGGAGATGAAAAAAGCCATGAAAAGACCATGAACAAGATTGACAGGATAATCTCTCAACCATTATCTATTGCAATAGTGTTTTCAATGATTGGGCTTGCTTTTGTAATTAATTCTGTTGAATTTGCCTGTTCTGCAGCAATACCTGCAGTCTTTACACAGATTCTGGCATTAAGCGGCATCTCCACAATACAACATTATGCATATATAGGGTTATACACCTTCTTTTTCATGCTTGATGACCTGATAATATTTGGAATGGCAGCCTTTGCCCTTGGTAGTAGTTTTGGAGAGAAGTATGCAAAATACTGCAAATTGCTAGGAGGAATAATAATGACGGTGCTGGGATTAATTATGCTGTTTGCACCGCATTTACTAAGGTAAAATTACAATGGAAAAAATAATATTTGAGCCAAGACACAAATATCTGCACAAGCCAGATAAGAAAAAAGTGTATGACTGCATCATAGTAGGTACAGGAGTGACAGGCTATGCTTCAGCTATGTATGGTGCAAGGCTTGGAATGAAAGTATTAATTATTGGAGAGATTCCTGGAGGAACACTTGGACTTACAGGAACAGTAGAAAACTATCCCGGATTCGTCTCAATCAATGGCCAAAAACTTGTTTCACTTATTGAAAATCACGCTATGGACTACGATGTGGACTACTTGACTGGAATAGTTGAAAAGATAACGCAAGATAACAAGAAAAAGACATTCAAAGTCATGGCAGGATCAGAATTATACACAGGAAAAACCATTATCTTTGCTACAGGAGCCAGAGTAAAAAAACTAAATGTTCCAGGAGAAAAAGAATTCTTTGGCAGAGGAGTAGACTATTGTGCATTATGTGATGCTACCCATATCAAAGGAAAAATTGCAGCAATAGCTGGCGGCGGGGACAGTGCAGTCAAAGAGGCAATACTGCTTACAGCGTATGCAAAGAAAGTCTACATTATCAACAATGAAAAACAAATTCATCCTGAAATGACTAATCAAAAGAAAGTCAATGAGCTGATTAAGAGCGGCAAGATTGAAGTCATAAACAATAATGAAATCCTTGAGATAAAAGGAGATAGAAATATGGATAGAGTTCTTTTAAAGCAGGAATTTAAAGGTAAAAGGGAGCTTTTTATTGAGGGATTATTCATCTACATAGGACATATTCCTGAGAGTAAGCTTGCACAATCTATCGGAGTAAAGCTTAACTCAAAAAAAGAGATCATAATCAATCAGCATTCAGAAACAAACATTTCTGGATTCTTTGCTGCTGGAGACGTGACAAATCTTGAATGGAAGCAGGCAATTATCGGAGTGTCGCAAGGCGTTACAGCTGCATATTATGCTTACAATTATCTAAATCAAAGGAAGTGAAAATAATGGAATCAGAAAAATGGTTTGGAATAGACAGAAGCGAGGTTCAGTGGTTTCCTACAATCGATTATGATAAATGCATCGGCTGTATGGCTTGCCTGAATAAGTGCAAGAAAGGAGTATTTATTGAAGAAGAAGGAAAGCCAAAAGTAGTAAATCCATACAATTGCGTTGTAGGATGCACGGGATGTCAAAAAGTTTGCCTAAATGAAGCAATATCTCATCCGCCAAGAGAATACCTGGAAAAACTGTCGAAGAGAAAGGATTTTGTAGTTGGATGTTCGTGTGGAGGTAAATAAAATGAAAGTTGCAATAGCAAGTGATGATAAAAAAACAATTTCGCACCATTTTGGGAAGGCATTGGGATTTGTAATCGCGGATATAAAGAACGAAAAAATTATTCATCAAGAGTATAAGCAAAATATAGGTAAAAACTCAGGTGAATGTGGAAGCTGCGATCATCAAGCCATGATAAATAACATCAAAGATTGTGAAGTTGTCATTAGTTATGGAATGGGACAGAGAATATATGATGACTTAATTAAGAATAATATAAAGCCAATTGTTACAGAAGAGGAAAATGTTGATGAAGCATTGAACCAATTCTTGAAAAAGAATTTGAAGAATGCAACTGAAAAATTGCATTAGGAGGTCTAAAATGAAAATTGAAATACTTGGAACAGGATGCCCAAAATGCAAGATGCTTGAAGAGAACACAAAAAAAGCACTTGCAGAATCAGGCAAAAAAGCAGATGTTATCAAAGTCACAGAAATAGACAAAATCATAGGGTATGGTGTGATGTCAACACCCGCATTGGTGATAGATGGAAAAGTAAAATCTTCTGGCAAGATTGCTGACGTTGAAGAGATCAAGAAGTGGCTATGATGGAAAAGAAAGATTGGAGCATAATGGCTTGGATTGCGATTATTTTTGCAATATTATATTTTGTTCCTTCGCAGACAGAATGGTTCAAGACTTCAATATTCTCTGCTTTTGACTTATTGCACGATTATGCTAAAAAGCATGTCTTGACTTGTCTAGTCCCTGCTTTATTTATCGCCGGAGCAATTTCTGTTTTTGTTAAAAAAGATGCTGTATTGAAATATTTAGGGCATAAAAGCAAGAAAATTGTTTCATATTCAATAGCTTCGGTTTCAGGAGCAATCTTGGCCGTCTGCTCTTGCACCATCTTGCCTCTATTTGCAGGAATAAGAAAAAGAGGGGCTGGTCTAGGCCCGGCAATCACCTTCTTATTTGCAGGCCCGGCAATAAATATTGCAGCCATATTCTTAACAGCTTCAGTTTTAGGCTATAATATAGGCTTAGCAAGAGCAATTGCAGCCATCTTAATTTCAATTATTGTTGGATTAACAATGGCTTTTATTTTTAGGGAAAAACCAGAGGAAGGTGGGTTATTGATCCAAGAAAGCAAAGATATTATGATTTCTAAAAAATTGCTTATCACGTTTTTTGGACTAATGATTGGGATTCTTGTTATCAATGGATTACAAATAAACCCGTTATACAAGTATATCCTTATGTTCGGCTTTGCAATCTTAACAGTCTTATTAGTCATCTTTAAATTCCACAAGGAGACGACAAAAGAATGGCTTCAAGAAACTTGGAGTTTCTCTAAGATGTTGCTGCCTTTATTGTTTATAGGGGTTTTTATTGCTGGCTTTATCATGCCCCTGCTTCCTCAAGCACTAATTGAAAACTTGGTTGGGCAGAACACAATTCTGGGCAATTTAATTGCTTCAATATTTGGAGCATTCATGTATTTTTCAACCCTTACTGAAATCCCAATATTACAGGCATTGATTGCTAAAGGAATGCACTCAGGACCAGCATTGGCTTTGCTATTATCAGGCCCGTCATTGAGCCTCCCAAGCATGCTTGTAATAAGGAAGGTATTAGGAACAGGAAAAACAGCAGTATATATCGGGCTTGTGATAGTATATTCTACAATAGCAGGGCTGATATTTGGGAGTATTATTTAGGTAAGAAAAATGCTTGAACATGAACATAACACTGAAAAAATAGGATTGACAATACTCCTTAATATAATAATAACTGTCGCTGAGTATATTGGGGGGATATATTCAGGAAGCCTCGCATTGTTGTCTGATGCAGGACATAATTTTTCAGATGTAATCTCATTATTTTTAAGTTATGTTGGAGAAAAAGTTTCTGACAAGAAACCTACAAAAACACATTCATTTGGTTTTAAGCGGGTAGAAATATTTACTGCACTGATCAATGCACTGTCTCTCTGGGCGATTGGAATAGTTATTATTGTTGAAGCCATCAAAAGAATCAATTCTCCTGCATTAATATCTCTTGGATTAATGCTCATCATAGCGTTCATTGGTCTTTTGGGAAATGTCTTTTCAATAATGGTGTTGAACAAAAGCAAAGAGAATAATTTGAATATGAAAGCAGCGTATTTGCATTTATTTTATGATGCTATATCTTCTGTTGCAGTCATATCGTCAGCTGTAATAATCTACTTAACTCATTGGATTATTTTGGATGTTGTTGTTAGCATATTCATTGCTGTAATGATTTTTTGGAGTGGTTTTGGAATAATCAAGAAAGCTATCCATATCTTTATGCAGGGTGTTCCTGAAGGAATAGATTTTGAGGATGTCTATAAAACAATTCTTGAGATATCGGGAGTTAAGAGTGTGCATAATATCCATATTTGGTCAATAAATTCAGAGGAAACTTTTATGTCGTGCCATATTTGCACTGGAAATGGAAAGGCAGATAATGATAAAATCATACAAAAAGTAAATGCGACTGTTGAGAAAGAATATGGCATAAGCCATACAACAATTCAGATAGAAAAAAACAATATTTGTGATACAGGCAAACATTATGCCGCAAATAAGAAATAATGGATTGGAGGGTATACAATGAGAAATTATAGAAATGTTATGGTTATAGTCCTGTTGGCAATGGTACTTGTTATCTCAGGATGCAATTCTGAAGGCACGAATCAAAACCTGAATGTGGAAAAAACAAGTTCATCAGACGCTAAAGTAGAGAAAATAGAAATATACCATTTTCATGGAACTAACCAGTGCTATTCCTGCAAAACAGTTGGCGCATATGCAGAAGAAACTGTAAATACTTATTTTGCTGAAGAAGTAAAAAATGGAAAAGTAACATTTGCTCACATTAATGGTGAGCTAGCCGAGAATAGGGAGCTTGTAACGAAATATGGAGTTACAGGTTCATCACTCTGGATAGGAGTGTATGATAATGAAGGGTTCCATAAAGAGGAAAACGTAAATGTCTGGTATAAGATAGACGACAAAGAGGCATATATGACTTATCTTAAAGGAATTATTGAACAAAAATTAGGAGGAAACTAAAATGGATGAAAAATTTGCTTTTTGGCATGGTGTTAAAAGAGAAGAAATAGATTGGCATCCGACGATTGACGAAAGTAAATGCATTGGATGCGGTTTATGTGCAACCACATGTGGCAGGGGCGTTTATAAATATAATTTTGATAAGAAGAAAGCTGTAGTTGTTAATCCTGCTAATTGTTTGGTTGGATGTCAAACTTGTGCAAATTTATGTCCTTCTAAAGCAATAAGTTTTGCAGAAAATGATAAAACAAGAGAAAAAGCACAGGAAATTGTAAAGAAGTTTAGGATATTGCCTCAAGTTAAAAATGAATTAGAAAAAAGAAAAGAAGAAATTAAGGTAAACTGATATTAATGGAGAATAATGATGTTAAATAATACACTTATCTTTGGATTATTGACTGGAATTGTATTAGCTATATCCTTAATCTTTGATAAGGATAAAACCATTCTTGGTCTGAAGAAAGGCGGAAAAATGCTCTTCAATATCTTGCATCCTTTCCTTAATATTTTAATCCTTATCAGCGTAGTTCTTTTCTTTATTCCAGATACCTTGATTGTGCATTATCTTGGAGCTAATTCTGGCTGGTTTGGGTTTGGGATAGCAGCAATTATTGGTTCAATTACTCTTATACCTGGATTTATTTCATATCCTTTGGCTGCAACTTTACTCAAGCAAGGTGCAACTTATGCAGTTGTTGCTGTTTTTATGACTACGTTGATGATGGTCGGAGTAGTTACTTTGCCTCTTGAAATAAAATATTTTGGGAAGAAAGCAGCGATACTAAGGAACGTGTTTAATTTTATTGCAGCAATAATTATAGGTATTTTGATTGGGTGGCTAATGTGAATAAACACATAAAGAATTATGCATGGATTATTTTATTTATTATCTTTTCAATAGGTTCATATTTTATGGGATTTCATCCAGGGGAGGTAATCTATTCTAATTTTAATCAGTTTTTCATAGAAATGATTTCATTCATTCCTTTATTATTTATATTAATTGGGCTTTTTGATGTGTGGTTTCCGAAAGAAATGCTTGAAAAACATATTGGAAAAGAATCAGGAATAAAGGGAATTTTCCTAGTTATCTTATTGGCTATGCTTCAGGCAGGTCCCCTTTACGGTGCATTCCCTGTGGCGTATATTTTGCATAAAAAAGGAGCATCAGTAAAAAATATATTCATTTATCTAGGGGCATTCTCGTCTATGAAGATTCCTATGTTGGGAATAGAGATGGGATATTTAGGGATAAAATTTACCATATTAAGAACACTAATCTCTCTGCCATTATTCATAATTATTGGTTATTTAATGGAAAAAATGGTAGGAAAAGATTTTAAAGTCAAGGAAGTAAAAGCATAAAATTAAAGGTAATACAAAAATGGCAATAATGCAATTCATGGAAGCGATGGGGACAAGCAATATTCCGCTGCTTGCAGCATTCTTCATAGGATTAATGACTGCAATAAGTCCTTGTCCTTTGGCAACGAACATCACAGCTATAGCTTATGCTTCCAAAAAGATAGACAATAGTAAACACACCATCATCGTGAGTTTGCTTTATACTCTTGGAAGAATGTTCACATACGTTGCAATAGCATCACTTATAGTTTGGTTTGGTGTGAATGTCCAATCAGTATCTTTATTTTTGCAGAAATATGGTGAAAGAATTTTAGGACCTGTACTCATAATCATAGGCATTATAATGCTTGACATCCTAAAAATTAACTTTTTCAAGACAAGTTCAAAGCTTGATGCATTAAAGGAGAAGCTTGCAAAGAAAGGTTTTCTTGGAGCATTCCTTTTAGGAGTGATTTTTGCTTTGGCATTCTGCCCATTCAGCGGAGTATTGTTCTTTGGAATGCTTATTCCTCTTGCAATTAAGGCAGGAGACGCACTTATCGTCCCGTCCATATTTGCTTTTGCCACTGGTCTGCCAGTCATAATATTATCCTTAATTCTTGTTTATAGCGTTTCAAAGCTTGGCAAGATCATGAACAAGATTCAAACTTTTGAGAGATGGACACGAAAGATTGTCGCTGTAACATTCATAATTGTAGGAATGTATTATACAGGAATTTTCCTGTTCGGGTGGTGATTTAATATGGAAAAAAAAGATTGGACAACATTGTCAATCATAATAGGGGTATTTGCATTATTCTATTTCATACCCTCCAATAGTGCATGGTTTAACAACTCGGTTATTGGTGGAGTTAATCTGCTGAATGATTATGCAAAACAGCACGTACTCACTTGTCTTATTCCTGCATTGTTCATCGCAGGTGCAATCATTGTATTCATCCAAAAAGATAAAGTTTTGAAATATCTTGGTGCTGGAGCAAAGAAATGGGTTTCATACAGCATTGCATCAGTATCTGGAGCAATACTTGCAGTATGCTCATGTACAATACTTCCTTTATTTGCAGGAATAAGAAAAAGAGGAGCAGGTTTAGGACCCGCAATAACATTTCTCTTTGCAGGGCCAGCGATAAATATAGCTGCCATCTTTCTTACAATGAGTGTTTTAGGATATGAGATTGGTCTTGCAAGAATTATTGCAGCAGTCACAATATCAATCATTGTGGGTGTCACAATGGCCTTAATATTTAGAGAACAAATAGAGAAAGGAAATTTATTAACAGAGGAAAGCGAGAAACTAAAATTATCAAATGTTGTCATAATATCATTTTTCTTGCTAATGATTGGTGTGCTTGTAGTGAATGGTTTACAGATTGACAAGACTTTGAAGTATTCATTAATGGGGCTCTTGACATTATTAACAATAATCCTTGTGTGGCTTAAGTTTGGAAAAGAATTAACTGGCAAATGGCTTGTGGAAACTTGGACTTTCTCAAAAACAATCCTGCCTCTGCTTTTTGCAGGTGTGTTTGTTGCAGGATTCATAATGCCATTATTACCTGAAACAATAATAACCACTCTTGTCGGAGAAAATACGCTAATGGGTAACTTGATAGCATCTATCTTTGGAGCATTCATGTACTTCTCAACGCTTACTGAGATTCCTATTGTCCAAGCATTGATTGCTAAAGGAATGGCTTCAGGGCCAGCACTAGCATTGCTTCTTGCAGGACCATCATTAAGCCTGCCTAACATGCTTGTAATAAGAAAAGTGTTGGGAACAACAAAGACAGCAGTATATGTAGGGCTTGTAATAGTGTATGCAACGATAGCTGGCTTGTTGTTTGGTTTATTTTTTTAGGTTTAATTTTGTTGCTTAATTTGCCTCTTCGTTGTTCAAGTTGTTCCTGAAATTATTAAGCTCAACACGTATTATGCAGTGTTCCCAGCAATAGCCTTCAATTTTCCACCTAGACCAAGTTCCAGAATCTTGCTGACTATTAAGTCCTTGATTTTCGGATCTTGCATCAAAGTAGTCATCAAATCATCCTGAACAGTCTGCACTTCAAGCTCCTTCTCCCTGACTTGCTGCATTTCCATGGCTGTCTTCATGTCAAGAATGCAAGCGCATCTAGTGCAGAACTTACTGCTTGGCGCATTTATTGTCTCGCATCTTGGACAGATTATGGGCTTTAATTCAGACTGCCTTGTTTTAGATTCCTCAGTAGCCAAGCCATTCATCTGAAGAATTGCATTATCAATATTCTTTCCAGACATGTGCACATAAGTTGATGGCATGTCGCTTCCCTGAATCCAGCCAAAATACTGGTTCATCTGGAATTCAGTGAGATGGTTTGCCATCAATGTTGCACGAGAATGCCTGAACATATGGGGATTCATCCTCTTATCTACTCCAGTTTTCTTGCCAATCTTCTGGAAGAGCATTCTTATAGTTCCATATTTCATAAGCTTCTGCTTATTTCTTCCCTCAATATTTACCCAGAGGGGTGCAGTTTTATCATTCTTCAAAGGATGATTATCCAGCCACGTCATCAGATAAGAAGTTGAGCTGATAATCCTTATAGGTCTTGAGCCTGTTTTTCCTTCAACAGTCAGGACTGCTCCGAATTTATCAAACTTAACATTTTGAATCTGCAAAGAAGCAATCTCTCCAATCCTGCCGCCAGACTCAAAGATTATAGAAAGAAGTGCCTTGTCTCTTGGGTGTCCGCAAATATCAATCATCTTCTTTATTTCCTGTTCTGTAAGAAGGTCATTCTCCCCAGGAAGTTTAGTCTCAGTTCTTTTAATGTTGATATTGATCCACTTAACCTCTGGCGGGTAATCTTTGCTGTCTTTATCGCCCTTCATCCACTTGAAAAGCTTCCTGATAATTACTTTGTAGGCTTGCCTAGTCCAGGGAGAATAATCCCTTTCCTGAATGCTCCTGATGAACTCCTTGACGTCATCAATATCCATCTTGTCAAAGTCCTTGTTGACCCGCTGGGCAATAATCTTTAGGTAGTTGAGATACTTGCACAGCCTTGGCTTGCTAATCCCAGATATCAAGAGGTCAGAATAAAGCTTCATTATAATCTTCTTATTCTTCTCTGAGATTTCAGCATTCTTGACTTGCAGGATAGCGCTTTTAAGCATCCTGTCGTAGTTATGTATATCTATGGCCTGTTTCATCTTACACCTTCCATAGAAGCAGATTCTTAATATAGGTTTGGCACCAAATTGGGCACCAATTCAAGGCTTTAAAACAAAGGTTCATGGCCTGAACCAGGATGAACAGCATTGCTGCAAATCCACCCTTAAGCAGGCTATGAAACAGGAATAAGACGCCGTCGCCCTGCTTTCAAGCAAAGTTGCAGAGCCTGAAATTTAGCCATAGGCGTTGAAATAAGAATATAACGCCGACGCCCAGATTTGAACTGGGATATCCTTTCGGAAACGAGATTTCCAGTCTCGCGCAGTGCCAGGTTGTGCCACGTCGGCTTGAACTATTAGAACTTGTATAATGTTTATAAAAGTTTCTCAATAAATTTTTATTTTAAAGAAAAATCCTAATTATAATTTAAGTATTTTATACTTTTTTCTACAATAATTTATAGCAATCGGATAAAATACTTTTTGAATAAAATTATAATTATAAAATGAATATAAATAATTTAGTGGATCTTTTATATTATGTATCTTTCCTAGAATATAATCATAATTTTTAATTCCAAATTTTTCCCAAAAATATCTATTAACCAAGCTTGCCTTAAGCCTTCTCTTAAAATATTTTTTAGCTAACTCATTATAATCCTTATTCTCAACAATAGATTTTGCGGCTAGATATCCTGAGAATAAAGCATTTCGAATCCCAAAACCCCATAACAAATCCTGTAATCCTGCTGCTTCTCCAACAACTTTACTTTTATTAATAATAAAATTATTTTTCAAGGAAAATGAGCCTACACCACCAACCTCTTTTGGATTTTTAATTTTAAATTTAAATAGATTATCAAACATTTGTTTTGTTTGATTAAAACAAGTATGAACTCGTTGAAAATCATCACCCAAAAAAGAACACATACAACCATAACCTTTTGTTACAAGTAAATATGAATAGCCTTTATATGCAACCCTGTTGTTAGCCAAACCAACTGCAATATCCTTTAAATCAGTATCAAAAATAATTCCTTTGTCTATTGCAAATAATTCTTCAAAATTAGGCCCTGTTGCGATGATATCTGATTCAGTCTCAGATATTGTTTTTTCAAAATAAAGTTTAATTCCCAAGTTTATTGCTTGTTCTTTTAAACCATTGTCTAAACTTCCTTTAACATTTCCTCTTTTTACAAGGAAAAAGGCAGGTTTTTGACAAGAAAATTGCCATTTCTTTTTGCCATTTGAAACTGTCAATTCAGAAAATGGATCAAAATCAAAATTAATATCTATATTAATATTTTTCAAAAAATCTTTTACTTCACCTTTTTCTGACCAATTTTCTAAACCTTGCAAATCTCCTTTAAACCTTAATCCTACATCTTTATTTTTTTCATATACTTCAACAGAATATCCATTTTTTGCTAAATTTATAGCCGCAGATAAACCAGAGGGACCAGCACCTAGAATCTTAATTCGGTTCATAAAATAAGCTCTTTTTTATGATTTTATATATTTTTCCAATAGGTTTTTTCTTGATTCAGCATAGCAACCATTAAAAGTCATAAAGTTGTGAACATAATACCCCACTGTGAAGAATAATCTCAATAAGTTTTTTTAAGGACTATCCAATCATCTCAATCTCAATATTAAGGCCATCTGGAATTGGAACCCTCATGACAAGCCTTAGTGCCCTTTCATCAATGCCAAGATCAATAAGGCGCTTATGAATCCTCATCTCATAACGTTCCCATGTTGCGGTGCCATTACCGCTAGGGCTTTTCCTGGTGGTTAATTTTAATCTTTTGGTTGGAAGCGGAATCGGACCACGCATATCTACACCGGTTTTTTCTGCGATACCTTTTATGTAATCACATACCTCGTTTACTTTATTAATCTCGGTGCTTGCTATTTTTATTCTTGCTTTTTGCATTTTTGTCCCATGATAAGCATCGACTCACCATGCTTCCAACTAAGGAAACGGAGAAATAATGTGATTATTTCTTAACTAAGTCGATGCACATTCCAGCAGCTACTGTTGTTCCGGAATCCCTGATGGCAAATCTTGACATCTGTGGGATAACTGATGTTTTTTCAATTACCAATGGCTGCATTGGCTTTACTTTAACTATTGCTGCATCCCCATTTTTGATGAAATCGGGATTTTCCTGCAATGTTTCACCAGTTGCCGGATTCAGCTTTTTTTCAATTGCAACAATCTGACATGCTACTTGAGCTGTATGAATATGGAATACTGGTGTGTAACCTACAGTCAGGACTGTTGGATGATTCAAAACAACCATTCTTGCTGTGAATTCTGTAGCTATTGTTGGAGGGTTCTCAACAGGACCTAAAACATCCCCCCTGGCAATGTCCTTCTTTTCAACACCCCTTATGTTAAAACCGACATTGTCTCCAGGCTCTGCCTGCTGCATCCCCTCATGATGCATTTCAATGCTTTTAACTTCACCGGTAATACCTTTACCTTCTCTAGCTGGAACAATTATAACTTTTTGTCCGACTTTCATAATCCCTGTCTCAACCCTGCCAACCGGAACAACTCCTATACCTGTTATGTTATATACATCCTGCAAAGGCAATCTTAAAGGCAGGTTTGTAGGTTTCTCTGGTATTACTAATGTATCCAATGTCTGCATCAATGTGCCTCCAGTCCACCAGGGCATGTTAGTACTTTTCTTAAAGACATTATCCCCTGGGAATGATGCAAGAGGGATAAAAGCTATCTTTGCAGGATCATAACCTACGGTCTTTATCAATTTTGAAACCTCATCCTTGACCTTTTCAAATACCTTTTGGTCATATCCCTTCATATCCATCTTGTTTATTGCAACAATAAGCTGGTTGACACCCAATGTTCTTGAGAGGAATACGTGCTCTTTGGTCTGAGCCATGACTCCATCATTAGCTGCTACAACCAATACGGCTGCATCTGCCTGCGCTGCTCCTGTAATCATGTTTTTGATGAAATCCTTGTGGCCTGGCGCATCAATTATTGTAAAATAATATTTTGGTGTCTCAAATCTTTTATGAGCCAAGTCAATTGTAACTCCTCTTTCTCTCTCTTCTTTTAAGTTATCCATAACAAAGGCAAATTCAAATCCTGCCTTTCCAAGTTCCTGAGCTTTTTCTTTTAATTTTTTTAATGATTGCTCATCAACGTTTCCAGAATCATAAAGTAATCTACCTATTGTTGTGCTTTTTCCATGGTCAACGTGACCAACGAATACCAAATTCAAATGCGGTTTACCTTTTGCCATCGTAAATGCCCTCCGTATCCTATTTTTAAGACTAATAAAACATAAAGGGGGATTGCTGATATATTTATAAATGTTATGGTTTTTTAGATGGGAAAATAAATTAAAAACATATATAAATAGAAGGGCTTTTTAGGTTTTTTGAGGATGAAAGAAGAAATTATAAGAGTGGATAAATTAGTGCCAGATACTTCAGTAATAATTGAAGGATTGGTTTCTGACAAGATCAAAAAGAAAGAGATTATTGTAAATACAGTAATAATCCATGAAGCTGTTTTGGCTGAGCTTGAGCACCAGGCCAATCAAAATAAGGCAATCGGCTTTATTGGTCTTGATGAAATAAAGAGGCTAAGCGAACTTAAGAAGAGTTTTGAGCTGAAGTTCTCAGGGCATAGGCCAAGGGCAGCAGAAATAAGGTATGCTTCTTCTGGTGAGATTGACTCAATGATCAGGCAGCTTGCATATGATGAAAATGCAATATTACTAACCTCAGATAAAGTGCAAAGCAAGGTGGCAGAAGCCAAGGGAATGAAGGTATTATATATAGAGCCTAAAGCTGCAATAAAAAAACTCGCTTTGGAAAAATTTTTTGATGAAACCACAATGTCTGTGCATCTAAGGGAGAATGTAGTCCCATATGCAAAAAAAGGTTTTCCAGGAAATTGGATTTTCAGTGCATTAAGGAAGAATGTGCTTAATCAGGAAGAGATACAGGATATCTCTACAGAAATAATTGAAAATGCCAAGCTAAGCAAGGATGGGTTTATTGAAATTGAAAGACCAGGAAGCACAATAGTTCAGCTAGGGACATATAGGATAGTCATAACAAGGCCTCCTTTTTCAGATGGATGGGAGATAACGGCTGTAAGGCCGGTCAAAACACTCAATCTGGAAGAGTATAAATTAAGCGAAAAATTAAAAAAAAGGATTGCAGAGCAAGCAGAGGGTGTATTGATAGCAGGAGCGCCAGGCCATGGAAAAAGCACTTTTGCACAAGCATTAGCTGTGCATTATTCATTAAAGGAAAAGATTGTGAAAACTGTTGAGGCTCCAAGGGATCTCATCTTGCCTGATGAGATTACCCAATATGCAATTTCCCACGGAGATGCACAGGAAATCCAGGATATACTGCTTCTTTCAAGGCCAGACTACACAATATTTGATGAGATGAGGAATACTGAGGATTTCAAACTGTTTGCTGATATGAGGCTAGCCGGTGTTGGTATGGTGGGAGTTGTGCATGCAACAAATCCGGTTGATGCAATCCAGCGGTTTATCGGAAGGGTAGAGATGGGAGTAATACCTCAGATAATTGATACTGTAGTGTTTGTCAAAAATGGGGAGGTACATAAGGTTTTAAGCCTTAAGATGACTGTAAAAGTACCATCAGGAATGACTGAAGCAGACTTAGCAAGACCTGTAGTAGTTGTGATGGATTTTGAAACCGAAAGGCTGGAATATGAAATCTATAGTTATGGGGAGCAGACTGTCGTTATCCCTGTTATAGGCGAATCCTCTAAAAAGGGGATTCACAAATTGGCAGAGAGCGGGATTGCAAAAGAATTCCTAAACTATGTGCGGGATGTGGAGGTTGAATGTGTTTCTGACAATAAATGCATTGTCAGGGTTCCGGAACAGGACATTGCAAGGATTATTGGAAAGGAAGGAAAAACAATAGCTGCTCTAGAAAAAAAGATAGGTATTGGAATTGACGTTAGGGAGTTGGAAAGGAAAAGCGCTGGTAACGAAAAAAATGAGATCAGATATGATTTTATGGAAAAAAAGAACAGCTTGATATTCACTTTAGGCCATAAGTACGAGTATAAGGATGTTGATATATCTCTTGGAGAGGATCCAATTGTATCTGTTAAGGCAGGCATTAACGGAGTTATTAAGATTAAAAAAAGAAACAATATCGGAAGCTTATTGAGTAAGGGAATTAATTCTGGGAAAAGTGTCAGGCTGCTGGTCTGAGCAGGATATTTTGACGTATTGATTCATCTAAAAAGGCTGAGCCATCTTTGTATCTAATCTGAGGAATAACCCTCAGCAACTTCCCCATAAAAGTCCTTGGGTGCTGTCCGATCGGAAAATAAATCCCTTCATGAAGATATAAAGGTGCTGAAGGATTAGCTGAATTATCCCATAATTGAAGATAATGGTGCACCTGGCCTGAGGGTAATTTTACACCTCCTCTATACGGAGTTTCCCATGAACTTATTGTGATAGGTACACCATCTGCATCCTTAATAATTGTCACATATTTGAAATCAGTTTGGGAAAAGTTTGAAGGGATAATAAATGGGGAGTTGTCCAAACCCGCTTTAATGTGTATGTGCCTCAGGTAGTGATTGCTTATTTTTAAGAAGCTCGTCAATGCATCCCGGTGTCTGGAATAAGGTCTAAATTCGATCACCTGAGCGTTTACATCTTTTGCATGAGTTTCTATTTGCGGAAACCTTTCAGTTGTAGCCAGTACCCTTATCTTATATCTTCCTGTTTCAACCGGGTCTAAGTGAGTGCTTGTCAGTTCCACCCTATATGCTCTAAATCCCCCCACATACCCTACGGAATCTTCAAACTTGAACACCTTTTTTACATCAAGAGTACCGGCAAGGTATCTAAACCATTTGGTTCGTTCCTGCTCAAAATATCCTTTAGTTATAACATTAATATCTTTTGTTGTTTCCATTATGTTTTTAAGATATTTAAATTCATTCGGGTCATTAATTATGCCAGTCCATATAGGATTATAGTCTATATAATTAAGGGATGCCAACACCAACTCCATGCATCTTCCAATTAATTCAACTCTCTTAGAAGTTTCTGGCATTTCAATAATAGCTTCTTCACCATAAACAATATCTTTACTTCCGGTTCCTGTGATATAAAAGCCCATGGCCCAGATAGGCCTTTGATTCCCTTTTTCCCTGTACACCTCCAAAGCAATTGATGTAGCCTGATAGATTTTTTCGTCAATGCCTAATAAAGGAGTTATTCCAAGAAATTTCAAATCTGACCTATTGCTAAAATTGTTATGCGTATTTGCCACAACTATATGAGAATCGTGGTTAACTTCGTATAGTAACGTATGTTTCTTTTCTCCTCCTGTTGAGGATGAAGGAATATCAAAAGACTTATTTCTATTTTCCGAGATTATTGCTTCTAAATCACCAACATCCTGCAATAAGCTAAAAACGCTTCTCGTCAAACCGCCATATTCGAAAAAGTTAAATGCTAGTGTAGGGGGTTCGCATCTAAGTATGTTAAGTATACTTATATCAGTAATTGATGGTTGGTTCTTGATATTGTTTGGCATAATAACTTATGTAATATAATGCACAAAAATTTATATAGTTATACCTGTTATTTTGTTACAAACATATCAAAACCGTTAGAATTACGGTATATATATAATTTATATAGAATATATAAAGGTGGTAAATATGAAAAGGGAATTAGATGAGCAGGAAAGGAAAATTGTACGCGAATTAATAAAAAATCCAAGAATCAGCGACAATAAGATTTCAAAAAATACCAGAATTCCTGTCATGACAGTTAACAGAAAAAGGAAACAGCTGCAAAAGGAAAATTTGTTGAGGTACTTTGCAAGCCTTGACACTGGGGAGTTTGGAACCCACACATTTTTAGCAAAGCAATTATATATAATTAAGTTTAAGATAGGGATAACAAGGGCAGATTACCTGGAAAAATTAGAGAAGGATAAGAGGTTTCAGCATTTTAACTCAAGCTATATCAGCATGTCTTGTTTGGGAGAGAAAGACGGGCATTTAGCCCTAATAATGATATTGGATGCTGAAACTGACAGCGTATTGATAGATGAATTTAACGGCAAGATCCTGCCTCATCTTAAAGCGAAATTAGGAGAGGATTGTATTAAAGAGATATTTACAACAAAGATAAGTAATACTCTAAGAAGGCACCATAACTATCTGCCGAACATTAATATGGAAAATGGGATTTTAAGGAAAGACTGGCCTGATGACTGGATATTTGTAGATAGGGTAATCTCGTTCAGTAAATGAAAAGCTTTTTATAATTAAATAAAAATACAATTGATTGAAATGCTTGACATCAGATTCATAAGGGAAAATGCGGATATAGTGAAGAAAGATTTAGAGAAAAGACAGGATAAGGAAAAATTAGAATGGGTTGATAATCTGGTAGAGAAAGACAAGGAATACAGGGAACTATTGCAGAAGAATCAAGAATTAAGACATAGAAGAAACCTTATCACTGAAGAGATAAATCGGCTAAAAAAAGAAGGTAAGGATTTTTCTAAAAATGTTCTGGAGGGAAAAGAACTTCCAAAGAAAATAAAGGAAGCTGATGACAGGATCAGGGAGATAGAGGAAAAGATTTATTATTATCTGATGAGGCTACCTAACATTTTACATGAAAGCGTGCCTTACGGGAAGGATGACAACGACAATAGGGAAGTGAGGAAATGGGGGGAAAAGATAAAGCCTGATTTTGAGTTAAAGTCCCATGGAGAATTGATTGAAAGCCTTGGCGTTGGAGATTTTGAGCAGGCTGCAAAAGTTTCTGGAAGGGGCTTTTATTATTTGATTGGGGAGCTTGCTTTAATGGAGCATGCATTGCAAAGATTTGCTATTGACTTTTTGGTTAAAAAAGATTATGTATTAGTTGAACCGCCATTGATGCTAAGGAGAAAACCCTATGAAGGAGTCACTGATTTGAAGGATTTTGAAACTATGATGTATAAAGTGGAGGGTGAGCAAGAGGAATTATTTTTGATTGCAACAAGTGAGCATCCCATTGGAGCAATGCTGATGAACAAAGTTTTAGAGGAAAAGGAGTTACCTCTAAAATATTGCGGTGTGAGCCCTTGTTTTAGAAAGGAGATAGGAAGCCATGGAATTGATGAAAAAGGTCTATTTAGGGTGCATCAATTTAACAAGATTGAGCAGTTTATCTTTTGTAAGCCAGAGGATTCATGGAAATTTCATGAGGAACTTATTGGCAATGCCGAACAACTGTTCAAGAAATTGAAATTGCCGTACAGAATTGTGAATATATGCACTGGCGATATTGGAATAGTGGCTGCTAAAAAATATGACTTAGAAGCATGGATGCCAAGGGAAAAAGCCTATAAAGAGGTTGTGAGCTGCAGCAATTGCACTTCCTATCAAGCGGTTAGGCTAAACATTAAATATAGGGTAGGGGAAGAAAAGGAATATATCCATACCTTAAATTCAACTGCAATAGCCACTGGAAGGGCATTAAGGGCAATCATTGAAAATTACCAAGAGAAGGGTGGAAGCATAAAAGTTCCTCTTGTTTTGCAACCTTATATGGGCGGGATAAAAAAAATAGAGGGATAGAAATTGGCTGATATTCATGGAGCTGTATATCTAATTTTGGGCTTGTTTATTGCAGTTGGCTCTTTTATTATAAATCTACAAAATGAAAGCTACAAGCTCGTATTGTTTTTGTTAGTTGGCGCTTGCATGATTTTGTTGGGCACAATAAAATTGACAAGGGCAAAGAAAATAGTACATCCACAACCTTCGGCACAACAGGTTCAGCAAGAGTTTCATCCACAGCAGCAATTTATAAAATATTGCTCGCAGTGTGGCACTGCTTTGAGAGGTTTTCAGCAATTTTGCCATATATGCGGAAGCAGATTTTTCCATAGAAGATAAATAAGTTAGGTGAAAAGTTATTTCTTGCAATAATCTAAGTTAAAAATAATATGAAGATGTTGTCAAAAAAACAGATAATTGGTAAAGGAATTTAGCCTGTGATATCAATTCGCATTTGTTGAATTAAGGACTATGCTCAAGAAAATAAATTATTTCTTAAAATTCAATGTTTTTGTGAAAAAAATAGGCAAAGATTTATATAAACTAGATTATAAAAAAGCATATGGATATAAAAGTGTTTTATTAAAAATAAATTAGATGAATTTCATGAAAAAAAAGGGTTTATTGATTACCTTTTTATTTATTTTACTGATTATTCAGCTAACCGCTGGATTTTCAAGGGATGATGTAAGGTATTCACTAAAAAAAGCAATTTTTCTGTATATTCAGGATCCTGGTATCGCTCCGTTAACGTTAAATGAGACAAAAGATCTTCTATTCTTTTATTTAGTTACACCTAGAATTGAAACTGTAGACTTGTCTTTGGTGCGAGGGCAAAATTCTGGCATGACTATACAGGCTATCATTGAAAAAGCGAACCGTAATATCTCAAAATGTTATGTAGGCTGGAAATGCAAATCGAGCACAGAAATCGGCTATCAGTATGAAAATTGCAAGTGGGATAAAATTAGTATTTGCCAGTATGGTTGTGCGAAGAACCAATGCGTAACTCCTATGAAAAATGTTACGCCTACTCCAAGCGTTACTCCTTCTGTTCCAGATGTTACACCTTCCCCAAGTGTTACACCTTGGGTTCAGAATGCCACTTCTCCAATTCAAAATTTTACAACACCAGTGCAGAATGCTACACCTCCGGTTCAGAATATTACGCCACCCATTCAAAATATAACTCCTTCTGAAGATATAGCCTATTATGTCTCTACTGATGGATCTGATGAAAATGTTGGTTCCATAGACAAACCTTTTAAAACCCTTGAGAAAGCGCGTGATACTATTAGAGCTTTGAAGGCTGTCGGAAAACTTAATGCATCTGCCCATGTTTTTATCAGGCAAGGCACTTATTTCCTTAATCAGACTTTTGTTCTAAGTGTAGAAGATTCAGGAACAAAAGAGTATCCGATAACTTATGAGTCTTATCCTAGAGAAACTGCAACAATTAGCGGAGGAAAAAAACTGGATGCCAAGTGGACTTTATATAAGGGTAACATTTATACAACAAATGTAGGAAATCTGCGCTTTAATTCGCTATTTGTTAATGGAAAGAGGGCTATAAGGGCAAGGACACCTAATCAAGGACAGGGATGGTACGCCACTGTACTCCCACTTTATCGCTGGTGGAATCCTAGATCAGGAGGACACTTTTACACTGTAAGCGAGCAGGAAAAGGATAATATTGAAAAATATCCTGATTTTATTTATGAGGGAGTTCAAAGTTATGTATATACTGGCCAGTTTTTAAATACAGTTCCGGTTTATAGATTTTTTAATAATGTAAAGGGAGTGCATTTTTATACCGCTAATTTATCTGAAAGAGATTTATATGCGGCGAATAAGGACTGGACCTGGGAAGGTGTTGCCTTTAGTGTATTTGCAAATTCTGAGCCAGGCACTACGGCCTTGTACAAATTTTTTAATTTAAATACTGGGTCTTCTTTCTATACCACTTCAACAGCAGAAAGAGACAAACTTTTTGGTTATGCTATCTGGAAATATATAGGCATTGAAGGTTATGTATTCCCTAAAGAGCAAGGTTTAGACAGTGAAACAACACGTCAAGACAGTTATCATGCTTTTTATTTCAGAAAAGGAGATATTAATCCGAATTGGACAACAGCAGAGGTAGTTTCATTCAGGAGATGGTTCCAATCTAGGCTATATATTGACAGGATAGCAGGAAATAAAGCATATGTTTCAAGCACATCTGTTGAACCGTTTGGCTGGGATTATGGCGGTTTTGACAGATACTATGTTGAAAACGTTTTGGATGCATTGGACAGTCCAGGAGAATGGTTCCTTGACAAAACTAATGGAAATCTATATTATTATCCTCTTCCTGGAGAAAATATCCAAACTTCAGAGTTTGTTGCGCCAGTCCTTAAGCAGCTTTTACAGGTAGGCGACTATGAAAAGGTTAAAGAATATACTAATGGAGACTATGCATATATCACAGAAGGAGGAAGCCTTGATTTTGCATACTCTAACTTTTCTGTTTCTGTTTGGCTGAGATTTCCAGTGGGCTCTAAAAATCCTTCTTGGAGTCTTGCAAAAGGAAGTCCATTTTTTATCAAAGGCTATGGAATAGCACATTTTTCTGAAAGTAATCCAGTTAATCCGGTGGAGTTTGTAATAAATGATGGGATTACCAAAGTGCACAGCAGTGCAGGAAGCCTAAACAGAGGGGAGTGGGGCCACTTTGTGTGGAATATTGACAGGACCCAAGGTATCATAACAGCATATAAAAATGGAGTTATGGTAGGGCAGACAAGCATAGCAGGGCTTGGAGACATCTCTATGCCAACTGTACCTCTATTTGTTGGCCGTGTAGCTGAGACTACTTATTATTCGGGTGATATGGATGAACTGAAAATATTTAAGAAAGTTATATCTTCCAGCGAGGTTCAGAATCTTTACACAAGCAACACTGCAAATCCTACTAACCTAGCACTATCTCTATCCTTTGAAGATAATTATCTTGATGCTTCCCCGCAAAGGAATAACGGCCTAATAGAAGGAATTCCATCTTTTGTTGATGGCAGATTTGGAAAATCTTCCAGATTTTCTGCCAGAACAATATCTGGCTCAACACCTTTTACAGACTATGTAAAGTTTGTCAATTTCAGGAATCTTAAATTTGAAGATGCTGACTGGGGGATATCAGCTGCAGGATATATTGGCTCGCAGACAGCATATGATAGCAGTGCTCCTGCAATTATGTTTATCTCAGAAAACTGCACCTTTGAAAATAACCAAGTCAGCCATGTTGGAGGCTATGGATTGTCCAGCTATTCAAGAAATCTAAAGATAACTGGCAATGAATTTTATGACACAGGTGCTGGAGCTGTGAGGATTGGCCAGCCATTCATTGCTTTCTTCGTTACCCATGATCAGTATGATATGATGGATAATCTGGCGGGCTCGAATGTTATCCAGGACAACTTGATCCATGATACTGGAAAGGTTTTCAAGGAAGCTGTAGGCTTGGCTATTTATGGGAATAGCAACAACATGGTCTCAAACAACCTATTTTATAATATCACATATACAGGGATTTCACTCGGATGGTTTAGCGCACTTCATATGGGTGACATGTTTGGCGGGAATATGATAAGATTTAATGATATTCATAATGTTATGACAGAAATGAATGATGGCGCAGGAATCTACATAATGGGCAAACAGGCTGGAACAGTCATCTCAAATAATGTTATTCATGATGTTGTAAAAACTCAAAATCACCTGGATAACATGTATTTCTGGGGCATTTATACAGAAGGAGGTACTGCTGACCTTACGATAGAAAAAAACCTTGTATATAGAACAGGTTGGGGAGGACTTATGTTTTTCACAAATCTTGGAGGCACTAATAACAAGAATAATACTGCAAGAAACAATATATTTATTGATGGGTCAATGTACCAAACATTCTTAGAAGATGCTGCTCAAGATTATTTTTATAATAATATAATATATTATACAACTAATGGCGCCATGTTTGCAACTATTGGACCAAATTCAATAAAGTATTCTGATAACAATTTATTTTATTCGCCCACTAATCTTGCTGGCCTAAATAGCCAGCTATCCCTTTGGAGGGCTTACGGATATGACAAGAATTCATTGGTTGAAGATCCTTTGTTTGTGGATTATAACCGGGATAATTTTAACCTTCAGGCTAATTCACCTGCATACACCAAACTTGGATTTAAACCTATAGATTATGGCAGTTTTGGTCCAAAAAGGTGAAAAAAACAAAAGATATTAATAAGCTGGTTTATTCTATATTTTGGGGGATAATATGAGTATCTTTAAAGACATGCTGAAGTCAGATGAATCCTTGTTCAGGAATGAGGTAGCGCTTGACTACAGCTATATGCCAAAATTAGCGCCTTATAGGGAAATCCAACAAAGATACATTGCTTCTTGTATAAAGCCGTTATTCCAGAATAGAAACGGGAAGAACCTCTTTATCTACGGAAAACCTGGAATTGGCAAGACACTTATCTGCAGAAAGGTTCTGGATGCAATAGGAGAAGAGACTGATGAGGACATTGTTCCAATCTATGTCAATTGCTGGAAAACCAATACTACATTCAAAATAATGAATGAAATCTGCAGGGTAATTGAGTATAAGTTCACGCAGAATAAGAGAACAGAAGAATTGTTTGAAGTTATAAAACAGATTTTAAACAAGAAATCTGTTGTTTTCTGTTTTGATGAAATTGACAAGGTAGAAGATTTGGATTTTGCTTATTCAATTCTAGAGGACATTTACAGGAAGACAATTATTTTTATAACAAATATGAAAAGTTTTCTTGAAACGATTGATACCAGACTAAAGTCCAGATTAATGGTGGATTTGCTTGAGTTCAAACCATATAATTTTGAGGAAACAAAAGGGATATTAAAGAAGAGGATAGAGTCTGCTTTTGTTCCTGGCAGCTTATCTGATGAGGTTTTGGAACTAGTAGCAAAAAAGACTGTCGAGCTAGAGGATTTAAGGACAGGATTGTATCTATTAAGGGAGGCCGGGCTTTCTGCAGAGAACAGATCCTCAAAGAAAATTGCTCCTGAAGATTTGCAGGATGCTATTAGAAAGCTTAATGACTATAATATCAAGAATTCTGCAGACCTTGAAGATGATGTCAGATTTATCTTAGGTATAATTAAAGAGAACAGCAGCAATAAGATTGGGGATTTATTTAAGGTTTACCAGGAGAAGGGAGGCAGTCTGGTATACAAGTCGTTTACAAGGAAGGTGCAGAAGCTTGCAGAAGCAAATTTCATCAGCCTTAGCAAGATTGAAGGCGGAGCTGAAGGAAACACTACAATTGTTAAGTACAAGGAAAAAGAAAAAAAGTTGAGTGAATTTTAGGGTTGGGTAACTTTGTAATCAATTTCTTAAAATATAATGTTTATCGATCTAAAATTTCTTTTGAAGTGATCAAATTATCTTTTGCCTTCTCAAGCTTGTATTCTTTATTTATTACAGTTTTATGTTTAAACTAAGTCCTATTAATATTTTAGATATAGAAGATTTATTCTCTATTCAGGTAAATAAGAAAGTGTATGTACTTGGTACGTAAAAATAGAGTATTTACGACCGAATCCATATTCCAAAAATTAATATCTAACATCAAAGCCGGAAAATTTGTCTATAATCTCTTCGTATGTAATACCAATATCATCAACTTCTGCCCCAGGAGGGCCTTTTTGGCAGAATTCAATAAGTTTTCTTAGCTCGCTAACTTCACCTTGAGCAATTACCTCGACCCTTCTGTCGGACAAGTTTCTCACAAATCCCTTTAATCCTAGCTGCCTTGCTACATCCCTTGTATTGGCTCTAAAATAAACTCCTTGCACCCTTCCGGAGATTATCAAGTGTACTTGTTTCATAATCGTGTGGGAAAGATACCCAACAATTTATTGTCGGGAGGAATTGCCACTCACCTCCATTCTGTTATACCACTGGACACACAACCCACTGGACACGTGGATAAGGTTTATACATTAGTTTCATCCTATCTCCTCTTAAGTAGATTGGGACTGCCACAGGATGACTGATGGCATGATAGGCTGCTGTAACACAGCCCAACGGTCTGAGGGAGAACTCAATCTTAACCCTCAACAAAGGCCAATATTCAAAGTGATGACGCCAAAGGCGATTATGCAACTGCTGCTGAGCTTATGGACGAAATCCCCCATCTTTAGATGACGAGATTATGTTACTTTACAAGTGTTTTGTCCCACATTTTGCACAAAAATTCTTTTTTCCCTTTAGTGTTGTTCCGCATTTTTTACATACGTGTAAATCTAGGTTTAATTGCTCAAGTCCCGGGTGTTCCGTAGATAAGTGTTCCTCTTGAATTGTTTCCTTTGATTTTTTTCGATATTCCTTAACAATAACTATAACCAATATTATGTAAAGTAACAAGGTTAATAAGTAAAGTAGAATTGGCTGCCAATTAAATTTTAGAGCAGGCATTTCAAATTGAGTTTTTTCTTTTATTTGGATAGTTAGTGAAACAATCTGAGAGGCTCCATCTCCTTCAACGATTATTTTTCCAATATATGTGCCAGGAACTTCATTTTCAGCTGCAAATATTGTAAGATTGAGTGTATTTGAGTAACCTGGTTGTAAATAGAAGGACTGTTCAGATAGGGTAATAAACCACTGAATAGCATCAGGCACTAATGTAATGTTTAAGGGAGTATCCCCTATATTTGTTATTTTCAGAATTTCTACTATACTTTCTCCTTGTTTTAATGAAACTGAAATAGATAAAGGATCAACTGTAAAATTAGATTCAATAAACGAAGGTTTTCCCGGTTTAGCGTGACTTATGCCCCTTGTCCTCATTCCGCCCTCTTCAGGTGTTACCTCTGGAGTGGGTGTTGGAATTGGTTCTTTGGATTTAATCAAGAGTTGTGAGCGGGTATGCACAATCACTGCCTTGCCAAAATTCTTAATTATATTTTCGCTTGGAATTAGAAAAAATACTAAAAAAATGATCACAATTATTAGCGTAATAAATAATACTTTTTTTAGGTTCATAATAAAATTAAAAGTAACATTAGTTTATCTATTTTTCTGCTTTTTCAGCAGCATCAATATTATCAGGATTATTACAATGATAATAATCGCAACATAAACCAATGTCCAATCTCTTGGATGCGGGCTGCACTTTATCTTTAGCTTTAATGGAACAGATACCCCTAATGCTGTGGAAGAACCTGCAGCACCAGCAGAAGTTCCTTTTGAGGCTTCCATAGCAATAATTTTGCCTTCATAAACAACCTGTTCATCTTTACAAGCCTGTTCGCAGATAAAATTACCAACTAAACAATCCTCTTTATAAACCTTAGCTACCTTAAAACAGAATTCAATTGGAACCGCTACATCATGAGTTGTGCCTTTTGGGATCAGCTTTTCCTCGCTTTCCTCTTTAATGATAATGTCTTTTAGCTCAGATGAAACGCTAAGGATAGCAGTTACATCCTCTTCCCATGGATTGTATACTCCATACTGGACGCACTGTTCTGTATTTTCAGTGACTATCTCTGTTTCAGTATCCCAAACAATGCCAACTCCTTTTCTTGCAGATACATCTAGTATTGAAAAGATGAATAGTAGAACCAAGAGCGATGCTATCCTATATTTCATTCTTTTACCTCTTTTTTTAAATGCAGGATGTACCAGTTGGAACAGCAATGAAGGATACTGAGTTATTATAAAGACCTGGTTGAGCATCAGTAATGTTTAACCAGAATCTAAAATACTGATCAGTTCCTTTGTCCACATCAAAAGCCCCTTTTACAGGAGTCTCTGTAAATGCAACTCTGTTGTTTAGGGATGGACTAGTTATATCAGTAACAGAACTATTGGACCATGTGTAATTCCCCAATCCAATCTCTTCTCCAGTATCTGTATCTAGTCTACTAGCATTCAAACAAAAGTCTGCGCGCTTGTTAGAATCTTTACTTACACTTATATAGTAACCTGACTGATCAGTTCCGTTATAATTGGCAGTGCCGTTCAGAAATACTGGCAATGTTTCTACCTCACCGAAATCAATTCCCTGTGAGAGGTTATCAGACATTGCAATAGCAACGAATGCCTTGATTTTAACCTGGGAGGGAGTTGTTCTCATATCACCAGCATGGCCTGTTTTAGCAACCTTTATTGAAGCGAATAAGCCAATTAGTGTAACCAATAATACTCCAAATAGGAAGACTAAGACAATGTTATCTCTATTTGAGTCCATTTTAAATAGATATATTGATTTATATATATTAATAATGCTTCTTTATAAATTTTGTTGTTTTCTATTGTATTTATTGAAAAATATTGGAGCAAGGGATTCATGATATCAAGGCAGATATCCTGAAGGCACTGCTGTAATATTCACATTATTAAAATAAGTTCCCGCTGCTTGCTGGCCTTCTACATTTAAGAAGAATTTTAAATAGATTACAGAACCATCAACTAAACCTGATCCAATCTTATTATCTAAGAAGTTTGTTGTAAGCTGATATTTGGTTTTATTTGGAACTGTGCTATCAGTATAGTTATAGCTAAAGGTTTCGTTGCCAAGGCCAATAGTGTCGCCGCCTAATGTTTTTAAATCTCCATCTGCCCTGATATATATATCAACACTCAATCCAATTGTGGAGATTCCAATATCATATCGTGTAATGCCGCTCCCATTGTTATCAATAGCTGAAAGGTTGTAACCTGGTAGGTCTGATATGTCCCAGTATATTCCTACAGATAGATTATCTGAATAGCCCATGGAAATCCCCATTGATGGATTTATCTCAAACTGCCCTACTAACGATATATTAATTGAGTAAGAATCATTAGAGTATACTCTCCAATAGTACAATCCATTAGGCAAAGATTCTAGTGGTTCTAGTGTATATTCAGAACTAAGTAAAGCTATTTTCTCAATCTCCAATGAAGAGAAGTCAGAGTCATTGTCAACCTGTAAGTTATAAGTTATAATATCACTGTCTTGATCGACTGCATCTGTCCAATTAAAAAAGACGGTCCTTACAGGTAGCATAACATTATATAGAGGTTCAAGCAAGGTTACATATGAAGGAACCCTGTTTTGAACTGTGAACTGATGCAGATTTCCTTGTTTTAGGTTTCCTAAAGTGTCATTGGCATAATATACCCAGCCAACTGATTCCTGATTTGAAAAGTTTGTTGACTTAACCAAATATGAATAAAGTGATCCAAAGTTTATGATCCCTTTAGTATAATTTTCCCACATTCCAGTCCAATTTCCGCTTATCCACACTTTATCAAGATTTCCCTCTAGATCAGTTATTGTTGAATCTAAATTTACATCATTGGTGTTGTAACTTGGCTCTGGATATTTGATTTCATTAGCAATAAGAGGGGGATTACCATCACATTGTATAGAATAATTACCGAGCTGGTCTTGGGCTAATGTGGCTATTGCATAATTGCCTGAGGTGTCGTTTGCATAGAACCTGAATTGCCATTGTCCGGTCTCATCCAATGTGATATAATCATAAAACTCATCTCCTAATTGCATTGGTGTAAAGTTGTATGGAACAGATATCGGAGGAATTATTTCAAGTATCACAGTATCTAGTTGGTCTTCAGGATCAATTATTGAAGCATTAACTTTTAGCATTGTGGTTAATAGGACTGGAGATGCACTGTTAATCCTTGCCTTGGTAATCAAAGGTCCATTGGTATCTGGTTTTAAATGCGTTATATTTAAACATGAATTTTTGAAGAAATAACCAGAAAAGATATTACTGCCAAATAAGTCAATTGATCTTGTTCTTAAATCTATGCAGGTCTGATTAGGTAGAGCTGTTGTATTCCACTCCAGATGGGTAGTTTCTGAGTGATTGCCTATCTCTCTCCACTGTTTGCCATTGATTGTTATCCACAAATTTGTATAATTGATTTCATCAATTATTGAACTATTGTAATAATCCATATTGACTCCCTTGATTCTAATCTCCTGGTTTGTTGAGTATTGCCAAGCATCTAGAATTGTAGATTGAATTATTGTCAAGCTAAAATTGTGATTGGTTAAATCCAAAGAATCTCCGGTATATTTAGAGTTCAGATTAAATTGTCCGATTTCAATCCAACCATAACCATCATATACTTGTAAGTATAGATCCGGATCCTGTGTATTTTGTTTGACAGATGCTTGTGGATTGTAAGAATCAATTTCTATTTTTACTGTAATATTATCGATGACAGAGTAATTTCCGTCAATATTTTGATAAACAGTTTCAGATGTATTCTCTTCATTGGTTGCAGCAATGGTAAAATAGATTCCAGTTATATTAATATTATCATAATAGCATTGATCATGCAGTCCTGGTATTTGCCCACCTATATGTACTGAGACATTTGTTGCTGAGGTTATGCTTAAACCTATGCTGGAGAGATTATTTGTAAAGTAGGTCCAATGAGATAATAGAGTGGGCATATCATTGTTTCCTTCTGAAAACTCACATGCTGCCCCATTTGCACAATTCCATACATCTGCATAATTCGTGGATGTATCATTTCTTGCCCAGACCCTGCAGAATTGGGTATTGGTATCTAAACTTCCCGCAGCCCCGTATCCTGATATTATTACATCTTTACAGGGATTTCCGTTGCAGGATGTTTGTGGATTAAAGTTATACCATATGCCTGCATCTGAAGCCCACGTATCCCAGTCGTCAGCAGCCCATACGTATGTTCCGCTAATAGCTAAGGCTCCAGAAGATTTTGCAAATTGATAATCCCCATTATCAAGACAGTTATTAAAGTTCCCATAACCTCCGCTGCAACCTGTAGACGGATCTGCTCCAGTAATGATTGTCCAGCTTGAGGTCTCAAAATCCTCAAACATGAGGTTTATTTCATTTTTTATTAGATTTCCTGCCGAGCCTTTTTTCGTAATGATACTATTTTCTAAATCATTAGTCTCTGTAATATTCAGTAATAAAGCTTCGATGGAATAGGTAATGGAATCTTTATCAACATCAATTGAGCCAGATGCTGTTAAGTTTACAGAAGCATCTGCTGTTATGTCACAATTAACGTCTCCGTTACACTGAATTTCTGTAGATAAAGATGGGGGTTGGTTAATAATAATATCAACATATATAATCTCTGAATTCACGTTATTTAAGGTGTCATTGACAGTAATATTTAGCAAGTAGGTTCCAAAAGACAGCGCTGTTATATTTTCCAAAAGTCCGGAACAGCTTATCCTAAAGTTTAGGGTGTCATTAACGGTGAAACAATCTACTCCCGTTAAGTTATCAAGCGCATCTATATCGTATGCTATAGGCTCATCATCATAGACAGTTATGTTTTCTATGCTAGTGAAGTATGGAGGTGCAGTGTCTAGGGTAAATCTTCTTGTTCCAGAGCTATTTATATTAAAGGCCTTATCCCAGCAGGTAATGTTCCAATAATTTAGTCCATCATCTATAGATGATATTGATTTGTTGGTAGATGTCCCATTATTTGATTGAATCTCATTAGCTTTTAGTTGTCCATCAATTGTTAGATTACATAATAATAATGTATCAAGGTTATCTGTGACAGACCAATTAAAGTCTACGGATTTAGAAGAGGTGTTGTAATTGTCAATTGGAGTGTTTAATGTGATAGCTGGCTCAATTGAATCAATAACTATAGTATAATTTGAAATATTAAATCCATAATTGTTGGAATAGTCATAGCATAACACATTCCATAGATAAGTGTTATTTGTTAAGGTTAACATTATTGAGTCTGATGAGCTTGATGTTAGTGAAGTATTTGTTGAATTAGGCATCCATGTTCCAGAGAAATCTCCATATAAGGTACAATTTTTTAGGTTAGAATCAAATGGGGTGTATTGGAATTTAACTGCACTTAATTGCTGCCATGTGTTGTTTAAAGGAGAATCTAATCTTACTATTGGGGGAGTTACATCTATAATAAATTTCTTTGTTTCTGACGTATAAGTATTTAAAGCATCATCCCAGCAGCTAATGTTCCAATAATTAATTCCTTCATTGAAGCCATAGACTGATTGGTTTGTTGCGGTGTTGTTTGAGGATGCTATGCCAGAAACATTTATTAGAGAGTTGATTGTTAGATTGCATGTTAAACTATTATCTAAGTTATCTATTGTAGTCCAGTTAAAGTTAATATAGGTTTTTGAAGTAATGTAATCATTTGGCGGATCATTTAATATAATTTCAGGATTGATTGAATCAATATGGAATGTATAATTATAATCAGCCCATTTAATTGAGCCTATTGTTTTATTGCATTTGGCATTCCATATATAGGTTCCATTCTTCAAGTTTAGGTCTACTATAAGGGGGATCCCTGCGCTTGGGTTTAAGTAAGTTTCATTTGCTGACCATATCCCATTAAAATTACCATATAATACACAAGCGTCAATGTTTTCTCCGGTGACTGTGTAATTGATGGTTACTCTTTGAGATTGCTGCCAGCTATTGTTTTCTGGCTTATTTAGCACTACAGTTAAAACAGCACTGTCAACAGTAAAGTTGCTGGTTTTGGAGGTGTTAACATTGGATGATGTGTCCCAGCAGGTTACATTCCATAGGTAGAATCCATCACTAAATCCAGAAACTGTATTTGTCACCAGAGAGCCCTCTATTGCAGGAATGTTGGATTGATTTACAGTACTGTTTATAGTTAAGTTACATAACATGGCAGTATCTAAGTTGTCTGTTGGAGTAAATTGGAAGTCAATGACAGGATTACTTGTGAAGGTTCCTGGAGCAGGATTATTAAGAATTATTGCAGGTTGTATAGAATCAATGTTTATAGTATAATTTGTTGAGTTAAAAGCGGAATTTCCTGCGTAATCATAACATAAAACATTCCATAAATAAGTACGATTTGTTAATATTAAGGTTATAGAATCTCTAGATCCTGAAGTGACTGAGTTATTTGTTTGATTGGCTTTCCAGCTTCCTCCAAAGTTGCCATACAGTGTACAGTTCTTTAAGTTAAGGTCTGTTGGGGTGTATTGGAATGTTACCTGACCAGACTGCTGCCATTTATTGTTTAATGGATTGTTTAGGCTTACAGTTGGTTTTGTTGTGTCAATTATAAATGTTTTATTGGATTCATTGAAAGCACAATTACCGGCCTGATCACATACATAGCAGTTCCATATGTAGATTCCATCTGGAATTGTTTTTGTGAAGATAGTGAAGTTGGATGCCCCGGTTACAGATACTGTCTCGTTAGCATGCCAGCCAGACCAGTTTCCATATAATGTTGAATTTTTAAGTCCGCTTTTTGTGTCAGTCATGGAGCAGTTAAAGTCTACTATTGGAATACTAAAATTCATTTTTTCTAAAGGTGAGACAAGGTTTACTTTTGGTGGGCTTAAATCAGGGGCTTTAGATACATTGACATAGATTATTATTGAATTAAGATTGTTTAGTGAGTCATTCACTGTAATATTCAAGGAGTAATTCCCAATAGACAAGGCTGTTTTGTTCTCCAAAAGACCTAAACAATTTATTTTAAAGCTTGTTGTATCGTTAACGGTGAAACAATCTACTCCCATTCCAGAATCTGATGCGTCTATATCATAGGCTAAGCTTTCCTCATCGTAAACTGATAAATTTGCTATATTTGTAAAGTATGGAGGTATTGAATCTACAAAGAAAGTTACTGAGCTAGAGTTTTTGTTTCCTTTAGAGTCATTAGCCCAAACTGTCACTATATGCCTGCCTTCTGACCATATAACTGATGTTATGTTTTGACAATTAGGTAAAGTCTGATTCAAGGTATATGTATCATTTGAGTACCAGCAGGACTGCAGATTCAAATCTGAGGCTGAATAATTGATATTGATTTTTGTGTTGGATGTATTAGTGTTGTTTAGAGGAAAAATTATTCTTATATAAGGAGGAGTAATGTCTAGCGGTATAACCCTCACAGTAGCTGTTGCTGGGCTTACCACATTAGTCCCCCTATCGGTTGCATGACAGCAGAGATTGAATGGCCCGCCTGTTCCGTAGCCAAAGATGGTTGTAGTTACAGTTGGATTGCAGTTGTTGCATGAAGCTGTTGTTTGTGTTGTGCTAGTTCCGTATATTATGATGCCAGGCGTACCAATTTGGGGGATTAATGTATCAGCTATATCGCAGCCATTATTATTTGTATCAAGCCTAAAGTAGACTGTGGGTGAGATTGGATTTCCAGCGCCAATGCTGACTGTACAATTCATGGTGAATCTTCCAACAGTATCTATCACTTGATTTTGGGTTGGGGCTGTGAGCGAAACTGAATTTAAGGGAGCTGGCTTTGCATCATGGATGTAGTCATAGGTAATTTCTCCGTCAACAGATTTCAGGTCAAAAATGGACTGTAGGCCTGTGTGGTTTAAAGGTAGGTAGTAAATTCCAGACAGTACATCATCTATATTTCCCACTATAACACTTGAGTCTTTCTCATATACTTCAATTGATCCTGGATTTTTATTATTTACAAATATGTCAATGACATTTTCATTTGTGAGGTTTCTTTTAAAATAGGTCCTGACAAATTCTCTTTTAGGTACTGTATAAGTAATGCCATCTGTTTCGTTTACTTCTGCATAAATATTTTTAATAAATTGTCTCTTTTTGTCCAAATGTTCTGCATCTATTATTATGATATCCAATTCATATGTTTGATTGCTCAAAGAAGGTATAATCCACTCAATATAATCTACTAAACCATTATCATTATTGTCATATTTGTCAAAATCAATCTCCTGTTTAGAGTTATTGATTATCCAATAAAGATGTATATCTTCAGATTTAGCTTCTGTATCTAATGTACTATATGCCAGGATGTCCTCATAATGGATATCGGAGCTTATTATTACCCTCTTTTTGTAATTGTCTATTTTTTCCTCAATTGCTGAAGGACCTTTTGTATAATATTCAACTTCAAGATCTTGCACCTCCTCATTTATAATAAGTGAAGAATTTTTTTCATTATAAACGGCACTGCCAGTTATTGCATTATATGAGTTAAGTTCCGTTATGTTATTTTTAACTTCAATTTTTACATTTTCAACATCTGTAATTGTACCTCTTTCAATCTTTTTTATGGATATGTTTTGTGATTCTTCTGGAATATCAATTTTTAGCTTAGGAGTTTTTTCACTTAATTTAATCTTCCTTGTCCATTTAACCGGTTGGTTGATAATAACTTGAGAAGGTTTGGTTGTTTCATCAATCACTTTAATTTCAGGTGTTTTTTCTTCTTCGGTTTGGTTTATATTAGTGGAAATAATGTAATTTATTTTATCTATATTTAAAGTGGTGTTGTGAATCTCAAATATTAACTTATAATTTGTAAAATTCAAATTTGGTAGGACGCATGTTTCCAGACAGATATTCTTAAAGGAGTAGGATTCTGGCTCAAAGATAGCTTGCAGATTGGCTAATTTAGAGTCAGAGATGTGAAGATAAGTATTAGAGGGTTCCAAATTTAAATCAAAATATCTTACATAAGCGGCAACTGTATTGTTCAAACCTGCACCATATCTTCCATAATTGAGGTTAAATGTGTCATTCCAGTTTTCAAGTGTGGGCACCAAATCAAGGTAGTTACAGCATTTTTCTCCCCCGTAACATACAAAAGTTGAGATCTCCTTATCTTCATTATAGACCTCCCATATAGTACACAAATTGCTGTAGTTAACATTCCAGCTGAAATCAGTGCCTTCTACAGTGAAATCAATAATTCCATTAATTCCTTCAATACCATTGTTATCTTCATCAAACTCAGTTAGATTGTGATAAGCTAAATTTATATCTATTGAATTGGTTGAGGAATCAGTTGGATCTGGTGAAACTGTTTTGTTAATTTCTTCCAATCTGATACTTTCATTTGTTTCATTTATTATGTTTGATACAACAGCTCCTGTTATAGGTATAAGAGAATCCTTAGGTAGATTAGCACTATCGAATATTATGTATAGTTTATTTTCAATGGATAAATATACAATTGCAGAACCTTGCCTAGTTATGCTTCCGCTCAGCCTTAGGGATTTAAGCTCTCCTTGATTTTTCAAAACCCATGTATAATCAGTGTTGCTATTTAGCATTAAATTCAGATTATCAGAATATTCTTTTTCTATTGGGGAAATGATTATTTCAGCACCTTTTCCGGTTTTAAAAGGTGCCTTTATTAAGAAGAATCCAAAGAAAATTATGAAGATAGTTATAAATGTGAAAGAAAGGTTCTGCAATTGCTGCTTTTGCTCATAGCTAGTTATTAACTTTTTTACAAAGGAGGGATCATAGCCATAAAAGATTAGGGCTTTTTTAACCTGGGCAAGAGAATAACCCTTCTTTATGCTATTTCTCATATATCTTAGCAGATAGTTCTTAATGTTCATCTTTCCAGCTTCCTCAAATATTTGTTGCCTAGTTCCGTTATCGCAAACACTTTGATATGATTAAGACTGAAGACAAGGTCAATGTAGCCCTGACCCCTTAGAAGAATCAACTGATGCCTGACGGTTCTAAAGTCTGTTTTTGTTTGCTTTGCTATCTGGTAGACAGTTTTTTGTTTAGTCCGTAATTTTCTAAGAATAACTAATTGAATCTCTGTAAAGGTGCGCTTTTTCTCTCCAAACATGCTGGTTTAATGACTTAGAAGCAACTATATAAAAATATTGTGATTTTAGTGTATAAAATATACATTTTTAATGTATATAATCTTAATTTATGTTCTGAACTATTGGTAAACTAGTTCATAGAAATTAGAGGTTAAGATGTCAGATTAGTATAACTATTTCCCGTACCTATTTATCAAAGCTACCAATGCTGTGCGCACATCCAATAACTGCACATAGATTTTTGTTTTTATGGACACAGGTGTAGCCGATTTTGATATTGTTTCATAGATGGAATTTAACTGCATGTATGACTTTCTTGCATTAATCATATCTTTTCGATTGATTAGATCCAGTGTCCTGTCTGCCCAAGCCTGGAATGAGGCTTCTATTTGTGTTTTTGGTTTTTCCCTGGATTTAGCCTGCTCTTTCCCTTCTCTCTTTTTTAAATAATAATACAACCCTACCAACAATGTTACAGATAGCAACACTAAAAGGATTAAAAGAAGATTCAATTTAGTTCCAACCTTACCTAATATATAAGACATACCTGTCTTCGGTATTACAATTGGCAATTTCCTTTCTTCCGGAGGAAGCAATTTATCCCTGCAGGATTCCATTGCAGAGTTAACAACAGACATCGCTTTATCATATTCTGAATTCTCATAGTGATCCCATGCTTCGAGCATCTTTTTGGCGATGTCTTTACAGTTTGGTGTTTGGTTAAAGAACCCATCTGCGAATTGTATCTGCTTTAAGGTTTCAAGCCTTTGTTCATAATTTCTTTCAAGAAGGTTAATAAAAAATCTGATTGAGGTAGCATAATAAAAATTACCTGCTTCAGCAAAGATTGTTACAGAATAATAATTATTTCCTATATGCGCTGTTGGCTTTACAAGAGATTTAATTCTTAATGTATTAGTATATTCCTCTCCAATATCCAGTGCATCAATCTTATCTGTAGAAAAAATTAGGCTCATGTCAGGGGCGTTTGATTCTTTTGTGAGAAGAATGTCTTTAAGGTCAAAGTCTCCAGCATTTTTAAGTTTAATAAAGATGCTTATATCATCACCAGCATACATAGTTACATTTAATGGGCCATCAAGTTCAAGAAGGATTTTTTTAGATATGTTTACCGGCCTTGTAGGAGGGCCAACTGGGCCACCACCTCCACCACCTCCTGAAGATATAGGTACTGGCTCTGTGACAACATCCTTTGATTTCACGATTAGCTTAACTGTTGCTGTATCCAGATCAAATCCTCCGGTTATAGCCGGACTTTTGGTTATTTTCTCATAGGTGTCTATTGAAGATAGGATTATTAACAAAATTAAAAGAAGCGCTATCAGATTATTGAAAATTCTCATTTTTTGATGTCCTCTAGAATTATAACCTTTATTTTCCTGCCGGCGTATTTTTTAGGCAAAGATATACGAGTGCTAGTTCTAAAGGAATCCACCTGTTTTTCAATAATCTCCTCAACATTATTGATTTCTACTTTCATTTATACCTTTAAATGGTATTTTTTGGTATCTTTTTGGTATTAAAAGTATTTAAATCTTTCCTTTTTATGTCATTATTTTATAATTAATAGTAATATTTAAAAAGTCTGTTGGAAATTGTAAGTATAAAAATTGGGCCCAAATAGGAAGAATTCTAAATTTGTAGAGATTTCTCTAGGTGGAACTAGTCAGAATTCTTCCTCTAACCTAGTTCCACTATCAATTTTTAGAGACTATCGATTAACCCCGCTAGAGGCAGTCATAAAATACCTTAGAGAAAAAAGAGGATTTAGCTATCACACTATTGCTTCTTTACTTCAAAGAAATGTAAGGGATATCTACAAAACGTATGCTCATGCTTTTGACAAGGCTGGTTTGCTCGAGGTAAAATCTGTTCACACTCTTCTTGTACCAGTCTCAATCTTTGCCAACAGAGAGCTATCTGCTCTAGAGAATCTTGTATTGTACCTAAAGAATCAGGAGCTGTCATACCGTCAAATTTCTGTTTTGTTAAACCGCAATGAGCGGACAATCTGGACTGTGCATCAGAGGGCTAGACGCAAGAATGAACAATAAAACAATAGATGGACTTAGAAACAGAAGGTCTAAGTTAGTCAGATACATCCATCTATCTGATAGGTATAAGTCGTTATTAGCCCAGAACATAAAATACACTGCAGAGCAATATGCAAAGAAGAAGATAACATACGAACAGTATGCGGCAAAGGTCAGCAGAGCAAAGGAGTGGATCAGCTATTATGATCAACTAATAGCAGGATATGAAGCAAGGATCAGAGAGATAACGACAGATATTAAGGAAGTACAGAAACAAAGAGAATCAACCAAGAATAATGCAATAATATTCAGCGTGATTACGCTAATATTGATTATGTCTGGACTATTTGTATACTTCAATGTACAGTCCAGAATAACTGGCCTTGCAGTTTCAGATACATTAGCAAATGTGACTGTCCAGAATGTAGCTCCAAATGTAACGAATGTGAACATAACTCCATCAAGCCCAACCACTACTGACAACTTATCTTGCTTGGGAACAACAGCTGACGCTAACCTAGATCCAGTCATTAAGTATTATAAGTGGTATGTTGATGGAGAATTAAATAGCGCATTCAATAATCTACAGAACATCTCATCTGATAATACAACTTCAGGAGAGCAATGGATCTGCGAGATAACTCCATATGACGGATTAGTCAACGGAACACCAGTCAATTCAACGGCAATTACTATACTAAACACTGTACCTAGCGTAACATCGGCAGAATTGTATCCTGTAATGCCTTATACCACAGATAATTTAACCTTAAATGTAACCTGCGTGGATGTTGACAGCCAGGATACAATTACTGCTTATTGGAACATATTCAGAAATGATGAACAAACAGATGCATTGTCAAATTCACAAGTTATACAGAACAACATTGAGACTAACATTACTGTTGTAGATTCAGTCAATACCGCAAAGGGACAGACATGGATAGCTGAGGTATGGTGCGGAGATGGACAGGAAAACTCAAGCAGGCAGAATACTAGCTCAAGGTTAATACAGAATTCATTACCAAGCATACCGACTCTTCTAAGACCAAATGATGGCAACAACACATTATTTGATAGGAATGTTGCCTTCAACTGGTCAGCTTCAACGGATATTGATGGAGATACAATAAGGTATGAACTTAATGTTACAAACGACATTTATGCAGACGTGTATAAGACAAATATAGCCAACATATATTCTACCTTAACAGAGATTCTTGAGACTGATTCATGGTATAATTGGAGTGTGAGAGCTTATGATGGAGAAGGATTTAGCAACTGGAGCACAAGCTGGAACTTCTATATACCGTCCACTGTAATAATTAACCTAACAAAAACTACAACCAGCTTCGGATCCGTGTATAATAACGAACTTAAGAATACCACATCCGGAGCAGCATCTCCAATAGAAGTAGAGAATTTAGGTAACGTAATCTCAGACATCAAAGTGATGGTATATGAAGGATTATGGGACTCTGTACCGCTAAATACAAGCTACTTCCAATTCATGGCTGGCAATTCAAGCGAGACGTCATCATTCAACTGGTCAGGCTCACAGATAATATGGCAGAATATGATGAATGTGTCAGCATTGGTTTTAGATAATCTTAAATACAATATAACAAGCAATGTTGGTCAGATTGAGTTCCAGATATTAGTTCCTGCTTATGAGCTTTCAGGCAGCAAGAGTTCAACAATTACTGTAACAGGTGTCATGTCATGAAACTAATAAAAATGATACTAACAATGGTTTTATTACTATTAATAGTAAAAAATGGGTTAGCATTAGGAGTAACTCCTGGCAGGACAACTATTAATTTTGAGCCAGGTATAAGTGAAGAATTTAGAATTAGAGTTTTAAACAATCAAAACAAGGAAATGAATGTATTAGTTTCTAAGGAAGGGGATTTAAGTGATTTAGTTGCTTTAAGTGAAAAAGTTATAAACTTTAGAGCCAACGAAACAGAACAGGAGTATATTTTTAAGGTAAATTTACCCAAAAAGATTGAGAAACCAGGAAACAATGACATAGACATAGTAATGACTGAAGGTCCTATATCTGAAAATACATCCGAAGTAAATACAGTTATTGGAAGCAGGCCATCAGTTGTTTCCCAGCTTAGAATAAAGGTGCCATATCCTGGAAGATATGCTGAAGCCGATTTACAGATATCTATTTTAGATGATTCTGTTACTTTTAGCATACCTATATTTAATCTTGGTACTGAGAACATTAGTGTTAAGGCAAATATAGCCATATTAGGGCCTGATAACAAAGAAATAGATAAGATTAGTTCTGATAGTATTGATGTCAAAACAAAAGAGAACAGCAAAATAGTAACTCATTGGAGGGCTCCCTCTGTAGGTATTTATAATGCAGTTGCTGAAATTGATTATGGGGGCAAAAGAATAGAGATTAAAAAAGAGTTTTATGTGGGAGAGATGTTTATTAAGATAGTTGATGTCGGATTTGGCGAATTTAAATTGGGAGATATTGCGAAAATAAATATAATAACAAGGAGCGGATGGAATAAAATAATAAAAGATATGTATGGAGAGCTGTTTATAAGAAATAAGGAAGGACATACCGTAGCAGCATTGAAAACTGCTACCTCTGACATCAATCCTTTGGCCAATGCAACCCTTACAGCCTATTGGGACACAAAAGGAGTCGGCATAGGGGTTTATGAGACTACTATAAAGATAAACTATGCTGGGAAATGGACAGAGGAAAGGACGGAAATTGTCATAGGGCCAGATCATATCGGTAAGGTAATAGCTAAACCTAAAGAAACAAAGGTTATTGTATTACTCGCTATAGCTTCTCTTATACTATTAATCCTAGGATTTTATCTATATTTTAAGGTAAAAAGTAAAAGGTAGTATATAGTGAAAGATAGAGATTTAAATTTTCAAAAAACAAAAAGTTTATATATGAAGCACAACAATAAAGCAATTGATTATTTAAACCCCTAAATTTTTAGCTAAATGGAAGGAAACATGGCAAAAGAGGTACCAAAAAAAATAGTTGTAATAATACTTATTTTAGCCATATTAATTTCTAGCTATTTGACTTTAATGTCACTTAAGAATAGATCAGCTGCAATTGAACAGCCTAAAGGAGGGAACACTATACAAAGCGCTGAGGTCAGTCTGACGGTTTTACCTCCTCAGCCTACGCCCATATTAGAAGGAGGTGGAAGTGCGGTAGCAGGTGGAGCAGGAGAATAATGATTGAGGTATCAAATAGAACGCTTGGCATCCTTTTTGGAATTTTTATAGTAATATCTTTAATCGGCCTTTTTTTTGGGGAAAGGAAAATAACTGGCATGGTAGCTGAAGAAAATGAGACTGGAAATGTTTCTGCATTAGTAGTAGCAGATGTTGATATAAATGCTACCGATGATGTGATTGATTTTGGGGAGGTACTAAATAATTATCTGAATAGAAGCGAAGATACTGCTGATATAAATGGAACGCATGATAATATAACTATTATAAGTATTGGTAATACTGTTGTGGATGTTGATTATTGGGCAAATCAGTCTTTATTTGGAAAGCTTAACGGAACAATTAATATTAATAATCCAGGTACTATAGCAGATGAATCTTACAAAATTAGGATAATAGATAATGGCACTTGCGGGATAGTTAGTAATCAGAGTTATGAACCTGTTTCAGTAGGGTTTGGGAATGTTACTAACTTAATAGCTGATTGCAATAAAGGGGATCAATTTACTGTAGGCATTCAAATATTTGTACCTCAGTATGAGCTGAGTGGTGCAAAAAAGTCAATATTGTTTTTCAGAGCAACAGAATATATTGCACCATAGCAAGTTACTTTTTATGATAGCGGGAGAAGTATAATGGATGAAGAAGCTTCAAAGAAGATAACAGCAATTTTCTTAATTTTGGCCATTATACTTGCTGTTTGTATGGTTTTTTTTTCGTTAAAAAATAAGGGTGCTTTTAGTTCAAAGCAAAAAGTTGGCAATGCTATAGAGAGTGCGGAAGTTAGGTTGGTAGTTGTGGCCCCTTCAAACATAGGAGGGCCAGGATCAAATTTAAGTATCGGAGTAAAGTGAACATGGGCATATCAAATAAAACGCTGACTATTCTTTGGGCTATTTTTATTGTTGTCTCTGCTATCGGTATTTACCAATGGAGGGGAGGAATCACCGGTATGGCAACAGAAGAGAACGAAACCGGGAATGTCACTGCAAACGTGGTGGCAGACATTGACATAAACGCGACTGATGATGCCATTGATTTTGGGGATGTGCTAAACAATTATCTGAATAGAAGCGAAGATACTGCTGATATGAATGGGACTCATGACAATATTACAATTAAAATCCTCGGCAATACAGTTACAGATATTGATTACTGGGCAAACCAATCTTTGTTTGCTAAAAGGAATGCATCAACAAATATAAATAATATTGGATACTTAATCGCTGATGAGTCTTATCAAATCAGAATCATTGATAATGGTACGTGTGGGGAGGTAAGCATACCGTCTTACCAAAATGTTAACATAACATTCGCTAATGCCAGTAACCTTATATCTGATTGTAATAAAGGAGATGAGTTCACTTTGGGTATTCAAATATATGTACCTCAATATGAACCTGCAGGTCCTAAAAAGTCCACATTATATTTCAGGGCAACTGAATATACTGGATAAAGTTTTCTAAATGTAGTCAAACAAAAAATATATAAAGATTGTTCAACTATTTGAATTTTAATGAAAAAAGTAGTGCCCATTAGCATCTTGTTGAGTGTTATTTTATTCCCATTAGTGTGCTCTTATTCTTTATCACCTGGAGCTACTAGACTTTATTTTAAACCTGGTTTAACTACAAAAATACAATTCATTGTTAACAACTATGACGGCCCAACTAAATTATTTGAGTTGGTTCCTTCTACAAAAACCAGTGAGATCTCAAGAATTATAAACGATGTCATATTCATTGAAGAACCCAGCGTTACAATTGAGAAAGGGGATAAGCATGAATTCTCTGTTGACATCACTCTTCCGAGCAATCTTTCATATGGAACTCATGAGATTTTCATCAACATATTTGGAAATAATCCAAACAAAGCCAATATGATTGGAGTCCAAACCTTGCTAGCTTATAAGGTCATAATTTACTCTGCCTATCCAGGAAAATATGTTAATGGGGAATTATTAAGGATTAACCCGGTTGACAAGGGGGAAGTTGCTCAGTTAAAGACGAAAGTTATAAGCCAAGGCAGCGAGAGTATTGAGAACATTAAAGCCATAGTAAATATATTCAATGCCAGCGGCCTAATTGAGTCAGTCAATTCTTCTGCAACTTCTTTGTCTTCTGATGGAAGCGCCGATCTTATTGGATTATTGGCAACAGAAGATTACCCAATTGGTGAATATACTGCTACAGCTATTATAGAATATGATGGAATAAGAAAAAATGCAAGCGGTAGTAGATCACTTAGAATCGGTGAATTATTTATAGACATAATTAATATTTCTTCCAGAAAATTTGAAAATAACAAAATAAATAAGTTTGATGTTAGCGTTGAAAGCAGGTGGAATAAGCTTGCAGATGTTTATGCTGATATTGTCATTAATGATACGTTTGGAAATCAAAATGCCAAATTCAAAACACAGACAATTAGTGTTGAAGGTGGTACTAAAGGAAGTATACCTGCTTATTTTGATATTAATAATATTGCAAATGGAAATTATTCGTTGGGAGTAATTTTGCACTATGAGGATAATTCATCAGAAAAATATTTTAACATTGAAATTGCTGATTCTGGTGATGCTGAAATCGTAAAAGAAATACCTAGTATGCCAAAAACTACTTTAATTATAATTGTTCAAAGCGTTGTAATATTTCTATTAATTGTGATTGGTTTAATATTTTTCTTTATAAGGAAACATAAGAGATGATTTAGATGAAAGTTAACACATTTGTTATTTTAGTCGCAGTAACAATTATATTGTCAGTATTTCTAACATCCTTTGTGTACAATTTGCTATCCTACAATGTTAAGGTGTTTTATAAAGATATAAAGATAAAAGAAATTGAAATGGATTTGAATGTTACTGGTGAAAAGAAGGGTTATGGCATTAATATAGATACAGATGCCATTCATTTTGGAAAATTACCTCTGGGTGCTGGTTCCACAAGACACATGAATATAACTAATTACCATGATTTTAGTACATTTTTTTATATAAAAGTAGAGGATAATCTTTTATCAAAGATAGTAAGTATAAGCCCAAATTATTTTGTTTTAAAACCAAATGAGAATAAACTAATAAATATTGCTGTCTCTGTTCCAAAAGATTCTAAACCTGGGAATTATGAAGGGAAATTGGACGTGATGATAAGAGTCCCATTTTTCAGAGCAAAAGAGGCAGAAACTGCTATTTCTTAATTATTTTCATTATTTGCGTCCTATGTTTTGCAGGACTTCTTTTAATAAAGAATATTAAAAATGAAATTATAAAGAGGGTAATACTAGCTGTTAATGTGACATATAGGGTAATTGTTCCTTTGTCTAGAGTTGCAATTACATTTAAATTATGGCTTGTGCAAGCTTTTGTTGATAGAGCTGCTCCTTCTGGAGTTATTGGACTACCGCATATTTTTAGTATAGCACTGTAAGTCCCTGGCCTTTTAAGATTTATGCTTAATTTTATGGTTCTTCCTGATTTACTTTGAAGAATAAAATTTCTCTCTTCAACAACTAACCAGTCATAGTATCCTTCTATTGTTATTTTTTCTGGATAGTCTGATCCTTGAGATATTCCAAAATCCGTCAATGTTGGTGTGTTGGTTTTTACTTCTATAGTTTGTCGTGGAGTTGCACCAATGCTTTGCGAATAAGTTATATGTATCACAAGAAATAGAATTAATATAAGAATCAAAATATTTTTAAATATAATTTTTTTATTCATTTTTTTAAGTGTTTTCCTTTTATTATAAAATAGTTTCTATTATATTCTGATAAAATGTTAGTTAATTTTTTGTGTTCGATAACCCTCTTATCTTGAAAAAAGTTCATTTTTTGTTATATATTCTCAAATGTAATGGATGTGTTATACTGCTGCGCCTTTATTTGAGGTACTGTGATTCTAAAGTATAAAGTATAATTGCCCTTGATACCTAAATCTGTTTTGAAAGTTTTAGATTCTATAGTTAGATTCTCGGATAATATAAATGCGCTTTCGTTTGCATAGTCAATACTTTCAACGGGGATGTAGAAATTTGAATCAGTAGCTCCTGTAAGGTTCCCATCTGCGCTTAAATTCATAGTAACCAAAGTATTACCTTTATTAAGGACTACAAGAGGGAAGCCATTTGAGGAAGTTGCATTTTGGTTTGCCACATTTGGAAGCAAGGAACCAAATTGTACAGGAGCATTTTCTAGTGTGAACCCTGATTGTTCTGTTACATTGAAATTATCATAGTGAGAGGCTATTGCATTTCCAGTATCATTTCCGTAAACACTTATATTCCACGTTCCGGCTTCATCATAATACCATATGGATATTGAACCATTATACAAACATGTATTTTCTGAGCATGACACTTCATCAAGAGAGTAATTTGAATAAGTTGGGTTTTCTTCAGTATCTGAAGAGTTCCATACTTTAATCCAAGCTGAGTTGATGTCATGATAACCATCCACATCAGTTACGCTAAACCATACATAGAAAGTTTTTTGTGAATTTACAATAGGATTAATCTGATAGCCTGGTGCGATGGAATCATCAGTCATATTAAAGTATGTAATATTTGGAGCAGTACTTTCCACCACAAAGGTGAAGATATCTGTTACATTCCATTGGTTTTTTGAGTCATTGGCATAGAATTTCCACCCAATGGTATTACCCCCCGTGAGGTTAATTATTTTAGTCACATTACTTTGGTTAACCATTCCGGAGAATAATACTGCACTATCATTAACCCATGATCCATTAGTTCCATTCCAGGCAAACACATAGCTACTTAGTTCCCTATCATCACTCCAATTAACATAGAACCATTTTTGTTCATTTATCTCTCCAGGCGCATCTGTCTGTTCATTGTTCGATTTTGGAGGAGAATCATATGTTGAGATGGTAAAGTTCCATGTTGCTGAAGTGTTGGTATTGTTAGCATCATCCCAACAGGTAACATTCCAATAGTAGAATCCATCTGCAAGTCCTGAAATATTCAAGTATGTTACTGTTCCATTTAAAGAAGGCATGTTAGATACATTCACAGTACCATTAATAGTAATGTTACATGTTATGTTTAAATCGAAGTTGTCTATTGCAGTCCAGTTAAATGTTACATTTGATGTATTGAAGGTGGTATTTGGAGCTGGAGCATATAAGGTGATTGCTGGAGGACTAACGTCTATTATTAATTTTCTTGTTTCTGTTGAGTTTACATTTCCTGCTGTGTCTTGAGTGTAGGCTTTGAAAGAGTGGATTGTATCTGTTGCTAGATCTGTGAAATTATGTGTTAGGTATCTTGATGATTGGTTGGTGTATAAGGCTGAGATTTCTTCTGCGGATAAGCTTTTGTTGAAAATCATGACATCGTCTATGGTGCCATTCCACCACTGAGTACTAACCTTACCTATACTTAAAATTTCGGTATCAGTTGGTTGGTAACCAATAATTATTTTTGAATCCTTAACTACTCCATCAAAATAAAGTGTGAAATTATTCCCATTTCTTGTACCAGTATAATATTTCCATTGTCCATCTGTTCCAGCTATAGAAGAAGACAATGTATTTGTACCTGTTGAATTATAAGGAAAAAAATACATCAAGTTCCAATTTTGCTGAAAGCGAAAGCCTTGTTTGTCACCTTCTGAATAGTGTCCAAGTGGGCCTTGAGCAGGGGTGCTTACTGTTGTAACCACATTTGTTTTAGCCCAGAACGAGACAGTAAAATTACCTGAATCAAATTCAAAATATGGCATATTCACATATCCATTCAACCCATCAAAACTAAACCCTTTTCCTAATTTTCCAGCATCAGTCTGCGTAGCATTCCCATAAGCAGTTCCGTTATTTCTTCCAGTATAGTCATAAACCTTCGCCCCTAATCCTGTTTGGTTAATATCATCCATCCTCCACCATGAGACTAAGGAATTGTCAAAATCAATAAAAGTTGAAATGTTTGAGGCTGAATCTGCTGCGGATACATTAATATTTATCCAATCAACGTATTGTGTTGAATAATTATCAGGTGTTGGTGGTTTAAAATCAATAGTAGGATAGATTGTATCTATATCAAATTCAATTAAACCTGAATCTGCGAGGTTTGCTGCCAAATCTGATGTGTAGGCTCTGAAGGTGTGGTAACCGTCTGAAAGTGTTTTTGTGTGCTGCAGTTTGGTTGCATTGTATAAAGATAGTATCTCATCAGAAGATAAGCTTCTATTAAATATCATTACTTCATCAATGGTGCCATTCCAAGCGCTAGAAGACGTAATACTGGAAATAACAAAGGAGTTTGAAAGGTCTCTTGTTGGAGTTGTAAGACTTCCTATCGTTTCACCTAAAATCCCATTAACATAAACCTTGATATCTGATCCATTATAAGTCCCTACAATGTGATACCACCTACTATTTTCATCTAAGGGGATGCCATCAGATTTCTGTGAATTAACTCCTATGCCTTCACTATTAAATACTGTAAACAAAACATCCTCATTTGTATCTATCCATAGCTGCAAGATCCCTGATTTTTCTACCATTGTTTTAGAGCTAGTAACATTCGGTTCCAAAGGATAAACCCATGCACTTACAGTCAGTGTAGTTATTCCTTCTAATTTAGTCACATCTCCAGCATCAATATAATCCCCGTTTCCATCAAAACTAAATCCTTTTCCAAATTTGCCGTTTACTATTTGTGTTGCATTTCCTTGTTTTGTGCCATTATTTTTATTCATATAATCTGTTGGGTCATTGCTTCCATTTAAATCATCCATTCTCCACCATGAGATCAATGAAGAATCCAAATCAGGAACAATGAAACCTGTTCCTTCTTCAGTGCTTGAAACATTAAATAATATGCTGCTTGAGTTGTAGTTAGATGTGTTTACAGGAGAATATACAGTTATATTTGGAACAATCGTATCAATATTTAAAGTGTAGTTAGTTAAATTAAATGCTGAGTTGCCTGCATAATCAAAACATAAGACATTCCATAGATATGTTCCGTTTGTTAGAATTAGTGTCATGGAATCTTTTGACCCTGAAGTTACACTGGTGTTTGTTTGGTTTGCTTGCCATGTTCCTCCAAAATTGCCATATAATGTGCAGTTCCTTAAGTTGGTATCGGTTGGAGTGTATTGGAATGTTACTTGTCCGGATTGCTGCCATGTATCATTTAAGGGATTGTTTAATGCTATTGTTGGAGTAGTTGTGTCAATTGTGAATTTTCTTGTTTCCGAAGTGTTGGTGTTTGATGCATTATCTATGCATGTTATGTTCCAATAATAGTCTCCATCATTGAAGCCTGATACTGATTGATTTGTTGCAGTATTGTTTAAAGATTGTATGTTGGAAACATTAATTACTGAGTTGATTGTAAGATTACATAATAAGTCATTGTCCAAATTGTCAGTAGCTGTCCAGTTGAAATTAATGTATGTGTCTGAGGTGTTATGGTTTTGGGTTGGGGCGTTTAATGTTATGCCAGGTTGGATTGTATCTATGTTTAAAGTATAATTGGTTGAGTTGAATGCAGAATTTCTTGAATAATCATAACATAAAACATTCCATAGATATGTTCCGTTGTTTAGTATTAATGTTATTGAATCCTGGGACCCTGATGTTACGGTTGTATTGGTGGCATTTGGTGCCCAGGTGCCAGAGAAATCACCATATAAAGTACAATTCTGTAAGTGGGTATCTGTAGGTGTGTATTTGAATGTTACTTGTCCGGATTGCTGCCATGTGTTATTTGCTGGAGCATCTAAACTTAGTGTCGGGTATACTGTATCTATTGTAAATGTAACACTTTCTGTATTGTTTATGTTACCGACAGAATCATTGCACCAGAATCTTGCTGTATAGGTTCCATCTGACATGGACGAGTTTGTGTAATTAAAGTATGTGTTATTATATTTAGTCATAGTGTTGTTACTGAGCCAGTTGTTGAGAGTGAAGATACATGTATCGCCTCTCTCATTTAGGCTGACATTAAAGTCCATAGCAGATATTGAATAATTATGAGTAAGAGGTGAAACTATAGCCAATCTTGGGCTGGTGGTGTCAATTGTGAATGCCCTTGTTTCTGAAGTGTTAATGTTAGAAGCATTGTCCCAGCATGTGACGTTCCAGTAATAGGTGCCATCAGCAAAGCCCTCTACTGTTTGGTTTGTTGCAGTGTTATTAGGAGATGCAATTGAGGAGACATTGACAGTTGAATTGATTGTTAAGTTACACATCAATGATTTATCTAAATTATCTGTTGCTGTCCAGTTGAAAGTAATATAGGTGTTTGAGGTGTTGTAGTTGATCGATGGGGCATTTAATTTAATGCCTGGCTGTATTGTGTCCACGGTTATGGTGTAATTAGTTGAATTAAATGCAGAGTTTCCTAATGTGTCATAACATAAGACATTCCATAGGTATGTTCCGTTTGTTAATGTTAAGGTAATCGAATCTTGAGATCCTGATGTTACAGAAGTATTAGTTTGGTTTGCCTGCCATGTTCCTCCGAAGTTGCCATACAATGTACAGTTCTTTAAGGTGGCATCCATTGGAGTGTACTGGAATGTTACTAAACCAGATTGCTGCCATGTATTGTTTGATGGGGCATCAAGTTTCACTATAGGATTGGATGTGTCTATTGTGAACCTTCTGGTTTCTGAAGTGTTGACATTAGAAGCGTTATCCCAGCAGGTGATATTCCAGTAGTATGTGCTATCAGCAAAGCCAGCTACTGTTTGGTTTGTTGCTGTGTTATTTAATGAATCAATATTAGAAACATTTACGGTGCTGTTTATTGTTAAATTGCATAATAATGAATTGTCTAAATTATCTGTTGCTGTCCAGTTGAAGATAATAAAAGTATTTGTGGTGTTGTAATATGGTATTGGCGCATTTAATGTTATACTTGGCTGGATTGTGTCTATATTGAGGGTATAATTGGTGGAGTTAAAGGCTGAATTTCCGGCATAATCATAGCATAGAACATTCCATAGGTATGTTCCGTTGTTTAGGATTAGTGCCATGGAATCTTTTGAGCCCGAAGTTACACTGGTGTTTGTTTGGTTTGCTTGCCATGTTCCTCCAAAATTGCCATATAATGTGCAGTTCCTTAAGTTGGTATCGGTTGGAGTGTATTGGAATGTTACTTGTCCGGATTGCTGCCATG
>Ga0315282_10000322_pt1 | contig 95829 bp, 101 predicted proteins | sample YL17G07_20_MG_FD_203693 | JGI IMG/M metagenome (GOLD analysis project Ga0315282, IMG submission 203693) | Sediment microbial communities from Yellowstone Lake, YNP, Wyoming, USA - YL17G07_20 | ecosystem: Environmental > Aquatic > Freshwater > Lake > Sediment | place: USA: Wyoming | collected...
CAGCGGCAAGTCTACCGGAGATCAGGCATCGACTGGCTGAGTGCAGCAAACATTACGGTCGCGCGGTGCTACGGCATTACGTAATACTCATCAAGCAGGTTCTGAAGGACGTCGGAAGAGAAACCGACGCGAAGCAAATTCCCCTGCCGAAACGCCCTGAATCTCGAGTAGTAGTCTACAGTGACGAAGACCAGCAAGCCATGATGGAAGCATGCCACTCACTGCGAGACCGCCTACTAATCCAGATTCTAAAGGAAACGGGAGCTAGGCGCGGGGAATTATGGAACATGAAAATTCATGATGTCCAATTCGACCAGTATAGCGCTCTCGTTTGGCTGCATGGAAAAACTGGAACAAGACGAAGGCGAGTGTACGGAGCGCTGCCCCAACTCCTACAATACCTCAAAGAACATCCGCACCATGGGGACCCGGAGGCGAAGTTCTGGCTCAACCAGTACGGCGAACCGTTAAGTTACGGAGGCTTCTGGCGGGCAGTACACAGGATCGGGTTGCGAGCTCTGAATCGAGCAGTCTACCCACATGGATTCAGGCACACAGCCGCCACGCAAGATGTTAAAAATTACACGGATCGAGAGATGATGATTCGGTACGGTTGGAGCCGCCCCGACATGGTCACCGTCTACGCTCACCTAACCGGACGAGACGTAGATGAGAAAGACCTACGCTTACATGGCTTCTGCTAGACGATGAAAACACATGGAAGAAAAAACCAAGACAAGCAAATTCAGGTGCACAAACTGCCATAGCTCGGTGAATGAGGGCGACGCTTACTGCCTTGGTTGTGGGCGAAAACTGCGTTGGCGAAGCAAAACCTCAGAGATGAAATTGAATTGGTGGGGTCCACTTCTAATCGCGGTTGGACTATTCAATGTTGTTTCAGCAGCGTACCTTTTGATAGAAGGCCAAAATTTACATTTACGGCCAAATCCTCAGGAAATATTCTTCTTCGCATTCGGCATAGTCATAATCGCGTGGGGTTTCGTCAAGACTGCGAGAAAGTAGTCTCTCCGCTAGACTGTTTTTGAGTGCTGAGAAATTAGTGTTCATTCGGATTCAATGAACGTGATCGAGAAGACAACTCGATATGCGCCAGGCCGCCATTTCTCGACGTTCAAGTGGAATTCCGGGTCAGTTGCTTTCGCTGACCAAGTGGGCGTATCGTCTTCAGGGTCGAAGGTTCGAGCAACCCCGTCGACAAGTGAGCGAATTTGGTCAATGAAAGTCCATGCCTTGTATTGCGTACCGAAATCGTCGAGGCCTTCGATTGTCATTGATTTGCCTTCGTTCGTGATCTTCTTACGATATGATTTGTCTCGGCTAGGGACTGCGGTTGTTTTGACTTCCCAACCTGTGCTCGTTTGCTGCCGCTGCGCATGTGGAAGCTCGTAGCCGCCAAATCTCATCAGTCAACCATCTCCTGACAAGTTAAACTGAAAGTGAATCGGCCTCGATCATCTGCTTGGGCTGACCGTTCACATTTCACGTACGCGGTTATGCCTTCGCCGTAGGGCAGAATCACGGTATGGGCGTCTTCATCGTCGAAAGCATCCAATGTTTCAAGCACTGAAACGTCGCTGCTTTTGCCTTCAATCATGAAGGTGCGACCCATGCGGCCTTGATAATATTTCTTGCTCAAGTCTTGGATGACTTTCACTTTTGCCATGTTGGTCGGTTCGGTGATCTGAATGTCCAAAGCGCCGGGTACAATGAAGTCGTCGATTGTGAGGAAGTCAACTTGTTGGCCGCCCACGTCAATTAGCTTCAGTTCTTCCTCGATAGCAACAAAATTGATGAATCCGGTTAGAGCGTCATCAAGTGCAAGGGTATCTTCAATGTTAATGTTGGTTCTTTTCTCGACGCTGACGTCATCACTTAGACTAAGTGCGTCGGCTGAGGGATTCATCTCAGTCGCATCAGCAGCGAGTAGAGCAAAAGCAATCGACCAAATTGCGCCGGTTGGGGTTGGGTCAAGCGTGACCGTCATTGTAATTTCTGCCATTGTGTCAGCAAAATTCATTTCAATGAACGAAGCGCCAGCGCCCATTACTTCTTCAGCCTCCGTCGAGCTTCTTGTGATTCCTTGATGCGGGCTAGGAGTTTGGCGCGCAGTCTAGGCGATAGCCAGCCGAGGTCGCAGCCGCCGAAGTCGCCGCCACAGCCCCTATCGCCGCCATCAGTTGTGTCGCCGCCCGTCGCTCCGCCGTCAGGAGACTCGCCGACTGCTTCGCCGCCTTCTCCGTAGCTCTCGTTGCCGATGCCTTCTCCGGGCGTAACATTTGGTGACTCGGCAGGTGTTTCACCCTGCCAACCTTCATGGTCGCCGCCGCCGCTTCGATCTACTTCTCCGCCTCCGCCTTCTGAGGGTGTTTCTGTGGGGTCCCAATTTTCCTGTGACCATACGATGTTGCCTTGTATTGGGCCGAGTGTTCCGGTGTAGTAGTCTTGTGCTGATGACCAGCCGCCTATGATCTGTATGACTCGACGTGCGATTGTTCCTGCTGGAACTGTGATTTCATGTGATGCGGCTGTTGTCATGTTTTCAAAGAATGAGTCTGATAGGACGTTGCCGAAGAATGCGACTGCGATCGCTGAGCCTTTCGTGCTTGCGCCAAACGTGATTATGATGTTCTCCGTTGCCGCTGCGGTTCTGAGAATGTGGAATGCTTTCATGTAGCCGATTGCTCCGCCCGTCATCGAGGTCATGGCGACGCCGCCACATGTTGCGCTTACGGGCGCAGAGGTTTCACCAACTGCCGCCACAATGATTCGCACGTTCTGCGAATGCATAAGCTGAATAGTGATCGTTAGCACTCCATTAGACTCAGCAGCAAAAGCACTATTATCGACAAGTTGCCTGCGTTTCGTTGGCACTCCGATACGAGGAATATCTCTCAATGAAATGCCGTCATTTATGGGCGCTGTTATCTCTTGAATAATGTTCTCGCTTATCGAGATAGTTTCCTGAAGGTTCACAACATTGACAACTGAAAATGTTGTGATGTCAACGAAGCCAAAGAAGTCTTGAATTCCTTTCTGAAGAATTTCACCAATCCATGCCGCCCCAACCGCGATGTCAGCAAGCGATAATGATTCAGCGATCAGAACAGAATTCGTAATGTTGATCCCATCGCTCAACCCCATTGTGTCATTGATAGCGATGGGCGTTGTGGTTGCAAGAAACGCATATCGAAGGGTGTATGTGCCACTGCCTTTCAGGTAATAGACACCCAAGTAACACGACATTGAAGTGATGAAACACCCGATCATTCTGTTGTTGACAAAGCCGGCGTCAGTTATCCAATCGGTTGCGCTCGACCATGTTGCGCCCTCGTCCTCACTGGTCTTATAATACACATGATTTCCGCTAGTATAGAACACATAGAGCTTGGTGCTTCCATCTCTGCTGATGACCGCAGCCGAACCGCCTAGACTACTCGTAATTGTGACGGCGGTTCCGAAACTGTTCGTGCTGAATGCGAACGAATTGTATTCCAGGTTCCCGGCTGAATCAGTATAGACGATGTGGGCAAGATCGTTTGCGTCGTCTTCCACGATCGAGTAGAATCCTGAAGAATCCACGCAGTAAGGTGTTAGCCAATTTACAGTAGAATTCCAGCCTGATCCTGAATATGTTCTAGCGTAATGAGAAGAGCCAGTCTTGCCGTAGATGAAGAATACATGCCGATTCTTCAGAGCAACAAGTGTTCCACGACAATCGCTGGTTTCATCGGACATCAAATCATAATTCAGGTTTGTCGTCCAAGTACCATCTTTGGTACTACTGCTTAACGCCTTCACACCATACGTATAGTTTGGATTCTCGCCGCCCGTTAAATCTCCATAGCCGGCGATTACATACGGGTATCCGTCGCTGTCTAGAACGATGCTAGGAAACGTGATGCCGTTATTGTGACCGAAATTGCCAATCGTTTGTTCCCCGGCGCTCCAAGTGATTGTTCCATTTGAATTCAAAAGCCCTTTCCGATAGTAGAGGCTTGATTCGCCATAAACATAATGCACATAGGTTCCGTCAGTGCAAAGACTGAACTCGTAACCTACTGCACAAGATCGAAGCGTTGTCGCCTCTGACCATGTTGTACCGTCGCTACTGGTTCGATAGACAAGGTTGCCGTTGGAAGCGTGAACGTAGAACAGCCAATGCAAGCCGTTTGCAAAGATGGCGTGCCTCTGATACCAAAACCTAGTAGCCCATTGATCGGTTGTTGTGCATACATCTACTACCATTTACTGCGCCTCCAACTCCGCGTACATTTTGCATTGGTTGCATTGACCGCAGGGCTGCCAACCTGACTCTGTTCGGGTTGGCCTTCGACATGAGATTGTGAGCGCCCGCAACTCTGGGCCAAGATACTCGACCACTCGTCGGGAACTCCAATCCCAAAGCGGATAGTCCCATCTAGCGACCACGTTGCCTTTCATGAGGAACAGGTTTGTTCTCGCCAAGCTCTCTGACATGCCTTGCATGAATTCGTGCTGAGCACCGAAGATTTTCGGAGAAGTAGCGAATGTTTTGCCGTCCTTCTTTCTGCCAACTGCAATCGTGTCGCATTGGTATTCGCGTGCTTGCAGCGCGCCCATGAAGCCTAGAAGTTCCCAATCAAGCCAACTGCGAACTCGCCCAATGTCGATGACGCTCATTGAATAGTCGAAGTATCGAATTGCCCTGAGATACTCAATGATCTTGACGGCGGCTTCATCTTCAGCCATCCAATGATCTTCTAATGTACGCATTGAGATGTGATGAACGACCAGCTCATCCTTCGTGCTTTCCAGTAGGTGCTTGAGCATGGCGGTGCTGTCGATTCCGCCGCTGAATAGGACGAGGCATTTCGACAAATTCCTTTACCTCTAAAGAACGTGAAGTGCGCGAAAAAGACGCGCTTCAAAGGGAATTCTAGGACGCGGTTAATGTCACTGTGAGAACCCATGTCTGCGAATTTGTCTTTGTACCCTGTGCTGACACTTTGCGGTTCAAGTTATCTGAAGAATCCGAGTTGCCTGATGCGACCGTAAATTCATTCCAAGCAAAGTTCGCGTCGCTGGTACTGTACGTTGATCTGAAGATGACTTGCTGGTTGCTGATTTGCGGATATGACGAATCCATTGCCTTGTATAGCTTGTTCGTGGTCGCTTGCAATCCTGTTTGCGAAGCTGACTCAGATGTGGATGAATCGCCGACTCCGGTGTACGCATTGGCGTTAGAGAACGCGGTTTCCGATGCGCCAATCAAGAGGTTCAACAGTGCCGTTAAGCCTTCGTTCAAAGCCAAGTTCGGCCCGAACTGACTGACCTCGAATGGCTTCCTGATGAGGCTCAAGCGATCGTAGTTGTACCCTGCCCCGCCCCGTCGGGCGATGCGCTGATCCAAGTCCTCGAACCGATGAATGTTGAAAACCGTCTTTAGGTGTATGCCATCGCGGGTTCCAGTATTCTTACTCATTTTTTCACCCCTTGAAAATTTTTATCAAGCCCTCCGATCGAGGGCGTGACTAGGACGGCTAAGATGCGGTTGCGGCTTCTTTCGCCATGCGTCTATAACGCTCGTCGAGTTCGATGCTGCTTTTTCGTCGACTCGTCAATTCGAAGCGTACCCAATATGCGTCAGATAGGTCACGTTCGAAGACCTTGACGGCGAATGAGCCATCGACGTTAAGTTTCTCTGATGTAACCGAAATGAAACTTTCAACGTCATAAGTTCCAGTTGGATACGTGTCTTTGGCATAGATTTGCTGCGACTCGCTGCCGCCAATGGTCTTCTGTAGTTCGGCTTGACAAGCTATCTCGACGCCTTCTTGATCTTCGATTTCTGATTGAAAGTCAGGGGCCTCTAACAAGCCGACTTCTTCAACTGACGTCGTATCGGTTGCGACGCTGCGGGTTGTTGTGTCAGCGCCACGCAGAAAGATCCGGTTTGGAGCGCTGAGATAGTTCTGGTCGCTATCACTGTCAGGCCCGATCGGGTTCTCAACGTCGCCTTCAACGAAGCTGGCGATTGAAGCATTGCCGGGAAAACTGGCTGCGAAATCAAAGCTCCTATCAAGGTTCACTCGCCAAGTCCAGCCGGTTTCCGCCGCGATCTTTTCGATAGCTTGCAGCAAAGTGAGATTGTCGAATGTGATTGTGAGAGTTCGAGTTGTGTAGTCGCCTAAGTCGCCGACGGTGACTCCGCAAGGATACTTCGTCAGCAGATCATTCAAAATGAATGCTGGTGTTTTGTCGCTGTACGATTCTGAGGGAATGACGCGGGTGCTAAGCATCCGTGAGTTATCTGCGCCCTTAACCTTCCATGAGACACTATCGCCACTGGCATGAATGTTCCTGCCGGTAACGATGCCAGCCCATTCCTGAACGCCAAGCCGATAGATGCTGACTAAGGCCAGCTTCGAGATGGTTGCATCGTTCTCGGTCAGATCGACTTCAAGAAGGCCCGGAACATCATTCTTGCGTTCGTACTTTCCGTCGCCGTGAGCATATTGTTTTCCTTCAACGTAGAACTGGAACTCCTGTTCAGCATCAGCGCTTTCAACATCGTAATAGATGTGCATGCGGATGAAGCCTGCGCCCGGCGATAATCCGTTGCCTCCAAGACATTTAGCGGCAACAACCGTCATGCCGTAGTCGGTTGAGGACGTCAGAACTGTCGTTGCCTGTCCGTTCTCGTCAGTCTGAACTTCCGTCTCGCTTAAGCTGCCTATTCGCGTCGAGAAGAAGACGGTGACGTCTTCAGCCGGGGTTTCATCAGGATAGAGAACGGTCGCCGTGATCGTTGCGCTTTTCGGTGTTCCTGTTTCAGATGCGTTGCGATAGATTACCTCGGCGTCGCTGGTCAAAATTATGTCGCCGGTTGTTGGATACCAAGCCCAGACGTCGCCGCCGCAGACCTCAAAGTTCAGGGTGATGTCAATTAATGTGTAGCCGTCTGTGCCATAGACTTTCAAATACACCATTTCAGGGAATGGTTCGTCTGCGCCGAGGTTGATTGCGACCTGTGTTTCTCCAACTGCGCAAGTGCCGTGATTGATTTCCTGATCGTCTGAGGCTCGAAAAATTGCAACTTTCTGACCGCCGACTACGCCTTGTACTGTCAAATAATCGTTCTTGCATATCAGAAGGTGATCGACATAGCAATGTGCTGAACCGCAAGCGTGAGGGATTCGACCGTAATTGATGTTCACAGTCACGTTGCCGGTCACGTTGTCACTGATTGTTAGGGCTTCATTTGTCCAATCATGAACGCCGCTGTGTGTGATTGATTGATTCCCAATGATAACCGGCTTCAGGACACCGTATGTTGGGCAGTCAGGTGATTTGTGGTAGATATGCAGTCGCCGCCCGCCACCTGAACCGACGTTGAGAACTTTGCTGAGCATCGCCCCGAACGTGTCCGAGTAAGCCGAGTTCATGTACATGCCGAAGCATGCAAGACCCGAATACTGCAAACTCGTTTCTAAGATGTACGTGTTATCACTTGACGGCTGCTGTGTTTCTTCTCCGGGTGGACTCCAACCATCCCATTCCTCGCAATCCTCAAAGAGAATTAGGCCCGAGTCGATTTTTGATAGTGCCATGCGATTAATCTCCTGTAAGTGCGTCTGCGATCATGCGTCGGTATTTGTCGTCGATCGCATAGGGTTCTAGTCGTCTTGAGCCTAGATCAAGCGTCGCAAATCTAGAATACTTCAAATCACGCGTGATTTTCTTAATTGGGTAGGTGCCTGAGATTTCGGCTTGTGTGTGCGTGACTTCCGCGAAGTCTTCCGGTTCAAAGGTGCCCGGTTCATTGTTGTCGATGACGTCGAGGACAAGTTGTTCTTTTCTCGCGAGTTGATCTGCAAGCTCAACGTTTGCGGCGGCATCAAGATCGTTCGGGTTCTGCGCTTGATACTCCATGCCAACAAGCCATAGCTCCATCTGTGTTGTGTAGCTGTCCCAGAGAATTTGAGGCGGTGTCCAAAGCGTCGGGAAACTGGTTGTCTGCGTCGGCCAAATATGCCGATTCGTGTTCTTGTACAAGCCCACGTCGTCTAATGTGAAAGCTCGATCGTAGAGCGAATCAGCCGGGAGAGCGAAGTCGAAAACATATACAATGTAGTAATAATTGTAATAGACAGCAGTCTCGCCATAGACTTCAGCCGCCCAAAGCAGCCAATCGGTGTCTGCTCCTAATCCGCCTGTGAATGATTGCCAGCCCGCTTTGTTCCCAACTGGAAGGCTTGCTGTCTGCGCAAGAAGCAAATCATAGAGGCTGAATTTGCTCCAATCGTTTCCGTGTTTACAAGAAGTCCCGTAGAGTGCGAATTTGACGTTTCCTGTGCCGGGGGCTTTAGCGAAACGCAGCCTGACCGACCTGACGTAAGCGTCCTGTGGAACTCTGAACCAGCCAATTTTGTACATGATGTTCGTTGATGGCGTGCAAGTGTGAGGTTCGCCGATGCATCCAAGATCAACGCCTGACGTTACGGGTACATTGTGTGTGTCACCTTCAATCAGGGCTTGAACGGCGGGCGCTTCAATTATGCCGCGCGCTAAAACTTCCGAAGCATCTATAGCAATGCTTTTCTGAACTGTTGCCTCGTTGCCACTCATCACAATCTTGGTCGGTGCCAAGTAATCCGCATTATAGTCGAGGCTGAGAAGGGTTTTGTCTGTGTCACTGAATGCGACGGTCACGCCTTTTCCGTAGCGATATTTGAAGTCAAATCTCCTATCTGCCCTGATGACGGGTGCCCATCCTGTACGTTTTTGGAGTCGATCGAAGACTGAGCGCAATGTTTCCGTGTCAAAGACAACGGTTAGGGGCAGTTCGTCGAAAGGTTGAATGATTCCTGGTGCTAAACCAAGCAGACAGTTCGAGAGTAGATCGTCAGTGATGGTTTCGAGGTCGCTTCCACTATAGCTCGCATGCTCGACAACTTTCGTTTGTAGAATGCCTTGATACGATGGGCCGCTGACGCTCATGTGGCTTGTGAAGTCTCGTTTTATCTGCCGAACGATTCCGGTGAACTCTAAGTGTCCAAGTCGATATATCGAGACGATTTCGCTTTGTCTGATCTCACTTTCTGCGGGCGCCTGGAAATCGAATTGTTGAACGCTGCCATCTCGCGTCAGCGAGTACTTTCCTGTTGCGAATTGTGTTGGGCGGCCTTCAACGAAAAGCTGGTAATCCTTGTTCTCATCGGCTGATTCAACATCATAGAATATGTGAATGGGCACATATGTTTTGGTAGCCGCAGTTACGTCGTCGCCGGCAAAGGATAGAGTCACGATTGCGAGTCCTTCGTCGTCGCTGCTTAACTCGAATGTGGCTTCTCCGTTCTCGTCGGTTTCTGCGCTGGTCGGCGTGATTGCGCCACGAGTTGTTTTGGCGTCAATCGCGGCATCTGTGACAGGTGTTTCGCCGTCGCCTCCAATCAACGTCGCTGTGATTGTTGCTGTGGTTGGCGACTCGCCGGTTGAAGCGCGATAGATGCGAACGTTATCGACTTCAACGTCGATTCTTCGGTATGCGCGATTCCATAACCATTCGTCGCCGCCGCACATTTCATATTGGTTGGAGGTTTCGATAATTGTGCCGTCGGGTGCGTATATTTTCAGGTAGACGCCGCTTGGCAGTGGCGCATCTGAGAGGTCAAGAACAACCGATGCTTCGCCTTCTGCGACCGTGTTCCATGTGATGAGGGTGTTCGTGCTTCCGAGAATAGCTTCAACTTTCTGACCGGGTGTTAGACCGGAGATTGTCACGTAATCAGATTTGCAGATGACGAGTTGATCGAACCATGCGCTGACGTTTGATGCATAGGTTGAGATTGAGACGCCCATGTACAGGGCGCGTGTGCCAATCAAGGAATCGCTGATCGTGCCTTTGATGTGTGTCCAATCTTTGTTCTCGCTGCTGAACTCGCCGAACGATTGGCTTGGCGTTGTGAATCCGCCGATGCATGCCGGTTTGAATGTGACTCCGCCGCCGTATGTGCCTTGAGATTTCACCCAAACATGGAGTCGTCGATTCTGTGTCTCGCCGATGGGCACGTTCTTGTACCAGTAGAGATCATCTTGAACGCCAAGGTATTGTCCATCATAGTTAACTTTGAATGCCCCAGACCCGTATTGCTTCGTTCTTGAATCGACGCTTGCTGAGCCGCCGCCAGCATCGTATTTCTGCCATTGGCCGACGCTATCTAGTTCATCGAAATAGATGACGCCTGACGTTAAGCGAATCAGGTCGATCTTGCGTTGACTCCAAGCCCAAATATCACCGGCGCACATTAGATACGTCGGTGTGGTTTCAAGAAGTGTTTCACCATCGACGTCGTAGATTTTCAGATATGCAAGAATTGGAACAATATCAAGATCAATGCTGAGAACGACAGAGGTTTGCCCGCTTTGACATGTCGCCTCCCCTAACTCTGAGCCGTTCGCTGCCTTCTTGAGTTCTACTTTCTGTCCCGCCCGCAAACCTTGAACGGTCACATAGTCGTTGCGGCAGATCAGCAGGTGATCGACGTAGCCGAGGCTGTGACCAGAATACCAGAACGGGTCAGTTGTCCTCAGGTAATTATTGTTGATGGAAACATATTGCGGGCCAATGCAACCGTCTGGAATCGTTATGTCCTGCCGAGTCCATGAAGTTGCGCCAGTGCCATAGTTTCCATAACCGGGTAGGCTCACCGCGTAGAATGTGAGAAGATCATGCCCGTTTGGAGGCGGCGAGTCAACATGGGTTTTTGTCCAGATATGAATTCGTCGTCCTGAACCAGACTGTAAATCAATAAGTTTGACACTGTGGCCTGATGAGTAACCTAAACCCTCGCCGCCACTTGTAATTAACTCAATGACTTGGGCGTAGCCGAACTTCCCGGTTACAATTGAGGCTAGAAACCATTCGCCGCCGCGAACGTTAGCCCAACCTGCAAACGAGTCTAGTTCGTCACTATAGATTAGTCCGACTTGAAGCTGCAAAATAGGCAAGGAAAAATCACTTGTAGACGGCTGAGTTCAAACGTTCCTCAAGTAATCGCTGTTCAAATTTCCGCATTATTACTTGCCCATCCAACTCAACAGAGATTAAGTTTTCAACTCGAATCGGCTGACGTGAGATTTGTACGGGTTGGCTTCTTGCTCTGTTCTCTGCTTTCGTCAGTATGGCTTCACCTTCACCTATGAAGGCGTGACCGGCTTTTGGAGCGTAACTTAAGCCGGCTGCGCGTCCACCGAACGTCCCACTGGCCCAATCACCAAGACCTTGCCATACTGCTTGAATTGTAACCATGATTTGTTGTGGAATCGACATCAAAGCAGATATAGCTTCTTGAGCCGCGCTGACTGCCCCTGAACTTTCGCCTTCAATCGCAGTGCTATGATCTTGTGGAATACCTGTGATTGCAGCTAACGCGGAAGCCGCAGCACTAATCAAACCTGACGCACTGCCAAGAATTGAAATGCTGACAGTTGAAGGGATTGAACTGATGGCTGATGAGATGCCGCTAGTCATAGCGGTTATGCTTTCGCTGATTGATGGTGTTTGTTCAGGAATCAACTGAAGGTCTTTCATAAATGACTGAATGCCTTGACCAAGCAACAGAACCGGATTCGTCATAGTCATCATGGTTGAATTGAATTGCTGACCATCGATTGAGCCGCTTTGAAATTGATTACTTAGCTCGGTCATCGTGGTTATGAGACCTCGGCCTGACACGACAAGGGGCACCGTAACGATTCCTAATTGTCCAAGGGTAACTGCTAGACCTCCACTTGCTGCTGTTCCTTCCGCCAATGTTGATGTTAGGGGCCCAATGACTTCGGTGGCCGCAGCGGTTTCTGATGCTGAAAGCGCGGTTGCCTCCCCAAAAGTAAGAAGACTTCGCGCACTGCTCAAAATCGCTGGAATATATTTAGCGATCAGTTGGCCGCCAGCTATGCCGCTGAACGCGATTAACTGAGCAATCCCCAAGTTCTCCTGAAACTGCATGTGTGCAAGCCGACGTTCCGCCGTTTCAACGTTCACATTCGCATCGCGAAGCTCACCCATTATTTTTGCTTCTTCACGCATGATGTTGACATTGGTCAGTTGAACGTTCTGTCTGACAAGTGAGGCGATGGCGGCTCGCTCAATCTCGCCTGTGTAATACGTTAAGCCCTCGGTAGCTTGACCTTGCGTTCCAATGTACTTCTTGAGAACGTTGTCTCGTTCTTCCTCCGCTTTCTTCAAAGCGTCTTGAGCGTTCTGTAAGGCATATTGCCGTGACTCGAACCGACTGAGAATGCGAATGCCCGTGTTCACTGTGTAGAGAAGCCCGACCAAGTTCATCATGCTGAAGCCGGTTGACTCACCGAAATCACGTGCGCCGGTTGATGCACGCGTGAAACCGCCGCCCGCACTGCCCGCGCTGGCTCCGGTCTGCTGCATAGTGTCAATTAGGGTCTTGGCACGATCTTCGACTTGCTCAGCCGTCTCGCTGAATTCATCGACAAGCCGAATCACGTATTCCAGTTCAACTTCAGCCATCTTAGAGCGCTCCTATGATTCGTCTGATTATTTGTATGGGCATCTCCTTGTATGCGTCCCAAGCGGGTCGCATGAATGGAAAGGGGCCTACGAATCGACCGTTTCGAGCTGTATGTCCAAACTCAACGGGTCGGGCGTAGTCAACGCCTTGCCCGCCAGCTTTGAACCGCATCTCCGTTGCCTCGATCTCTGCCTGAATTGTGCTTTGTAATCTGCCGGTGAGTACATGGACGATGGCCTTGCCTAGAACTTCCATTGATTCACCTGTCACTCGCAAGGATTCAGGCCCGGCAGTCTTCATGCCGGTCTTGAGTCGAGCAAGTGAAGGTGTCCAATCGTCTTTGACTCTCTCAAAGATCACTTTGCTCATGCGAATTCATTTCCTTTGCTTTCGCTTTTGCAGCTCGAATGTTTCGGTCAGCTAACAGGTTGAGAAATTCTTCTTGACAAGGCGTCAAGTCTTCCATTGTCGGAGCGAGCTTGTAACCGAGAGTTAGTAAGAACTCGATTCGATGACAGTAGATACTCGCTTTGGCGGGCGTCACGCCGACGAAGTAGACAAGGCTTTTGGGGGGTTTGCCAGTTCCATCGCTTTACCGCCGACCTTCCAATGTTCGGACGGACTAAGTAGGTCGCTGATGTGTGCGGGCTTCGTTGTGACGACTTCGGCTAAAGCTAGAATGAAGGCTTCAAAAGCAGGGAATTGGCTTGTGTCAATTCGCATATCCATCAGGGCTTTGCCTTCAGATTCGGCTTTGGCTTGAAGCTCCCTTGCTTGTATTCCGACGTCTTCAAGTTGCAGGGCGGTTATGCCGCTTTTCTGTCGAGCCTCAAACATCTGTCGAGCGTTCGGTGCATAGACTTCGATCACGTGTTCCTTGCCATCAGTTGCGAAAACCTTGATCTTCTCAAATCTTGCACTGCCGAATTCAATCATGTCGGCGGTTTTCTGGTTCTGCAAGTCAGCGGCAATCTGGGCTGGCGTCTTAGGGTCTTCTCTTACTTCACTCACTATTTTTCGCCTCCTTTACCTTGTGATCGTAAAGTTCTCGAAGTTCTCTTGTGTCGCCTCTGAGAACCTTCACCACTTGGTAATCACGAAGAATGAAGAATGTTGATTGCGAAGGCTGCTTGTACACAATGCGCCCATTCGCATCTATGATTGCCTGGAAGATCGGTTCAACATCTTTGATTCGACAATGTACGATCAAAGCTAAACCTGTTTCAACGTCGCCGTACTCAGCCGTTTCACTAGGCGTAAAAATTTGATTAGAAATAGAGGGCCGGGTCTGATTGATTGCTTTTGCTTCCGTCAACTAATTCACCTTTACCTGAGACCCGTCAGGTTACTGGACGGTTTCTTCGTAGTCTAGATCAGTGAATTTGATGTCCCATTTCTCCATGATCTTGCCTTCAGGAGAATCAGTTGGCCGAGAATACTTCCCTTTGCAGCCGATCAGAATGACTTGCTCTGTGGTCTGTTTGTTGTAGGCTTTCAGGTATAGTGGCGTCTTGTTTTTGTTGACGTGGAACGCTCCGACGACTGCGGCGAATGTGCCTGTTGAGCCACATGTGCCAGTGTGCCCGGTTGAACCGCAGCATATTTGATTGTCTGAGTTGTACCAGCGACTTACCGAAGCCGTTAGACTAGCTCTCTTCTCGGAGATCACAGTTCCGTCGTAGCCGAAGCCTTCGGGTTCTTCCTCAAAGTTGGGGTCGTGATCCCACTCGAACGACTCCACGTTTGATAGTTGTGGTGCTGTGTCAAGACCTTCCAGCGTTGTCGATAGATAGATTGCAACATCTTTGCCAACCCATCGTGTGCTTGTCAAATTTTCTTATCCCTCCTATTTTTTCGTCAAACCTCAGATGAGGCGTGACCATGTTACGCGAAAACTAACTCAGTTTCGAAAAGGAAATCCTGCGTGACAAGGAACCCGTAGACGTTCGGGTCGGGCTGCACCGGGCCAACGTCAGCCTCTTTGTTGATGTTCCTCAAGCCTTGACTGTCGGCGTTCTGAAGAATTGCGTTCGCGGTTTTCACGGCTAAAGCACTGCAACTCTGCGAGTCTGTATGCCTGATTGAGAGTTGAACACGCCAATACTCGTGATAGTTCGGGTAGCCGAAGCCAGCACCCTCGGTATGTGATGAGATCACGTAAATTGAAACAGAGATGAGATCGACGTCGCCTCTGCCGGGGTCGTAATCGTACACGGTAGCCCCGATTTCCGCAGCATCTAGAATCGCCTTGAATGCAGCTATGACGTCATCTCGTGTCTTAGCTGTAGGCATAATAATCGTCTTCGGCTATCTCTTCGCCCCATCGACGCTTGATCGGCGCAGTCTTGTATTGGCTTGCGATGACGCTTCCAGTTCGATCTCCTAATATTTTGAATGATTCGACTTGCGCTTTCAGTTCAGTTGTGAAGATTGTTTCATCTGCGAGAGCAACCATCCATTGATTGATGTTTACGAGGCCGCCTTTCTTGTTGATTGCAATGTTCATGAGGCCACGAGTCGCAACCTGTAAGGCAACGAGTTTCACGGCTTCAGGCACGTCGCTAGTCGTGTATGATGTGCCGAGATGTCCGTTAAGTAGGCCTTGAGCGCCGGGAATAATATAGGTTTCAATGTAGTCAGCCATTGGTGTTGTTTCCTCGGTGTCATCGGCGAAGCCGAAATTCTTCGGGGTCGGATTTCCAGCCGCAGCGATCACGACTGTACCAGCGAACCATAAGCTCGGATCGGTTTCTCGAAGTGGTAGTCTAGGTGCTTGACGTGCTTTCTTTCGTCTTTTCTTTCGCAAAAGTTACACCATCCAAAATCTCAGAACTTACACGCTTCTCGGTAATACTTGGAAGCATCGGCGAACGCTCTGATGTTTGGTTGAAATTTCATGTAGTCAGGGTCATTGCAGTGGCCAAACTTTTTGTGGCAGTCATGGTCAAGGGTTATGAAATTCAGCATCCACCAACCATAGCTCTTTGATGCCGCGTTTTTGATTGTGTGATAGGGAATAACATCATGCGCTTCCAGATTCATGGTTAACCCGCACATCGCGCATTCAGGATGAAGCCGCTTCCAATCTTTAGACGCCTGATTCCAAGCATCGCTTCGCTTAGAAGCAAGAAGGAAGCGTCTGAGTTTCTCGAGAATGATTGCTTTCACCTGTCACTTTGATCTCAAGCCGTAGCTGACCATTCTAGGAGCAACGCGAATTTCTTAGCGAAGACTTCGGTGACTCGACGATTCTTGCGCTGCGAGTCAGGGCTGATCGTCCAGACAGCTTGCAACATGCGAGTCTTCGGCATCAAACCATAATACGCTCGGCGAAGGCCGCAGTGAATCCAACAAGTATTATGCACTCGCAACAAAGGATGGCCGCATAGTGATCGACAAGCCATCGGACAGAAAATGTGAATGAATGGGAAACGTTTTGAGAATCGAAAGGTTGGGTAGCGGGGCGGTTCATGGAAGGGCGGCGTGAACGTTGTCTCAATTAATTTGACATGTTCCCATCGAGTGATGAGTTGTTCATCTTCTTTCGGTTTGACGCCCCAGAACGTTAAGACTCGACTTGGATAACGCTTCTGCGCAACGATTTGAAGCGCTCTCGGTTGGGCTTGAATTGCTTGGTGAATTGTCCATTCGCTGTTCATCAGCCAAGCCATGATTCGAGCTATGCCCTTGAACACTGCATCTTTGAAGGCTCGATGCTTGCGGTCAGCGAACACGCGGCAACTGTAGACTTGAAGCACCGTCAGAGACATCCGAGAAGGGGCACGAAAGAAGCGCATGTAACGGCTGAAAAGGTGCGGGTGCATTGTGAGCCAGCCGACAGGATTACCGGCGGCTTGCGTTCTCTGTTCCGGGTTGAGGTCATTCCAATAATTTGATTCTTTGAAAGCGCTGAGAATTGCTTCAGGCGGAGATTGCAAAGTTACTTGCGTGGCGCACGCTTCCTCGGCGTTACGAGCTGACGCAATGTGCCAAGTCGTCGTTTCTTGGTTGGTTTGATTGCCGCATTGCTGAAGAATGCAGGATACCATGTGAAGAGATACGGGTGCGATTCCAACCAAGCGATAGGGTCACGTTTAGCTTGTTGTTGAAGTGTCGGGGTCAACTGTGTCCAGTACGGCGAGGCTTTGAATGCGTTCAGAACTTCCTTTGGTGACGACTGAACAGTTACGGGTTTCATCAAATTATCTCCTTTCTTTCTTTCTTTGAAGTTCGAAAAGGAACGGACGGATGGTCGGCGACCGAATAGAAAACAACGGTCAAAGAAAATGACTTATGCGGAGCTGCCGATGCCCCGCATGAAGGAACTGCTAGGCGTGGATACCTGTCAGTTCTCGAGCTCCAACGGTGTAAGTGTTGGATTGATCGACAACCAGCTTCGGCTGCAAATACTCGAATAACACGTGGCCTTCACATCGCTTGATGTCATTCTGGTATCCGACTGCTTGCGTTGGCCCCTGACCCAGAATGAAGTAATAGGGGTCAACAAGGAACGCGGAAGTGCTCGGCGTTACAGAGGCATGAGTCATGAAGATCACATTCGGATACGCAGTGAATCTCAGTTGCGATGGCCCCGGTATTCCGACAGTGTTTGTCAGACTTGGAATGAAGAACTTCTGAACGAACGTGTTCTGCGCCAAGTCTGCCCAAGCGTCGGGGTGCATGATGCAATAGCGCGGGTTCGCTGCAACGTAGCCGTTGTCTGAACCGCCTCCAGTAAGTATCGCCATTGCGGGCGCTATGTCGTCCATTGGGTCGTGATCGCTGACGTTTGATGTTTTCTCGCCCCAATCGTGGCCTGTGCTGATCTCAGTTGCCCCGGCTAATGCATCTGCAACATCTAGGTCTCTTGCAGCGCGCAATGCACCGGCGGCGTCCTGCTCGTCAATGCTCATGATTGGTATGTCTGACTCTAACGTGTCCTCATAGAACTCGGCGATATGGCTTGCGTTAAGCCATAGCTCCATGTCCACTTTGAGGTACGCGTGCAGGTTCAGACTTGGTTCTTCGCCCTTCGCTACTTTGCGATGGGCGGTGCTCTGCGAGGAAATGAAGTAGCGCATCACTAGCTTTGGCATTGGTCTCGGTCTGCAAATAACGTCTAGGCCCGGAGTCATACGCTCTAGGCCGAAGACTTCTTGCAGAACGTTCACTGTTTTGAGGTCGCTGACGTCGCCGCTGCTAAGCGCTGCTTGCAGCGATCGGCGTTGATGTCTGCGCCCGACGATGTATTTGCCTTGTGCTGATCTGGTTACGAAGCTGCCTTGTCGAGCCTCAGAGCCGAAGACTTCTTCGATCAGCTCGTCAGTCAACGGAGAGTGAGAGCCGAACTTAGCGTCGTTGGCTTCAGGCACGACAACAGTTTCTTGCTTTGACATTTGTGTGGTCTCCTAATCGAGAACGACCCAGAACCCGGCGTCGCCTGACGTTGTGTCTCCGTAAAGTGTTCCCACTTCACAGAGTTGCGTCGCCGTGTCTGTTGGCTTAGTGCTCAGAACAAGTTTGCCCGCAGTCGCAGAAATTGCGACACGCATCCCACGCATCCCGGTGTTCAACGTGCCTGATCCTGCGATTACGGTTGCTTTGCATCCAATGACTGACTTCGGGCCTCTCACTGCTCGAATGTAGTAAGAAGTCGAAGCCGTCGCAGGACATGCTTCAAGCGCAACGTAGAACTTGTAGTGTTTCACTGCTGCTGCGACAATCGTTGCAGTTGCCGGGGCGTAGCCCGTTGTGTCAAAGTACAGAACATCGCCGACTGCAATCGCCGTGTTCTGTTTGGTCTTGATTCTCTCGATGATTGTTTCGTTCGGCCCAAGCAGAAGACCGCCGAGCGTTACCGCTGGCGTTGAATAGGCATGCTCGTATAGCTCGCTCATTGCGGTCTACCCGCCGTTATGATGGCTTCGAGTCGCGCTATGTCTTCCGCTGAACGCGTTCTGTTGAACTGTGCTTGTCGAACCTGTTCTTGCACGCTTGCGGCTTGAGCAGGGTCTTTGAGCATGTCGCCAAAGTCTGCTCTTATCGCATGGGGTTCTCTTGGTTTGGCTTGCGCTTTCTTGGCGAGTAATCCATAGCGGGCCTCCATGTCGGAAAGCGCCGGGAGACCAAACGCCTTATGGCGTGTAACTTCCTCGGCTCGCTTATCCTGTGACACTAAACCCGCTTGAATCAGCGTGTCAACAACTGTGCCAGCTTTAGCATTGAGAGTGTCATCGCGCATTGCTTGAACAGTTCCTTCAAGCTCTTTGAGCTTCGCATTGGCTTGCGCTATGTCGTTCACGAGTTTGGCCTGTGCTTCTTTGCAGCCTGACTCTTCTGAGTCTGGCATATTTCTTTCACCTTGAGCTTCCCCTTGCCCTTGCTGGCATGATGGCGGGTCATAGCCGATGCTGTGCGCAGCCCGACAAATCGTACTTGTCACCGACGCCTGAGTGAAACCGCTCGGTAGGTCCGTTTGTGGCAGACGCGCCAAAGCGTTCGCGATTATGTTTTTGTCAAAATCCTTCTTCTGGACGGAAGCCAATGGCAGTTTCCTGTCTGACTTCTTTCCATCTGGACCCTTGGCGCTATCAGGAACGATGGCGAAGAACTTGTCCGGCGCGTCAGCTGTATTCCAAGCATCCGCAGCTTGGGCAAAGGGGTTTGATATTTTCACGAACACACCTCCTGGTGTGTCCTCAGATTTGTTTTCGGTCGGGTTGCCTGATGTCGAGTACCCGGCCACATCTGTCAATAACTCAGCCCGGTCACCTTGGGTCTGAGTGTGACCATGAAAAGCGGCTTGAACTGCTGCCCTGAACCCGCAGAGTGACGGGTCACTTGCAGTGCAGGTGCCTACGACGCCAGCTTTCGGTATTGCTCCAACAGGAGTGAACAGGGTATGATCCCAATCGAAGTCAGTGATGATTTCTGAGCCGTCTTCCTGAAATTCGGCTTGGTTGATGTGGATGCTTGGGCTAACAGCGTCTAGTTCTTTTGATTGAATCTTAAGCCAAGCCTTCGGCGCTGTAACTTCGTAGATGCCGTATGTTCCGCCGTTGTTGATGACGTCAACTGGCTTGCCGATTACTGACCATGTTCCGAAGTGGGGATGCTTCGGATTTGGGTCTGTCACGTATTCGTTGCTTAAACCTGGTGGGCCAAGCAGTTTTTGATTCATGAATGAGCGTAGGCTTCGCTCACGAGCTTCAGGTGTGACGCCCCAATTATTCCGGTTCACTTCATCCTCAAGGTTGAAGACTTTGATGAAGTGGCGTTCATCTTTCATGAAGGGTTCGAAGCGGGCTTGATATTGAATGGCCATGCCTTGACGACTAGGGGCGAGCCAGTGACCCGATGAGTCTTGATGGTAGCCAGCATTCTTAACTGCGGCCCATGCTTGCTTAGAGCAACTTGTCCTATTGGCGTCGTTGTCTTCCGGGTGTTCCTTGCGGCATGCTGTGTAAGCAGCGTTTAGAATTGCCTTGCCATGTGCAGGGAGATCGCCGCTTTCAGGCGGTGCATAGGTAGCACCTTGAGCGTTCTTCTCAATTGTAGCGCAGACTGCTCTTGCGACTTGATCTAGATGTTCTTCCGTCCACGTAGGATTCTTCTTTCTGTAGATCGCTTTCTGGTCTCTTACGCATGCTGCGAAGTTAGGCCATTCACCTATAGGCATCTATGTCACCAAACCTCAAGGCACGATCAATCTCGGTCGAATTCTTCCGACTTCTTCCTCTGGAATGAAGATTGGTTCTTGTACGTTGGACACTCTGACGATATTGGCAACGATTTCGCATCGACAGTTCGGATGCGTGTCGTCAGGCGGATGCGGTAGGTCATCAATGTTCGTGACAGGGTCAAGTTGTGATTGAATTTCTATGCGCTCACATATTTCGCAAACCGCGTCGTCACCGCACGTTTCAAAAGTGAAGGACTCGATGAAGGTAGCGGCTTGAGCCATCGCTGTTCGTGGAAGAGTTAAGCGCCTGTAGAACGCAACTTTCGCAGCGTTGTATGATGACCACACAGCCATCTGCATTATGAGGTCGCTGCGTCGCTCGTAGTACACCATATCGAGTTTGCCCTCATGTTGGGCATCGCTGACCATGTCCTGAATCAGACGGTTGACGTCAGCTCTGAATCTGAATCGTTGGGTTTCGATTGTCTGCCAATCCTGCTGAGTTGGCGAAGCGTGACTGCGCCCGAACTCTTTCGCTGCTTTCTTCATGCCTGACCAATATGCGGCGAAGACAAGCTCATTGACTATGGTGGATGCTTCAGCGACATATCGAACGGTCACGTCGGATGGTATGCGGCTGCGCCAAACTCGATGTAGAAGTTTGCGGGCTGCTGCTGCGGTTAAATGTTCAAGTTCACGAGGATTCAGGTTGATTGATGCGTGGCTGACCTGTTGAATGACTTGCTCGATCTCTGCTGGTGCCTGTGCCTGAACGCTACTGTTGAGGCTGCTGTTGCTGCGGTTTGACATCTGTTGGAACCTGCATTTCCTTCTGCTTGAATTCCCGAACCGCCCTGACAGTCGCGTTCTGTCGTTCCTCAATCTCCTTCTTATCGAACGGGGTTGCTGTGCCTTTCTGCATCATCTCGTATGCTTTCAGTTCGTCAATGAATCCGTTGCCGCCGTTGTATGCTGCTGCAACAACTTTAATCCATTCCAGCATGTCGCTTGTGCGAATTTGTCTCGGTCGCAGACGAGCACGAACAGGAAACGGGTCGCCCTCACTCCAAGACGCATCGTTCTCTGAGAGGTACAGAAACGTCAGTTTGTTGTACCATTGCTGTTCAACTGCTCGCACGAGTGCTTTCTGATCTTTCGTGACGGGGCCGTCAACGAATGTTTCAAGCTCCGTGTAGCTTGTGGCCCTGTTCCAGCCTTGATACTCCAAATTCAACATGAAGCGGGGTACTTTGAAGTGGCCGAGGATTCTGCGTTCGCATTTGTCGCTGACGCCGATGAGTCCTGCGAGATCAGGTTTCACAGTGATTTCTTGTGCGCTGAAACGGTTGTCGCTGGCTGTGATCTTGCCCGGTGCCATTGCTGCAACCTGCGCAGACAATACCCGGTCAATGTCTGCTTTCGTCCACTTCAACGGGATTCGGTCAATGTCAAGCCATAGCAGAATTTGCGGTGCCCACATCGTAGTTGCTGCTTCAGTTAGGTCTTCTCGAATGATCTTGTCGTCAAGTTGTGATTCTTTCAGTACGGCTTCAACGTCGCTCAGCCCGTAGCCTCTGCCATCTAGGTCTTTGTTGACATAGTAGAATATGTCATCAGGTTTGTATGCTGGCGAACCGGCTGTTCCTTGACCTTTGTATGAGTAGCCAAGCCGTCTCTTCTTGCGGCTGTTAATAGGTAGAATATCATCAGGATCGAATACGACCCATCGAGTGAAGTCTTTGCCGTCATCCTCATACTCGAATGCGCAGCGCCCAACGATACGACTCACAATTAAGGCGATTTCTAGTTGCTGATCTAAACCGATGTTCTCGTTCTGCCGGTCAATGTACGCCTTCAATGGTTCGTATGGTTTGAGGTATGCTTCTCGTTCTGCTTTACCCTGCTCGTTGTTAGCGAATATTTTGCCGACGGGTTCAAGTTCAGTGTCGAACCCTTCCTTCGTGGCCCAGAATGCACGTGCATCAATGCAACCAGAGATCAGGAAGTTCTTTCTGTACTCTCGGAAGAGACGGTTCGAACCGTGATAAACGTCCGTGATGTAGGGGCCGGTGCCAATGTACGAGTAGTCGCTGAACTCTGCTCTGATGTCTGCGCCTTGCCGAAGCTCCGACCAATTCGGATTATAATTGATGAATGTTGATCGAGCGATCGCAACTGGAATGCGGCTTTCATGTCGCGGGTCTTGGCTTTGAACCTGCAAGACTCTGAGGCCGGGTCTCGATTCCAATTCACGCACAATGGCATTAAGCCGCTGTTCTGCGGTTTCTGATCTGTGACCACGAGAGACAGGCAGGGCGACCTCATTCTCTAGGCTCTTTGAACGAGTTTCCTTCTTCTTCTGTTGCGCCATCGCCATCATCTCGTTTTAATTGAATCGCTTCTTGATTCTGTAGCAAGTCGGGCAGAGTTGTACGGCGATTTGGAGTCCGTATTGGTCGCCGGTCGGCCATGTTCTCAAGTCAGTGTCAGGGCACTCTTGTTGGCAGTCTGCACATTTCATTGTCACATCTCGTCATCTCGATATGCGAACGGTGCCAAATCGCAGATTAAGCATAAGCCTTCGAGGATTGCTTCAAGGTTCGGGCAGGGCTTGCATCTACGCGGCAACGGCCTCACCGGGTTCGATTCGAACATGGAATCGACCGATTGGCCCCTTCTTCTTTCTTTCTTCTCGGCATGCCTTGCAGAGTAGCAGAATTTTCGGGATACTTGTTTTGCCGATGAATTCCCTGACGTCGAATGATTTCAAATAGCTGCTTGGAAATTCCTTTCGGCAATCGTCGCAGATCATTTGATTTCAGCGCTCAACTAAATTTCTCTCCTTGCGGCTGTTCCAACGTCAACATCTCGTCTGTGTTCCTTGGGGCCTATTGCTGCGAAGACTCCGAGAGCACCGGAAGCAACATAGTCGTCATGTACGCCCTTCTTGTTTGGGGCTTCAACCTTGAGCAGATTGTTCTTGAAGTGACGTTCCGCATCCACGTGTTCTTCGATGAATCGTTTGCGGCAGCGAGTTCGTTCCTCTGGTTCGCCTTCAACATGCGCAATGTATCTGAGTCTGCGATGTCTGAGTTCACGTTCATAGATCGTGTACATTTCATTGTTGGACTTCGGGGTTTCCATGAATTCTTGAATCTCAGTGCTGCCTCGTTTCCGAAGCATGTCAGCCAAGACGAGGCCGGGGCCTCTGACGTCAACGCAATTCACTGCGACGTTGTTGTGCTCTGTGAACTCAACGATGTCGTCTGCTTGTTCCTCGTAATCTGTGCCTTCCAGTTCGAGCCAATCAATGATGATGAGTTCTGCGCCTGATCGTTCGTATAGTGTGCAGATGGTTCGGTCAACGAGTTTGGCGACGTCTGTTCCTGTGAAGCGAAGGTTCTCAGGGTTTGGCTCGTGCTTCTTGGCAAGCAGCAGGAGAGCTTCTCGTTCGATGAGTTTGTTGCGAAGTGCAATCCATTCGCAACCGTACTGCGTGCGAAATTCCTCAGAGTCTTCCCCAAGCCGCTCCTTCTCCATTTCCACCCATGCGCCATAGCTCGGGCGGAAGTGAGTGGCGGTTCTGTAGTCGACGAGGTACGGATACTTCAGCAGCCGAGTTCGATCGCGATAGTAACCGTTCAAAATCTCCATGCTTGGCGTACCGGCGAGGACTTGGCATGATTGCAGCTCCATACCCGTGGCCATGGGAAATAGAACCGTCTTCATAGTAGTTTCATCCATCTCCTCCACTTGCTCAAGCAACTGGAGGTGAAACCCTGCGCCCTTCTGGTGCGCTGAAGGGTCCGCGCTAATTGCCCGGATCTGACATTCGGCTCCTGCGGTCGAACGCAGAATGTAGTCCGGGGTCTTCCTGCCGTCCCCAAGAATCTTTGTGATTCCATAGTTCAATTCAAGCCATGGCCCCAAGGTGGCGAGGCGCTCCTGGAGCCTCAGCTTCGTAACCATGATCGACTGCTCGTTCCTAGCCGGGTTCGACAGGCCGATCAGGAAGTTCTCGCATCGCCTCCAAATCCAGTAGACGCCGAGGGTGATGGCGGTTGTGATTAGCATCTCGGTCTTGCCGAAGCGCCGGCACCATAGGAGGGGGATCTCGAAGTTGCCTCCGAACAGGCAGGCCTTGAAGATTGCCTTGGAGACGAGCAACTGCGGTTCCACGAGAGGGATGCCGATTTGCTCTGAGATCTTCAACTCGAGCGCGGTCAGTTCGAGGTAGGCTTGCTTAACGGATATCGTCCGCTGTGAGGCCTCGGCTCTTCGCGAACCCCTCATCATTTCTCAGTCGCTCCACATCAAGCCTTAGTTGTTCGTCCATGGGAATGCGCTCAACACGGATCGCCTTCCCGGTCGTCGTGTCGACCATTGTAACCCGTTCCAGTTGCTTGGGCGTCAACAAACCACAGAGCCGAGACTCCAGGTGCGTGATCTCGATTACTCGACCCAACGCTACCAGTTTGCGAAAGGAATCATCCAGTGTCACGACCTCCCCGTGCTTATCAACCTCTTTCGCAGGGGGCCTCATGGCAACCTCCCACGTGTCCCGGTAGGCTTCTTCTAGTCGAGCCATGGCGAGTTGCAGAGAATACAAATCCCGTTGCTCAGCGAGCTCCTTGAACGATTCCTTGACGCGGTTAATGTCTCGGTAGATCGTGGCTCGGCTCACATGCAACGTGGGCACCATCTCGGAGATCCTTGCGCCTCGCAACCAGTAGGAGCGAACGAGATCTCGTCGACGCCAAGCCGCAGGTTCCGCGTGCTTCTTTCTTTGTTGAGCCATGGCTCTCACCTATTGATCATATCCGATTGATCATATCCAACTGTACTAACTACGGTACAGACTAAGCCGCAGAATGTCAATTTTGCCGACGGCAAAAAATATCCAACTGTAGTAACTACCCGGGGGACCCCCCAAATGTCTCACCTAGTCTCATTTGTAGAGGTCGCCTCTTTGGACGGCGTAGCCTTGCCGGACGAGTATGCCGGATCGTTGCTTGGTCATCCAGTTGTTGCATTCAAGGCAGAAGACGCTCATTTGGCGGTGTCTCCGTTCGGTTTTCGGTAGCAGTCTTTGAGTTGCTGATCCGAGAACATCCCCTATTTTGGTTTCATCATAGCAGGTCTAGACAAGGAGGGCAAGAAGTTCAAGATTCCACGTTGCTATTCAGTGAATAGCCACAGCGGATTCATGTTGGGCTCTCCTGAGCCGTTTGCGATAGCTGGCAAGCCTTTCATTGCACTCTATCTATTTGCACAAAGGTATCACGAGAACATGCCATTGGACGATCTCTGCGAATTAGTGGCTCAATCCATCTACGACACGATCTGTATTGATGGAGATGTCGGCGGTAAAATCAGAATCTCGACAATTGACCCAGATGAATATCACGAAAGCCTCGATAGGGATGTCAGGAGAAGCATCAGGCAGTGGGGAGAACCACTCGTATAGCTAAGTCATACACTCTCCACCACATGGTGGATATTCCTGCGTAAGTACTGTGAGCTTCTCACCGCGCTTGAATGACTTTGCCAACCCCTTCAATGTTGGCGCAGCTAAGTGCTGTTTCGGAAAATGCTTTGAGTTTTCCTCTAGTAGCATGGCCTTGCGGTATAGCTCTGGATGATTTGCATAGAGCCAGCTCCACCGTTGTACTGTGTTGAAGGGACAGAAGAAACAGCCGCTCTTTACAGGAAGAGGCAAGCCTTCTTCTCTAATTATGTTCTCGCAACCACGACGATCTATCTTGGCATCGACCAAAGGATATAAATTCGAAACGTAGTCGGCCCTGCTGTCCTTCATCCTTTCGAGTTCGTCGTACGCTATTCCAATGTACTGACAGATATGGCAGCCAAAAGAACGATAGTATCGGTAAATGGGGGTAATCTTGTAGTCTCTTGTTGACCAACGCCACACTTGGGAAGGAATTACTCTTCTTCTCACACACGTATCATAGAGAGTACCATTATTGGACCTGACAATATGAAATGGTACATCATGCTCTTTCAGGAACTTCTCCGCAACTGATAGGTATCGGTAACTTTCTGGAAGTTCGGCACCTGTATCACTAAAGACCACGGCATCAAGGGGTTCTTCTTCACGCAATAAGTAAATCATGAGAGCTGTTGAGTTAACCCCTGCTCCGTAACTCAGAATGTGTTTTTGTTTGCTATGCGACAACTGGCTTTTCTCTCCTGCATTATCCTGCTATACACATTTAGGCTTTGTCCTGCACACTCCTGCTATTATGGTGCCACAACGCTTATCTAGCACTATGGCACCATAATGGTGTGTGGCACCATAATTGGCACTAGCACAACTCTCAAGAGAAGAGAAAGGGCGGCTAATCGCAGAGCAGCCAAATCAGATTCAGCAAATGGATGAACGTTCATACAAAGTGGCCTCTCAAAACGGTCAAGGCATGTACGATGTAATACGAAGGGATAACGGTTCGTGGATATGTAATTGCTTAGACTATCACTACCGCAATTTGCGCTGCAAGCATATCATAGCTTGTCAGATTCGCGCCGAAATGAGAGAGAAGGTACGAGAGAACACTATAGTCCAACCCGTCGAGATTACTGCTTGCATCTTCTGTCAATCAACTAACCTGAAGAAATTCGGTCTACGCCACAACAAATACGGAGACCTTCAACGATTCTTTTGCGTCAGTTGCCAGCGAACCTTTAGTGTGAACTTAGGGTTCGAAAAGATGAAACACAATCCCCAAGCAGTCACCACAGCGATGCAACTCTACTTCAGCGGCGAGAGCCTGCGGAACACGGCGAGGTCATTGCGACTGCTCGGCGTTAATGCTAGCCATAAGACCGTGTTCATGTGGATAAAGAAATACACGGCCTTGATGGAGAAATATCTGGACAAGATAACTCCAAATGTTTCTGATACTTGGCGTGCTGACGAACTATTTCTCAAGGTCAAGGGTAACATGAAATACCTCTACGCCCTCATGGATGACCAAACTCGATTCTGGATCGCTCAAGAAGTCGCGGACACAAAGTACACAGCAAACATTCGACCTCTCTTCAGAGAGGGCAGAAAGATTGCCCAGAAGCAACCGAAGACCCTAATCACTGACGGAGCCCCCAATTTTCATGAGGCCATTGAAAAAGAGTTTTGGACACAGAGGCTTGAAACCAGACCTGAGCATATACGTGAGATCAGGATGAACGGACAGGTCCACAATAACAAGATGGAGCGACTTAATGGGGAAATCCGTGATCGAGAGCGCGTAATGCGAACCTTAGAGAAACCCGACTCTCCAATTCTTAGTGGAATGCAAATCTACCATAACTATGTGAGACCACATGAATCATTGAAAGGTAGAACACCAGCCGAAGCAGCAGGTATTAAAGTCGAAGGCGAAAACAAGTGGCTGACATTGATTCAAAACGCGAGTCAGAAAAGATGTAAGCCTATGGAATAATCGCCATCTGGCTAGGCCCCGAACCGCATTTTCGGCATTTTACCAACAGTAGCCTTCGAGCATAGTGGTCAACTGTTTCTTGGTTGACCCACGGTCTTATCATAAATTCCGTATCGCAATTTACGCACTTAGAGATTGCTCGGACAGATAATAAATCAACCGAATGGTAACAGCCTTTTCCATCAACCGAAGAGGTACCGTTACCCTCGCACGGGTTCTGTCAAATCCCTGTTTGGTGCCGTAACCCGTAAATCTCCGTTTGGCGCTGTGCGGTGGATTATGTTTGCAAACTAGAAGCCTATATAACATGCCATCCAAAGCCCAAGCCAAGTGAAGATGATCTCCATTCTCATCTTCGCCTGAATCTGACAGATGATCGAGAACTATTTCCTCGCATCCGAGAATTGGCATACTTCTGAAATCGCATTTGTGAGATTCGTAATCGTCTGCCATAAGGAACTTGTGGCATCTCGGACAAGTACCCATAGAATTCACCTCCGCTCGCCTGATTCTTAGTCACCTATTTCTTGAGTCCAAGCTTGGTTTTGTATTCAAGTATCTGGTTCGATAGTTTCGCGTTATCCTCCATACATTGCTTGTACTTCTTCCGCAATTCCTCTGTGGGATGAACCATCCCGTGCACCCGAGCCGCAGTAATCTGTTCTCTAATGCCTAAGGCACATTCGTATAGTTCCGTCAATAACTCATCAGTTTCGGGAGAATTTGGTTCAGCGGGTACCATGTATTCTTCTGCACTCACGTACTCCGTGTCTGGTCGAACTGCTTTCTGCTTTTCACGCCGAAGAACATTTAGCTTCTCTTGAAGTTCCTCGTCTTTCGTCTCGAAGTAATCTAAGTCTGAACCTAGAAGTTTAGCTATGTCATTTTGACGCTTTACACTTGAATCGGGTCGAACTTCTATCTCTTCATCATCAACTTGACGTTTGAATTCCTTTATGTCTCTAATAACTTGCAATTGGGAACGGCTAAGTGTCATTCTCTGTCACCTTGAACTCTAATTTCTTAAGCTATACTCGGCCTTGTACTCAAGTATCTGCCTTGATAGCTTCTCGTTGTCCTCTTGGCATTGCTTGAGTTTCTTGGCTAATGCTTCTCCATCAATCAGAACTCGTTGAGCTTTTGCCTCGTTGTAGACCTCTCGCAAATTGATTGCTGCGTCAAATGTTTTTTCAACGAAGCCAAGTGCTTGGTTTTCGAGAATAAGCGGAAGTGCTGTGGTCAAGGCTTTGGCTAGGCGTTTTGGATCTGGTTCGCCAGCGTTTGCGAGAAGCCTTGTCACTTTTTCGAGTTGACCCTTGCTTTCGATCGTTCTCTCCCGTTTCTTGTATCGTAAGAACCCTTGACAACTTTCATATTGATTGATTACCTCGGAAAATTTGGTGGCAAGTCGCACTTGGCTCTTATTATTCGGGTCTGGTCGCAAGACTTTCTCTTCATCGTTCCACAATCGAAGTATTCGGTCAGCGTCTTTGATAGCGTCTGAACCAACAGCGCTCAGCAAGCGTTCCTTAGGTTTGTTCATTTGCGCTTGCCTTTCCTATACTTGGATGCGATTTTCAGTGCTTCTTCTTCGGATGCTTCAGTAGCTTTACGGATAATGAGGGTTTGTTCCTTTACTTCATGTTCGAGTTCTTCTCCTCCCTTCCATCCTAACTCTTCCACAGCGGATGGAGGCACTATTATGACGTACTTGGGGTACTCTTTCCCTTCCACGATATTGGATAGCTGCTTTTGCAGACGCATACCTAAGCCTACGTTGTAATTCGGTACCGATTCACTATATAAGTTTTCGGTACCGACTTGCAATATGTGAAATCGGTACCGAATCCTTAAATGTTCGGTACCGACTATTAGGTACCGAAGGCGAAAAGCGGTGCAAACCGTTCTCTCCCGTGAAGAAAAGGGTCGAATGATCGCCGAGAAGACTAACCAGATCATTCGTGAGGGCGAACGCTTCTACAAGGTTGCTTCTCAGAATGGGCGTGGAATGTATGATGTCACCAAAGCTAAAATGAACCGCACTATTGGTTGGGTTTGCACATGCCCCGACTTCACATACAGGCAAGTCAAGTGCAAGCACATTTGGGCTGTGGAATTCAGCGTTAAGCTAAGAGAGGTCGTTCAACCAAAAATCATTCAGCCAATCGGCTTTGATGCTTGCATCTTCTGCCGATCTCCAAAACTAATCAAGTGGGGTGTACGCCACAACAAATACGGTGACATACAGAAATTCTCCTGTAAATCGTGCGGTAAATTCTTCACAGTGAACATTGGATTCGAGAACATGAAACACAACCCGAAAGGCATCACAACCGCTATGCAACTCTATTTCTCAGGGGAGAGTCTACGGAATGTTGCCAAGTCTCTAAAGCTTCTAGGTGTCGAAGTCTCACACCAGACCGTTTACAATTGGATTGAGAAATACACCGCATTGATGGATAGGTACCTAGACAAAATAACCCCGAACGTTTCCGACACGTGGCGAGCTGACGAACTATTCCTCAAAGTCAAAGGAGATATGAAGTATCTCTATGCCATGATGGATGATCAGACACGATTCTGGATAGCCCAAGAAGTTGCAGACACGAAATACACAGCCGACATAACCCCACTATTGCGCGATGGCAAGAAATTCGCGGGTAAGGTTCCTCAAACTCTGATAACTGATGGAGCATTCAACTTCGAGTCAGCTTTCCAAACAGCATACAGACGCGAGAGTGAAGCTCTAGTAACAAAACACATACGCCACATCAGAATGCAAGGTGATAAGAACAACAACAAAATGGAGCGATTCAATGGCGAGCTACGTGATCGAGAAAAGGTGACTTGTAACCTCAAGAAGTCGGATACACCTATTCTTTCAGGGATGCAAATCTATCATAACTACATAAGACCGCACATGGCGCTTGATGGTCAAACCCCGGCCGATAAAGCGGGTATCAAAGTTGAGGGTGCAAACAAGTGGATAACCATAATACAGAATGCGAGCAGAAGCCGCACACAAAGTTACTTAAACCACTAGACCGATTAAACATGAGCCAATTTGCCAATCTCCAGAGAAGAATTTGAGAAGCTAACACCAGTTGATGCACGCATATTTCCAGAAAAGGTCTTGGACTTTCTCAGGGAACATCGTGAACATGCATACACGCCTTTGGAGATCTGGACGGCACTAAATCCGAAAAAACTACCGCCTGACCGTCAGGCAACACCAGTGCGTGGAATATTGGAAGATCTGGTATTCGATGGGAAAGTTGTGTGCAATAGCCGAAATCGAGGTCCTTATAGTGCAGAGTACTTCTACACAGTTCCGTAAGGCCAGCTAGCCCGTCAACTGAAGATAAACCGCTACCGTCATCTCCCGATAGTTTACAGACAGATGTAGCTCCCGCATGTTTGACAGAACCGACAGAACTATCAAAATAGTTTCCGAATAGGGCTAACAGAATCACCTACGAACAGAGAACCTAAGTCGTGCTTATACATTCTAGCGAGGCAGGAGGGATTATGGGGTGTCAAATGTTGAAGATTATCTTAACCGAATTCTTCGAAGATTGGATGAGATAGAAGCTAAGTTGAACCGCATAGAACGGAAGGTTCGCAATCTAGAATAGCCCACCAAACGGTTTTTGACAGCCAAAACCGCCAAACAGGGACTTGACAGAACCCTCGCACGGGTAACGTCAAGTCTTCGGTTGCTACGTTTTCGTTTTCTGCTGTAAAAAATCGGTTGCTGTTGGTTTCAGAGGCCTTTTTCGCTAGGAGGGTCATGTGGTCGTCGTCGATAGGTGAGCGCATTGCCGTGGTACCCGAGAACGGAACTCATCGAGTATATCCATGATGAACAGATACATGCATATGGCGGACGCATGGGTTTCCATCGTGACAGGCGAATCCTAGACAAGATTATTGCCGACACAAGGAATCATGAGGGAGATGTCTATGGGAAGGCAGCGTTTCTGCTGAGAAAACTCATAGTTGATCATGTCTTCAGAGATGGTCAGCACAGAACAGCGTTCGTTGTTGCAGTGGACTTCTTGAGGAAGAACGGTGGCGACATCTACTATGCTGACTATCAGAAAGCACGAAGTTTTTTAAAGAGCATTCGAGCGTATGATGTTGAGCAGATAACTCAGTGGATCAGACATGGTGACCTCCGAAGAGAAGGCAAGAATAGCAGAGATAATGGTGGAACATGATGCTCTGCTGCGGAGCCTAAACGGTGGAACCAAGAAAGTCCTCAAGTAGCCGAAGCGGTCCGTTTCGCGTTTTGTATTATCGTCAACCACCTGTCCTTTCCTTTGATTTCTATTCCTGCCGCTTCGGCAGGGGTTTTGCCATTTAGCGCCATGTGCGGTCTAACGTAATTGTGGTAGATTTGCATACCCGTTAGAATTGGTGTATCAGCCTTTTCCAGTGTCCTCATGCAGCGTTCTCGGTCACGAATCTCACCGTTCATACGTTCCATTTTGTTGTTATGCCGAACTCCATCAAAACTGATTTCTCGTATATGCTCAGGTCGAATGACTTTCTTGCTTGCCCAATATTCGTCCATGAATGCTTCGTGGAAGTTCGGTGCTCCATCAGTGATTAGGGTTCTTGGTTGCTTGTGGGCTATCTTCTTGCCTAGTTTGAAGAGTGGGCGTATGTCAGCGGAGTACTTGGTGTCTGCGACTTCTTGAGCTATCCAGAAACGGGTTTGGTCATCCATCAATGCGTATAGATATTTCATGTTTCCTCTGACTTTCAGGAATAGTTCGTCGGCTCTCCAAGTATCGCTTACTTGTGGGGTTATTTTGTCTAGGTATTTTGCCATTAAAACCGTGTACTTCTCAATCCAGTTGTAGACGGTTTGATGTGAAACTTGGACACCGAGCAATCGCAACGATCTAGCGGTGTTTCTTAGGCTCTCGCCTGAAAAGTAGAGTTGCATCGCAGCCGTAATCCCTTGCGGATTATGTTTCATGCGTTCAAAGCCTAAATTCACGCTGAACGTTTTGTGGCAGTCAAGACAGCAGAACCGTTGAAGATCGCCGCATTTATTCCGTCTGATCCCGAACTTCTTTAGGTGACTTGAGCCGCAAGCTAGGCAAGTCGAAACATTGACAGGCTCAATGATTACGTTCTGTCTGACTTTCTCTCTAAGTTGCTCGCGGATTTGGCAAGCAATTATGTGCTTGCATCGGACTTCACGGTAGATGTGGTCTGGGCAAGTGCATAACCATGCGCCGTTCTGTTTTCGTGTGACATCATACATACCGTGTCCGTTCTGAGAAGCAACCTTGTAGAACCGTTCATCTTGCCTAATGATTTGGTTAGGCTTCTCAGCAATGGATCGACCTCGCTCTTCTCTTGTGGCTTGCATTGGTGGTTTACCACTTAACCACCAATATGTGACACGCATAGATAAGATTGGTGGTAAATGGGTAAAGGTTATAAGTGGTAAACGTATTTGTGCCTTCTTTGGGGCGCAGTTTTGACTCCAAGTGTAGCTAGCGGTAAGAGACGAATAGATGTTTATCTAGACGAGAATAGGGAAAAACGGTTCAAAGAAGAAGTCTTCAAGCGTAAAGGCATGAAAAAAGGCAACATCTCCGAAGCGGTAGAGGAAGCCATTATACTCTGGATTAACACCGAGCCATCTAAAACAGTTAGACGGAAAGAGAATTAATGGCTGTAACATTGGATAGACGAACAACAGAGTTAAATCCGGAGTCGTTACCACAAGAGTAGAGAAAAATGGTCTTAACCGATACTGAAATCTTGGAAAAACTCAAAATCGCCGAAGAGGACAGCAAGTGGTTCAGCGAAAAGTATGACGATCTTCGACAGAAGTTTGAGGGCAAGGTAGTTGCAGTAAAAAACAAGAATATCATCGGTGATGCTGAATCAGTAGAGGAACTCTTGGACATGGTGCAAAAGAAGGGCGAAGATACCGCCTACTTGCTCATCGAGACGATTCCAGCAAAAGATGTGAGTTTCATTCTCTAGGCGGAATGGTTGCCTAAAATTCCTTGTTCGCTTAGAGCATTGGTAGGTCATTGATACTTTCCCTTCGCTACCTTTTTTCTAACTTCTTCTCACATTAACAAGGCAATTGATGCGTTAGTGGATACAGGCAGCCCCTATACGGTCTTGTCTACAAATGAAATTCTGGGTACTAGGCTACCCATTCACACTATGCAAAGGGGCGAAATGGTTGCATTGGCTGGGCTTCGGTTCTTCAGGTATCCGATTAACAATGTGGGCATGAACTTCAGAACGGAGACAGGCGAACTCTTCAAGACAAAACTCTCTAACATCGCCGCCTTGGTTCCCACGAAACTTGATAAGAACACCTTGAAGACTGTCAAAAATATCCCGAGTATTATCGGACACGATTTCCTAGAGGAAAATAAGATCGCTTTCTACTTCAATCCAAGCGCCAAGATCACGTATCTTGAGTATTTGACCTGACTACCAACCGTTTTGTTACAGAACACGTTACCAACCATCAACGTTACGTTACCCTCGCACGGGTTCTGTCAAGTCTCCGTCGGTTGGCTCCAGTTCCTTCCGTTTTTGGCTGTGTCAATTTACGTCGGTTATAGAGCGCACTTAGGATAAAGCAGCAGAGAGATTAGGCACATTAGTAGACACAATCGCTTAGTTACAATTTGCCTCTGGTTTCAGCCGTAGGAAGAAAACCATCATATTTCGACCTCTATGGACAGTCTGCACTGCGTTATTCCGACATCAAACTAGCATACTTGGACGAACTTGCGAAGATCATGTTCACTGTGTCTCCTATCGAAGGAAGTCTACTTGCGGCCGCTAAACCTATCGATGATAAGTTCAAGAAATATTGTGACCTCATTATCGATATTTGCGAGAAGCTAGGTTTCGTGTTGCTTTCAATAGATGGAGTACGCAGCATAGAGTCCAAACATGAAATGATTGATGGAGCCGAATGGTTCTATCTAGAATGTGTACAGGTAAAGTATCATGTGTATAATTGTATCTTCAATGCCAAAGCGGTTTCGGACTCTGTTTCAGTTCTTCTAAATGATTTGTCTGAGCTTGGATACAAGAAAGGAGAAATTGATTTGATAAAGGAAAAAAAGTTTCGTAGTGACTTCATCCAAAAAAGCAAAAACAAAGAGTTCAGTGAGTTCTGGGAAGTATGTGGTCCTTGGCTCAAGAACTTGGGACAGTTCAGAGATGCTCTGATTCATCGTCAATCTATCCCCGTTTTCTTTCAATATGCAAAGGACAAAATGGTCATTGACCTTCGACCAGCGGGTGTCACGATTGTCAATGGAAAAGAAACCGTTAATTTTGAACTGAGCGGTAGTAATGGGACCTTTTCAGGAGCGAACTTCAAATTCAAAGGCTTAGACGTTATCGCTCCATGGAAACTCAGTTATGTCATGCCTAACGACATTGCTAGTTATGATGAGGGGGCAAGGAAGAACAAACTCTATTATCATGATTTTCAGCCTATCCTCGAATTTTGCCGTCTTGCCTTCAAACAATTAAGGAGCTTATCAGAGATTGCGTTCAAAGAAACTTTCAATAAGATTGCTACACCGTAGAAGAGACAATACTCCGCTCTACATTGACTACATGACCACAACGAGGGCATCTCATCGTTATGTGCTCACCGTGCCAATCTTCTTCCACAATTTGATACTGTGGACCAACGGTGTTTTCTTGACTACAGCTGCACCACAGAGTCATAGTGGACAACAGTTCATTCATGCTCTAATCGACCTCTTCTTCGTATTCGAATATGTTGGCTCAGTTGCAGCATTCTGAATTAGTGTAAGCCACTTGTTTTCGCCTTGAACCTCGATACCCGCTTTGTCTGCGGGAGTCATTCCGTTAAGTGCCATGTGTGGACGTATGTAGTTGTGAAAGATTTGCATACCTGTCAGGATCGGTGTGTCAGCCCTCTCTAGCGTTCTCATCACGCGTTCTCGGTCACGTAGCTCTCCGTTCATGCGTTCCATCTTATTGTTGTGAACTTTGCCCGCTAACTGAATTTCGCGTATGTGTTCTGGTCGGGTTTCTGCGCTCTGTGTCCAAAATTCGTCTTTGAATGCTTCGTGAAAGTTAGGTGCGCCATCGGTTATCAAGGTCTTAGGTTGCTTCTTGGCAATCTTCTTTCCAAGCTTGAATAGTGGTCTTAGGTCGGCTGTGAATTTCGTTTCTGCGACTTCACTCGGAGTCCTACCTTTTAGGGCTGGATATCGGCCGATGCCAATGGATGCGAAATGAGCGACTTGAATCCGAATAAAAAATGGTGAATATTTTAAGACATGATTACGAGTTGTTTCTGTCCGATCAATGCCAAGTTTCTAAGCCAAGCATGGCCGCACAATTCGGACACAAGTCGCGTCCATCACGGAATCGTAGCTTACGCTCATGCTCGGCATGAGTCGAAAAACGAAAACTGTTGCCACATATGTCACATATGATTGGCACCAAGATGATACATCGGCTAGGAGAAAACGAACTCCCTTTCACGCAAGCAATAACCAACTACAAAGCATGTGACTACCTAATGTGCATGACTATCTCTTAAAGGAGCGACGGAGGATCGTTACTGTTTGGTTGATGCGCTTTCTAGAAGGTCTGCGCCACTTCGCTTTTGAGTTCGTAGATGTACTGAATCAACGATTAGACTCTCTGCAAAAAGAATATGACAGATTGGAGATCCGTGTCCGATAAGTCGAAAACAGGTAGCACTGCCTCTTCGATTGATGTACAACTGCGCAACCTCGTGGCTGGTTCTATCCATATCGAGCTGTTACTGTAAGTTCAGTATATGCGTTGAGTCTATTGCTGAAAACCAACCATGACTTGAGAAGAGGAATCTTGGTTACTCATAGAAACGCATCAAGAAAGTATTCTATGCCCACATTTTCGAAGGCTCTGAAAGAGAGGCTCAGGAACGAAGCCATAAAAGAAGTGACTGTGAAGGCACAAAGCGTAGATGTGCCTAGAGGTCACCTAGCAGTCATCCTTACCTTGACTTCTCCAGACTCCCTGCCAGCTGAAAGGCTCAAAGCGGAGCGCATTGCAAACGAGGAATGCATTAGATACCTTCAAGATAACCGCAAAACGGTCAAATGACAAATTCACGCTTTACTCTTCTTACAAGCGTTTTGTATTAGAGTTAGCCACTTATTCTCTCCCTCTACTTTGATACCAGCAGCTTCGCTTGGGGTCTTACCGTTCAAAGCTTCATGCGGTCTGACATAGTTATGGTAGGTTTGCATACCCGTTAGGATTGCTGTGTCGGTTTTCTCTAATGTTAGCATCACGCGTTCCCGATTTCTAATTTCGCCGTTCATTCTCTCCATCTTGTTGCTATGCCGAACACCATCAAGAGTGATCTCGCGAGTTACTTTCCAAGTCCAAACCAGCCGCGAAAGAAGCTCATGTATTTTCTATCAATCGCGCGGAATGAACGGGAAAGGATCAAGGCGATCGAAGATAAAGGCAGTCGAGTTCGATGATTGAATCCCTTGTAGCCCGAGGCCGCGGCCACGTTACACATGAGCCTTAGATTACTATGGGGGATGAATGGCGAGTAATGAACAAAACTCCTGAGCCTGATTTTGACTACAGGTGTTCCTATCTTTGTTATGAATGCAAGTTTGGCAATCACGAATCCTGCGAGTACGGAAGATGCATATTACTACCCGTTCCCAAGAAGACCGATATCAACCGGGGCAAGGTTGGCTCGCTTTTGTAGCGTCTTGGATTAGTTCCAAATACCCACGTGGTCCTTGAATTGAATCCTGGAATCCGCGGCGTGCTACGTTTCAGTGTCATCGATGAAATCTCATGTTGTGAGATCCATGGGAGCCCGGGCATTATCAGCGGTCAATATCTTTTGATGGTACTTTCCGAGTTCTTTCCGATCATTAACGAATCCATACGCGAGATACACAAGAGCGAGCGTGAATCGGTTCTCAATGCAGTATTAGGCTTGCGGTCAAAATAACGAGGACGAATAGCGTTATTGAGAGATACTTGACGTTTCTAACCAATCCGAAGTAGACTACTGAAGCCAAAACTCGCACATAGGGCGTGATCAACAGCAAAACTAACCCGAAAGCCAGCACGGTGACCGGTGTCCATTTGCCAACGAAGAGAGCTTGAATTGTTTGCGCAGCATAGGAGAAGAAGTCAGTCCCTTTCAACGCGAACTCCTGTTTGAACACGATGTCCAAGTCGCGGTGCGCGTAGTAGTATTCGAAAATGCCAGTTGCTTCAATGAGTACGCTCGCGATCACCCCCACTATTAGAATGTAGCTTATCAGAAGGTCGAGCTTCTCTTCGCTCGGATTTTTGCTCATTGTAGAGTTATCCCCTTGTAAAGCATCTGAACGATTAACGCGAACACTATTACCAAGAATAGGTAGCGAATGACTCTGTTGTGGAAACGATTCAGGATTCTTCCGCCCACCAACGCGCCGACAGTCGTTCCCACAGCCATTGGTGCAGCCAGACCAACAAAGATCAAACCTGAGGCGAAATATACGCTTGCTCCGGCCAACGCGGTTATGCCGATGATGAAATTGCTTGTTGTGCTGGAGACTTTGGAAGGCATTTTCAGGATGAGTTCGTGGACGGAGACTTTGAAGGCGCCAGCACCTATTCCGAGCATTCCCGCAGCTAAGCCCGCGATGAACATACCCAGACCACCGAGGTGGGCGTTGGTCATCTTGTATTCGACTTCCTTCCTCGCAGCTTGATCGTAATAGCTACCTTCTAGCTGCAACCATCTCGAAAACCTGTCTTGTCTTGTCTCCCCCGGGAACTCCTCTTTCATGTGCCCGGAAAGTCCGTAGAATGAGGTTAGTAGGAAGGCGGCGAAGAAGAAGTAAAGATATCGCGGCGCGATGAAGGATGTTATTGTTGCCCCGATGATTGCACCTGTGATGGTGAACATTTCCAGGTAGAATGCGGCTTTCACGTTGGTTATGCGTTCTCTAACGTAGGAGGCGGCTGAGCCGCTTGAAGTCGCCACTATGGTTACCATGCTGGCGGCGATTGCATACTTCACAGGTATGTCAAACGCAACGAGAACAGGGATCATGATGCTGCCGCCACCCAGGCCGGTTAGGGCGCCCAAGAATCCCGCGAAGATCGAGATGATCAGAACGCCTAGCATGTTAATCAATGTTAACTCGCGGTTCGATGCTAAAGGGCTCATGAACTTAAGATTCATGGTCACTGTTGTGCGGGATATTTTGAAATACTCCTCAAGGTCGTCGAATTCAAGGGACTGAGCCTAATGGCTAAGAGTTCAGCGGATCGGCTATCCGGGAATGCTGCTCTCGTCATTGTTGATGTGCAGAAGGGTTTCGATGATCCCCGTTGGGGTCGAAGAAACAACCCTGAAGCGGAAGCCAATATCGCGAAATTGCTCGAAGCCTGGCGCCGCTCCCATCGACCGATTTTTCACATTCAACACAGCTCGCGTGAAAAAGATTCACCGCTCAGACCCGGAACGGCTGGACATGGAATAAAGGAGATTGTGGCTCCACGACGGGGAGAGGTAGTGGTTCGGAAGCATGTTAACAGCGGATTCATTGGCACCGACCTAGAAGAGAGGTTGCGCGGGAGTAAGATTGGAACGATTGTTGTGGTGGGTCTTACGACTGATCATTGCGTGGCGACAACAGCCCGCATGGCTGGGAATCTGGGTTTCGAGACCTACGTCGTTTCGGATGCCACTGCGACCTTCGACCGACTGGGGCCGGATGGTAAGTCCTACAGGGCGGAGGATGTTCACGCCATAAACCTAGCCAGCCTACACAATGAGTTCGCGAAGATCGTTGACACAAATGAGCTGCTCAAACGCCTAGATCAAGAATCAACCCGCTGAGTGTGAAGCCAACCCATGCATGTATACTAAGCCGATTCGCGGGGACGGAGGAGAGGTAGATTTTGCGCGGAAGTCGGTGCGTCAAATAGTAATACGATTCAGCGACCTGGAATCATACTTTTGATCAAGAAACCACACCCACCCGGGGGGGTCGCCTGCCAATGGATAGCTTTCCCTGAACCCCCCAAAACCAAGCCCCTTGCTCCCATCCCCTTCATACCTACGTCACCCGAGATCAGCAAGAGCGGTTCCACCTTACTCATCCCATTGAGGCAGTCCTTTGTCTGATTGGGGCTTACATTGTCAGTCCTAGGCTACGGTCTATCCCGGAAAAGTGAACGACATTCTTGTGGTTGCGGATGCGACGAATGTGAGGCAGGCAATCACCAAGACTGTGAATTCGGCTTCTGCTGGTCTGGTTCAGACTAGTCGGTTAATGTGCATAGCCCAGCAAGCTCCACCCGAGTTCTAAGCATGAAACTTCATTCATAGACCTAGCCGAAGCCCTGAAAAATCAGTATCCCTTCGGAAACGCAGTGGTTGCTCTACTTTCGGCTTATGATTCGTTCAGCCTGCTCGTAGATTGGAAGCCCATCTCTCGGATCTGAACGTATCTGGATGAAGGCCTCGATGATTCGGCGTGTGACTGGTCCGGGTTTACCGTTACCGATCTCAATCCCCTTCACCTTCACAAGCGGAACGATCTCCCCCAATGTCCCCGTTAGAAATGCCTCATCCGCGTTCGTGACATCATATGGTGTCAGCTCCTTCTCCATAATCCCATTACCCAACTCCCGCGCCAGTTTCATGATCCGCTTCCTAGTCACCCCCGGCAGGATACCCGCACTTGATGGGGGCGTGGAGATCTCACTGTCTTTCACGATGAAGAGGTTCGTGGTTGTGGCCTCCGACACGAAACCGTTCCTATCCAGCATCAGAGCATCTTCCGCACCCGCGTCTATCGCCTCAATCTTAGCCAGCACACTGTTCAGGTAGTTCAGTGACTTGATCTCATGTGATGTTGCGTCAACCATATCACGCCGCACAGATGAGATGATCGCGGAGATACCCTTCTCTCTTGCCACGGCTCCGTACGCGGGATCCACGTGCTCCGTGATTATTATCACAGACGCCTTCTTGCACTTTCTCGGATCCACCCCAAGGTCACCGACCCCTCGCGTTACGACCAGTCGAATATACGCCTCCTTCAGCCCATTCTTTTTAAGCGTCTCAACTACAGCTCGGGTCAATTCGTCCGGTGCGAGAGGGATTTGAAGTCTGATGGATTTGGCGGAACTGTAAAGTCTGTCCAAATGCTCCTTGAACTGGAAAATGACTCCGTCATAGACTCTGATGCCTTCGAACACTCCGTCGCCATACAGAAGGCCATGATCGAAAACGGATACGCTCGCACGCGATTTCGGTAGCCACTCACCGTCAACGTAAACTGCGAGTTCCTTAGCGACCAAAGCAAGGCCACGGGCGCTCTAGGTGGCGGAGTGTATAAAACGGTTCCCTCAATCATTATCCCCTCTGGTGTAGGTAGACGTAGTATTCAACGAGGACCACGATGTGATTGCGCGAGCAGGCGTCAACAAGATAGATTAGAGGGCTCGCTTAACAGATGCGAATTGTGCGGGCCGGTAGTTCAGTTGGTTAGAAGGCGCACGCCAGCCTGACCTGAACGTTGCCCTTACACGGCAAAGGTCGCCGGTTCAAATCCGGTCCGGCCCACCATCTTATCGAGAATCTCTTCTTTCTCATTGAGCGTCTGCTCAAGGTCGAGCTATTCGCGCGTATGCCAAAGAACTATCCGTAGTCCTATATCCCATAATGGTGGACCGCACTGTGGATTCTTTTAGGCGCGAGTGCGAAAAAATGGTGAGGAATTGATCGCTGAATCTTCATCCGACTGAATTTTGTCTAGATGCTGTCCCGGTAGACCATGTCAGGGTCAGGTAGGTATGATTGCCCACCGTTGATGCTTGTTGGTCCAAAGTTCAGCAAGATGGGATTGTCGTCGTCTGTTCGACCCTTTGGGTTTCCTCGGAGTGATGTTTTCATTCGTACTGTGGTCATTGAGTTTCGCCTCCACTACCGGCGTGGTCCAACATCATTTAGTGTGTTACTTTGAACTGAAAAGGGAAACGAATGGCCAACCCGGTTCCATCCGCTGCCACAATGAACAAGGGAGTTGTTCAGGATTGTCTCATTTCGGCGAACTCTAAGCCCCTTTAGATCTGTATGTTTCGCATGAGGGCTCTGACTTGGTGTTCCGCAAGTCTCAAACCGACGAAGGAGACGATTGCTCCAAGAACGAAGCCTACTGTCACTAGTTGAACTGTCAAGGTCCTGAACATGATGATTGAGATAAGGATCGGTGCGGCCGTGAGTGCAGCGAGTATTAGGCTGAGGAACACGCCGACCAACGACCCCCAGAAGCTTACGAAACGGGTACGGATGGTTTCGCGAAAGTCCGGGAATCTTGCACTAAAATAAACGCCTACTGATGATTCTTCAAAAACTACGACGCTCCCCAGTGCCAATAGGAGGAGAAAGTTCATTGCGGCGGCTTTCAATAGAAACGAGAGGGCAATCAGCATTCCAATGTTGAAAGCCAGACCAAGTATTAGCGCAAGTACCAGTTTGGCTTTCACGAGTTGATGCGATGACAACGGCGCGACGTACAGATGCCACACCGCATAACCTTCCTGTCCCATACTGGTCATGGAGAGAATGCTGCAGAAGATTGCGACGGGCATGAGAAATAAGGGCACAATGGTGAAGAATGTTGGTCCCTCTTGAATCGTTCCTCCACCGATCGGCAAAAAAGAGATGCCCATCGATATGGCTAGGACGAAGGGAATCGCCAGGAAGCGAGCCATCTCTCGCCGTCTGATCAGCGAGCGCCAATCCTTCCTGACTATCGCCGACTCGGCTGAGCTCAACCCGAACCATCTTCTACCCTTCGTGAGCGGTCTGTATGCTTGGGTTGAGAGTCTTATCGATACGGGAATCGGAACCCAATACAATGCACGGAACTCGATGGCTAGGGCGAACAACGCTAGCATAAACACAAGGGAGAGAGTTCCGAAGCCAACGGAGCTTGACACACTACCCTCCGAAACGCCAAGCACTGCCAAGGACGGCCAAACAACTGGAACAAACCACGCAACTCTAACCGTCTGCGCCAACTCTCTGAGAAGATAAACAACTATTGGGCCACTAAAGAGCAATTGAAAGAACACGAGAACCACGATCGTCAAGATAAGACGGATCAAGATCCCTGAACGTCCGCTTTTCCTGTAGAAACTTGACGAGATCCGATTCGTCAGAGCTCGCATTACTTCTACAGCGCACGCTCCGATGGCAAGCGCAACAGTAGCCATAACCATCGTCATCGCCCACACCGATACGGCGTTAAAGAAAATTGCAGGGCCAAGCGAAATCCCGAGGAACACCGAGAGAAGGAAGGAATACGTGTACGAAAGCGACATCGCAGATCCCGCCACGTATTCGGTTGGGGAGATGGGCAACCAGTTCACTAGATCCGTGCTCGTTGATTGCGTCGGTTGACTCATCTCGCTCAGAATTCCGAAGAGGATTACTGCAAAGGCCATGGCCGTCGGTATCGCGGCTAACCCTTCGGCTTCGACTTGTTGAAGAGCGGTCTGGGCCCCAACTGGAAAAACTCTTGATATCATAAAATAGCTCAGAGCCCCTAATCCACCCACTAATACAAGATCGAGGAGGAGAATAGTACGGGGATCCCCGAAAACCCGTACCAAAAGCTTCCTTCGTTGATACCCGCGTATTTGTGATTTTGTGAGAACTGTGGCGAGCCTGTACACAGAGCGGAGCTTCAATGTGTGAGAGCCTCAACGATTTCCCGCGTATCCGACGTACCCGTAAGTTTCAGGAATACCTCTTCTAGTGTCGACCCAGGGGCGCCCGCTTTCATCTTGAGGTCTTTCGAGGTACCTTCTTCGAGAACCCTTCCGCCATACATGATCACTATCCTATCGCAGATCGCGTCCGCAATCTCTAGGACATGGGTGCTGAAGATTATCGGCATTTGCTCGTCTCTGAGCTTTTGGATTAGATCCTTCACGATGCGTGCGGAGCGAGGATCCAATGAGTTGAGCGGTTCATCAAGCACAAGCATCTTCGGCTTATGGAGGAGACCAGCGATGATAGCAAGCTTCTGTTTCATACCCTGAGAATAGCCATGAATCAGCTCATTCTCTCTCCCCTCCAAATCCAAGGCTTTCAGAAACTCCGTAATCCGTTCTTGCTTGCTATGAGCATCTAACCCGTGCACATCTGCAACGAAGTCAAGGTATTCTATCCCGGTGAGGAACTCGTACAATCGAGGGCTCTCAGGAACGAACCCGACTGTTCTCTTGACCGTCAGGGCGTCTGCTACTACGTCCGCGCCGAGAACCTGGATATTGCCTCGATCTGGTTTCAGGATTCCAACAATGATCTTCATGAGGGTGGACTTGCCGGATCCATTGGGCCCTAGCAGACCCACGATCTCTCCATTGTCGACGCCAAAGCTCACATCGTTTACAGCCTTAACTTCACCAAAGTTCTTGGCGACCCCATTAACTTGAAGCGCCCTCAAGTCTGCTTATCCCCAAATGCTTTGACAGAAACCGAAAGAGCTTAGAAAAACCTCGCGTTCCAATTCGCTGAGGAAACATTGAACGGCAATACAACGCACGACCCAAACGGGAGACCGATCTGTAGCATATCATTATGTGGAAAGGATGCTGAGTGGGAAGTTGAGATGTTCGGAAAGACCGAATACTACTGCCAAAAGCACCGCCCAACTGTCCCTGAGACGTTAATGATGAGGATCAAGCATCCATGACCTCGATCCGCAGAACTGGTTCCTTCAGTTGACTCTAAGCGATTTTCTGCAGAAGGATGTCGATCTCTTCTTCAGTGTTATAGAAGTGTGGAGATACTCTAAGGACGTTTACTCTGGGTGCTACAACCACTCCGTCTTGCTGCAGCTTCTGCGCTACCTTGGCGGCTCCATCCACCTCGAAGGTGACTATGCCGCTTCGTCTTTCTTTCTCTTCAGGAGACGTGATCTTGCGCATTTTCTTCCTGACGCCGTTCAGAAGGCGTTCGTTGAGTCTTTCAATTCTGGGAGTCCTGTCCTCAGGTGAATACTTTAGCGTGAATTCAATTGCAGCTCTGGCTCCGGCGACTGTAATGACGGACCATGTTCCCCACTCAAATCGTGTCGCATCCTTGGCTGGTTCGACTCTGCTGAGGTCGAAGGGTCGTCCGAATGTATCTTGCTTTGATTGAACTCGTGCTACAACAGAGTCGGAGATGCCGTGCCAACCAACTATCGATGGTTCAAGTCTGTCCAAGGCCTCGTGGCTGACGTAGAGGAAGGCTGTTCCATGCGGTCCCATCAACCACTTGTAGGTCCCGCAGGTTAGTACGTCTACGCCGAGTTTCCGTACGTCGACCGGGAAGACCCCGACTGCATGGAATGCGTCTACGACCATTAGCGCACCGTGTGAATGCGCGAGGCGTGTGACATTCGGTATGTCCTCTCTGCATCCATTTATCCACGAAACATAGTCGATCGATACTGCAGCCGTCTTGTCATCGATTGCTTTCTCGAAGCTTGAGAGCGGTATCTGCCCGTTCTCAGCTTTGAGAACCCGCACTTCCGATATCAGTCCTTTCTCCTTCAGGGAATGCCACATGTACACGTTCGTAGGGAAGTTCAGCTCGCTGACAACAACGTTCTGTCCAGGTTTCAATCGAAGGGCGCTTGCTACAGCTGCTAATCCTGAGGTGACGTTGGGAACACATGCTACATCATCTACGCTGGCCCCAATTAGGCGCCCGAACTCTTTACGCGCTCTCACAATCTCAAGCAACCAAGCTTCCCATTTCTCCCCATAATCCCTCCATTCATCCAAGAAGCTCCGCATCGCCTCGTAAACCGCGATAGACGGTGGGCCAGCCCCGGCGTTGTCCAAGTACACGCTCCTTGCCAGTAGGGGAATCTGTCTTCTCACTTCGTTAAGATCCATTTAGAGCACTTTTCACGATGATGAGACGTGGCCAGTTATAGAGCTTCCACTAAGGCTCGGCTGAATGCAGTATAGAGGTCGTAGACTAAGTCGGGTTCTCTGTTTTCTCTATGTCTTCTTGCAGGACAGTTTTCTCCTTGGGCTGTGTGGGCCTATGTTTCATGAGAGGCTGCGGTGTGGGACTTGTGATTGTTTGCGTTGTCGCAGATACGGTAGTCATTGGTTGTTGCCGAAAACGGCTCTTGTTTGACGCCACGTAAGCTATGATGCCCGCTCCTGCAAGGAAGATAGTGATGATGCCCAGTGCTATTGTAAGGTTGAGAATTGTGTAGTCTGTTCGCCACGATGCAATTGCGGTTTTCGGCTTATCCATTAGGATAGTGGATGACTGGCTGTCGGATTGAACATCGCCTTGCCAGCCATTGAAGATGATGCTTACTCCGTAAGTTGTGCTGACTGGAGTTGATGCGTAAATCTGGGCCGTGGCACCTGAATCGTACCAGCCTTCTCCGTAGGCAACACCTTGGTCTGTCATGACCTTGAGGTAGTATTGTTGCTTGAATTGTGCTGTGGCAGTATGCGGTGAATCCATTTGAAGCACAAGTGAGACACCGGCTTGCCCAGTCTTCCCATCAATGTTCCAACCCTGAAAGACCAACTTGCTTCCGTCTTGGCCGCCTAACATCTGGCCGGCAACGTTCAGCGTCACTGCGTCACCTGCATTATACCAGCCGGTTCCCTGAGGTAGCGGTGCAGCTTGAGGTTCCACGCCCACATCCAAGTAGTATTGCAGCTGATACACTGCAGTGATCTTTCGGGTGTCATTTATGGTGATTGAGCCATTCGTGCCGACTCCGGAATAATCGCCGCTCCAGTGTGAGAACACATACCTCGTCGTCTTCGAAACCTGAACAATGTTCTGACTTACCGAGAATGATGATGAAGTTCCTTGATCATAGGTTCCGCCGCCAGTAACAGATACGATGGTGGGTGGGTCAGTTGTAGCCGTCAATTCATACTTCGAAGGCGCGTAATAGTTGTTGTAGTAGTAATAGTACGGGTAGTAGTAGCTGTAATAGCCATAGTAACAGTACGGGTACCCCCGATAATAGTAGTAATAGTGTGAGTAACCATAATACGAGGAACATCAGCTTGACGGTGTCTCGCTCGCGCTCACCTGAGCGAGCCTGACAGAGTGATCAGACCTAGACTAAGTACAATTACGGTCACCGCGATCGTCGCCAGATGACTTGATTTCATGCCTATCAGACAGGAAACAGCGGCCGTGTGTATTTTGGCTTTAAGCGGCCCACACGTGGGGATGGAAGTCATGATTCAACTCTCTTTAAGTAGGTCTTAATTCCACCACATAGCCCGGTGTGCTGTATGGGTGTCAAGGCTTACGTTCTGATTCAAGCCCAATTAGGAAAGGCACGAACAGTGGCCAAGGCTGTTACCAATGTCCGCGGGGTCAAAATGGTTCATGCGGTGACGGGTCTCTATGACGTGATAGCCTATCTGGAGCTATCGAACATGACCGCACTATCTGAAGTCGTGGTCAAGAAGATTCAATCAGTTAAGGGTGTGGAGAGAACCCATACGGCAATAGTTGTTTGAACCCTGCGTCCTCCCTAGCTATTTGACCAATTTCCAAGATAGTTCCACTCATAACTAGAATATTTGCTGGCAAGAAGCGTTTGCATAAGCTGCTCCTCAGCCGATAACAGCGGGAGAGGCTCAAGCTTCGTGTCGGTCAGTTTATGGAATGACTGAAGAAGGCAGGTCTTCACCTCATTCAACGATACACGTTTACCTAGTGCAGCCTCCAATGTCGTCACTGGTCTCCATCTACTTCGAACGTGAGTAGTCTTGAACTCTCTTCGACTCGGTGATAAGGCAAGTGCAGGTGTAGTTATGTCGGTTGAGACCAAGATTGATGAATGCCAGAGAGTTAAGTTCCGACCAAAGCCGGCCGCCGCGCCCGAAATCTTCTTCCCCGAAACCTCAACCGAATTGGGCGGAACAAACTCGCTTTCTAAACCGAACCTCTTCAGACAGTCCTGGACTATGGTTGCGTTTATCTCGTGGAATTCGAGGAGTCTGATGTTCTCTGGTTTCGGCATAACAATCGTGAAGTTCAGGTTGCCCTCGTCATGATACACTGCTCCGCCTCCTGTAAATCGTCGAACGATCTGTATGCCATTCCGTTCACAAAACTCTACGTCCACTTCCGACTTGACGTCTTGAAAGCGACCTATGACTGCGGCCGGAGGATTTACCCATAGACGAACGGTCGGAATGAAGTCACCAGACACATCGCCTTGAACAAGAGCTTCTTCCAAAGCTAGGTTTTGAAATGGAGAGGCGTGGCTGAGGTCTAGTATCCTCCATTTTTCGAAATATCCGAATTGATTCACCATGGTCTGCATCGCGAAACTATTCTCTTTGGCAGAAAGGGCTTCAGCTCACGCCTTCGGAGAATTGAACCCAGCTTAGGTATCAATCCTATCGCGTCCGTTCCAAGCTTACACACGACTGATTGAGTCGTCAGCGTTTGCCGCTCAACTGATATTATATCTCTGTCCAAATTCGCCTTTCTAACTGCGAATTCAACTTCGCGCTTGGAGCTATCAAACACTTGAATCCGATCTAGGCGCGTGGAAATCCAGTTGGAGAACAAGGCAAGCTGTGAGTCCGCCAACCATCCTTCCGCGAGTTCTGACTCTGGTTCAAAGTTTGTTATGCGGACGGCCGCTCTTGTGCTTGGAAACAGGCAATAGTGCTCAACGATCTCTTCCATCGAGAGGGCCTTGCCATCGCACAACTGAGCTCGGAGCGTGTTAAGGTCGACTTTAATCGTCAAAGGTCTGGGTTTCTCTATTCCTATATCGATCTGTAAGCAGGTTGCAGTCTGCCCGGTTATGATCCCCTCATAATGTCCAAGATTCTCAATGCCCATGAGTTCGGTTTGAGCAAGCCCGAGTCTTCTCGAGACGAGTTCTGAGACAACCTCTGAATCATCGCCTACGAGACGCACTATTGCCCACCCTTGTTTTGAATATCCTAAGAGGTTCGTTGAAGCGGACAATGTTCCCTTCAGTAAGGTCAGTTCCGCCTCTAGTGCAGTCGAGAATTCTTTCTCGCTAATTCGCCCCGGTCGCTGAAGAACGGTGATCCGCATGTCGGTCAGCGTTTCTTACCTGCTGAGTTCAGCCTCCAGCTGGTGAATCTTAGTCTCTAGGACCACGATAAAGTCTGAATTCTCCACGCTCTCAAGCTGATTTCCGCATTTCCCGCATTTGAAAGAGGTTTCCATGGCTTCTTCGAACGGCATTCGCACGTCAGTGTCGGTCCTGCATACAAAGAAAGTATGGTTCCGTTCGTAATCGAGCCTCTGCTTCAACTTGTCCAGCGCTCTCTTCTTTCGGCTGCGAATGAACGCGTCCAACTGGTCGGGTTGAAGGCGCCAATAGAATATGAACCAACCAGTCTTCTCATCTCTCACACGAGTGCACGAGACGAGACCATGATCGTAGAGCTTGTAAAGTATCTTCCTAACAGTGTTCAATCGCACTTCTTTCTTCAAACGGTCCTTGCAGTCATTCGTTATGATCTCGTCAGTTCCCTCGCCGAGATGCTTCAGGCTGGTTACAACGGTAACCGCCTCTTCTCCTCCGAAGAGGTTAGCGACCTTTATGAGCTCCTCATCAAGAACCGACAAAATTCTGATTCACCAAGAAAGATTCACATGACATTAACATCACACTTTACATTAATTCTTTCTTGAGCACTTTACGATCCCTCTGAATCAAGCAACTCTTTTATACGAACCGGTCGGGTTTTACCGTTCACGGGCTGGACAAAATGAAGGAAACTGTTGCCACCCTGGGATTTCTCTTATTCTTCGCAGGTTCCATGCTCGATATTTCCGGATCACTCTTCGTGACTGAAGGAGGAGTTTCGCCAGCCACCTACTTTAAGGTCGGCATTATCGAGCTCGTCGGAACGATACTCTTCATCATAGGAATTTACCTGATCATCAAGACCCGCTAATGGAACTGAAATCATCAGACCAAGATGCCCATTCGGTTCTTTTTCAATTGATCTTAGATCGGTTTTGAAACCCTGTTAGGCCCAGACTTGGTCAGGTTTTGTGGGTCAAAGTAATCAAGCGATTGCATTATCTAATCAATCAAGACTTCTTGATCATGATTGAGATGCGTGAACAACGCAAGGGTGCTCGAATAGTCGTTCTGCGGATCGGCCATAGACTTCAAAGAGACATGCGTGTCACAACGCACGTTTGCCTAACGGCGCGTGCTCTCGGTGCGGAAGGCGTAGTAGTATCTGACGTGAACGACAAACTACTGATTGAAACCATTAGTCGAGTAACCACTCAATTCGGAGGCGGTTTTACTATTCAGACTGGAAAATCTTGGCGCTCGGTTATAACAGAATGGAAAAAGTGCGGAGGAGCTGTTGTGCATCTGACCGCATACGGAATTCCATTACCTAAAGTGATCCGCAAGATTCAGGCGTCCGGTGTGGACAAATTGGTTGCGGTCGGAGCGGAGAAGGTTCCGGGAGAAATGTTCCGTTTAGCTGACTGGAACGTCGCCGTAACCAACCAACCGATCAGTGAGGTGAGTGCACTTGGAATATTTCTGGATTGGTATTTTGATCACTCGCGCCTTGAAGAGAGATTCCCGGGGGCTAGACTTGAGATCATCCCAACGGAACATGGAAAGAGGGTGTCGAGAAATTAGAGCTTAAGGTCTGCCTTCGATTTGCCCTTGATTCTAATAATGTCCCCCAAAGTGACTTCAGCGGGTGTCGTAGTAGGGACGGCGGCTTCCTTGCGTGGGACCAGGAGTTTCGCTTTCAATTCGTGCTCTAATCCTCGGCATAGCCTCATGTTCGGTGCCATTCTTCCAGTTTCGATCTTCTGTATAACAGACAATTTCTCTTTGACGCGCTTCGCCAGTTCTTCTTGAGATAACCCCAACTTCATGCGTTGGTCGCGAACTCTTGTCGGATAATCATCGGCAAGGTCAAGCTCATCCATCTCCTTTGGCAAACCAGGGGTTCCCCTGCGGGGAGCAGGTCTAAAGATGGAGCCGCTTATCGTCGCATTGGTTGCCGATCGTCTTAATGGCCTTGGTGGAGTCTCCTCAGCGTATGGTTTGCCCAATCGTTGGCATTTAGCGCAAACAAGCATCTTGGCTCCTTCAACTGTCACCTTAAAGGCTTGACCTGTGATCTCTCTCCCGCAAATGTCACAGTTCAAACATTGAGCTTCCTGGTTGGGCTTGCGAGAAGCCGAAGCTTAAATTGCTTTCCCGATCAAGCGCCTAGATGTTTCCCTTGGACCATCCTACAGTAGTACAGCTTCGTAAACTGATCGGTATTGCCAACTATCAGTTCGGAAGAGGTGGGGGGCAGATCCTCTTCAATAAGAATGTCAGAGTGGCCTGCTCTAGGCGAACGGGAAGAATCCGACACATCTTCCGGAAAAATCATCTAATTGCGACCCTTAGACCCAAAGACGGCTACTTCGCCCTTACAATAGCCGGCGCCAAACTCATTCTCTCAGGCATGAAAGAACCCTACAATCTCGTCGTCGTCCAAAACGATGTATCAGAATTCATTCAAGCGGGAGGTGATGTCTTCGCCAAGCATGTTGTCCATGCCACTGCAAGTTTGCGTCCCGCTGAAGAAGTAATTGTGGTCGACGAGAAGAAGCACCTCTTGGCGGTCGGTAAAGCCGTTTTGAGCGGAACTGACATGCAGTACTTCAAACGAGGTGTGGCAGTCAAAGTAAGAAGGGGAGACAAAAATTCACGAAATCGTCGGATCACGCGTCAGGACTCAGAATTGGATGATGAACTTGAAATCTAATGTACATCTTCAAAGCGAGGATGGCAGGATAAGAGGTTAGGAGGACGCTCGTTGGCTGGTACCATTACTGTTGACGGAGCGTCGTTAACAGTAGAAGATGTAGTCAGGGTGGCAAGAGAAGGATGTCGTGTTGAACTATCCAAGGAATCCACGGAGAAAATCGAAAGGTCGCGGTCTGTTCTGGAGAGCATGGCAAAGGAAGGCAGAGTAATTTACGGTGTGACGACAGGATTTGGCGCACTGAGCACCACAAGGATTACTCTGGATCAAGCTGCGAAGCTTCAAGCGAATCTCCTGAGAAGTCACGCCTGCGCTGTGGGTGAAGCTCTTCCCACGGACATTGTTCGAGCTATCTTGCTTCTGCGCTTGAACACCATGGCGAAAGGGCACTCTGGTGTGCGCTTGGCCGTTGCTCGGCTTATTCAGAGATTCCTCAACGACAGAATTCATCCAGTGATCCCATCCAAGGGCTCAGTTGGCGCCAGTGGAGATCTGGCACCGTTATCACACATGGCGCTGGCGTTGATCGGAGAGGGGACTGTGGAATTTCAAGGTGAGATTCGGCCCTCATCGGAAGTGCTTCGTGAAATCGGAGTCCCGTCTTTGTCGGTTACCATGAAGGAAGGCTTGGCTCTGAACAACGGGACACAGCTATCATCGGCCATGGCAGCACTAGCCCTGCATGACGCTGAACAACTGCTAAAGACAGCTGACATTGCCGCCGCCGAGTCGCTTGAGGCGCTGCGAGGCCTCACGGAACCATTTGATCCAAGAATTCACAAAGTAAGACCATTCAAGGGCCAGATGGACGCAGCCGAGAATATTCGTTCAATGATCTCGCAGAGCAAACTTGTCAGGGAGAAGGTGATCGACGCTTATGAGCCTGTTCAGGATAGTTACTCAATCCGATGCATCCCCCAGATCATGGGTGCCCCGCGAGAAGCCGTTGCCTTTGTTAGAAAGTTGATCGAGACTGAGATCAACTCGGCTACTGACAATCCGCTAGTCTTCCCTGATGGTCCAGATGTCCTGTCCGGTGGGAATTTTCATGGGCAACCAGTGGGTTTGGCGATGGACCTGCTTTCGATCGCGTTGTCGATTGTTGGGAACGTCTCAGAGAGGCGCGTTTTCAGGATGCTCGACGCCAGTCTAAGTAATGGCCTGCCAGCATTTCTTGTGGGATCGAAAGAGTCTAACGGCCTGAACTCAGGTCTCATGGCGGCGCAATACACTGCAGCTGCCTTGGTCTCCGAGAACAAGATCCTCTCACACCCTGCGACCGTTGACAGTATCCCAACATCAGCGAACATGGAGGATTTTGTAAGTATGAGCGCAACGGCTGGGCTTAAAGTCAGAACGATTTTACAGAATACGCAGCGAATTCTCGCTATCGAGCTAATCTGCGCAACTCAAGGTCTAGATTTCCGTGACCCAACCCAATGTGGTCGAGGAACGCGGATAGCTTACACGACGATTCGGAAGAAGATACCAATGATAACGGAGGACCGCGCAATTTCTGGCGACATCGAGACAGTGGCAAACATGATTGCTGACGGCACACTACTGAAGGCGGTCGAGTCTGAAATTCAGCCGCTTAGATAAGCTGCGTCCGATATTCTTATTCTATCCAATATGTGCAAACTAAGATACTGATGGTAATTGGCGTACAGAGCACTGAAAGCCGCGCGTGGTGTCCCGGGTGGACGCGACACCATGCGAATGATGCAGAAGATGGGAATGAAAGTTGATGAGATCCCTGACGTTACTCAAGTGATAATTAGAACCGCTTCCAAGGACATTACCATAGAAGCTCCCAGTGTTACTCTTGTGACCGTACAAGGTCAAGCAATGTACCAGATAGCTGGAGGCCAAGCATCAGAATCGAAGCCGCAAACAACCCTTCAGACTGCCGTTCCTGAGGCAGATATCCAGTTGGTGGCTCAGCAGACCGGCAAATCCGTTGATGACGCGAGAAAGGCCTTGCTGGATGCCGGCGGAGACCTAGCTAAGGCTATACTTTCTCTCAAGAGTCAAAAAACCTAGGCTTGTTGTCGCATACTAGCTGGTCTGTATGGACGTTTCTGTCTCAGCCTCGACTTTAGCCATTCGGCTCTTAATTCTCTTTAGCCTAAAGAAATCCTCGCGCTCAGCCTCCTCCAAATGCATCTCAATGTAGCGAATCGTGCTGAGCATGCGTGGAATTACAATGTACTCCAAGGAGTTCACTCGCCTCTTGGTAGCTGCTATCGCTTCCGCCAGTTTCTTGACCGCAGCTTCAGCGCTGGAGAGTTCTGCTATGGCCTTGATCGCTTCGGCCATCTTCAACGTAGCCTCATCAAGTTGCGCCGAAGTATCGTAGACATTGTAGGGAAATCCGCTGAGAGGTTTCACTTTCACCTGAATGTAGGGTATTGTGACACCGATGACGTTTCGGGTCTTCGACTCTATAGTGAATCTGTCCTCCACGCCTACGGATGTTTGTTCAAGCTTCATGTAGCCCATGGCCATTTGGGCTTCTATGAAACATTCATAGGCCTCGGCCAGAAGGTCCTGGGCTCGAGCTCGAAGCGTGTTTATCTCACGCACGAACTGGAAGAATTCTATCATGAGGGCGTCGAGTTTTTCCCTCAGCAGGTCGCGTCCTCGCTCGGCGATCGTTCGTCTCTTTCGCAGCGTGAGCAGTTCCATTCGAGTAGGATGAACGCCCGCGATTAGTTCGGGCATTTATTGTCCTATCCCACTTCTGTACTTGGGATGGAACTGTTTGATCGTTGCTGGGTCGACGCGTTTGAGTTCGCTCTCAGGCAGCGCTGCGAGCAGGTCCCATCCGAGATCAAGAGTTTTTTCAATATCACGATTCTCATATTCTCCTTGGCCGATGAATCGGCGTTCGAAGTCGTCTGAAAACTTGAGGTATATTTTATCTCGCGCTGATAGGGCCTCTTCTCCGACGACGGCCACAAGATCCCTAAAGGCTCTTCCTTCAGCGTACGCATAGTACAACTGATCTGAAACCTCTCTGTGGTCTTGGCGAGTGCGTTCCTTGCCGATTCCTTCTCTCATAAGTCTTGAAAGTGAGGGGGAGACGTCGATTGGTGGATAGAGGCCTTTGCGGTGAAGGCCACGGTCAACGATCAATTGGCCCTCCGTAATGTACCCGGTCAAGTTAGGGATAGGGTGTGTGATGTCGTCGTGAGGCATAGTTAAGATGGGCATCTGCGTAATAGAGCCCTTTGCATTGTGAATTCTCCCAGCCCGTTCGTATATCGTGGAGAGGTCAGTGTAAAGGTAACCCGGGTACCCTCTTCTACCCGGAACTTCTTCTCGTGCGGCTGAAATCTCTCGTAGTGCCTCAGCGTAGTTCGTCATATCTGTGAGTATGACTAGGACGTGCATGTCCAGTTTGAATGCAAAATATTCCGCTGCTGTTAGCGCCATACGAGGGGTAAGTATGCGTTCGATTGCGGGGTCGTCGGCGAGATTGACGAACATAGTAACATGTTCAATGGCGCCTTGGCGCTCAAAGTCTTGCCTGAAGAATCGTGCCTCGTCCGCGGTGATGCCGATGGCGGCGAAGACTGTTGAGAACGGTTCGCCGGTTCCTCTCACTCTTGCCTGCCGTGCCACCTGTGCCGCAACACGATTGTGAGGCAGACCGGCGCCCGAGAAGAGTGGTAGTTTCTGTCCTCTAACAAGGGTGTTCATTCCATCGATGGCTGAGACTCCCGTCTGGATGAACTCCCTTGGATATGTTCTCGCGTAGGGGTTGATGGGCGCGCCATGTACATCCCAGTAGTCCTCAGGTATTATCCTAGGTCCACCGTCTATCGGATTTCCGCTTCCATCAAGAATGCGTCCAAGGAGGTCGCTGGAAACAGGCAATTTGACGGTTTCGCCCATGAACCGGACGCTTGTGCTGGAAATGTCGAGTCCTGACGTGCCCTCGAAGACCTGCACGATCGCTAGGTCGCTACGAACTTCCAGAACCTGCCCTCTTCTCTCTTCGCCAGTGGGCGTCCTTATCCGAACTAGCTCTCCGAATCCAACGCCCTTCACGTCCCGGACGAATAGTAGTGGTCCTGAGATCTGGTTCACTGTTGAGTATTCACGAACAACGACTGACATTCCTCATCCCTCACTTCGCTACCTCTTGCAGTTCTTTGGAGAGGGCTTGGAACTGTTTCTCCATGTTCTCCTCGATCTGTTTGGCCAGCGATTCGAAGGTTTCAGATGGGTGAATCTTGGCTCGTGCTATCTCCTCCTTCGCTGGCACTTCAAGCGCGCGTTGAAGTGGGACGCCCTTATCCACAGCGGTCTTCATCTTCTCATAAAACTTCATGATAAGTGACATCAGTCGAAATGTCTTCTCAGTGGAGCAGTAACTATCCACAGGGTGAAGCGCGCTCTGAATCAGAAAGTCCTCCTTGATCATGCGCGCCGCCTCCAATACTACTCTTTGACTTTCCGAAAGAGCATCAGGCCCAACGAGCATCACGATTTCTCGAAGCTCCTCGTCTCGCTGGAGAAGTGCCATTCCCTCTTTGCGTATTGCAGACCACTCAGGTCCAATCTGTGCTCGGTACCAATCCTCCAGCGAATCTAGGTACAGCGAATAACTGGTAAGCCAGTCTATGGCGGGGAAGTGTCTCCGCTCAGCAAGTGGTTTACTGAGAGCCCAGAAGACCTTTACAATTCTCAACGTGTTCTGAGTGACTGGTTCTGAGAAGTCTCCCCCTGAGGGTGACACTGCTCCAACCACTGAGACTGAACCGAGCTTGTTGGCGTCGGACCCGATTACCTTCACGCGTCCCGCCCTCTCGTAGATCTGAGCTAGGCGAGATGCCAAGTAAGCCGGATAGCCTTCTTCACCCGGCATTTCTTCCAGGCGTCCCGACACCTCACGTAGGGCTTCAGCCCAGCGCGAGGTTGAGTCGGCCATGAGTGCAACATCGTAGCCCATGTCTCGGAAGTATTCGGCGAGCGTGACGCCCGTATACATACTTGCCTCGCGCGCGGCGATGGGCATGTTGGAAGTGTTCGCAACCAGAATCGTCCTTTCCATCAACGGTTGCCCGGAGCGTGGGTCCTTCAGTTCGGGGAAGGTTTCGAGGACTTCCGTCATCTCGTTACCTCGCTCTCCGCAGCCAACGTAAACAATTACGTCGGCATCAGCCCATTTTGCCAACTGATGTTGAGTAATGGTCTTCCCAGTTCCGAAGTCGCCTGGAATCGCAGCCGTCCCACCCTTCGCGATCGGAAAGAAGAAATCGATAATCCGTTGACCCGTTGTGAGCGGTGTATCTGATGGCACCTTTTCCCTTGTGGGGCGAGGAATGCGGACAGGCCACGAGTGCATCATGTGGAGATCCACAGAGCCCTGTTTGGTTTCAACCGTGGCTACCGTGTCGTTGAGCGTGTAGCTTCCCTTAGACACGATTGATCTGATAGTTCCACTTACGTTCGGAGGGACCAAGATCCTGTGTCTAACCAGAACTGTCTCAGGGACCTCGCCTAGGACATCGCCGCCTGTTACCGTATCTTCCTTCTTCATTAGCGGCGTGAACTCCCATTTCTTTGTTCGATCCAAAGGTGATGCCGAGATTCCTCTACGAATGAAGGCGCCCGCCTTTTCCAGTAGAACAGGCAGCGGTCGTTGAGTACCATCAAAAAACTGATTCACCAAACCTGGTCCGAGTTCAACAGATAGCGGGGTCCCTGTTCGCTCAACTAGCTCGCCCGGTCTAATTCCAGTGGTTTCCTCGTAGACTTGAATTGTGGCCGTGTCAGCTTCGACTCTGATTACTTCGCCGATGAGACCCGTGCTTCCAACTTTAACAAGCTCATACATACGTGCTCCGAGCATGTTAGATGCGACGACGACGGGTCCCGCTACTCGCTCGATTCTTCCAGGTTTGAACGCGGACAACGCATTATCCTCAGGCTAAATTGAAGGCGGGTCAGATATCGAAAGACCTTACTTATTGCTTTCGATATGGCTCCGAGACACTTTAGACTTCATAATCTATTTTCCATCGATCCGGAAACTACTCTTCATAATCCAGTCGCGGTGGGTCTTCGAACTTTCAATCGCCAGAAGCCAATGATGAACAATCCTTCTCCTGCCACAACTAGAACCAGCAGTTCAAGTGATCGAGGTTCAAGATAGGTTACGAGAAGTCGCGGGTAATAGTCTGCACTCGGAACTTGATCATGCGTAAAGAACTGCGTCGAGTAGAAGGAGGATGCATCTTCTTGCGTGTCACGCACAACGAGCCCATGGTTCGGTGCTCCTGACCGCCAATCCTTAACGATCTCCATCAGGTCCCAATCCATCCACAGCAATGGTCCGAACCAACCACCTTGGCCCGGGGGAACTGGCGATGTGGCGTGATGCATTTCGGTGTAGTTTGGTTGATTGGTCCAATTCACCTTCAATTCAGTCCACGGTTGAATCAATCTATACACGCCATATGTTCTGCCTGTGGTGTCACCCGTTCCCATAGCTGGATCGTTCAGCGTCTTGTGCCATAGCCTAAGCCGGAACGTGGCCTTCAGAATCGACGCGTCTGCAGGTATTGTTGAGATATTGAATGCTATCCAGCCTCTCATGTTGTAGGGGGGTTTGTTGTAGGAGGCGATCTCGAAATTGTCGGAGCGACCATTATTCGCTTCTGGGACCGACTGCCAACTGTAGCTATCCATGGTGGGGTACAATACGGCTGTCTTCACAGATGTGACCCAAAAGGCCGCGAAAGTAGATCCGTAAAGAATCAACGTCAAGATCAGAATAGTGGACCGTTTCACTGAATCGCACCTGCTGGTCTGCGCCAAGAACAAAGGTCAAAGCCATAACCGTTATTGTCGACTAATTAGGTGGTAATGCGATGGTCAAAATGCTGACTTTTCTCCAGACTATAAGAGCACTGAAGGCACTTCCGAGAAGCGGCTGGCTTAGTCATGGCGTCGGTGTCCGAGATGTTGAATCGGTCGCTGACCACTCATTCTCAGTGTCCGCGATATCGCTACTATTGGCGGACCTCGAACTCAAGCGTGGTGCCCAAGTCGACGTCGAGAAGGTTCTACGAATGGCACTACTCCATGACCTGGCCGAATCATTGACCTTCGACATCAGCAAGGCATACCTCCGGTATCTCGGAAAGAGAGGAGAAGAAATCAAGCATGAGATTGAACATTCCGCATGGTCCATGCTCATCAAAGGGTTGAATAATCCAGAGCTGGCCCGCAAATATACCCGAGTCGAGTCTGAGTACAACTCAAATGAAACCCCTGAGTCGAAGATCGTTCATGCAGCAGATGGTTTGGATATTCTACTGCAAATTATCGGCTATCAACAGAGAGGCTATGCAAAGTCTTCGCTAGCGGAGTTGTGGAGAGGCACCGCGACAGGTTTGAAACAATCGCAAGTCCCTTCAACAAAGAAGCTTCTCAAAGCAATAATGCAGGAGAACAGCGGCAGATCAATCAGATAATGTGAATGAAATTGGCGGGAAGCTGGACGACACCCAAACCATTTTCGTAGATCCAGACACCGAACTCTGCAGACTTCGGATCCGCGACAAGTGAGACCGCGTAAGGCGAGAACTGATGGAATTGCATATGCGTCTCTAGATCAGTCTGAGACAGGAATAAACCGTGGCCGGGGTGTGAGTGATACCAACCGACGATCCTCCCTTGTATCCTCCCTTCAACAATGTCGTTGGCAACTTGAGCTAGGCGATGTGCGGGAAAGATGCAGGCAACTTCACTCGTTTCGATTTCACCCGGTATAGTATCATTCACCCATAGGGCTTGATCCTCGAGAACACCCATGAGGAGCCCTATGCGCTCGTAAGGCCTGTTGACGTCTCGTGAGATACGGTCAATTACCCTGCTCGTAATGAAAACCTTGAACACTGTGGGTCACGAAGTTGAAGTCAGACTCGCATAGGCTGAGATAAGATTTCAACCTCAAACCCTAATGAAAATGCGGCCAAGAAGCCACTATTTCGCCACATACTTGTTCATTGAGAGCAGGATCTACAAGATGCTTAGGGTCAGCTGTTGGAGATGCAGGTCTGCAAATCAAAATCTGTCCAAATCAGTCGAGCGACCGTTCTAAAACGTAGACGCGTTGTTCAAAAGTGTGAGGTTATTGCGGGGAGCCACCAATTCTCTGTCCAATGAAAGGTGTAGTAAATGAGTGAAAACACAAGCCGAAGGATCTACTATCTAGCGGCCATTGCTGTAGTCGCCATAGTGCTAATCAGCGCGGTAGCAGTGACAAGACCAGTGAACGTTCAAACCGGTAGTTCACAAACCACAACTAAGACACTGCAAGTAACCGGTCAGGGTACCCTGAGCACCTCTCCTGATCAAGCCATTCTGCGTCTCGTAGTGCAGACGCAGGCGCTGACAGCAACACAGGCGAGCAACGATAACGCAGCTATCATGTCTAAGGTCCTTGATGCTCTCGCCAACGCAGGACTCAGCAAAGATTCGATACAAACTACGTCATACACGTTGACACCGATCTATGAGAGCAAGCCAGATCAGACAACACCTCCCAGGGTCTTAGGGTATACTGCTCGCAATGCAATCCAAGTCACAATAACCAACCTCAGCTCCACAGGTAAGATTCTTGATACGACGGTCACGGCCGGAGTCAACGAAGTGCAGGGGATTTCGTTCACATTGTCGAGCAGTGCTCTCGCAACTCTTCAGAGACAGGCGACGCAGCTAGCACTCCAAGATGCGGATGCACAGGCCAAGGCAATAGCATCCACCATGGGCGTGACGCTGCTCAGTCCAGTGTCAATTTCACCAGGGTATAGCTTCCAACCTCGTTACGAGACAATGACACTATCCTCAGCAACACCGATCCAACCGAGCACGCTACAAGTAACGGCTACTGTGCAAGTAACCTACCAGTTTGCCTAGAACCATTTGACCTACACGCCCAACAGGCGTGGCGTCACATACGTCTCCACAGCCGCCGCAACAGCAAAAAGCGCAACCGAGAGTAGAGACAATACTATCGTATCTTTGATACCCTCTGAGAAGAGCGGTCGGTCAACGCTCCGACCGCTCAATTTCGAGTAAATTGCACGCGTCATCGTAATGTGCCAGCATGCAAGTCCAGCGAATTCAAGAATGAACGCCGGAAGTTCGATCACACCGTGCGGAGTCAACCCGGAAATGGTATACGCGGCTCCCCTGGTGGCGCTGGCAAAAGACGCGACCGATCCGATCACGATGGCATTCAGTAGTAGCTCATATCCAAGGCTGAATGCTCCAACGAACGGTATCCAAACCCATATTCGGACAGGGTTCCAGAAGTGGCCAATGTTATTCAAGAAAATGAATTGATAAAGACTAGTGGAATACGCGGGTGGTATTGTAATGCAATTTCGCGCAGACCCGATTACTTGCTGAATACCCTTCATCAACTCGGGGGATGTGAGAATAAGCTCGTAAGTCACAATGGTTGAGATGATCATGGTAATGAAGAAGATCGCTGCGATTGCTTCGATCACAATCTTATTGCGCACAAAGACAAGTTTCAGATTGGGTGCATGCAAGAGCAAATGCCGCCTAACTTGTTTGTGGCTTGCCGCAGAACGGGCAGAACCGCGCGTTCTCTGGAATGGAACCGCCGCAGGTTCCGCATTTCTTGACTTGCTGTGTGGGCTTCAGTGCTGCAAGGAGTTTGTCTTCGAAAAGTGCTTGGTTAGCGAAGTGTTCGTTGTAATCTTTGAGCAGAATGTGGAACCAGTATATCCAGAAAAGGCCTCCGGTGATGATCGTGAGCAACAGCAAGAGTATTGTATCCCTCTTTAGAGGTTTCAGGTTAACCGATGAAGGAAGAGTAACTCCGATCTCAGCGAGCGCAGATATCAGGGTCTCTTGGAAATCGATCTGTCTCAAATCGTGCTTACAGAGATCTTGGGTAAGGTTGAATGCCACTATGAGGCTGACCATGGGTGTCACAAAGAGATTCAATATCGTCCAAATGCCAGCCGATCTGCCCTGTTCATCGAACATCGAATCCTCGCAGAGTTCGGCCAATCTTGTGGTACTGGGATGAGCTGACTTTGCCTTTGTCTCTGTTTCAAGATACTTGACAAGTGTCTTGAATAGCAGCTGCTGTCGCTTGAAATGATTATTCCTCCGGTCGATAAGGTAGTAGAGAGCTAGCGAAAGGAGGAATAGGGCAGCATACAGTGATACGATAGCTAATGCGTAAACGCCAACAAGCTGTGCCAACAAAGAACTTGAGGCGGCACTCCCTTGGAGACCCCGTAGGTTCGGAACCATGGGCATAATCGCTTGTACGAATCCGGCAACAAGCGCTATCACGAGTAATATGGGTAGAACGGGAATTAACATCCAAGCGCTACCCATTAGTCGATCAGTCAGCGCACGCCGAGCTACTAGGTCCTCAAGCCTACGCAACAGCTCCTGCTCATCATTTTCGTGCATGCTTGGCCCCGTCATAGGTATTTCGCCTATCTTGAGTACATTGGCTCTCCTATAACCGCTCCCAAGCGTGCTGGCTCCTATCACGTGGGTTACTGGGCCGGTAATCTCTTAATCTTCGTCAATACTAGTCTAGGATGGTGCTTGGTTTAATGCCAAAGGCCTTCGTCTTCATGAACATAGACGCCGGCTCAGAAGCGGAAATCCTGAAGAGCCTTCGTGAGGTCCCTGAGGTGAAGGAGTCCTATTTCGTCTACGGAGTCTACGATGTGGTGGCGAAAATAGAGACAGAATCCATGGACCGTCTCAAAGAAGTGATTACCTGGAAGGTCCGTAGACTCGACAAAATAAGATCCACCTTAACGACGATCGTGAGCGAAGGGAAATAGGTTCGGATAGCCCGCCTGCCCAGCGTTCGCTAGTTCAGGTTTCAACGGTAGGCAGGAACTCTCTGCCCAGAAGCTCTCGACCACAATTTTGTTGCTGTCCGTGGTGCCATCTCCAATCATGGCCCCCGGATCTCCCTCAAACGGTACTCGTCTAGGCACAGGGTTGTCTAACCTATCACGCCTCTATTCTGCAAAGCAGTCACCTACAACATGAAAAGCGACTAGAGGAGCAGAGCACTTTATCATTGCAGAGTGCTCGTGATCCTCTCCACCAAAACCGAAATTCATTGTCAGAATTTTCACAGGATTCGCCTAACGACTTCTTCTTAAAGTTGACCTGAAATCGAAACATGTGAAGCGATGTGCGCCAAGTTTGCTTTCAGAAGAGGGATCATTAATCCAAGCCGCAATTGCGATGAGAAAGTGTTCGCGTTGCTCGCTAAGTTTTTTGTCGACGTGTGAGCCAACTGATCCTATCGAACAAGTTAGTTACAGGGTAGATTTATAACGGATGGAAGGTTTCTCGCTGAATCTCCTACGTGAGGTCCAGATTTGGACGAGCTTGAGGAGATACGCGCCAAGAAAATGCGTGAGTTGAAGGAGAAAATGGCAACACCCAAGATTGACAAACCCATCGTCGTTAGCGATAGGAATTTCGATCAAACATCCAAGACGTATCCACTAGTGGTTGTTGATTGTTGGGCGGCTTGGTGTGCCCCATGTCGTGCGATCGCCCCGGTCGTTGAACAACTGGCCAAGGACTATAGTGGAAAGGTGGTCTTCGGAAAACTGAACGTTGATGAGAATCCTGAGACGGCGCAGAAGTATGGTATCATGGCCATACCCACGTTGTTGGTTATGAAGAACGGGAAAGAGGTTGACAGGATAGTGGGCGCCCTTCCCAAGAATCAGCTTGAAGTCAAGATAGGGCAATACGCGTAGATATCTCAAGTTTCATTTCCATGTTTCCGCAGTGTGATTCCCTAGGGCAACTTCTGACCGTCTCGATCCTGTTCTGAATTGTCTGCTGCCCGAGAACCGTGCTTTGACTATGCAGGAAATTCGTAGCCGAAGCCCAAGTGGAAGTGTTGATGAGGAGGGGGATATCTAAAACCATACCTAATGCAGAGTGAGCGTGCCCACGTGTCAGGGGAGCCCTCTTCACTCCACCCCTTCCTTAAGCAATCAACCATATGCTTGGTCTCATGGAAGATCGTGTATTCTGGAAACAGGGAATACGCGTCTTCTGAAATGTGAATCACGTACGGGTCAGCTAGGGCATAGTAGCCTTTTAATGGTCCGCGTCCTGCGTAGACATCTACTCGAATCGGTTGATCCAGACTGATTCTGCTCTCGAATAACGCCAGATTCACTAGCCTACACGTCTCAACGTTATGCCTCCAGATCTGCCCTCTCATTCTTCCAGATTCTATAGGCAATCCACAGCATGGGCAATTGCCGTGATGACCATGCGTTTTTTGTTTGACCTGTATGTTCGCTGCCTCAGTGGAATCGAGTCGCTCGATGCCATGTCTAGAGGAATTAGTGCGAAGGTTTCGGTTGAACATCTCTGCAATCGTCTGAAGCCATCTCAGCCCCATAGGTAATCCCGAATCCGGCAGATGCATGAAAGTGGATTGGTTGTCGATATCAATCTTTCACGTGCAAAGGCAGGAACAACCCACGTGAGCGGTCTTTTCATATTCACATTAAAGAGGCTCGGAGTGGTCTCTGTGAAGTTGGTGACCGGCAGTGGGAGTATTCGAATTTGAAGGGAGAACCCCAGCAATCTCACCGACAGCCTACGTTGATGAAGACGCAAAAGTCATTGGTGACGTCAGAATCGGTGCTCAATGTTACATTGGACCGGGTGCAAGAATCAGAGGAGACTACGGCACGATCATCATAGGTGACAGAACGAGCGTCCAGGAAAACTGTGTATTGCACGCTCGCATGAACGACAAATGTGAGGTAGGAAATCAAGTACAGATCGGTCATGGCGCGATCCTGCATAATTGCACAATCAAGGATTATGCGGTCATAGGCGTCGGTGCCGTTGTAAGCGATTATTCTACTGTGGGTGTCTGGAGTATCGTGGGCGAGGGCGCCGTGGTAACAAGCGGTCAATCCATACCGGATGGGAAGGTGGCCGTTGGAATTCCCGCGAAGACAATTCGTGATGTCTCGGACTCCGACAAACAGGTGTGGAGCAAATATAAAGACATCTACGCTGACTTAGCGCTAAGATACCCGAAAGGCCTGAAGCGGCTCAGGTGAATTTGGATCTGCAATAACGTTAATCTGAGAAAGGCCGTATAGCAACCTTATGGCGATGTCGAAAGAACTGATCGTCGTACTGGATTTCGGAGGACAATATTCGCATCTCATAACTCGCCGAATAAGGGAATGCGAAGTCTACTCGGAGCTATTCCCACACACCACCTCTGCAAAGGATCTACGGGAACTGAAAGCAAAGGGCGTGGTACTTTCAGGAGGGCCGTCTAGTGTTTATGATGAGAATGCGCCCAAATGTGATCCCGAGATTTTCCGACTCGGCATACCTATCCTCGGCATTTGCTATGGCCTGCAACTCATGGTTCAACTCCTGGGAGGTCGAGTGAAAGCGACCAACCGACGTGAATATGGTAAGACCGAGCTCGAGATCAAGGACACTTCAGATCTCTTTTACGGCATGAAGAAAACGATGATTTCCTGGATGAGTCACGGTGATTACGCAGAGGTTCTGCCAGATGGGTTCGAGATTATTGCGAGTTCTGTGAATTGTCCAACTGCGGCAATCCGTGAACCTGGTATGCGTCTGTTTGGCGTGCAGTTTCATCCTGAGGTATCGCACACGGAGGGTGGAATTCAGATAATCAGAAATTTCACAAACACAATAAGTGGGTGTTCACCAGCTTGGACACCTCGATCTATAATTGAAACCGCCGTTCAGAGGATCCGTTCTGAAGTCGGAGAGGGGAAGGTTCTATCGGCGGTGAGCGGTGGCGTCGATTCGACAACAACTGCAGTGCTCGTACGCCAAGCGGTGGGGGATCGACTGTCATGCATTTTCGTCGATCATGGATTGCTGAGGAAGGGCGAAGAGAGTCAAATCCCAAAGATCTTGGAAGATCTGAAACTTGATGTGCAATGCGTGGATGCGTCGAAGCGATTCCTTGAGCGCCTCAAAGGCGTAAGCGACCCAGAAGAAAAGCGGAAAATCATCGGTGAGGAGTTCATCAAGGTCTTCGACGAGGAGAGTGCAAAACTCGGGGCATTTCAATGCCTAGCACAAGGAACCCTTTACCCGGATGTTATTGAGAGCGCGGGCACGGGAAGCCCAGCATCCAGAATAAAGACGCATCACAATGTGGGCGGTATCCCAGAGTGGTCGAGATTTCGTATCATCGAACCCCTGAAGCTCCTCTACAAAGATGAGGTAAGAAGAATAGCAAGAGAACTTGGCATACCCGATTCAATTGTAAGAACGCATCCATTTCCAGGCCCAGGGCTTGCAGTTCGAATAGTGGGTGAGGTGACAGAAGAAAAGCTTCGGATCTGTCGCGAAGCCAGTGCGATTGTCGAGGATGTCCTAATGCGGCGAGGGCTTTACGATGCCGTCTGGCAGGCATTCGCGATGGTGGGTGATGACACAGCTGTTGGGGTCTTGGGCGATCAGCGAAAGCTTGGGCACGTGGTCACCGTTCGCATTGTCAAATCATTAGATGGTATGACTGCGGATTGGGCTAGACTTCCTGAAGACGTTTTGGAGGAGATCAGCAACAGGATTAGTGGTGAGGTTCCGAACGTGACTTGGGTGAGCTACGCGATTACCTCGAAACCGCCTTCAACTATTGAACCGTGTTGAAAACTAGTTCTCTATGGCCATTACCATCGTATCTAGTGCTGAAGCATTGAACTCAAAAAGATGAGACGCGGGAATTCTGCGCGACTGATTTACTTTGGTTTGAACGAGTGGCCGCACCCGCAGGTCTCGACTGCATTGGGGTTGTTTACCATGAAACCCTCGCCCATTACTGACTCAACATAATCAATTTCGGACCCATCTAGATACTGGGCGCTCTGTTCGTCAACTAGGATGTTGACTCCACGAGATTCGATGACATGATCGGCTTCATTCCTCTCGTCAAATGTGAGTCCGTATTGGAAGCCACTGCAGCCGCCGCCTGAAACGTACAGACGAAGCCCTGAATCTTTCTTACCTTGTTTTTCCATTGCCGCCTTTACTTTTTCGGCTGCCTTGTTGGTTAGCGTAATGTTCAGTGTTTTGGGTGATTGCAGCACGTGTTTTCACCAAGCTCGGCTATAACATATGGACTATTTAAGTTTGGGTTGCTGAAAAACGAGCACGGCAAACGGTATGCGTCGGCAACAGGCAAACATTTTCTGAGAGCGAACTGCTAATCAATCCACACCAAATAGAGTTAAACGAATACCAAAGAAGCTGCCGGAGGAAAACTAGCGAGGGGCTATCGCTGACCCAAACTGTTGGCATAATATACAGCGAAGCCTTTCAGAGGTACGACTTCGGTCCTACCCACCCTCTCAAACCAACTCGCTTGAAATTGACGTATGAGCTAATGAAGGCAGTCAACCTACTCTCCTGTCCGAACGTAAAGGTCCGTGAACCGCGAGAGGCCAGCCGCGAAGAACTACTGCTTTTCCATGACGAAGAGTATCTCGACCTAGTGAAACGGGTCAGCGAAACCGGTTCGGGGTACTTGGACATGGGGGACACACCCGCATTCAAGGGCTGCTACGAAGCATCTGCACTCGGAGCTGGCGCATCTCTGGAGGCCGTCGACCTGGTCATGTCTGGCAGAGTAACTCACGCGATGAATATCGCGGGAGGGCTGCATCATGCTCATCGCAATCGAGCATCGGGCTTTTGCATATTCAACGATCCAGCAATCTCAATCGCCTACCTCAAGCAGAGATACGGGATCAAGAGACTACTGTACCTAGATGTGGACGCGCATCACGGCGACGGCGTAATGTATGGCTTTTACTCTGACCCAGATGTCCTGGACATTGACTTTCATGAGGATGGTCACCACCTCTTCCCGGGAACGGGGTTCACAGATGAGATAGGAGAGGGTAAGGCTTCGGGACTCAAGATCAACGTCCCACTATTACCATTCGTTGACGATGAAACCTATTTGGGACTCTTTAATCAAATTGTGCCACTAGCTGTGCGAAACTTCCAACCAGAGATTATACTCTTGCAATGTGGAGCGGATTCACATGCAAATGACCTGCTCGCTCACCTACAGATTACCGCAACCTCGTATCGCGAGATTGCTGCGATTGTACATGACTTAGCTCAAGAGGTTGCACAGGGGCGCCTTGTGGTTTTTGGTGGAGGTGGCTACAACATCGCTAACGTCGCCAGGACCTGGACGCTTGTCGCATCAGTCCTTGCGAACTTCAATCTCGTTGATGTTATCCCAGATAACTGGAAAAGGCACTTTGAAGCTCTCGTGGGAGAATCTGCTCCAGATCATGTAGATTCGAGAAATGAGGCAAGAGCCGGATTGGTTCAAGAGAAGATGTCACAGCGTACAAATGATATCCTACAGGACCTGAGGCATCGTATCTCCCTGCTAAAGCAAGATGTGTAATCAATCGGAGTTTTCCCAAGACTCTTCTCCAGTCATCTCTTCAGGCCTGAGAACGCCTGTGAGTAGGTCCTTTTGAACACGCAAGTAGTCGTCAGGTGTGCCCACATCAGCCCAGTAGCCTTCATGCTTGTAGCCGCAAATGGTTCCTTCACGCATGAGCTTCGGGAACACGTCCAACTCGAGAGACGCATGCCTTCCCTTCGGTATCTTGGATAATGCCTTTGGACAGATTACGTACACCCCTGCATTGACCCATGCTTCGCCGGTAGGTTGTTTGTACGGCTTCTCGACGAAGCTGACCAACCTGTTCTCGCTGTCCAACTCAACCGCTCCGAATCTTGTCGGAGTAGCCGATTTGGCAAGAACCACTGTGACAAGAGAATTTGACTTCTTATGTGCGTGGATTAGCTTGTCAAGATCCAAGCCTGAGAAGATCACGTCGCCATTGAGAGCCAGAAAGTCAGAGCTAATCATTGGTTCAGCATTCTTGATCGCGCCACCCGTATCCAAGGGTTCCTTCTCAAAACTATATCTCAACCGGACTCCAAGCCTACGCTCATCAAGATATCTTACTATTTGCTCCTGCAAGAATCCAATAGCCAAGATGATTCTGTCAAACTCGTAACGCTTCAGATACTCAATCTGATACTCGAGGAGAGGTTGGTAACCTATTGGTAGTAGCGCTTTCGGCGTGGTAAACGAGCTGGGCCTTACTCGGGTTTCAAGACCTCCACAGAGTATCAGTGCAGTCCTTTCGGGACGGAATTGCTCCATCCCAATTCGAAGTAGGATCTCCGCTGTCTCAGACCGATTTGTGAACCGCGTCCCATCTGCTAGCAGGTCTATCTTGTGCACTAATGCAGGGTCTAACGTCATACTGTAACGTTGTTTCAATGTTGCTACAGTAATACACAAGGTCATTTAATTGTATTACGGACGTAAACTAAGTCAAGGTGACAAACCAGCCGGTGCCCTGTCTGCGGTAGCAAGGAACGGTTCTGCGTTTTAGCATTTGGAGAGGTAGCGCAATTGAAATGCACCGACTGCGTCAAAGTTTGGTGAGATTATATCTAGACCGATTATGGTTCACCCTTTATGTGGGGCACGATGGCTGTCAGGCGCTTTCCTTTCTAAGGAATGCTTCCGGTAAGATTCTCTGCGCCACTTGCGCTACCGGTCTCTTAGTCTAGCATTTCACGCAGGGGTTGACGGAGATGGTGTCGATTCCTGCTCACAAAGAATCGTTGTCTCGGAGACGCTCGCCTTAGGCATTCTTTGCGAGTACGATAATTACACCAATCTACGCAGTTGGACGCAGCGCAGTACCCTGACTAGTAACGTAACACTGGGCAAATTCACGCAACCGTCGTAAAGAATTTCAAGACTGCTCGGATGCTAGCTAGGGAGGCCCTCCTCTTGAGAAAAGTGCCCGCGATAACCAAAGGAAAAGAACGTATAGACCTGTGCTGTCGTCTTTGCTGATGGAGAATAGTTGAGTTGTACGTCTACCTGTTCGACGAAGGTAAATCTGAACTTAGAGATCTCTTAGGAGGTAAGGGCGCAGACCTAGCTGAAATGACGCACCTCGGCCTTCCAGTACCACCAGGTCTAACGGTGACCACGGAAGCATGTAATTACTTCAGCTCGCACAACCTGCAGTTTCCAGAAGGTTTGGAGGGAGAAATCCGATCTAAAATGAAGTCACTCGAATCCAAGACGGGTAAAGTTTTCGGATCCGCCAGCAATCCCTTGTTAGTTTCCGTGCGATCCGGTGCCCCGATATCCATGCCAGGCATGATGGATACAGTACTGAATCTTGGCCTAAACGACGATACTGTGCAGGGTCTCGTCAAGCTCACGAATGACGAACGCTTCGCATATGACGCATACCGTCGATTCGTCCAGATGTTTGGAAAAGTCGTGTTGGGAGTTGGAGGAGACGAATTCGAAACTATTCTTCGACGTCACAAGGAGTCACTTAGAGTGGAATCTGATATTCAATTGGATTCCAAAGCACTGAAGGTAATCGTCAGGGAGTTCAAGGAACTCATTAAGGATAAAACTCACCAAGATTTCCCAGAAGACCCACGCGCCCAATTAAGACAGGCAGTAGCAGCTGTCTTCCAATCCTGGAACGGTCACAGGGCGATTATTTATCGGCAGGCCAACAAAATATCCGATATGTTAGGAACTGCAGTAAACATCCAAGCAATGGTATTCGGCAATATGGGATCAAACTCGGGCACCGGTGTCTGCTTTACACGAAATCCTTCAACCGGTGAACCTGCCCTATTCGGAGAGTTCCTGATTAATGCACAGGGCGAAGATGTCGTTGCTGGCATTCGCACCCCGAAACCCATCGCGCAGTTAGGAGAGGAACTGCCACAAATGTACCATGAGCTCAATAGAGTCTGCAAACTCCTCGAACAACACTTCAAAGATATGCAGGACATAGAATTCACCGTAGAGAAAGGGCGGCTCTACATCCTCCAGACACGATCTGGAAAGAGAACCGCCACAGCCGCAATTAAGATCGCTGTGGACATGGTGCGAGAAGGTCTTGTGAGCAAAGACCAAGCTCTCCTGCGTATTCAACCGTCACACGTCGAACAGCTAGTTCACCGACAACTTGATCCGAATAGCAAGGTGAAACCGATCGCCACAGGCCTCCCAGCATCCCCGGGAGCAGCTACGGGGAAGGTGATACTCGACACTAATGAGGCTCACGAATTGGGGGGCAAAGGTGAAAAAGTTATCCTTGTCAGAGAAGAAACCGCACCAGAAGATATCCATGGAATGATTGCCGCGGTTGGCGTGCTCACGAGTAGGGGTGGAATGACTTCACATGCTGCAGTTGTGGCCCGCGGAATGGGAAAGCCTGCCGTAGTAGGCTGCGAACAGATCAAGATAGCCCAGAACGGCCAAACGTTCACCGCTGGCAAACTTACGGTCAAGAAGAACGATATCATAACTATAGATGGCAGTACAGGGAACGTGCTTCTGGGAGAGATTCCCACGATCGAACCGAAACTCAGCCCGGAAGCACAACAAATCTTAGGTTGGGCTGATGAAGTACGACGATTAGGTGTAAGAGCGAACACAGACACACCTTCCGGAGCTGCAAAGGCTCGCGAATTAGGAGCAGAAGGAATAGGCCTCTGTAGAACCGAGCGCATGTTCAACCAACAAGACCGTCTACCCATAGTACAGGAAATGATACTGGCAGACACGGACGATGAACGAGCAAAGGCTTTGGAGAAGTTGAAGCCGCTCCAAAAGGGAGACTTCAAGGATATTCTTCGAAGCATGCATGACCTTCCAGTAACCATTCGACTCTTAGACCCACCATTACACGAGTTCCTCCCCAAGCATGACGAACTACTTGCAGAGATAAGTGAGCTGAAGAGCAAGCATGATGAGCTTGGAGTGAAATCCAAAGAAGGAGTACTTCGTAAAGTAATCGCGCTTTCAGAGCATAACCCGATGCTGGGCCATCGAGGATGCAGACTAGCAATAAGCCATCCCGAAATATACCAGATGCAAACAAGGGCTATTATCGAAGCTGCCTGTGAACTGAAGCAAGAAGGATTCAATATTCTACTAGAAATCATGCTCCCCCTCATCGGTGACGTTAACGAGTTTCGTTTCCTGCATGAGCGAGTAACTTCAGCCGCAAACGAAGTGATGTCAAAAATGGGAACAAGAATTGACTACAAAATCGGTACCATGGTGGAGGTCCCACGCGCCGCCCTCACTGCGGACGAAATAGCGAGCGCTGCAGACTTCTTCTCATTCGGCACCAACGATCTCACCCAAGCCACTTTCGCCTTCAGCAGAGATGATGCAGAAGGAAAATTCCTCAAGACCTATCTGGACAAGAAGATCTTCACAACCAACCCGTTTGAAGTCTTAGATCGCAAAGGCGTAGGAAAACTCATGAGATTAGCCGTCAAAGCAGGCAGAGGAGCTAATCCCAATTTGAAAATTGGAATTTGTGGAGAACACGGTGGTGAACCAAGCTCGGTCGAATTTTGCCATGAACTTCGTCTCGATTACGTCAGCTGCTCCCCATATCGAGTCCCAATCGCAAGGCTTGTAGCCGCGCGTTCTGTTGCCCGCGAGCGCATGATAACCTCAACGGAGAATCAATAACCTGAAGAGAACTGCAGCAGCGAGGACACAAATCGTCGGAGCCGGGTCGATCCCGCTGCAGAGTGACTTCAGTGCATCTCTTTTGGGAATTCAATGTGATGAGCGCCGCCGCATTTTCGCGTCATCAAACCATATGTGCGTTTGGAAGATGAGCATCTGACTCGATCTACAGCCGCGTGATTATCAACAAGACGCCAATGGCCATCACAAATATTGCGAACACTCTCTCGAGGCTAGCAGACTTCAGCCGTTTTGCAGTCCATGCTCCTATTTGCGTACCTCCAAGAATTCCGATGACTATGGGGATTGCATATCCAACGTTCACATTTCCTAGCATAATGTGCGTGGAGACTCCGGATATGGAGGTAAATATCATGGTGAGCATGGAAGTTGCTATGGCTATGTGCATTGGTAATCCAACGATGGCGGTCAGAATTGGTACTACCACCAAGCCGCCTCCAATCCCTAAGAAGCCAGATGCTAGCCCACCCACGACGAGTAATAGTAACCCAGAATAGACATTTGCGTCATACTCGAAGATCTTTCCCATGCTATCGACAAGTCTTCTCGACCAGATTCCACGTGTGTATCCGGATGCGTTTACGGGGGTGTGTTTTTTCTGAGGATCAGTTTTTTCGCGAAATGAGCGACGAAGCATCACCGCTGCTATGAAGAGAATCGTTGCACCGAAGATGATTGCTAGACTGTTTGAACTGAAGAATTTCGTGGCATAAGCTCCTATTGAAGCTCCCGGCACCGTCGCCACTGCGGACACAATTCCAATTTTCCAATCAATTCTCCTCTGGCGGTGGTAGGCGATAGTGGCGGAGAGAGCTGTGAAAATTATCATGACAAGACTGGTTCCCACCGCTAGGCGAGTATCTAGGTTAAAGACCAGCACCAGTATGGGAACTACGATTATACCTCCGCCAACTCCAAGCAGTCCACCCAAGAAGCCCGCAAAGACACCGAGGACTGTTAGGAGCAGCATTATTATTGCGTCCAAGCTTTCCACGTCTTGAAGAGCCAGACGCGCGAGGAAGTCAAACGCGATATAAGTGTAACACACGGAAACCAGCTCGTGGATTCATCACCGCGAAGCAACGCTCAACTATCTGCCGCCTTGCAGCTGACGAGACCGTGACTGAGAAGGTGCGGTTTGTGGTCCTCGGACTCTTCGGAAAACCAGAGTTCATGGTGGGCCGGGAGAGAATTGAACTCTCGACCACCTGCTTTGATCGCCTTCCCATCATGGCGTGTGTCAGGCAGGTATCCTAACCAGACTAGACGACCGGCCCCGATCGGCCCGTCATTTCCGAAACCACAGAAATAAAGACTATCTAATTCATTTGGATGGCGCTCGAATTCACATGCAAACTTCAACTGTAGGGCTCACGTGAAGTCATATAGTTTGTGCAAATGATTGGCGGATGTCACCATTAATGCTATCTCAGCCTTGGCCTCATTAGTTCATATCAATCACGATGCCAAATCCGACCGTTAGGTACAATACAAAGATTATAGCCAATCCTGCTCTACACCGCTTTGGCAGGTGTTACGGTTCTGCAGAGTTTGATCGTGAGAATTGTTGACCTCTCAACCGGATCCAGAGTTGTAGTCCTAAACGATAAGGATGCAGAGCAACTCGGGATCGTCGCTTGGGACAGGATCCAGCTTAGGGGAAGCAATGGAAGATCAATTGTTGCACTGGTGGATATCACAAAATCAATCGTTCAACCGAATTATATTGGAGTGCCAAGGTCGGTCGCGCTAGAACTCAAGGTTGACGATGGCGCGGCTGTCTCTGTACACTCTATTCCCCCACCGATCTCTGTCAAATACGTGCAGGCAAAGATGCGAGGTGCAAAACTTGGCCGAGAAGAACTGTACGCTATCGTGAAAGATGTTGTGAGTAGGAATCTAAGCGAGGTTGAGATGGCAGCGTTCGTCATGGCTGAGAACTACGTTGGGATGGATGATGACGAGCTCATCTGGCTCACCCGAGCAATAGCGGAGACTGGTACACAGATAGATTTCGAGAAACCTGTCTACGACAAACACTCGATAGGGGGGGTCCCAGGTAACAAAGTAACGCTGATAGTCGTTCCCATTGTTGCCGCCGCGGGTTTGCTCATACCCAAGACAAGTAGTAGAGCCATTACGAGTCCTTCTGGAACTGCCGACACCATGAGCGTGCTGGCTCCAGTAGAGTTTTCGGCTGAGGAATTACGAAGGATTGCGTTGAAGATAGGTGGCGCCATTGTTTGGGGTGGTGGTCTGAACTTAGCACCTGCTGATGATGCCTTCATCACAGTGGAATACCCATTGCAGTTGGATCCGGAGCCACAGATGATCGCGAGCATTCTTGCAAAGAAACTAGCGGTCGGAACGGACTTCCTTGTCCTAGATCTTCCAACTGGTGAAGGCACGAAGATTCCAACTTCTGACGAGGCCCGCCGATTAGGCAACAAGTTCATTGAGCTTGGAGCTAAGCTTGGTATCAGAATCAAATGCGGAGTGACCTATGGCGGTCAACCCATCGGTCATGCTGTGGGCCCAGCACTCGAAGCCAAGGAGGCACTACAAACACTGGAGGGGGCTGGTCCTACAAGTCTCGTAGAGAAATCAACTGCACTGGCTGGCATGCTACTTGAGTTTGCGGGGAAGGCCACGAAGGGCACCGGGCAAGATTTGGCCAAGGAGATCCTTCAGGATGGAAGAGCCTTGAAAAAGATGAGGGAGATCATAGAAGAACAAGGCGGTGATTCCAACGTCAAGTCTGACCAGATCCCTATTGGTCAGCATAGGCAGCGGATTGTTGCTCCAATAGACGGATACGTAACTCACATATCGAATGCGGCTATCAACCAGATTGCGAGAGCAACTGGGGCACCTGTAGAGAGAGGCTCCGGAGTCGTCCTATTCGGAAAAAGGGGTCATAAAATCGGGAAAGGTGAACCCATAATTGACATCTATGCGGAGAGACCATCGAAACTTGAGGAGGCGTACGCATTGGTGGCGAAACTCAAACCTGTTGCCATTGAAGGAATGCTACTTGAAGAGATACCAGAGTTGTAGATCTCAAACCTACAATCGCAAGGTCTTTGTTCACAACCCACATCTTCTATCGAGTTGGTAGAATTGGGTCAGTTGTACAATCGGATAATGAAGTTCGATAAACGCATCCGATTTGCCGCTCTCGTAGATGGAAACGGGCGAATACTGGAAGGTGGCATGAGGGAAGGTGTGGAACCTGTCGAGCCGCTTGAGAAGACCCCACACCTTATCGCGAAACTTGTTTCTGTTCAGAAAGCAGAAGATCTTGCAGATTTCTTCGGGCGACCTGAATATTCGATTCTAGTTCATGAACAGCTCATTGCTCTCATATTCAGATCTGGCAGAGGTTTCGTACTGGTCACGGCCGACAGGAAGTTTGGCTTCAATAAGGTCGCCAGGTTACGAACGTTGGTAAAGAGAAAGTAATGAACGTGTAAACCACATTCAATTCGTTGCCCTTGCATGGCATTATCACGCAAACACGAGGCCTGAACCTAGTCTTGTGTCTCGTCAGGCTTGTTGTGACGTTACGATCGAACTTCCGACCAAGATAGAGAGAGTAGGTTGACGCCAGCACCGCGACGGCGCCGATGAACAAAAACAGTCTGTAAAATGCTTCGGTCGAGAACAGGGAGAAGCCACACCTCATGGCGAAGGTGTGTTGGGGTCAGGCTTCGATGATTTCGCACTTTATCTGCTTCAAAAGGTCGGCTGCCTTTTCGGGGTCAACGCGAAGGGTATACAGTTGCCTCTGTGTTCGCAGCTTCAGTTTGACAACATCTTTGAGTCGCTTGACGCGGCACTCACTTGCGCGTTCCGAGACTCGGACGAATTCCTCTGCATCTGTGATCTCGGCTGGCAATGGCTATCGCGCTCCTCATTTCGAGGTTAGAGATTGCTGAGCCACATATAAGTTTGAGACTCGGCTAGGAGAAGACTAGAAGCTCCTCTTCGTAGCGTCTACCTTCCACAATCGATCCAGGTGGCCTCGTTGTCATCTGTTTCCGCGCTAGAATTTCATTCAACCTGAGATCCGCTTCTGGCAAGGAAATATCTTGATCTCGGAGTAAAGATAGTGGGACATTTATGCGAAGCGGCCTGGAGGGAATTACATGTCTAGTGACCTTGTGTGGTAATAGATTCCCTTCCATGCCACAATTGCGGATTTGCTGTTTCGTGAAGATTGGGAGCGAAATCACGAAATTGACTTCGCCAGATCTCAACTTCTGAATTGCCATGATCTCTGACAGATATTCTACGGCGTGTCCTTTCTTGACCATCTCCCTCTCCAGCAGGACTCCTGTTCTTGCACATTGAACTGGGTCCGCATCAGAGAGTGAGAATACTGTGCCGTCCCCGGTCATAACGACTGTTTGCGGGCTATAGCTGATGTTCTCAAGCGTGGCTTTCCGTTTAGAGTAGGCTAGGGTGCTCGTCCTTAGTAGATCTTCAGCAGCTCCGTCTGCTTTGTCCACGATGAAAAGACGGAACCAAGATCCAACTTTGATATTTCCGTTGTCATAATCAAGAAGGCAACACGGAGCGAAGCGACATTTTAGCGCCTTCAATGAGCTGAATCTATGCATTCCATCCAAGATGATGTAATCGTCCTGGTCGACCATGAGTGGATCTCGAACTTCTCCCTGGGCCATTATTTCGCTGGCAAGCGACTTCACACTCTTCTCAACGACTTCTTCATGTGGTTTCAGTTCGTCAATTCCTAGTAATGATAACCGGAAGGTTAGACTTGACGAACTGATCTGCAATTCAAGAACCCTTGCTGCGAACCCTACTGAGAGTGCGCCAGCCTCTAAGGATTGCTAACGGATTTTCGGTTTGAAAAGGGCGGGGGGTTGTCCTCTTGATTAGGAAGAGGACTGATAATTCGCAGACGTGACTTGCGCCACGTGAAGCTGCTACTTCGTGAATTTCGTCATCTTCGTGCCGCACGTGGGACAGATCGCGCGTAACATGTTGCGCCCCTTAGCCGTCTTTTCCATGGTGGTCTTATCGTCCGGCACGGTTTTCTTTTCTTTGCATTTAACACAGAACATTTCTGCCAATGAATATTCCCTCCCCTCTCTGGAACGGATTGGTGTTACCCCATGGTAAAGCCATAAAAGGCTTTTCTACGGAACGTGGAAAGGCGCAACATTTCATGACGAATTGGGTGAGAATTGATTAGTAAGTATCAAACGGCTGCTCCTTTCTTCAGGTCTCAACGACTGGATTTTGGACTAACTGGAAACGTGACCATGTCTGAGCGTTGCCGAAAATGAACTTGGCTAGATTTCGGTGGCAAGTTGATTTTCATCGCCGACGCCTGAAGACTTAGGTTTTGTCGTTGTCAAAACTTCTGATTTGAGAATAGTGTTATCCTCAAATGCTGGTGATCGGCGCGCCAGAGGTCGTGCTGGAACGCTAGTGAACCTATGTCTTTCTCGCCTTAGCGACTCGATTAGCGATTTGAGCTGCGACAACGCCCGCAGCGATTCCGGAGTCGATGTTGACAACAGCCAAGCCAAGCGAACACGCTTGTAACATAGCCATTAGTGCTGCTTGCCCTTGCGCACCGTAGCCGTATCCTGATGAGGCTGGGACTGCGATGATGGGGAGATCAACGAGTCCAGCAACAACTGTCGGCAACGCGCCTTCCCGCCCGGCCACAACAATTAGGGCGTCAACATCGTTTTGTATCATTTTGCTCAACGGTTCAACTAAGCGATGTATGCCAGCCACTCCCGCGTCAGCCTCGAGATACACTTTGCATCCCATTTCCTCCGCGATCATGGCGGCCTCTTCTGCTACTCCCAAATCCACAGTTCCAGCCGTCAGGATTCCCACTTTGCCACCCGTCTGCGTGACCACAAAGTCTTGCCGCTTAACGACAACGCATCTGCTGTGCGCGAATTCGCTAACACGATACTTGTCACTGGAGATCTTTTTCAGTACAGATAGTTGAGTATCTGAGACTCGGCTCACAATCGCCCTACCGTTCCGGTTGAGCATGCTCTCACATATCGACTTCAAGTCATCGTTGGATTTGCCTTCGGCGAGCACGATCTCTGGGACGCCCCGTCTGACTGAGCGCGATATGTCTAAACGTGCAACGCCGCCGACTTTCTCCACAATATCCACCCTCAGTGCCCTCTCAGCTTCATCAACAGTAATCTCGCCACGGGCCAATCGTTCGAGAACTTCTCGCAATCTCATTCCTCATAATGGTTCTATAGGATGAGGCACTTTCGAAACATAAAGTGTTACTAGGCAGAAGCGTCGTCGTGTGCTGAAGTGGGATTTGTGCTTGGAAACATGTCGATCTCGTAGGTCACTGAAGGGCGATCGGGTTCTTACTGAGACTTGTCGTGTCAGCCCTTGTATTTGCCGGGAGGAATAATGGCGCCGTATTTTAGTTTGGCCGCTCTGATTTTCTCCATACTCGTCCTCCAGCTCTGGTACACTTTGTCGGGAGTTCCCGGGCAATTCTTGCGGAAGAAATCTGTGCTACGTTGCAGCTTTGCCATCCACGTGTCGCAACGAAATGAGAACTGGTACTCGTAGTCTGGCTTCGAGTAATCTTCTTCGAGTAGACCCTTGAACAGTGTCCTCAGGTCTTCGTACTTTGGAATCAACCCCGTTGGAGTCTCCCAAGCGCCGACTTCGTTGTGGACTCGAGCTTCGGCCCAGTGCAACCAAACCTTTTTCGCGAGTTTACCAGTGCAAAAACCACCGTCTGGACCGCGCAAGAAATAATTCATGGTAAAGATCTTCGGTACTTCCCTGATCCCCTGTACGAATTTCAAGTTATTGAGAACGTATCTGCCGACGGGATAACTGATGAAGTCAAGGTTAGCCATCGGCTGGGGTGCGACTACTCCTTCTTTTCCGATCGTGGCGAATGTGGTTTCAGACTCTAGTGTACACGCCTTGGTGATTATTCCGTCTTCCCAATTGAACGATTCTTCAACTGGCACTGATGTGTCGGAGTCGCGTCCACCATATATGATTCCTCCAACCAAGACTCCCAGCTTATCGTTCCACGCTGGGTCAAGGTTTTCGAGGTACTCCAGTCGAATCGTGTAGCGGGAGTTTGGGTGAGCTAAGGAAATCACGTTTCCCTCGGAATCCTTCTTGCCTTCATACCAGTCTGGGCCAGAATGATTAGAGCCTGTCGAGGGGGTCTTAACTCCCATGCCCAACCAGTAGGGGTTGTTGTCAGGACCAGTGAGCACATTGGAGAAGATCATCTCATGCGGTTCCATCAGCGTCTTGAATATTACCGGGTCATCCTTCGCATTGACATCCTTTATTATCCCGAAGATTCCTCGTTCCACGTTGGCGGCGCGGAACTCGCCGTTGATGTGACGGAAATAGGCAATGTCGTCGCCAACAATGCTCTCGCCGGGTAGCATAGCGGTGGAGGTTTTCCCGCAGGCTGAGGGGTAGGCGCCAACAAAGTAGGTGACGCGTTTCTTTTCCCGGTTCTGACAACCCATTATGAACATGTGTTCGCACAACCAATTCTCGTAACCAGACTTGCGGATAGCAAGCCGCATCGCGTGCTTCTTCAAACCGACCGAATTGCCAGCGTATTGGTTGTTCATCGAATAAACCGAGAGTGTTTCCAGGTCTTGATAGATGCGCCGCTTGTCAAGGTCAATGCTACACTTGCGCTCATCGAGTCTGCCGGCGCTGTGGCAGAAACAGAAGAAGTTGTCTTTCTCCTCGGGTTTCATATTTCTGAAGTGTTCATAAGCACGACGGTAAAGAAGGTCCTCGGAGTGAGCTACGTAGTATGAATCAGTTAGTTGCGCGCATCCTATTGAGAACGGGCTCATGGTGGGGCATTCACAGGAGAGCTTGACAACTGCCTCCTTGCCTCGCATAATGCCTCTTGCTATGCCTTTGATTTCAGCAAGCCCCGCACCATGTTCGACGCAAGGCAGACCTCCCATCTCGGCAATGTTCTCTCTGGCGAGCATGAATTTCGTGGCTCCGGGCGCTCGCCCTTGATCACCGTAACCATCATAATGGATCGTTTGTTCCGGCTTGGCAAGGGGTGTCTCTTCTCGTTTCTCTAGGGCTTTGCGCCGAATGAACTCGGCATCTTCGTCGCTATCGTCACACATGAAAACGGAATCCGGGTCGCACACCTCCACCCACTCCCCGAGAAAGTCGAGCAATTTCTCGTTCCGGAGAGCCATCAATTTGGCAAAGCTTGTCACATCCATTTTCTGTTTCAAAAACGCCTGATATTTGCGACCCTCTTCCGTAGTAGGAAACACTTCTCCCGACTGCAACACCATGTCGGACTCCTCTGAACACTAGGCTAAATGAAAACACCGATTAGCCTACTAATATACTCCGCTTCTAAGACTCAATTGCAACTTTCACTTTTGAACCGGCAACAATCTAAGCGAGTGTCGAAGTACTATCCGGAAATGCCAAAGTACAATGAACGCTGTGTCTAAACAAATGCTAACCACAAACACAGAGCTCCGCGATTTACACGGACAAATCGTCGATGTCCCTCAAAATCTCAGAGCGAAAGCAACCGAAATATTGGCAAGTCTAGAGTCGCTTAAGAAGGTCATGGTAGCTTTTTCAGGGGGAATAGACAGCACACTCGTCACCTACCTCGCTAAGCTCGCCCTAAACGAGAACGCGATCGCCGTAACCGCGGATTCTCCAAGCCTTCCTCAATCGGAGTTACAGGAAACTAAGACGCTCGCCGCACAAATGGGCATCAGGCATCTAATCATACGAACTGAAGAACTGAGCGATCCGAATTATGTTTCGAACCCTTCGAATAGATGCTACTTCTGCAAGAAGGAGCTGGGAGAAAAGCTGACTCGTTTGGCGGAAAGTATGGGTGGATACGTTCTGCTGGATGGGACGAATGCTGAAGACTTGAAAGGGCATCGACCCGGAGCGGCCGCTCTTTCCGAGCGTGGAATTCTTAGACCGTTGGCAGAGGCGGGAATGAGCAAGGATGAGGTTAGAGAGCTTTCAAGGTATCTGGGATTGCCGAATTTCGACAAGCCATCTATGCCGTGCCTATCTTCAAGAGTTCAGTATGGAGAAATCATCACGCCCGAAAGACTTCGCAGGATCGAGCGCGCAGAGGATCTGATTCGCTCCATGATAGCCGTGAAGGAGCTGAGGGTTCGTGATCACGGAAACCTAGCTCGGATTGAGGTAGGAAAGGATGAGCGAGAGTTACTGTTCAACAAGGAACTGCTCGATCGTATCGCCAACTCTCTCCGACAGCTCGGGTTCACATACGTAACCCTTGACATTCTCGGATATAGATCGGGAAGTATGAATGATTTCGCAAAAGCCAAGGATCCATAAATCAAGTCGAATAGGATTTCATCCGCCATGTGCGATTGGTAGAATCGTAAGTTCATCACCATCCCGGAGAACCGTGTCTAACCCATCGAGGGTGTTTATCTCTCGGCCCGAAACCAAAATCAACGCGTTGGGTCTCGGATCTGATGTTGAGCTATCCAGAAGGAATTTCTTGAGGCTTCGGTAACTGTCTTGGGAGACCAGTTGACTTACAAGTGACCTGACTGTGGCGCCTTCTGCAGCATCTAGTTCCATGTTACCTGTCTTCGCCGCGGATCTGAATACACCGTAGAGTTTCAGACGGATCTTCATTCGCTATCTTCACGACAGCTCTTTCAACTCCTTCAGGAGCTTATACGGGCGCCGAATTCTCATCAGAAAACGGGGGAACATGACGGAAGCCTAGGCTGGGTTTAGACATTTTCAAGTCAATTTCGATGCCTACCTGAGCATAGTTTCTGAATCCGCGATGCAGCATTCATAGTATTTGCCCAAGCATTGGCACACGGTAAAAGGGCATCTTTGCGACAAGATTTGAGAGCAAAATCGCTTGACGTTTAACATGTAATGCTTCCTTAACGTTATTAGTTGTCGATTAGTAGGCGCGTCCATCTAGTAGCTGGTTTCAATGCGCAAGCTCAAATTCTCAATCGTGATTCTCGTGATTTCCCTTCTGGCGGTTGGCGTCTCGGCCGGGCCCGGGTCGGCAGTAATGGGTATTTGGAGAGATACCAATCCAACTGCGTACATCAATCCGCCTGCCAATCCTAAGCTAAATTCGCTTTTCATGCTCTCGCCAACGGAAGGCTGGGCAGTGGGCGATTCGAGACCAACAACAAATACGACCACGGCTCTTCCGGCCATATTCCACTACGATGGCTCAACATGGAACTTGGTCCCTGTACCGAGATTCCCCGACTTTCCGTTCACTCCGTCTGCGTACAACCTGACATCAGTGACGTTTGGTCCACCAACAAGTCCGATAAGCAGAAACGATGGGTGGGCTGTTGGCTTCAATGCCACATTTCCAGCTAGTCCTGCTAATCAACCCCCTAACGCCACTGCGCTGCATTGGGATGGTGTTGCTTGGAGAGTGCAGACCGCTGGACTCAGTGGCGCAAATGCTGGGCCTCTTTGGTCTGCATTCATGTTAAGTTCAACTGACGTATGGGCTGTTGGCCAGACCAGAACAGGTTCCGGCACGTTTTGGCATTGGACTGGCGTTCCGGGTTTGGGTGGTGGCTGGAATCTTGTTCAGCCTCCTGTTTCGAACGTGGCTTACTCGGTGTTCATGGTCAGTGCAACTGAGGGGTGGGCTGTTGGTTCAGGCGGAGCAATCTATCACTATACGGGAGGAGCTTGGACATCATTCACTTCACCAGTCTCAACTCCACTAAGATCCGTCTACATGCTCAGTCCCACGGAAGGTTGGGCTGTAGGCGACGGCGGCATAATCCTACACTACTCGAGTGGAACATGGACGGGTCCAGTCAGCCCAGGCACGACCTCTAGCAATCTCTTCTCAGTAGTTATGGTGTCGTCGACTGAAGGTTGGGCCACTGGGACCGCAGGTGCACTAGTCCATTATTCAGGAAACGCTTGGAGTCTACTCCCATCGAACCTTGTGCCGACTGCTCCTGTTTCCCTTTTCAGCTTCAACTCAGTTTTCGCCAACTCGGTGACTGATATTTGGTCTGTGGGTACTGCAGGCGTGATTCTGCATTGGGACGGCTCCAATTGGGGTTCGGTCACCAGTCCAACCTTCAATAATTTTACTTCAATATCCTTCGGTCCTCCGCTCACAGGACCAATGAACCCAAATGATGCGTGGGCTGTCGGAAATGCTTCTGCGGTGACAGGAGAACCCACTATCTACCATTGGAACGGCTTCATGTGGACTAAGGGAGTAACTATTGGAACAACGAATAATCTCAATTCAGTGTTCATGCTCAATGGCGGCGACGTTTGGGCTGTGGGCGGTGGTAATAAGGCAACAGCGAGTTGCTCGCCCCCCCTCTGCGCTGTTATCCTGCATTTCACTGGTGGCTCTTGGAACACGGTGACGCCCCCTCCAGGGAACTACAGGCTCAAAGGAGTGTTCATGGTAAATTCAAATGAAGGCTGGGCCGTAGGCCAGACGGCAGTAAACGGTCCTACAATCCTACATTACACGGTTAGCGGGGGAGTCGGAGGTTGGGCTACCTTCCCTGCACCATCAACACCTACAACTATTCACTCCTTGAATTCAGTGTTCATGCTTAGTCCAACTGAGGGCTGGGCTGTGGGGGACAATGCGACAATTCTGCACTATACCGTTAGCGGTGGGGTCGGAACATGGAATCTTGTGGCTGTGAGCGGAACTCCGGGATTGTCGTTGTCTGCAAATCTCACCAATGTCTTCATGCTTAGCCCTACAAGCGGCTGGGCTGTGGGCGGTGTTCAAGCCGGCGGTTCATTCTCTGCCGGTCCTGTGATAATATACTGGGACGGGACAAAGTGGACGCCGGTTCCGACACCTACAATACCCGCGGGAATCACGCCTACTGGTCACACAGCAGCCACTTTAAAGTCAATTTACTGTACGCAGTCAGATGATTGTTGGGCTACTGGATTGCCAGGCAAACTCTTTGCTACACTCCTGCACTGGGACGGCATAGCTTGGAACCACGTCATAACATCACCCGCTATAATGGGAGAAGAACCCCCCATACTCACCTCGGTCTACATGATATCCCCAACGAGTGGTTGGGTGGTTGGATCAAGCCCCGGATTCACGAAGATCGTTGGAGCGCTGTCAACGATCCTGAGGTTCGCTCCATTCGGTGGAGTCGCAGGTGTGACTTCAACAGTTACTGTGGTATCAACGGTGTCGACTTCTACTACTGCGGTTACCGCAACAACTGTGGCTACATCAACTTCCGGAATCACGGTGGCTCCTCCCAACGTCACGATCTCTTTCAAAGTAGTTGACAATCAAGGCAACCCTGTTCCTGGAGTTAACGTGGCTATTCCCTCATTAGGGCTGAATGGCGTGACAGATTCCCAAGGCATAGTCACTTTCACTCTTCCACCAGGAGCACGTACAGTGACTTTCAGCAAGGGGGCAAATTCATGGACTCTCTCAATTAATGCCACTGGCAACGGTCAAACATTCACTACAACGGCACAGACTGGTATTCCAGGCTTCCCAGTCGAATCGGTCATTATTGGCGTGTCTGTCGGATTGCTAACGCTGGTGGTGATCAGGCGTAGGAGAAGCGGGTTAGGAGCAGGATCTGAGAAACTCATGAGGAATTCCAGTTGACGGAAGCCTCAGTTTTGGCAGAGGGCCTCGAGGACATGCGGGGACGTAAGGCAAAACGGATGGCTAACATAACAGCCACCCTCCCTGTGCAGTTGCTGGATAAGATCGACGAAATGGTTGACGAAGACAAAGCGCCCTCACGATCCTTTGTTATTCGAGAAGCAGTTCTAAAGTATCTAAAGGAGATAGAGAGAAAATGAACAGTACTGATCTTAAGAGGCGTGGAATTCTCGTTGCCACACTAGTAGCTGTCATTTTAGTTTTCAGTTTGCTGCCTGTGGAGAGTGCCATGACTTTCGGAAGATGGCGCGACATAAACCCAACCCAATATTCAGCTGATGTTCTTTCAACTTTGCGTGGCGTGTACATGTACAGATCCGGAGGCTCGGCAGTGATAGGCTCGGGTGACGGATGGGCAGTTGGCGGAGATGGGGCCAACGGAATCATAGCCCATTATGACGGCTTTTCCTGGCAAATACTTGGATCTCCAGCAGGCGCAAGTGCAGTATACAACTCTGCGCACTTCTGCTTAGCGCCTGGTGCACCAAATGTTGGGTCTGTCTGCACCCCTTACACGAAGAACGGGTATGTAGCTGATGGCTGGCTTGTTGGAACCATCGGAGGAACCAGTCCTGTTGCAACGTATTGGGATGGCTCCGCGCTCACAGAGCACCATGAGGGATTGGCTGCGGCGGGGAATTTGACATCGGTTTTCATGGTGTGCAATTCACCCGAAACTGGGCAGTTGGGCTGCTCAGGGACTTTTCAGTCATATGGTCTCACGTACGCTGTTGGATCTGATTCTGCCGGAACCCACGGGATCATCTGTAACTTTAATGGCGATCCCAAGGCTGGAGGAAGTTGGGTTTGTCCATTCGTCAGCGGAACCGCTACTAGGTATAATGGCGTCTACATGTATGTCGATCCGAGTGGCAACCTAGGAGGATTTGCAGTCGGTAATAATGGCGTTATTGCACGTTTGATTGGCGGAGCATGGATTGACAGTGTGATAGCACCCGGACCTCCGGCTACCATTTTCCGTTCCGTCTTCGTTGATCAAGGTGGAAATAACCTTGAAGCGTGGGCTGTGGGCGATTATATTTCGACGTCGGGCTCGCAAGTTTGGCATTTTTGCTGCGGTCCAGCCGGTAGCTGGACAGGTACAGTGGCGCCTGGAGCGACTACACAGAGCTTGGAGAGCGTTTTCTTGGTAAGTACGACAGAAGGCTGGGCAGTTGGCACCCAGAGCGTTATTCTTCATTCAACCACTCTTGGCACGTCGAATCAGTGGCTTGCCCTTACTTCGGCAGGTCAAACAGGGACAGGCGCAGGTGTAAATCTCTTCGGTCTATCATTCCCGAGCGGCGGAAACGGCTGGGCCGTTGGGTCGAGTGGCGTGATTCTTGATACACAGAATTCAAACTGCGGGAATTCAATTCAAAGCCCATGCTGGGGCGGCAACACTGCTATCACACAAACCTACAATCTCACATCTGTTTTCGAAATAGGTCAGAACGACGCGTGGGCGGGAGGTTGGTGGGATTTCGCCAACAATCGGCCGACTCTCAATCACTGGGATGGGACAAAGTGGCACCAGGCACAAATTGCGCCCCCACCCTCGCTTGGGGGAAATCCCTACAACATTACAAGTATCTACATGTCAGGTTCCAGCGACGGGTGGGCTGTCGGAGGCAAAGCGTGCGCCCCCCCAGGCACCATCCCATGCACTGTAACGGCCCCGCAAGTGCCTTTCGCATTACATTGGGACGGTAATAGTTGGACCGGGTCATCGACTAGTCAACCGACATGTCCAGGCGGCTGCTCGCTAACATCCGTGTTTATGATCAATAGCGGCGAAGGATGGGCTGTGGGGACAGGAGGCAATTTCTTCCATTACACCACCAGCGTCAACCAATGGGGGTTAGTTGCAGGGCCACCAACCACTGCGACATTCAATTCCATCTTCATCAGTAATCCGGGAAGCAACCCGAACGCAGGCTGGGCCGTTGGAAATGGGGGGGTCGTCGCGGAATTATCGATATCGGGATCAACTGCCACTTGGAACTTGGTCACGATCCCAGCCCTCGGAGGCGCCACCCCGAACCTATACGGCGTATTCTTCACGGATGCAAACCATGGATGGATTGTTGGCGCCCAAGGGACGATCTTGATAACGACTAATGGAGGACAGGGATGGAGTGGTGGCTTAGGCCAAGTAGTTGGTGCTCCCACTTCGGCCTTACGATCTGTCTACATTGACAATCCCAGCACTGGGCCGGGGAACGGTGACGGCTGGGCAGTAGGCGCCGCCAGCGAGTCAGGTACCGCTAATGCTGTCTTTGCTCATTGGGACGGACAAATTTGGACTGCAACAACAATCTCGCCTCCGATTGCGGCAGGACTTGGCCTTAATTCAGTCTACGGACAACCCGGCAACACTCAAGACGGTTGGGCCGTTGGGACAGGGCCTTCGGGAGTGTCGAAGCCACTCGCGGGAATCTTCCATTTAGACCCGCTTAACCCTCCGACACAACAACCGGTGCAGTATACGACAACTGTTGTCGTCACAAGTAGCATATCAACAGTGCCTATTACAACTTCAAGCGTCACTTCGAGCGTTGCGTCGACGGGTTCGTCTCAGGCTACTACAGTAACCACGGCGAGCACAACCACACAGGTTAGCACTTCAATCTCCACCTCCGTTGTCAGCACGACAGCGGTGGTCACCCAAACTGTCACAACAGCCTCAGTTACCACGCCTGTGACACTTCCCGGAATCCCCGGCTTCCCGTGGGAATCAATAATTGCAGGAATAGTAATCGGCATAGCCTTACTCGGAATCGCGCGAAGAAATAAACGCAATAGCCGTTAACCTGCATGGCTCTCAGCCATATAGTCAACAGAGCAGCATTCATTCGAGCCGGGGATGGTAGCGTTCCCTCGGCTCTTCCCAAGATTTCACACACGCGATCTAGTGTAAAGTGCAGTAGTTGGCCCAAAGAGAAAATTACATGGATTTTTGTCTGCTCCCAAACAGGTTTATCAGGGCAGGATTGCCCGACGTTCATTGATTGACGTTGAAACTCAAAACTATAACATCGGTTCTGCTAGTCTTCGCAGCTCTATCGGGGATACTAAGCTTTGGGTCGTCAGTTGCGGCGAGCGTCCCACAAGTATCATCAACGAGTGTCTCGTTCATAGTAACTACGACCTCGAACTATCCAGCTACTATGCTGGGCAATTCTCTGCAAGTGGCCTTTGACTCTATCCAGTTGACCACTCCCCTGCCACAGGCTTATTCCTTTGGCATAGTCGCCAAAACCGCTCCGGGACAGTGGATTACCCAGCTTGTCTGGCTGTTCGGAGACGGCGCAGCCTTGTCCGTGCCATACTGCTGCCAAAGCCAAGTCAGCGAGGTTCGATACCACGCCTACGCTCAGCAGGGATCCTATACCGTAATGATCGTAGCCTTTGACAACGTCGGCAACTCTGGCAACGCCATCGTCACAGTCAACTGGACTGTACACGCCCCAGAATACCTAGCAGCGGGTCTCCCGATGATAGCCTCGCTCTTCCTTGTTATGGTTGCCGTTGCCTTTTGGAAGGGGCGCTCAAGTCGACTCATGCTAGGCCACTGAACCTAGCAGACACGAGAGCAGCGACTAGATTGCTTGGGGCGTAGCTAACCCGACCCAGTGTGGCAAACCCTGTCCCAGCGTCGGACACGAGCGGCTATTCTCAGATTAGGGTAATTTCAGGAAGAGCCGTAAAGTGTTCGTCTGCGGTTAGGACTTTCGAGAAATAGGCACGAGCGGTCGCTAGGATGATGGCGTCGAATGGGCAGAGGCTCCGCTCCTCTTTCTTCGTCTTGTCAGAGAGTTCAAGGAAAGCTTTGCCAGTCTCTAGCTCGGAAACTGAATGTATGCTCGGAAGCATACAACCCGAAATCACACAATCACTAAGTTTCCCGGGGTGCCTCAGCGAACTGCGGTACGCATAAGCATCACCCGAACTTCGATGAATCACTCTGCGCCAAAATAGCCAGTCATGACATGGAAATCGTCAAGTTGGCAATAGAACCCATGCCACGAGTCTGCAACAGAACCTTTTAAGCTGCCTTAATTAGGGCTTATATAGGGACGTGGGAGTACGAGTCAACAGACCCCTTTATATAAGGTGGCAAATCTGCCCGGCAAGAAAGCCTTCATCAATATAGAAAACGTCGTAGCGTCCGCAACGCTCCATCAAAATATCGACCTGAACTCAATCGTTCGCGTGTTCCCAGGCGTTGAATATCGGCCCGAACAATTTCCAGGTCTCGTGTATCGACTGAAGAAGCCGAAGACTGCCACGCTCATCTTCAGCTCTGGAAAGATGGTCTGTACGGGCGCGAAATCAGAGCGACAGGCACGAAAGGCTGTGATGAAGGTTGTTGATGAACTGAAGAGAAACGGGATCGTTATTCTGGGTAAGCCCGAGATCCAAATCCAGAATATCGTCGCGTCAGCTGGTCTTGGTGGTTACATCGACCTTGAGAAATCTACCTATTCACTGAAACGCACGATGTACGAACCAGAACAGTTTCCCGGCCTGATATACCGAATGGACGACCCCAAAGTCGTAATCTTGCTCTTCGCAAGTGGCAAACTCGTTTGCACAGGCGCGAAGAAAGAGACCGAAGTGCACAGGGCTGTCAACAAGCTTCAGGACACACTTGAAGAAAAAGTATTGATAACTTACGAGCAGGTGCGGACACAGTAATCAAAGGAATCCGAGTCAATAGTTCTCTGGAGATGGGCGCCAATGTGCCCATCATGATCCCATCTGGACTGTCAAGATGATTACAGGTCAGTTAGTGAATCTTGAGAGCGTAAGGACAGCTCAATCTGTGTCATCGGGCAAGTGGACGGCCGACTGTTTGTCCTGGGGCTTTTTGGGTTTCGATTCCTTATACTCGATCGCGATGATCAGTGCAACGAGGAGGATAATGACTGTCACGCCGAGTGGGCCTCTCAGTTCTAAGCTCAGCAGCCCGACGTATGGTATCTTTGCCACGTACACTCCCATCAAGTTCTGGCTTGGAACTCTCCATCCGTCCTGAACAGGGTTATGGTCTCCTTTTGTTTCAAAGAAGATCGAGTTGCCCTCACCATCGATCTTCATGACTCGGTGAACGATTGGCATCTCGTAGTCAGCTGGGCTGTGAAAGATGATGATCGTTCCCACGGTCACAGTCCGTGGATCAACCCCACGGACGATGATTATATCCCCCACGTTCAGGGTCGGCACCATGCTTCCCGACGACACAACCATTAGTGGAGATTCAGTGCTCAAGCCTATTCGCAATACCTCTACACCACCATAAGTCACGGCAAACAGGATGATGATTAGAAGGATTACGCGGGCTGTAGGGTTTTTCCTGAGTCTAGCCACCTTTGTCAACGTGCTGTCATTATCCAATTGAGTTCGGGACTCCAATTGCTCGTCCATTGATATTGCTTTCGAATTCCCTGAGGCCAGAGTTGTCAATGTCTCGTTTCTGCGGCCGAGGATTCGCTTTGAATAAGACGCGACAATTCAAGAGTTGCTCGTTCACCGGCTTGGAGAAAGTTGACTCCGCTCTCCGTAATCTTGTAGATTCTTCTCCCTCGCCCCTTTTCTGACTCCCATTCTCCCTGAATGTGGCCATCCTCCTCAAGGGAGTGCAGCAGAGGGTATAGTGTTCCAGCGCTCAGGTATACCCTGAACTTGTCACGTATGGCTATATTGACCTCATAGCCCCATCGAGGCTTCGAACGCAGGAGCATCAGAATAATGAGGTCCAGATTATTCTTAACAACCCGCTCCCGCCAATCCTTCTCGATATTTCGAATCAATTCTCGAGCCTCGAGCGCACCCTCGAATCAGCCAGCACGATGCATACTGCGTCTGCATAGTACATTATAAGTGCCCCTACAGGCGAACCCACATGGAACACGATCGGTCAGAAACACTCCGTCAACTGCCAACGGAATCGATCAATGGACACTAATCCGCTATAGCCACTTGGCTCCCCTGTCCCAACCCAAGAGGTGTCTGATCGAATTTCACTACCAAGAAATCAGTTTCGACTCCAATCACTTTTCCCTTGAAATCTTTGGTCTTCGAGAATTGGAAACTTGCGTCGTGACCCACGTATGATTCCAGGTTCGCTTCGGAGACTGTGACCCATGCTTTGTTCTCAGCGTCATCGAATGTTATCACAACTCCAATCATTTCTTGATCACCCATCAAACAGCAGTTAACTATCGTTTGCGTTCTTGAAGTTTTCCAGGCAGTTCAATAATGTGGCGAGGACGGAGACGATACTATTTCCTGCGTTCCCCTATGTGTTGCAGCCGCAAGTCTCGTCTACTTCCAGCCTCTACCCAACGGCGCCTTTCATCTTCCGTTTCCGGGATGAGAGCTGGGACAGACTTCGGTTTTCCACTCTTGTCGAGAGCAACATATGTCAGGTAACATGTTCCCGTATGCCTCCTTTCTCCCGTGATTGGATTTTCTGCTTCGACTCTCACGCCAATCTCCATCGAGGTTCTGTGAACATAGTTGACTGAGGCAATCAGACGAAGGAAATCTCCTATGTACACTGGTGAGTGGAAGTCCATCCTATCTATCGACGCTGTGACCACGTTGCTTCGAGCATGTCTGAATGCTACAATCGAGGCCACTTCATCTATCAGTCTCAAGATGGTTCCTCCGAAAACGTTACCCGCTACGTTCGCGTCCATCGGCATCATTATTCTGATCATCGTCGTGGCTGACTGGCTTGGTGTTTTGCTGTATTCATTCATCGCCTGTTCACTGGGTCAGAAACAAAACTGTTGGAGGATGCTGGTTTATTCTTAACCCGAAAGACAATGGAGTTGGATATGCCGACCTGTAAGGGCTACGGGCGCAAATCTAGGTCTAACATACTTTTCACCTTCGTTTAGGTTTGGAAAGGGTTAATATGCATGAAAACTTAGCCGCCGAGTAATTTACTCAGTACGGTGGTTAAAACGGAAACAATTCAGATAGAAAGGGTTGAGACTAAGCAAATCCGAGAAACTAGAAGCATCTGCCCAGAATGCAACAAGATACTACCAGCAAGCGTCTTCGAACGCGACGGCAAGATATGGATCAGCAAGACCTGCCCAGACCATGGCGAAATCGAGGAACTATACTTCGGTTCAGCCGACATGTACTACAAGTTCGCAAAATACACACACAACGGGAAAGGCATCGAAAACCCGAACGTCCCATTAGAGAAGTGTGCTTGCCCAACGAACTGCGGACTCTGCACGAGCCACCTGAGTCATTCCGGTCTGACCAACCTGGTAATCACAAACCGCTGCGACCTAACCTGCTGGTACTGCTTCTTCTACGCCAAGAAAGGTGTCGAAGGAGCTTACGTATACGAGCCTTCACTAGACAAGATCCGCGAGATGGTCCAAACAGTGCGCGCGGAACGACCAGTGCCCGGAAACGCGATACAGATCACTGGTGGAGAACCAACACTTCGAAGCGATCTGACCGACATAGTCAGGATATGCAAGGAGGAAGGTGTCGAACACATCCAGCTCAACAGCAATGCCATCAATATGGCTCAGGACCCAGACCTAGTGCGCCGCGTAAGAAAGGCGGGCGTCAATACTGTTTACATGAGCTTTGACGGCATTACACCGAGAACGAACCCTAAGAACCATTGGGAAGCACCATTCGCCATCGAAAACTGCCGGAAAGTAGGATTAGGCATCGTCCTAGTTCCCACGGTCATCAAAAGCATCAACGACCACGAGCTGGGTGGCATTATCAGATTTGGCCAGAGAAACATGGACGTGATTCACGCCGTGAACTTCCAGCCCGTGTCACTGACCGGGCGACTTACCAAGTCAGAGAGAGAGAAATATCGAATAACCATCCCCGACTGCATAGAGCGAATTGAAGAGCAGACCAATGGAGAAGTGACCAGGGAGTCATGGTTCCCGGTTCCAAGCTGCGTCCCGATCACCCACTTCGCTGAGGCATTGACGAAACGACCTAGATATGAGCTATCGATTCACTTCGCGTGCGGCGCGGGCACTTACGTATTCAAGGATGACGACAAGCTGGTTCCAATCTCATCCTTTGTCGACCTAGAGGGACTTCTAGAATATCTGGAAGAGAAGGCCGACGAACTCAACGCAGGAAAGAACAAGTACCTTGTCGTTGCGAAAGTTCTCGCGAAGATGGGATCATTTATCGACAGGAGCAAGCAACCAAAAGGCCTAGCCCTGAGCAAGCTCCTATTCAATGCATTAGTGAAAAACGACTACAGCTCTCTTGGAGCGTTCCATCACAAATCTATGTTCCTTGGCATGATGCACTTCATGGACAAGTACAACCATGACGAAGAGCGTCTCAGAAGATGCGACATACACTACCTGAGCCCAGACAATCGAATCATACCCTTCTGTGCCTTCAACGTAATTCCAGAATGGTACCGAGACGCAATCCAACCAAAGTACGGTATCCCAATCGCGCGGTGGGAGAAAGAGCACCAGACAACGCTTGAACAGGGATTGTACAAAGGCTCGATGCGAAAGGGCAAAGGTCACGCAGCAGACTGCGGATGCCCACTGGGCGCGCTCAACACTCCCTCCTCAGAGCTATTGACAATAGAAAACGGAATGATCAAGAGTAAGTAGGCAAGCAGACGGCTTAGCCTCCCGCTCTCTTTCTTTTTTCTTCTCGCAATCCTGATCTTCTAGCCATATGTGACTTCAGTTTGAATCAGTAATTCTCAGAATTCAGTTTAACCTGAACGTTTTTGTGTGAAGTCATTATGTTACAGGACACGAGCCCGTGAACGGTGCAACCTGGACAATGAAGACTGATTATGACGTTATAATTGCCGGCGCAGGGATCGGTGGTATGGTGACAGCGGCTTCCGCTGCAAAGCACTCTAATCAGAACCTGCGAATCTTGGTTATCGATCGCAACTCTCGGCAGGAAGCCGGTAAGAAAACCGGGAGCGGTTGGGTGTGCGGTGATGCTGTGAGTAAAGGGAGTATCGATTATCTTGCCAGTGAAGTTGGGGTTCGGTACGATCGACCAGAGCTCGAGAAGCCTGTCCACGGTGTTGTAGCTTATTCACCAGATCATTCATCCAAAGCAATGTTCGACGGCCCAGGATTCGTACTGAACCGGAGACTGCTTCCTCAACGGCAGCTTCGTGACGCTGAGAAGCTGGGAGTTGAGTTTCAATTTGACACAGTGGCAGATGCTCTGTACGTTGAAGACGGCTTCGTAAGTGGTGTTCACTGCAGATCCGTGAAGGACAACTCTACTTTCAAAAGAACAGCGAAGCTTGTGGTCGATGCGACTGGTTCAGCTTCGCGTCTTAGGACAGGCCTATCGATAAAGAGTCATATTGAGAAAGAAATCGACAAAGAGAATGATATGGAATCAACGGGTCGCTATATCTTACAGTTCGAAGCGGGTGAGAAGAACAACACGTTCTTCGATTCTGATTACTGCATAATTCACTTGGATCAGGAGATCGCTCCTGGTGGTTATGCATGGGTGTTTCCGAAGGGCGAAAATAAGGTCAACATCGGGCTGGGTGTGCAAAAGCGCCTGCTCGACCTGAGAAACAAGAGGCTCGGAAGAAGTGACACTTTGCAGTCATTAATTGATGATTATGTCCGCACGAATCCTGTGATAAAGAATTGGAGGTTTGCGAACGGTAAGGAAGACGAAGGCAATGCTAGAGGTAACTGGCAGGTCCCTGTTCGACGACAGAATGACTGCTTAGTCGCGAATGGGTATATGATCGTCGGTGACGCCGCGTGGATGGCGAGGCCCATCGACGCGGGGGGAATAGGCCCGGCTATCTATGCTAGCACAATTGCGGGCTCCGTGGTCGCGGAAGCCCTTGAGGCTAATGATGTTTCTGAACGTGGTCTCTGGAAGTACAGTACGGAATACATTAGAACTTACGGCTACCGCATGGCAGGCTTCGAAATCCTAAGGCGGTTTCTCCAGATGCTGAGCAATGACGACCTAAACTACGGTATGAAACATTTCCTTGACCAAGACGATGTTGACAGCATAATAAGAAGGGAGCATCCTGAATTCAAGGGAGTTGAACTTGGGAGTCCCATGCGGTTCCTCTGGGCGCTGCCGAAACTTTCACTAGCAAGGGGGTTAAGGTACACGGCTCTGAAGAGCAGAAAACTGATTGAGCACTACATGAACTACCCGGAGACTCCTGACGCTTTTCCAGCGTGGCATGCTGGATTCATGGCGGAACTCCGAGAAGCCTATGCACGCTTTTCCTGATGTTGCCTGAGGAAAGTCGTCTCTCTACCGGGAAATACACACCAGATTCAAATAGCCCTCCAAGCTGACTTTCAATATGAGTTGGAGCGCCCGGAACAGCCTTGCAGGAATTTCTCGCTAAGGTAAAGCCAAAACAGAAGAAAGTCTTCTCAGATCTCAGAACAGCGATTATTGCTCTCCCGGAAACTCAAGAGTCAATCGAGATCGACGAATTGAGCGGCGATTGGTGCCCGGCCTACAGAGTGAGGGGCGCAGACCTTGTCTGGGTGCATCTGGTAGACCGTCTATGGGTTCACATTCCCATTGAACCTGACTTCGAGAAGAAGGTGCTTCAGGACGAAAACTTGGACAGCACGATTGTTGAGGAAGTTAAAGATGCTGAGGAGACTGGTGGAGTTAAGTTGGCCAAACTCGAAGTGAAATCAACGGGCGAAGTTGAACAAATCATGCCTCTCCTTAAGCTCAGGCACACCATCTTGACCGCATGACTTTGCCGTCGGCAATACGAAAGTTCTACACAGAAAGGTGATATTGGAGGATCCTTAAGTCAAAGCTGG
>Ga0315282_10000323_pt1 | contig 95779 bp, 79 predicted proteins | sample YL17G07_20_MG_FD_203693 | JGI IMG/M metagenome (GOLD analysis project Ga0315282, IMG submission 203693) | Sediment microbial communities from Yellowstone Lake, YNP, Wyoming, USA - YL17G07_20 | ecosystem: Environmental > Aquatic > Freshwater > Lake > Sediment | place: USA: Wyoming | collected...
AGATACCTATACTCGGCGTCATAGAGAACATGAGCTATCTGGTAACCCCGGACACGGGCAAGAAGATTGAGATCTTCGGCAAGAGCCGCGGCGACGAGATGGCCCAGTCGGCCGAAGCACCGCTGCTCGGCAGGATACCCCTCGACCCGGAGCTGGCCATGCTGTGCGATTCCGGACTGATCGAGCACTACCGATCTAAGCAGTTCGCCTCACTCTCGCACGAATTCATCAAGTACCTGAAGAACGCGCCTACGCCAGTGCAAAAAGACAAAACTTAGGCATCGTCTCACACGCAGTTGAACCCTTTATACAATCATCCTATAATCGATAATAGTACTACACCACGGCAAACTGTCGAAAAAGAGGTGCCCTTCCAGTATTGGAATGACCGGGGGATTCACGGGATTGGACAATAGCTCTCCCCGAACGTTTACAATTAGAAAAGAGGTACAGGAGATTTCTCTCTTGACGGGGTATTAGGGGTGTCCCCTAAATCTTCTTTAGTCCCCCAAAGTATGGGGGACTAATAGGGGGTTTGGATAACGAATTCCCCCATGAGGGGGGTATACAGGGGGTTGACTTGGCCTTTTTCAACACTCTCCAAGGAGGTCATTGTGTCAATACGAATCCTGACGCTCAGCGAAAATACCGCCGGAATGCCTGGAGTCCTAGCAGAATGGGGACTCAGCATCCTTGTGGAAACGAAGGAATTCAAAATACTGGTTGATACGGGAGCCAGCTCCACGGTGCCGCATAACGTTAGGCCGCTGGGGGTCGACCTATCATCAATTCAAAAAATAGTACTGAGCCATGGCCACTTCGACCATACGGGAGGCTTGAAAGGAGTCCTTCTTCAAGCGGGGAGAAAAATCGAAGTCATTGCCCACCCCGACGTATTCGGTAACAAACACACCCGCATCGGTCAAACAGAACGATATATCGGAATACCTTACAACCGCAAAGAGCTGGAATCCGTAGGAGCCTCATTCAAATTGAGCAAAGAGCCGGTTTGGATTACAGACAACATCGTCACAACCGGTGAGATACCAATGTCCACAGAATATGAGGCGATAGAGCAGAATTTCATTATAAAGACCGACACTGGAACCACTCCTGATTCTTTCAATGACGATCTAGCTCTTATAATTAAAACAGATTTGGGCTTAGTCGTAATACTCGGTTGCGCTCATCGCGGCATGATAAACACACTGCAACACGCACAAAAAATAACCGGAGTAGAGGAGATCAACACTGTAATCGGAGGAACTCATCTGTTGCATGCTAACGAAGAGCGGACATTAATGACTGCAGCTGCCCTCCAAGAAATGGGCGTGCGGCGCGTAGGTGTGTCGCATTGCACCGGAATGAAAGCCTTCGTACTTTTAGCACAGCAACTGGGGGATGCCTTTTTCTCCAACAATGCCGGGTCTAGCATCACAATTGAATAATTAAGGAATCCTTGAAAAAGAAATGCGGTCTCCGACGAGTGTACTTTTCCCTTTGATAAAAATAGATGATATAGAGGTGCAGGATACTTCCTGCAGGGGTTTTTAGGGGTATCCCCTATTTTAAAAATTCCCCCAAGAATGGGGGATAAAGGGGGTTGATAGGACTTAACCGACGGCTTCCTTAAATGCCCAAACTTCTCGAAGGAAAACAGTGGAGGGATCTATTCGTTCCTTCTTATTTATTATATCGGGGATAGGAACCGAAGATTTTCAGCATGGAAGTCTTGGTACGGACTTCCTCCAGGGCCTTCTTGACAACGGCGTCTTCGCGATGTCCATCAAGGTCAATGAGGAATATATATCTCCCAAGAATCTCCTTCGAGGGCCGAGACTCTACCTTAGTTAAATTGATGCCCTTTTGTGAGAATACCTGCATGGCTTCAACCAACACCCCCGGGCGGTCGTCGGAGAAGGCGAAACAAAGAGATGTCTTATCATGTCCAGTTGGTGCGTGATCTTCCTTCGCAAGTATGACGAAACGGGTCTCATTGCTGGCTTTATCCTGAATGCCTCTAGCTAAAATAATCGCGCCATATATCTCAGCAGCACGAGCCGTGCCAATTGCTGCCGCCGGTTGAGCAGAGGCCATCATTTCCTCAACTGCTGCAGCTGTAGATAAAGCTGCTACCACCGGCACCTTGGGGAAATGCAGATCAACGAAGTTACGACACTGACCCAAAGCCTGTGGAATAGAATACAGTACCTTCACGTCATTGATATTGCTACCAGGTTTTGCTACAAGATTATGTTTTATCGGCAGCACCAATTCACACTTTATCATCACGCCAGATTCATGAATCAAAAGATCGAGGGTATCGGTCACAGAACCCTCGATGCTGTTTTCAATAGGAACAACCCCTTCATTCACCTTAGCAATAGTTAACGCCACAGCATTAGCCACGGCACGTATACTGGGGAAAGGAATCAGTTGTGCAGTCTTATCATAGATAAGGGCCGCTTCCTCGGCGAATGTCCCCGGCGGCCCCAAATATGCAATCTTCTTAGCCATATTCTATCCGGTCAATACAGTTCTCATCTCTGCTTCGTGTTCAGGCTGCGTCACAGCTATGATATGGTCTCCTGCCTTTATTATAGAACTACCTGTAGGTACCTGTGCACCATTAGCAGAATTTATTATCAGACAGATGAGACTATTCGCTGGCAGAGTGACCTCACTAACCTTTTTACCGACAACTGTAGAATTAGGTTGAACGCTCAGTTCGACAATTTCCAGATTGCCTTCCTCCAGCGTCAGCAGGTGCACCATCGGATGAGTAGGCAACTTCTCTTCTATCTGTTCGAGTATTAGATTTGTGCTGCTCACCGTAACGTCAATGCCGAGCATTTTAAACAAAGCCTCATTCTTAGGATTGCTGATGCGGGCTATTGTCCGTTTAACCCCAAACCTGTGTTTGGCTACCTGACAGGCCACCAAATTAACTTCATCCCTGTGTGTAACCGCTACTAAAAGATCCGCCCTGTTTGCCCCTGCATCCTCAAGAGTACGCACCTCACATCCATCACCACGCATCACTACACTGCCGAGCTCCTCAGCAATAACCTTACATTTGTCGGCTTCACGTTCTATTATCAATATTTCATGCCCTTCGCTTAACAGAGCGAGGGAGAGAAAGTAACCGACCTTTCCACCACCAACTACAATAATATACATTTAACCCCCTTTGCCGAGGACTATATTCATAAGCACACTCGCACCCAGCTTAGTAGGGCTCATCGTCTCCAAACCCATCGATTTATATAATTCCTCGCGTAATGGATCATAAATGCGACAAACAACTTTAGGTACGTTGAAAATATGCTTCGCCGCTTGTGCGGCCATAACATTGCGATTATCGCCTTGGGTCGTGGAAACAAATACATCCGCCTCTTCAATACCGGCTGTCCTCAGAGTTTCAACATCGGTCCCATCTCCCACCAACGCCTTGCCAGCGAAGGAACGAGGAAGCCAGCGAAAACTCCACGAATCAATATCGATGACGGTTACCTGATGGCCTGCTTCATCAAGCAATCCTGCAAGCGTGCCACCAACTCTGCCGCAACCCATTATTACTACTTTCACGAGCTACCCCTCACCTATTTGTTCTCGCCATACCAGCACACGACATGGCGCATTACGTAGAATATAAGGCACAACGTTCCCCATATCAAAATCGCCAAAATGTTTTTCGTATTTCAATCCCATTATTATCACATCAACACCGCGTTCTATAGCTTCATCCACTATAGCAGGACCAGTTTCCCGGGCCTGAAGTATCTCAGTCTCCACCTGGCATCCGATAGTCTCTGCGGTTTTCTCCGCTTTTGCTAGCAATTCCTCTGCTTTCTTGTTATCTGCTTCTAACTCTGCGTCAAGAGGGAGAGTACGAGCTACCTCTATTACATAGATAACAAAAACCTTGCCCTTCGTTGCCTCAGCTATAGTACAAGCAAGCCTGACAGTCTCATCATCCACTTTTCCCCCACCTACAGGCACTAAAAATTTGGCGAATGCCACTTCTTAATCTCCTGAACTTAATTTACCCAAGAGGGATATTATAATACCTGTACAAGAATACTGCAATGTTATTTAGTCTATGATGATTGTCCTTCAGTTCGATTTCATTTGATTTAAGCAGTGATAAGATATCGGTTACCTCTTTAAAAAGAACTATTCTTGAAATTCATTAATCATTGGGCGGAATTGTACTCCGACATATAGCTAATGTCAATGGTTTTTCCCTATTGTGCATCGTGCGTATACCAACCAGTCTGTTCGCTAATGGTTGACATCTATGAACAATTGGATTATCCTTCTATTCGCTAAATATTTGCAAAGGCAGAACAAATTTATGCCCAGAGCAAGCAGTAATAGCCAAAACAATCAAAACACAGGTATTAAATGTAAATACTGCGGTTCAAACCAGACCATTAAATATGGGAGCTATCATAACATCCAACGCCGGTTCTGTAAGGACTGCCAGCGTAAGTTTGCTGATAATGACTCCCCACCCAATATGAGAACTCCCTCAGTCCAAATAGCCTCAGCACTCGGCATGTTTTACGAAGGCATGTCGCTGAACGCGATCCACAGGCACCTTTTTCAAACATTCAGCAACACAAGCGCCAACTCCACCATCTATGAATGGATACTGAAATATTCGAAGATGGCTTTGGCGGCGGACAGGATATACTCGACAAGGCAGATCAAAAAAAGCACCCAGATCCTGGGCCACGGGCCGTTCTGGGTGACGAATGAAACGGCGATTAAGATCGAAGGACAAGCCGCCTGGATCTGGGATGTTATGGACAGCTGGAGCAGATTCCTCCTAGCATCGCGCTTGACCTTCACCCGGACAGCGGGGGATGTTAAAGCGGTTCTGGAAACGGCTACGGAGAGAACCGGCGAGGTGCCGGGATTAATCATCACCGACAAACTGCGCACCTACCTTGGAGGTATAGAGATGGCCTTCGGTTCGGATACGATGCATGTGCAGGCAACGGGATCCACAGTGCATCCTCAAGCAAACTATATAGACAGATTCTACGTGCCGTTCAGAGTCAGGAGCAAGACGCTCAAAGGCATAAAGAAAATGGAAAGCGCTAATCTTATAATAAACAGCTGGTTAGTCTACTACAACTTCTTTCGTCCGAATATCGGATTGGGCAATGCGATTCCGGCGCATAAAGCCGAGATTGAGTTTCCATATCGAACATGGCTCGATATAGTTGAGAAGGAATATGTCTAACTTCATATCAAAAAAGCTACTGCATGCTTTCAACAGAAGCCACAAGCCTAATGCGTCATAGATACTCATGATTATCTATAATTCAATATAATAAAATCCAACAAATAGTTTAGTTCTCCGAGTAACCAGCCGTTAACAACCACAACAATAAATGTTGGAGGTTCAAAATGTGTACTATTTTAAAGTTCAAATTATCTTTCTTTAAATTTTATTAAATTATATAATACTTTCAAGGCCTGGAATTACCAACCACTTCCGAAAATACTCGACGATTAACTTTTCTTGACCAATCGATTACAGATATATAAAATTTGTGCCATCCCCAAGGAAGGAGGTACTATGACCACGGAAGAGAGGTATGACGTTGTAATTGTCGGTGCCGGACATAACGGCACCACTATTGCTGCCTATCTTGCGAAAAGCGGCCTTAGCGTCTGCGTTCTCGAAGAAAGGCCAGAATGCGGTGGCGCACAGGAAAACACCGACGTTAGAGCCGGCGTTCACATCAGCCCACACCCCGTCGCACTATATGGAGGTGCAGCCCCAGGATGGGAGCAGTTGGAGTTGTGGAAATATGGAGCCCGCATGGACTGGTCAGCCCAGAAGCTCAGCGGTGAAGGCTTCGCGTCTGGAAAGTACCTGGGACTTCTATGTAAGAGCGGGGTTTTCCAAGCCACACCTAAGGACCTCGAGGGCTGGGTGACATTATCCGGCGCTGCTAATGGCTTCTGCCAGGAATTGCTTCGCGCCACCTTCTGGTGCCCACCCCATCCATCATACGTGGAGAATACACCGGAAACCGTTCCCTTCATGCAGGTGTATAAGCAGCGCCTGCCTAAGGTATGGACCCCGGATTTGATGGAATGGACCCAGTTCGACCTGATGGACCAGTATATGGAGACCGAGCCCTTCAAGGTATTCCAGGCATATATAGCCTGGATGTCAGGGGCTGCCGGCCACATGGAAGGTATGGCCATCCCCGCCTTTGAGAGCGTTGTAGCCTCCGTTCTTTACACTACAGGCGCTGTCCCTATGGGCGGAATGCATGGATACTATCACGCATTGTTCCGCTGCGCCGTTGCACACGGAGCGATATTCCGCGCCTGCTGCCCGGTAGATCAAATCATTATTAAAGACGGTCGCGCTGTTGGCGTACACCTGAGAGAGGACGCCACCTGGAGAAACAAGACCATCTGGGCGAACAAAGCAGTGATCAGCGCTACCGAGATAAAACATACTTTTAACGAGCTCATCGGGCCGGATAATATCGATCCTGCGTTGTCGCAGCGAGTGAATGACTTGAGCCTCAAAGGCGGCCCGATCTACTGCAACTATTTCATCACTAAAAAGCCTCTGCGCTATCGAGCAAAATATAAAGATGCCGAACAGACAGGTGTCTCTTATCCTATGGACTCCCGTGAACTGTACTATAACCACGTTGCGGACTGCCTGGGCAAACAGGGCAACCCGACTGTTCCATATGATGAGATAATATGGCTATGGGCCGGCAGCGGTAGAATTTTTGACACTGTGTACCACTCACAGTGCACCAGGCCCGGCCTCTATGTAGAGAGCTCCGTGGAATTTTATGTGCCGCCACCTGAGTATCACACCGATGGGCCGGAGGGCATGAACGACGAAAATGGCTTTAACAAAGCCGATGAAAAACTGAAAAAGTATTTCCGCGACGCTTTCAGCTGCGTGATAGAGAACTTGGAAGATGACCTCGTTGAACACCTGACATTAACCCCGTGGGAGCAGGAATATCGTAACACCGGAATGCTCGGCGGCTCCTGGTATGGCATAAGACACTGCCGCGACCAGTGGTGGAACGAGCGCCCTCTGCCTGAGATGGCGCGTTTCCGCGTCCCTGGCATCGATGCGCTGTATATGGTACACCAGTCAGCTGCACACCCTGGAGGCCTGTGTCTGATGGCTTGCGGTTATAACCTGATGCATATCCTCATCGAGGACGGGATCGCCGAGCCCGGTGACTGGTGGTATCCTTCGCCCTGGTACATCCCTGAGAAAGGCAAGATATCAGCAGTGCCGAGACAGGGAAGGGTCCCGAAGTAGGAAAGATAGGCGGAGAATAGAAGGAGGCATCAATGGAATTAAAGAAATTTGAACAACCGTTGTTACTCGGCGGTGCGTTTGCTGAATTCCCTCGCGAGAGTTCTTGGGATGTCATCGTCATCGGCGGTGGCCCCAACGGGCTGATGACAGCCGCCTATCTTGCCAAGGCAGGATTAAAGGTGGTCGTGATCGAGCGCCGCTACGAGATCGGCGGTGGGCTGTCCACAGACGAGATCCTCTGGCCATGCTACTACTCCAACGACCATGTAATCTACCACATGATGGTCGATTATATGCCCGTGATCAAGGACTTCGATTTGGACGTACACGGCATGTCCTGGGTGAAACCGAATATTCAGGCGGCCATGGTATTTGAGGACGGCGGCTCGCTGCTGCTCACACGCATGATAGAGGATACACGCGATTCGTTCATACGATATTCACAAAAGGACGCCGTGGCCTTCGGCAAGTTGATGCGAAGCTGGCGGCGCATGGTCGATGAGTTAATCGCACCTATGACATACATACCCGCCATGTCCACCATGGACTTGATGATGCTCTTAGAGAAGACCGATATCGGCAAGGAACTGGCAGAGATAGCCGAGATGAGCCCGCTGGAGATAATCACTAACAACTTCGAGAACGACAGGATCCGCGCCTTCCTGCTTTATATATCCTGCATGTGGGGCATCGATCCGAATGAGACCGGCACAGGGCTGTTCGTTCCGCTGCTATTATGCCGCGGCATGAATAAATGCTACTGCTACGGTGGTTCGCACAAGTTCGCTGGCGCGATGGGACGTGAGATTGTCAAGGCAGGCGGCACTATAGTGGATATGATGGAAGTATCCAAGATAATCATAGAGAACGGCAAGGCCGTCGGCGTGGAAACCCTCGAAGGCCGCACGTTCAAGGCTAAGGCTGTCGTCTCTACCCTTGATCCGCAGACAACATTCCTGAAAATGGTTGGGGCTAAGAACCTGCCAGGTACATTAAAGGAAGCTGTAGAAGGGTGGGTATACGATAAGTGGAGCTTCTATACCCTGCACCTGGCAACCCAAGAGCAACCGATATACAAAGCCGAGGAGCCGTGGGCCAGCGAGTCATTCATGACAATCTTTGGCTTCGAGAGCATGGCTCAACTCCTGCAACACTGGAAGACCGTTATCGGCGGCAAGTTAGACACAAAGATTATCGGCGGTCATGCCACATGCGAGAGCTTCTGGGATCCGCATCTGGTTCACGCCCCATGGGGTGGCGAGGTTTCGTTCTTCCAGATGCATGCGCCTTACGCTCTTGATGGCAAGAGCGACAACTGGGAGAAACGAGGACCTGAAGTAAAGGAAGCCGTGTTGAAGAAGTGGCAGAAGGTTGCCCCTAACTTCACAAAGGACAAGATTATAAACGAACTTGCCGAGACGCCGGTGGACATCGAGATACGCTTCCCGAACATGAAACGCGGCGCGATAAAGCATGGAGACTATCGCCCAACTCAGTTGGCTTCGATGCGGCCTAACCTGGACTGTTCCAACCATCGTACGCCTATCAAAGGGTTGTATGTTGGCGGCGTCTCCACCTATCCAGGCGGTCTGGTGCTAGGAGGCTCCGGATACCTGGCAGCCAATAGAGTCGCCGAGGATCTTGGCGCCAAGAAATGGTGGAAACCGACCAAAGAGATGGAGAAGTTCACCAAGACATATATGAAATAAAACAAAATATAGTTTTACAGGCCCGCCCTTGTGAGAAAATCGTTAGGTGTAGGTGGAGAGCCACGTAGAAGCCTAGGCCGCTTTCACCTGCAAACCTGCTGTAATGATAAAATCATATGGCGGGCTTGCTTTTTATAGATTAAGGCATATGCGTTCCTTCGTAGCTTCAAGTGAAATAGCAGACAGGAAATAACCAGTTCTTAGTGTTATAATGAGGCCACTTCAGAAAGAAATATAGGAGCAGCTTTGATCTGGTTAGGTTATATCGCGGGAGCATTAACGACTTTCAGCTTCATCCCACAAATCATCCGGGTATTCAAAACTAAGAGCGCCCATGATATCAGTCTGATATTTAACGCAATGCTCTTTACCGGAATACTCCTCTGGCTAGCCTACGGTATACTTTCTAAAGATAAACCAATTATCATATGGAATGCTATAGCAGCTATACTTACCTGTACCCTTCTTTACGCGAAAATCAGATACGGTAGATAGGAGATTATACATGAAAGTATTAGTCACCGGCGCATTCGGCAACATCGGCAGTAACGCTGTGAAAAGCCTGCTGGAACGGGGGCACAAAGTAAGGTGCTTCGATATCAAAACGGAAGCGAACGAAAAGGCAGCTAAAAACTTCAAAGGGAAGATTGATATTTGCTGGGGGGATATACGCAACTCCCAGGACGTAGCCGCCGCAGTGAAAGGGCAGGACGTCATAGTTCATTTGGCGGCGATAATCCCCATCGACAGCGAAATAAAGCCGGATTGGGCCAAAGAAATAAATGTCGGCGGCACAAAGAACGTCATCGACGAGATAAAAAAGCTTTCGCCGGCGCCTAAAATTATTTTTGCATCCTCCACGACCATATTCGGCTATACGCAGGACAAAAAGCCGCCGCTTAAGGTAACCGATCCGATAAATCCATCAAGCAACTACACCAAACACAAGGCGGAGGGAGAGAAGATGGTACAAGAATCCGGTCTAACGTGGTGCATCATGCGCTTCGCCGCAGTCACATCGATCGAATTTAAACCCAATCCAATGCTTTTCTACATTTCGCTGGACTCGCGCATGGAGTTCACCCACACCAAGGACGCCGGACTGGCCATAGCCAACGCCGCAAGCTCGGACAAAATATGGGGCAAGATACTTCTTATCGGCGGCGGCTCCAGAAATCAAATCCGATACCGCGATTATATACACCGCTCGATGGAAGCAACGGGCATCGGCAAGTTCCCCGAGGAGGCCTTCGGCAATCTTCCCGCCACCCCCGACTGGATCGACACCAGCGAGAGCCAGGCCCTGCTCAACTACCAGCACCATACTTTAGACGACTGGGTCAAGGATAGAGTAGCCTCTCTGGGTCCAAGGAAGGATGAACTTATAGCGCAGCGAGAGAAGATAAGAAAGGAAATGCTGGATCAATCGCCTTTCTACAAAGCGGCACAGGAGAAGAAACAACAGGGGTGAGATTATGAAAGTACTGCTGACCGGAGCGTTTGGGAATGTCGGTGTAAATACACTGGAATCCTTGGTTGAGCAGGATCACCGTGTAACATGCTTTGATATCAAAACGAAAGCAAATGCCAAAACAGCCAAGCGCTTTCAAGACAAGGTCGATATTGTCTGGGGTGATTTGCGCCGTCCGGACGATGTTACAGCCGCCACAAAAGACCACGACGTCGTTGTTCACCTTGCGTTCATCATCCCGCCTGCAAGCGAAAAAAAACCGATCGGGCCAAGGAGATAAATGTAGGTGGTACTCGGAATCTATTAGATACCATAAAAAAACTTGCCTCGCCGCCGAAACTAATATTCTCCTCATCTATCAGCGTTTATGGGCCAACGGCCGATAAAGAGCCGCCGCGCCGTTGCAGCGAGCCGGTCCACCCCACTGATAATTACACACACCATAAGGTAGAGTGCGAAAAGATGGTGCAGGAATCCGGCCTTAAGTGGGCTATACTCAGATTCGGCGCCGTACCGCTGATCGGGCAGGTTGATCCGATGATGTTCCAGGTACCGCTTAATAACCGCATCGAGTTCGTCCACCCGAGGGATGTGGGCCTGGCTGTAGCCAACGCTATAAGCTGCGACGAAGTCTTCGGCAAAATACTCCATATTGGGGGAGGATCTTCAGGACAGCACTACTATAAAACATATCTCACTGGATTACTCGATGGTGCCGGCATCGGAATGTTTCCCGATAAGTCCTTCGGTACTGCTCCATTTTACACAGATTGGATGGATACAGAGGAAAGCCAGCGGCTGTTAAAATACCAGCGGTATTCGTTCGAGCAGTATGTTAAAGAAATGCCATCAGCCTTAGGCTACAGATATCAGATGGTCAAACTGCTCAAACCCCTTATCAGAAAGTTCGTACTGAGCAAATCGCCTTACTACAAAACTAAGAACAGAAAGTGATCGGCCTGACTTAAATAACCCCTGAGAAAAAGGTGCGGGAAACTTCCTGCCGGGCCTTCCGCGGAATCCTTCCATGGAATTTCTCCCATGGAAGGACCAAGAGTGGGGGATACAGGGGGTTGATTAGACTCCATCAGAGATTACTTCGCGGAAATCATCCAGTAGCAACACAGAGACAGCGATGAAAGGAAGTCGTCGATGAAAGTACTTATCACCGGAGCATTCGGCAATCTCGGCAGCAACGCTACCAAAAGATTACTGGAACAAGGCCATCAGGTAAGATGTTTCGATATTAAGACTAAACCTAATGAAAAAAAGGCTCGTAAGCTGCGCAGCAGTGTAGAAATTGTGTGGGGAGATATAAGAAAGGCTGATGACTTATCTGCCTCGGTGAAAGGGATCGATGTTGTCATCCACCTCGCATTCCTTCTTCCGCCGTTAACTGACACAAAGCCTGAATTAGCACGAGATATAAATGTGGGCGGGACACAGAAACTCATCGAAGCCATGAAAATACTCAAGCCCGCGCCTAAAATAATATTTTCATCTTCATTCACCGTATTTGGCAACACCCAGCATCTCGAACCTCCGAGAAAAGTAACGGATAAAATTGAAGCGACCGATAACTACACACAGCACAAGATCGAATGTGAGAAGCTGTGTGCCGAATCCGGCATAGACTGGTGCGTCATGCGTTTCGCCGTGGTGCCGCCTATATCGCTAAGCGGCGTGACCCCCAAGGCGTTCGCCTTCCCATTCAAAACACGCATAGAATTCCTTGATCCCAGGGATGCCGGCCTGGCAATGGCCAACGCAGTCAGCTCAAAAGATGTATGGGGCAAGATACTATTAATAGGCGGCGGGAAGGATAGCCAGATTCATTACGGCGATTTCGTAGGCCGTCTGATGGAATCGATGGGCGTGGGCAGGCTGCCCGAGGAAGCCTTCGGGGCGGATGCGTCCTATACCGACTGGATCGATACGTCCGAGAGCCAGAGGCTACTAAATTATCAGCAGCATTCCTTCGAGACCTTCGCGCGGGAGATGCCCAAAATGATGGGACCGATACGATTTGTCGTTCCCTTAGTTCGACCCATAGCACGATGGTATGTACTTAAACAATCGCCATATCTGAAGGCCAATAAGGCAGCGAAAAAAGCAAAGGCTTGATAGACTACGCCTTATACACCTTGCACCGTTGCCCGCGGAAAATGAAATTCCCCGATACGGCATCGCACAAGTCTGGATCATCGTCCAGTATGGCGTTGATGTTCGACCGCCACACGCTATCGATCGAAGCATCCTCTGGATACCACCAGCCATGCTCCGCCTGAACAACATCGGGCGCAATACCGTCGAAATACCTGCACTTGAATGTCGCCCTGCCTAGAGGTGTCTCGATCCATATCCAATCGCCGTCGGCGATACCCGGCGGTCCGGCGGTCTGCGGATTGAGCTGAGCGATGGGTTCAGGATCCCTTTTGCGAATGGAATCGATCTGGCGATCCTGCGAATGATAGAAACGGCGGTTGCGTGCGCCTGCCAGCAGCGTCATCGGATAGTTGGCATCCAGCTCTGCACCATTAATTTTACTTACTCTCGGCTCGCGCCAGCGGGGAAGCGGATCATATCCCATCTTTTCAAGGATGGTGCTGTATAATTCGAACTTGCGGGTGGGCGTGCCGAAGCCTTTAGTCTCATATTTGCGATCGCGAGGCACCGGGTTATCGTAGCCCTTGGCAGCCATGAACTGCTTGAATGTGATGCCCATGGGCTCCAAGCGATAATCAAAGAACTCCTCCAGCGTCCGCCATGGCCAAAATTCCGCCTGCCCCAGCCGCAGACCCAGTTCGCGCCAGAAGTAGAACTCGGATTTGCGCTCGTATAGCGGCGCAACTGCCGGCTCGCTGCCCTGCAGATAAAGGGTGTAGTTACCGCCCTGCAGGCTCTCTTTCTCAAAGCAACATGCAGCAGGAAAAACGTAGTCGGCGATGCGGCATGTCGGCGTCATGAATGTGTCCATCTCAACATGAAGGTCGAGCTTCATAAGTGCATCATATATCAGCCTGGCATTCGGCATGGTGAGCAGCTGGTTCTTAGCCAGAGTAATCATGGCCTTAACAGGATACGGCTTTCCTGTTATCATGGCGCGATACACCAGCGGAGCATGAGCCAGGCCTGTGACCCACGGCGTTGAAAGCGGCCGTTCCCGCACCCTGTTGATATTCTCTTCCACCATCCGGAACATCGGCCAGGAATAGAGCTTGAAGCGGTCCCCCCCGATTAGTTTAGCTTTCTGCTCCGGCGACAGCATCGCACGCTGCTCCATCTCAGCATCCAGCCGATATGCGGGGTGCGGCTCCATCATCACATCCCCGCCAGGTACATCTATGTTCCCGGTTATCGCCGCTAATATATATCTCGATTGCAGGGCCGGGGTGCAGTTCGCCTGCTCTTCAAGGCCGTTGGTATGGAATATCTGACTGGGCTTGATGGTTGCGTACATACGCGCCGCAGCTTTGATCTGCTCGGCGGGCACGCCCGTTATCGACTCCGCTTTTTCAGGAGTGAAATCCTTAACCCGCTCAGCAACCTTATCGAAACCGTAGCACCACTTCTCGACGAATCCCTTATCGTACAGGCCTTCGGCGATGATGGTCTGTATCATGGCCATAAGCAGCGCGCCGTCGGTGCCCGGCCGCGGCTGGAGCCACAGATTGGCTTCTTCTGCAACAACAGTACGCCTCGGGTCGATCACGATGAGCTTGAGCCAGACCTTCTTCGCATCGCGGATCACGTTCCACAGCATGGGACCGGCCTGATGTGGATTGGCGCCGATAAGCATTAAGCACTTGGTTTCCGGACGCAGCGCAGGCATGTATATCATCCAGCCCGACATCAGATGGCTCAGCACCATACCAATGCCGCAACTGTGCGGGCCGAGGAAGTTGGGTGTGCCAAATAAGTATTGAAAGCGGGTGCGAAATTCTTCACCGGTGTTCTGCTCACCACTGCTGGTGATAGCTAAAGCTTCAGGTCCATATTTTGATCGAATCTTGTCCAGCTTATCAGCTACCTCGTCTAGCGCTTGATCCCAGTTCACACGCTCCCACTTCCCCTCGCCCCGCTTGCCGACGCGTTTCAAAGGATAATTGAGACGATCGGGATGGTAGACATACTCGGCAGCGGCGTTGGCGCGAGGGCATCCGCCGACGACGTTGGCCCACATCTTGGCCATTATCGAATCCCTCTTCACTCCGCCACGGTCAAATCCGATCAGGCGACCGTCTTCAACCTTCACCTTATACCGACAGTGGCTGGCACAAAAGCCGCACACAATCTTCTTGGTTTCAGTAACCATCGCAACCTCCTCGATCATTGCGAACGATTGGTGCACCAGAGTCCTTTATTTGCTTCCTGTTTAACATCGCATATTCTTATAATCGAGCAATTTATCGATTATAGCCTAACATAAAATACCCATAGAAAACAGTAGAAGCAGTTGTAATATAATAGCAACTCCAACTTCGATTGAACTACAATGTAACCATACGTAATGAGCTACTGAAAGGCCCAAAAAGAGATATAATACATGCGTAATCAGTATAAAAACCCGCGGAGGTTAGTAATGTTAAAATGGATGACAATCGCCATAGGACTCATCATCCTGGCACTAGGAATCGTTGTATTGGTCGAAGGTAGCCAAGAAATAGTCGGAATAGTTATAGCGGTCATCTCCGGTCCTGTAATCTTACTAGGTATTAGTAAACTACTAAAAAAGAAAGCGAAACCTCAAAAGATCATTACAACAACTGAACCGGATGAGGAACCTCCCGTATTTTAAACGCTATAAAATCCTGCAAACTCGCTAAGCACAAGGTCATTTTGAATGGTTAAACAAAGTCTGATTAAATACACCATTGTCGATACTTCTCTCGGAAAAATTCTGATCGTCGGCTCTAAAGAAGGTTTACAGAAAATATCAATTCACTTATCTAAACAATCCGCGCTGCGCTACACAGCAGAACACTATCCAGAAGCGATCGAATCGCCAAGCGAATTCGAAGACCTGCCGCAACGCCTCGAACAATACGCACGGGGCAAGCGAATCATATTCAACAATAATCTAGATTTCAGCAACGCCACACCATTTCAAAAAGCTGTATGGGAGGCAACGCGTTCCATCCCATACAGCGAAACCCGCAGCTATGAATGGATAGCTCAACGCATCGGCAAACCCAAAGCTGCTCGCGCCGTTGGGCAAGCTCTCAAGCAAAACCCGTTCCTTATCGCCGTGCCATGCCACCGGGTCATCAGCAAAGATGGCAGCCTCACCGGATTCAGCTGTGGTATTAATGCTAAAAAACGTCTGCTTGACATAGAAGCTTCGAATTCTTCGACAACCCAGCAAGAATGAATATAGCCAACCTGCGCCCGTTGCATCACATTTTTTTCTATGCTATACTCTCTCTACCTGTAAGCGCAGGAAGTAGTGCTAGGTAGAAGCACTGTAATGCAGGCAAAAGCCTGCAAATTTTATTAAGCCAAAGGAGCAAAGAAAATGCAAAAGTACCTCAAGTTTTCCTTAGTCTTTATCCTAGCAATAGCATTAGTCGCAGTGGGAACCATAAGCTGCGGCGGCGGGGCTCAAGAGGAGAAAGAAGCCTATAAAATCGGCGCGCTATTCTCCACAACAGGTTCCCAATCTAACCTCGGCGTTCCGGAAGAGAACACCGTTGAGATGTTAGTAGAAAAAATCAACGCCGACGGCGGTATCAATGGACATGATCTGGAAGTAATCATTTATAACGATGAGACTGACTCAACTAAATGTGCCACTCTGGCAAATAAACTCATCGAGCAGGATCAAGTCCTGGCTATCATCGGCCCCACCGGCACCGGAAACAGCATGGCCATCATTGATGCGATAACAACCGCGGAGATACCACTGGTATCCTGCGCCGCAGGCGCCAGTATTGTAACTCCAGTAGATGAAAGATACTGGATATTCAAGACCCCACAGACAGACAAACAGGTAGTAATAGAGATCTACATATATCTACAGAGTATCAATATTTCCAAGGTCGCCATTATAACCTCAACCTCCGGGTTTGGCCAAGGCGGTAAAACATATCTGGAGTCTGAGGCAGCTACATACGGCATCACCATTGTGGACAACCAGACATTCGGTTCGGATGACACCAGCATGATATCTCAGCTCACTCATATTAAAGGCACAGATGCCGAGGCGGTTATCTGCTGGGATACCGATAAAGCATCAGCAGTAGTGGCAAAAGACATGCAGACGCTGCAGATGACTATCCCTCTTTATTGCAGCCATGGAATTGCAAACCAGGCATTCATCGATGCAGCGGGGGATGCTGCCAACGGCGTCATCTTCCCCGCCGGCAAGCTGCTGGTAGTTGATGAAATCCCGGCAAGCGATCCACAGAAGGAAGTTTTGACAAACTATAGAGATGAATACTTAGCTGCATATCCCAATGAAAGTATCAGCACCTTCGGTGGCCATGCCTACGACGCACTGTATCTGGTCGTTGACGCACTCGAGAACATGGAAGAGGATCTAACCCTAGCCGAGTCCAGGGCTGCTATACGAGATGGACTGGAGCAGATTACGGACTTCGTCGGAATAAGCGGCATCTTCACGATGTCTCCGGAAGACCACCTTGGTATGCAACCTGGTTCGCTGGCGCTAATTGAGATCGTTGACGGAGCATGGACTCTGGCTCAGTAAAAATTGACTGTACGTTAGACTATTGCTATCATGAGGGGGAAAGTGCGACTTTCCCCCTTTTTTATGGCCACCTGGCTTTGGGGACATGGTGAATGTCAGCAGATCAGTTTGTTCAATATCTCATGTCCGGTCTAACGCAGGGCAGCATCTATGCCCTGATAGGTCTGGGTTTCACTATCATATATGCCGTTACCCGCATCATTAACTTCGCCCAGGGCGAGTTTGTCATGCTGGGCGGCATGCTTTCATATGTACTCGCGGTAAAAGAAGGGCTTTCAATGCCCTTAGCGATAATAATTGCGGTCTTAGCCGCAGCAGCCGTCGGCACCGTAATGTATCTGCTAGCGATACGAACAGCGAGGCGAGCATCGGTAATAAGCCTCATCATAATCACAATAGGCGCTGCAATCTTTATAAGGGGTATTGCCGGAAACAGGTTTGGTGTTAATACAGTAAGCCCTCCCGATTTTACCGGCAGCGGATCGATATCATTCCTCGGTGCTTATATAGAACCTCAGGCTCTATGGATAATCGGAATAACATTTGTAGTAACAATACTGCTTTATCTATTTCTTTCACACACAATGGTCGGTAAGGCGCTGAGGGCTTGCGCTATAAACCCCGGCGCTGCAAGCCTGGTTGGTATCAACACTAAAGCAATGTCCCTCATCGCCTTCGCTATAGCAGCTGCCATAGGCGGCATCGGCGGTGTAGTAATAGCCCCACTAGCGATGGCCAGCTACAATATGGGCGTCATGCTGGGGCTAAAAGGCTTCGTTGCCGCTTCCATAGGCGGATTCATGAGTCCGATCACTACAGTTATCGGCGGTGTTGTACTCGGTGTAGTCGAGAGCCTAGCTGTCGGACTTGACTGGGGACCATTCACATCCGCTTATAAAGATGTCATAGCCCTGGTAGTACTGCTGCTGATACTGCTGATCCGGTCAGGAAAGCTGGCAGCAGCGGAGAGGGCTGGCTGATGCTAGCGTGGATTAAGAAAAAATGGAACTACTTTGCCATTGCGGCACTGCTGATTTTTCTTATACTGATTCCATTTGACTGGTTCCTGAGCCGGTACACAAGCCTCATGATAATCATCGGAATCAGCACAATGGTTACAGCAGGGCTGTGCCTTCTCATGGGATATACAGGCCAAGTCTCCTTAGGGCAGGCTGCTTTCTACGGCCTCGGTGCCTATTTTTCAGCTGTTTTAAGCAAGACATATAGCTTGAATCCATGGCTGGCGATGTTGATAGCTGCTTTAGCTACTGGTGCCTTTGCCTATGCAGTAGGGTATCCCATATTCAAGTTGCGTGGTAACTACCTGGCCATGGCTACGCTTGGAATAGGCCTGATAATGTGGATACTCTTCAACCAATTAAGCCAGTATACAGGTGGTCCGGACGGAATGTCAGGTATCCCATATCTATCCATAGGCGGATTTACCTTTGACACAAATTTTAAACGTTACTACCTGGTCTGGTGCTTCTGCCTGGCAATATTATTCCTATCGCAGAATATAGTAAGATCACGAACCGGCAGGGCTTTAAGGGCAATTCACGGAAATGAGGCTGCTGCTGAATCTATAGGCATAAATGTAAATCAGTTTAAATTGAAGATATTCGTGCTCAGTTCAGTATATGCCTCGCTGGCAGGAAGCCTTTTCGCACACCACCTTCGCCATGTGAGTCCGCAGCCATTCGACTTTCTTGCCTCAATAAAGCTTGTTGTGATGGCAGTAATCGGAGGGCTCGCCAGCATATGGGGCGCTATTTTCGGCGCCGGCACGACCCGATTCTTAAGTGATGAAGTTCTTCTTGGTTTCAATAAATATCCTCAACTGGATATCATCATCTACGGTCTGATACTGATGCTGGTCATGATCTTCATGCCGGAAGGTCTTTTTATAGCTATTAAGTCTTTCACATTCTGGCTTAAGGTCAACTGGCGAGAGCTGCCTTCCATAATGAAAAGGAAACGAAAAGAGTTGCCTAATCAAATGAAACACATCTTCAGGCAATTGCTACTCATGCGATTGTGGAGAAAAACTGAACCATGAGCCAGCCGATACTCGAAACCAAGAACCTGAGCAAGGCCTTCGGAGGCCTGATTGCTGTTGATAAAGTCGATCTGAAAATAGATACAGGGAGAATTACTGCGATAATAGGACCTAATGGCGCTGGGAAAACGACTCTCTTTAATCTGATAGCCGGAGTATATCAACAGACTTCCGGAGAAATTCTCTTCAACGGCAAATCGCTGAAGCATTTCCCATGGTATGCAAGAGCAATCAAACCTGGGTCAAATAAGAAAATATTTAAAGATAAGCTGCAACGACATGTATCAGCACACATGCGCGCTTCTCTTGGCATCGCACGTACTTTCCAACACATCCACCTGTTTGGCAATATGACCGTCCTGGAAAATATAATGACCGGCCAGCATACCCGCAGCAAATACGGCTTCTTTGGAGCGGCGCTGCGATTACCAAAGGCCCGCCAAGAAGAAGAATTGATCAATCTCAACGCGATGAAATACCTGAATATGGTAGGGCTTGGTAAGTACGCCAATCAGAATGCTTTGAGCCTGCCGCTGGGACAGCAGAAACTGCTGGCTATAGCCCGGGCGCTGGCCACCGAGCCAAAGCTGATACTGCTGGACGAGCCCGGTGCTGGGCTTAACGCCCTGGAGAAACGCGAGCTGAGCGACCTGATCAAACGTATTCGCGAGATGGGGATAACAGCAGTGCTGGTAGAACATGACATGCCGCTGGTAATGGGCGTAGCGGAATGGATAATCGTACTGGATAGCGGCAAGAAAATCGCCGAGGGCACAGCTGCCCAGGTGCAGAAAGACCGCAAGGTGATCGCTGCATATCTTGGTGAGGAGGTGGACAGTGCTGAAGGTTGAGAATGCATCGGTTATCTACGGCCAGGTAACTGCTGTCAGAGAGGTGTCACTGACGGTAAACGACGGCGAGATAGTGACAATAATCGGAGCCAATGGCGCTGGCAAGACCAGCCTGCTCAACGCTATATCAGGGACGATACCATTAAAAAGCGGCGATATCTGGCTTGATAATAGAAAGACATCTCGGCTACCCCCGCATAAAATGGTGAGATTGGGCTTGGCGTATATACCGGAGGGCAGACAGATATTCGGAGCGATGTCCGTGAAGGATAACCTCACGATGGGCGCTTACACACAGTGCTCCCGGAAGCGCTTCAGCAGCCTGGGCTACGTCGGATGGTTCATGCGGCGCCAGGATGTTCAATCTAATCTTGAATCGGCATTCAAACTGTTCCCGATACTCAAAGAAAGGCTCAGACAGCAGGCCGGCAGCCTCAGCGGTGGCGAACAGCAGATGCTGGCCATAGGCCGCGCGCTGATGTCGTCGCCCAAGATGATTTTACTTGATGAACCATCGCTGGGTCTGGCGCCGAATCTGGTGCGCGAGATACTCAAGCTCATCGTCAGGCTCAGGGACGAGGGCTTAACTATACTGCTCATCGAGCAGGACGCCAATGCGGCGTTAAAGATCGCCGATAGAGGCTACGTTATGGAGAGGGGACATATCACTATAGAGGGGACAGCTAAAGAGCTCCTTGGCAACGATAGAGTAAGACAGGCATATTTAGGTAAAAGCGTGGCCTGAGGTGCAGGAGAAATCTCCTGCCGAGGCCCGCTACTTTAAAAAATAAGAGGCGTGTCCCGTAGGGGCAATTCATGAATTGCCCCTACATAATTGCCCCCAAGATTGGGGGACAGGGGGTTGATAAGATTTAATCGAGGTTTCTTACGTATCGCAAGAGTGGTAGAATAGGAAACAGGCACAACGGAATATGAAACAACTACTATCTGGAAACGAAGCAATAGCGCTCGGCGCGTATCATGCCGGCATGGCGGTAGCAACCGCATACCCAGGGACGCCGAGCACTGAGATACTGGAAAACATAGCCCGCATGGAGGGCGTTTACGCCGAGTGGTCGATAAACGAGAAGGTGGCCCTTGAAGTGGGGATGGGAGCATCCTACGCCGGGGTCCGCACACTGGTATCGATGAAGCACGTCGGGCTCAACGTCGCCGCCGATCCCTTCTTCGCAGCCTCGACCACGGGCGTAGTCGGGGGGCTGGTTATCGTGTCCTGCGACGACCCTGGCGAGCACAGTTCACAAGGCGAACAGGATAACCGCCACTTCGCCAAGTTCGCCAAGGTGCCCATGATCGAGCCCACGGACAGCCAGGAGGCCTACGACCTGATGGGAGTAGCCTTCGACATCAGCGAGAAGTTCGACACGCCGGTGCTGTTCCGATCGACGACGCGCATCTCCCACTGCAAAGCCGTAGTCGATGTGACCAGAGAGCGCAAAGCGGCACTGGCCAAAGCCTCGTTCAAGCGCTCCCCGGAGAAGTTCGTCATGGTGCCCTCATACGCACGCATCAGGCGCGTGGCCATGGAGGAACGCCTCGCAAAGCTGCAGGACTACGTGGAGCAGTTCCCCTTCAACGAAATGATAATCGCCGACAAAAAGCTGGGCGTGATATCGAACGGCGTGGCATATCAGTACGCACGCGAGGTATTCAAGGATGCCTCTCATCTCAAGCTGACGACGCTGTACCCGCTGCCGGTGAACCTGATAAGGAATTTCGCCAAAGAGGTAGAGAAATTAATCGTGGTCGAGGAGCTCGACCCGTACATAGAAGAGGAAGTACGTCGCCTGGGCATAGCGGTCGAGGGTAAAAAGTTCATACCGATAATCGGCGAGCTCAACCCGGAGATCGTAGAGGGCGGAGCTGTGAAGGCCGGAATCTTAAAGACATCGGTTGCGACTCCCGCTCGACCCGAAACCCCCGCCCCCAAGCTGCCCGCGCGCCGTCCGCAGCTATGCGCCGGCTGCCCGCACGTCGCCACCGAGTACACGCTTCGCAAGCTGGGGGTGCGCACCGTGGGCACAGGCGTGGAGCTGGCCAAGAATGAGATCATCGTCACCAGCGACATCGGGTGCTACACGCTGGGCGTCTACCCGCCGCTGGCCGCGCTCGATACCTGTGCCTGCATGGGGGCCAGCATCGGACAGGCCCTGGGGCTGGAGAAGGCCGGCGTGGCCAATAAAGTTGTGGCGGTGATAGGCGATTCCACGTTCATGCACTCCGGCATCACTCCGCTCATCGACGTAGTTTATAACCAGGGGACAACCACTGTAATCATACTCGATAATAATACCACCGCCATGACCGGCCACCAGGGACATCCCGGGACGGGGATATCCGCCAGGGGCGAGAAGACGCAGGCGGTCGATATCGAATCGCTGGTGAAGGGCATGGGCATAAAAGATGTCAACGTAATCAATGCTTTCGATTTGAATGTCATAGAGACCACGATCAAACGCTGCGTGGCGAATAATGCGCCATCGGTGATAATCGTGCGCGGCGCATGCCCGCTGGCGACGAAAAAGAAGGGCACACCGCTCGAAGTGGACGCCGACGTGTGCAGCGGCTGCCTGGACTGCCTCAAGATCGGCTGCCCGGCGATGACGATAGCGGACAACCTGGCCTATATCGACGCCGAGTTCTGTAACGGCTGCGGCGTCTGCGCTCAGGTATGCCCCAACGACGCGATCTCGGAGAAAAAGCCATGAGAGACGTGAATGTTCTGATGGTAGGTGTTGGCGGCTACGGCGTGATCCTGGCCAGCGACGGCATGGCCGAGATCGGCATGAACAACGGATACGATGTAAAGAAGACGGACTCACTCGGCATGGCGCAACGGGGCGGTAGCGTGGTGAGCCACGTCCGCTGGGGCAAAAAGGTCTTCTCTCCGATGATAAAGAAGGGCGAGGTCGACTTCCTGCTGGCCTTCGAGCAGCTCGAGGCGGCGCGGTGGGCCTCCTACCTCAATCCGAAAGGAGCCGCCATCGTCGCCGACTCGGTGGTCGTCCCCATCTCGGCCGTGGCCGGCGATACGCCCTATCCCGGCTGGGATGAAATCAAGAAAATCCTATCTCATTACACCGATAACATATATCTGGTACCTGCTACCAGGATCGCCCAGGAGGCCAATAACCCGCGGGCGGTCAACATGGCCATGCTCGGCTTCATCTCCGCATTCCTTGAGCTGCCCGCCGAGGCATGGACCGACACGATGCGGCGCAGGCTGCCGTCAAAATTCATGAAATCAAGTATAGAAGCTTTCCTGAAGGCCGCAGCAGAGGCCAAAGCAGCTATACAGGCAAAGGAGCATAAACGATGATGCGCGATGCTAAAGTTGAGGCGATGCCCAGGGCTGAGCTGGAAAAGCTCCAGCTCAAGCGCCTGAAGACCAAACTGAAAGAGGTCTACGAGAAGGTTCCCTTCTACCGCAGGGCATTTAAGGAAAAAGGTATTGTCCCGGAGGATATCAAGACCCCGGCCGATATCACCAAGCTGCCCTTCACCAGCAAGCTGGACTTCCGCGATAACTACCCCTTCGGCCTGACGGCTGTTCCGCTGGAGCAGGTGGTGCGCATCCACTCCTCCAGCGGCACCACGGGCAAGCCCATCATCGCGCCGTACACCCAGGGGGATATCGACACGTGGTCCGAGGTAATGGCCCGAACGCTGGCCACAGCCGGTGTTCGCAAAGACGATATCTTACAGAACGCTTATGGCTACGGCCTGTTCACCGGCGGACTCGGCTTCCACTATGGTGCCGAGCGCCTCGGGGCTGTGGTGATACCCGCAGGTACAGGTAACACCAAGCGTCAGCTTCTCATGATTCAGGACCTGGGAACGACCGTAATCACATGTACTCCATCATATGCCATTATCCTGCACGAAACCGCCAAGGAGATGGGCATCGATTTCCGAGAGACCAAGCTACGCCTCGCCGTATGCGGCGCCGAGCCCTGGTCGGAGCAGATGAGGAACGACATCGAATCAAGAATGGGTATCTCCGCTATAAATATATACGGATTGACCGAAGTGATTGGGCCTGGGGTATCGGTGGAGTGCGAGCACAAATGCGGCATGCACATCTGGGAGGACCATTTCCTGGCCGAGGTCATAAATCCCCAGACCGGAGAGCACATGCCCCCCGGCCAGTTGGGCGAGCTGGTATTCACCACCCTGACGAAGGAGGCCCAGCCTGTAATCCGATTCCGCACCAGGGACCTCGTCAGCCTGACCCCGGATACCTGCGAGTGCGGACGGACGATGGTCAGGATGTCGCGGGTCATGGGGCGCAGCGACGATATGCTGGTCGTCAAAGGGATCAACGTCTTCCCGTCCCAGATTGAGAGCGTACTGCTCGACGTTGAGGGCGTTGAGCCGCAGTATCTGATAGTCGTCGACCGCCAGCATGGCTTCAAGGCCGATGACCTTGAGATATGGGTCGAGGTCTCCGAGGATGTCTTCTCCGACGAGATCGGGAAGATGGAAGGCCTGGAGAAAAAGCTCCGCGCCGAGCTGGAGAGCGTGCTGAGCATCTCGCCGCGTATCAAGCTGGTGGAGCCCAGGACCATCGCGCGCACCGAGGGCAAGGCCAAGCGCGTCGTTGACCGCAGCGAACTGAAATAAAGACGATAAGGGAGTGCAGAGGGTTTTCCCTCTGACGGGGGAACTGGGGGTATCCCCCAGATTCTCTTACGTCCCCCGAAGTACGGGGGACTAACAGGGGGTTTGGACAATCGGTCGCCCCGATAGATGAGAGGTGTCCTTCCGCGGAATCCTTCCATAAAACCCTTATCATGGAAGGACCAAGACTGGGGGACACAGGGGGTTGATCATTAATTAAAGAAAGCCCGTGGAGGAATCAAATGAGAAGAAAGCAAATATCCGTATTTATAGAGAACCAGCCGGGGCACCTGCAATCCATCCTTGAAGCCCTTGAAAAGGACAGGATCAGCATCCTGGCCCTCTCGGTCAGCGATACCGCGGAGTTCGGCATAGTCCGCATGATAGTGGATGACGCGGACAAAGGGTTGAACTCCCTCAAGCGATCCGGCTTCACGGCACGGGTCGATCCCATGCTCAGCTACAACATCCCCGATGTCCCGGGCGGACTTTTGAACAGTGTTATCAAGCCGCTGTCCAAAGCCGGCATCAACATCAAATACTTCTACGCTTATATCGAGCGCGGGCCGGAGAACAAGGCCACCGTGGTCTTCAAGCCGGATAATATCGATAAAGCGGAGGCCATACTCAAGGCGCAATTGGCCGGCAAGTGAAGCGTAACTCCAACACACATTCTACATATAATACTGTCATACGTAGGATTAGTTTAAGAAGCAATGTTAGGTGCTAAGTAAAAAAATATGAATAATAATTCGACAAAATGGAAGGATTTCTTACTTAAATCCAGTTTACCATTAGAGTATGATGTAAAAAAATTACTTGGGAAATATGGCTGTATTGGTGACTATGAGTATACCTATCTTCGTAAAGATGAGAATGGAATAACCAATGAATTCTCATATGATATAGATGCATCCTATATCAAAGGAAGTCATTTTTTCAATTTGATGATAGAGTGTAAGTTTAGAGATTCATCCACTGATTGGATTTTTGTTCCAGAACAATATGGCGGTATGGACGAAATAGATGCCCATTCTTTCTTACATCCAATTGATCATTTTACAAAAAAGAAAAAATTTCTACCATTAGATTACGAGCCATTAGCACCGCTTTGTGGAAAAGGAATTGAATTAACTTCTAGTGGCCAAAATCCCAAAACAATTACACAAGCAGTAAGTCAATTAAGCTATGCAATGGCGGAACAATTCTTAAGCTGTATGGAATACCAAATTGAAAAACTTATACCAGAAACTATTTTTTATAATATTCCTGTTATAGTTACTACGGCTAACTTAATTAGATTAAGAGAAAACATAACAATTGATGAAATTAAAAGATCAAAAGCAATTACCGAAATCGGAACTCAAGAAGAATGCCTAGTGCTAAAAAATAATATCGGACGCGATTTAGAGCAGTATAACTTTGATAAATTTCTTAATTTTATTAAGAAGTATGGTCGAGCAAAGTTAAATAAGAAACTCAAATCATTTAATGATGATATTGTATTTGTTTCTTCGGTAATTGCCAAATATTATTGTCCTCGAGCAGTGTTAATTATTCAGTTCACAGATGCTAATACTGGATTCCAAAAACTATTTAGTTTCTTAGATGAGATTATAAAACCCACAGAAAAGACTTTTAAAAGAATGAAGGAACGGCAAAAAAGAATGGATGACTTTGCTAAAAAACTTGAGAAATCCAAAGCTAAAGCTAAAATCATTGACGCAACTTCTTCGTCGAATAAAAACAACTCGTAAGCAGCTTAAACAAACACCGCTGTTAATCATTCCGCTATTTGCCACCCACCCCACCGCCACTATCCCAACCCAAACTCCTCCGCCGCCTTCTTGAACCTCGGCAGCGCGCCCTCTATCACGCGGTCATCGACGCAATAAGATATGCGGAAATAACCGTGAGCGCCAAAGCCGGTGCCCGGGACCACCAGGACGTTGTGCTTCTGCAGCTCGCGCACAAAGGCCAGGTCATCGTCGAGCGGCGACTCGGGGAACATATAGAAAGCACCCGAGGGTTTTACGATGGAGTAGCCCATCTCGGTCAGGGCATTGTAGAGCATATCCCGCTTCTTCTCATACTGCCGGATATCGACCGAGGCCGACTGCAGGCTGCGCACCACGTTCTGCATCAGCGCAGGCGCGTTCACAAAGCCCAAGGTGCGGTTGCAGAACACCATCCCGGCAACTAGTTCATCCCTGTCCTTATACTGGGGATTAACCGCGACGTACCCTATACGTTCTCCCGGCAGCGCCAGGTCCTTGGAGTACGATGTGACCACGATCGACCACGGATGGTACGGGAACACGTACGGGCAGGTCATGCCGTCGTAAACGAGCCTGCGATAGATGTCATCGCTGATAAGATAAATCTCCGTCCCGTACTCGGATTCCTTCCTGCTTAAAACGTCGCCGATCCCTTTAAAGACAGACTCATCGTAAACGACTCCGGTAGGGTTATTGGGTGAATTAATGATAACGGCCCTGGTTTTTTGGGTGATGCTTTTCTCCAATGCCTTTAAGTCCGGTAGAAAATTCTCATCCGTAGGCGCTATAACAGGAATGCCCTGAACGTTATCGATGTAATAGCTGTACTCCACAAAGTACGGCGTGAAGATAATGACCTCGTCCCCAGCTTCGACGATGGTTTTCAGCGCCACGTTGAGGCCGCCGGCGGCGCCGCACGTCATGACGACATCGTTTGCCGAAAAAGAAAGACCCGTCTGCGATGCCAGGTATTTGGCCACCACGGCGCGGGTCTCGGGATAGCCAGCGTTGGGCATATAGCGGTGCATCCCCGCGATAGGTTTATCGGCCCACTTGCGCAGTTCGCGGTGGAATACCTGCGGCGGCTCGATGATGGGGTTACCCAGCGAGAAGTCGAACACGTTCTCCTCGCCGAACTTCTTCTTGAGGGCGATCCCCTCCTCGAACATCTTCCTGATCCACCCACCCTCGCCCATCTGCTTCTTTAATTTTCTGGAGATTGCCATAGTTTATCCTTGTGCTTGCTCCATCGTGATATACATGTAAGGGCTACATCGACCGCCCTACCGCCTCAGCGATAGGTTTTAATTCGGCCATGAGCTTCTTAAAAGCGGGGATGTTCAACGATTGCAGGCCATCCACCAGCGCCTGCGCCGGATCGGGGTGCACCTCTATCAGCAGGCCGTCAGCTCCGGCGGCGATGGCAGCCTTGGCCAGGCTCGGTACATAAAGGGCATTTCCCGCCGCATGGCTCGGATCAACGATTATAGGCAGGTGGCTGACATCTTTCACCACCGCGATCGAGCTGATATCCATCGAGAATCGCACGCTGTCTTCATATGTCCTGATGCCGCGCTCGCACAGTATAACGCGGCGGTTGCCGCCCGCCATAAGGTAATCGGCGGCGGTGAGCCACTCGGTGACGGTAGCGGATAGTCCTCTCTTAAGCAAAACAGGGTGTTTCAGCTTGCTCAGCTCCTTTAACAGCGAGAAGTTCTGCATATTGCGCGCCCCGACCTGTATGATATCGGCATACTCGACCATCAACTCGATGTCATGCACGTCGACGATCTCCGTTATCACGGGCAGGCCGAACTCAGCCTTGACTTTCGACAGCATCTCCAGGGCATCCTTGCCCAGACCCTGAAAGCTGAACGGCGATGTGCGCGGCTTGAAGGCCCCGCCGCGAAGGATCACGCCCCCGCACTCCTGCACCGCTACCGCTGTTTCTATAAGCTGCTGTTCGCTCTCCACCGCGCAGGGCCCCGCCATAACGACTATGCGCTGGCCCCCAATCTCGACGCCGGAGACATTCACCCTGCTCGGCCGCGGATGGAACTCCCTCGACGCCAGCTTATACGACTTCATCACTCGGGTCACGCTCTGCACGCCGGGCAGAACGGCAAAAACATCCGTGTGCACCTTGCCGGTGTCGCTGCCCAGAACCGCGACGACTACTTTTTCCGTGCCCAGGTTCAGCTGAACGTCAAAACCAAAGGAGCGAGCCCTCTCGACCACACCATCGATCTGTTCCTGTGAAGCCCCTCTTTTCATCTCTACGATCATATGCGCTCACTCCCCTTCGCACATATTATACGCCGAATAAACGGTGCAGGATACCTCCCGCCGGGGGAACTTGGGGCATTTCCCTATCCTGTTTTCCCCCAAGACTGGGGGAAAACAGTGGGTTGAGCCATACTCGACCGTCGTATCCCAACCATTGAAAAAGAGGTGTCCTTCCGCGGAATCCTTCCCGTTCAGGGAAGGACCAAGACTGGGGGATACAGGGGGTTGATATAGCTTGTATCAGATATCTCATAAATCGATCGCAGTCGATTAGCTACGAGCCCCGATGCACACAGTAGTACCCGTCGCCCGCGCGATCTCATTGCCCCTGGAATCGCAGACCTTCATCTCAGAGGTCCCCATACGTTTACCCGCATGAATCACCCTCGACTCCGCATATATCGTCTCGCCGACGGCCGGGGCCTTCATGAAATGAATATTCATCTGAACGGCGACATGGATGTTATCCAGCGTGTTGCAGGCGCAGCCGAAGGCCTGATCGAGAACCGTGGCAACGATGCCGCCGTGTATCATATTCTCCCAGTTCAGGTGCTCTTTCTTCAACTCTAGCTTAACCCTGGCATAACCTTTCGAAAGCTCCACCAGGCTCATACCCATATAAACGGCGCATGGCGATTCATCGAACTTCTTGCGCATCTCATCGATATCAATCATTAACTACCCCAACGGCACTTACAATAAATCGATAGACTATTCACGAGCATCTCGAATTGAAATCAAGCCGTTCAATGTGCCGATATAGGCCGTGCCGCCCTGCGGGCCCAGGGTTATAGGCGCATAGTTATTGTTATACCCGATACCGGTGCCCGTCAGAACCTTGAAAACGGTATCGCCCGTATCGAAGTCCACGGCGGTGAAGTACCACGTGTCCAGCCTGTCATCCCGCGGCTCCTTGGTGTAGAGATAAATCAGGCCGCTGGCCAGCGACATCTTGGGCACAGTGGTGGGCGATCTCTCGGAGCTGTTCCAGGCCTCGACGCAGTGGTAGCCGCCGCTGCCGTCAGGAACCGCATCCACACGCACTACGCCACCAACGGTAGAACGGCCATCGGCAGCAGAGAACATATTCTCCCAGCCGTAGTTGTTTTCCACGATAACGGAATATTCGATGCCGTTAGCACCCTCGCGCGCCAGCCCGATGAACGAGTTATCAGTGCAGCTCTCGTTATCGGAGAACACCGGAATACTACAGACCTCAGAGCCGTCGGAACGTTTGATAAAGATAACGTTCATCCTCGGATCAGCATTATCGGCTATGGCCACCATCTCGCCGATAAGCGTCGGTGTAGTGCCGGAGCCCTGATTGATCATGCCAGGTTTGACACGCGTCCCTCGATCGTATTCGGAGCGCCAGTCGATAACGGGCTGGCCTTGGTCATCGGCATGGAAAAGATACAAAGCGTAATCCGAGACGATATATGCACCGTCCTCGCCTATAGTGAAGGAATTCTGAATCTCCTCCCCCACCAGCTCCATGGTATGAATGTCGCCGCTCTCCATATCGACCGTACCGACCACGCCATATCGACTAACGAACCAGAGCAGGCCGTTCCAGTCCGGCAGCACCGCGCCGACCTTATCCCTTGCTGGCGGCTCCTTGGGCACAACGTAGCCTTCCAGATCATACTCCCGCACCAGCCGGAACGCATGCTTGCCTTCATCATAAGCAACAATCTGAATGCTATGATTGTTGGTCCCGATGATAGCGCGGCCCTGATCGTCCAGGCAGAAATAGGCCCCTCCCGAGGTATCCTGCATCGGGCCTATCGGATCGTCCTGCCAGTACTCCCAGCGTGGCGGCAGCGGATAGACGGCCAGCTCATTCAATGTATACGGGTCGAGCAGGAGGAGCTGCGGGAGGCTCAGGTTGGCGCACACCGTCCAGATGCGGCCCTTGCTGTCGAACGTAACCGTGGCGCACTCGGCAAACCCGCGATACGTGGAAACAACCTCGGTGCCGTTGCCCAGTGGCCCGGCTACCTCATAGGTATCAGTCATATAAGCATCATCATGCATATTGCTCTTGCCGTTGGGCGCCATAAAGGGATCCTGTGGAACAGTTAGATGAGCGAGCTGATTATTGTAGCCCTCAGGATAATCGGGATTGCGGATATACATCATATCCTCGGTTACAAGCGAATAGAAGTCATCATTGGGAATCGGTTCTGCCGGTATCCCGCTGTAAGGCGCACTGCAGGCGCAGCACCCGATGGCAATTAGAGACATTAGCGATATGGCGAGGACGTTTTTCATTTACACCCCCAATATCACAAATTGGATTGGGCTACTATCTATGCTCCGTGCTGCGATTTGATGGTAGGAATATAAATATTATCAGCATATTCCTTCATCATACGCCTGGCACAGAAATGAGGAACTACTGAACATATCGATTCCTTAGACTTCTCAATCCACTTGTGCGGCAGCATGGCGCGATCCCTGGCGTAGAAAAGCGGTATTATCTCCTCTTCCAGAAGATGGTAAATCGACTCCGCATCCTCTTTATCCTCATCTGCTGAAAAAGCCCTCTCCGGACCCCCGCCAACTGCCCAGCCATTTCTGCCGTTGTATCCCTCATTCCACCAGCCATCGCGCACGCTGAGGTTAAGTGAACCGTTTATCGCCGCCTTCATTCCACTTGTGCCACAGGCTTCACGGAGACGACGGGGGACATTGAGCCATACATCGACACCGTGAATAAGATAGTGTGCCATATGCATATCGTAATCCTCAACGAAGGCTATGCGCCCATGAAAACGCCTGTCGGAGGCCAGCTTGTAAACACGTTGAAGAAGCTGCTTGGCACTCGAGTCTGCAGGGTGTGATTTGCCGGCAAATATGATCTGAATAGGCCGCCAGGGATCTGTAACCATGCGGATCAAACGTTCCACATCTCTGAAGATCAGATCGGGTCGCTTGTACTCCGTAAAGCGACGTACAAAACCGACGGTTAATATCTCGGGATGAAAAAGTGTGCCCATAGAGAGCAGCTGTTGTGCCTCAGCACCGCCGATTGCCCACCGCTTCTGAGCGCGAGCCCTCATGGCACTCATAAGCTTCCTCTTGAGATCCAGCCTAGTCTCCCAGAATTCACGATTGGGGATCTTCCAGACGTCCTGCCAGACCTCCGGATCGTCCTGCCTCTTGGCCCAGTCCTCAGCAAAATACATGTCGAACAGCTCGCCCATCTCCGGCGCCAGCCATGTGGGTACATGGACTCCATTAGTTACAGATGAAATCGGGATCTTCTCCTCACTTAATTCAGGCCACAGCCCGTGCCACATCTTTCTGGCGACACCTCCGTGGATTTTACTGACTCCGTTACTGCCCTGCGACATCCTCAGAGCAAAAGCCGTCATATTGAATGCACGGTCGCCGGTGGCTTCTTCCCTTCCCAATTTGAGAAATTTGTCTTTATCTATGCCCGTGGAGCCCCAATATTTGTTTAAATACTTATCAACCAGGTATACAGGGAATACATCATGGCCGGCTGGAACCGGGGTATGTGTCGTAAAAATTGTGCCAGCCTTAACCTTTCTCTCCGCTTCTTCAAAAGACGCACCTCTCTCCACCTCTTCCCTGATACGCTCCGCGATCATGAAAGCCGTATGGCCTTCATTGCTGTGCCATAATACAGGTTCCTTGCCCATCAGCCTTAACACGCGAACGCCACCGACCCCCAGCACTATTTCCTGCTGGATGCGCCATTCCCAGTCGGAGACATAAAGTTGTGCAGCTAAAGATCGATCGGAAGGAGTATTCTCCTCTACATCTGTATCCAGAAGATAAAGGTCAACACCCCCTACGCCTACGTGCCAGACAGCGATCGAGACCTGCCTGTCGCCCAGCTGTACCTTAGCTCGCAGCGGACGTCCCTGCGCATCGTTCACTACTCTGATAGGCGCTTCTTTGAAATTAAGCTGTCTGTGATCTTCCTCCTGCCAGCCATCGACAGATATGCGTTGAGAGAAGTATCCGCTCGGGTACATGAACCCGACACCGACTAACGGAATTCCCAGATCACTGGCTTCCTTACAGATATCACCAGCCAGAACACCGAGGCCGCCAGCATAAATCGGCAGGGCGTTGTGAATGGCAAACTCGGCAGAAAAAAACGCTATCGGCCTGCTCGATTGGTCAGCATATTTCTGAGAAAACCACTTCTTCTGAGGCAACATGTCGGCATTAAAACCCGCCATCACTGAATCATAGAGGTCGATGAACTTGAGGTCCTTAGCAGCAGCTTCCTTACGATAATACTTCATCTGCTGCATTTGCTTTACAGGATTATGAGAACTGAAATTCCATAGCTGATAATCCAGCTCACGGAACAGCTCGCGGGCATTGGAATGCCAGCTCCACCAGAGGTTATATGCAAGATCATTGAGTCCAGATATACGATGAGGTAATTCCAGATTCTGTTTATTATCGCCCATAAACTCTTTTCCGTATTAATTGCAACTATTTGTATGTTACCATATCGACTTAAAAAAACATACGTCGCCATTATGATAAAATTTCAACGCAATACTAAACTATCCGATTCTTTCTGCTGTTGCGCTGCTGGCCCCGTTTACGCAGGCTGTCGCGGGCGATGTATAACGGCAACGAGGTCAACTGCCGCAACCCGCCGATGGTCGATACACTCCTCATCTGCTGCATCACTTCCGCCGTAAGCTCAGTGATGATAATACGCTCTTTTACCTCGCCCTTTTCTTTGACCAAATGAAGGCGGTAAACGGAGTATAAACCGATAACAGCAGCTATAACGAATAGAAAGTCGAGCCCCTCCAGGCTCAATGCATGCACCCCGAACTGCCTGCCCGGTTCAGACCACTCAAACGATAAAACCAGTTCCTTGGAAGCAAAGAGCAATCCTATCGCACCTCCCACGAGAGATGCCACCCCTGCCGAAAGCGAATTCAATATACCGCTTGTGGCAATATATGACGTGGCATAACCGGAAGGCGATAACTTTAGCGCAATATTGGACGTGCCCAGCGTAACACCCGCCATGGATATACCGCTTAGAATGTGTATTATGACAACAAGCGGCAGGGTGAAAAAATATTTCTCGGGCATGGTAGTATATGGCCACGCCAGGATGCACAGGAGAAACAAAGGACCGCTCACCGACAATATGGATTTATTGCTGAACCTGTCGGATAGCCTGCCCCAGATACGTAAGAAAATGATGTTTGTAAGTTGGCTTAACACCGATAATCCCACAACAAGTGAAAGGCTATAACCCAATCGCTGCAACAAATAGACAGTAAAAAATGGGGTGACTAAGTTGATGGCAAAGCTCCAGGGCACACTGAAGATGAGCAGCCTCCTGAAATTCACATCCCGCAACGGCCGGGAGAAAAGTGATTTCATAGACGGAACTTCGCCCTGCTTATTCATGTCAGGCTCAGGCGTACGCCATAGAAAGTACAACCCGTAAAGCCCAACGGCCATGCCGACAATAAACAATATAGAGTAGATATGAAGCTTATGGTCCGGATAACCTGCTTGCCAGGAATCCACAACAAAACCGGCAAGCAGGGTGAGAACAACCCCTATTGCCGTGGAAATCATCATCCTTTTCGAAAAGAACCTGCCTAAGATGCCCTGCGGAATAAGGTCTCTCATCCATGAATTCCAGCTTGTACCAGCAACAGCACCCAGACCGGCATAAAGAATCAATGAAGCTATAAGCAGGTATAAACCAGCACTGGAATCCCTGGCGAATAAAATAGGGATGAGAGCAATGGGATACCAGAACATTCTGCTGATGCCGGAAAAGATGATGGACAATCCCCTCCTGGCCCTGACCTTCTCAACTAGAAAAACAGCAGGTATCTGTATGGTCTGTGCCAGGAAAGGTATGGCAGCTAAAAGCCCGATATAGAAGTTTGATGCACCCAGATCCAGTGCAAATGCTACAAGGAAGGCACCGCCGGTTAAAACACCCATAGATTGAGTGCAAATGCCATCATAGATAATGAACTTGAGGCCTTTTTCAAGTTCCTTCGATGTCACCTGATCTTTTGTTTTGAATGTTTCCCTAAGACTGGCGGCCATAAATTTACTTTATTTATCATAGTTTCTATATATGCTGGAATTATATTACATCAACAAATCTCATAGAACCTTAGCAACAAAGCGCCCCCTCCAGATAGAAGAGACGCTTCATAGTGTAGAACTCATTCCCCTATTTATTAGTTTGCTCTATAGGATTCGATAAGCTAACATCCCAATAAAATTAGAATGTCATAAGATTGCGCTCAAAACTGCAAATTGCACATACGAGGCAGAACAATACAGAAGTTATATCGAGATATCAAAACACACTTAAGCAACCCGGACCGGCATCGTATCAGCCGATTTCCAAAAACAATTTTCAACTCTTCTACAATTTACTGAGCAAAAACACTTCTCTGGCCTTTACACATTCAAAAGCCTGGCGCCGATCGGATGATCTAGATATATCCCTGGCCAGCTTATCGTCTCCGATTATATCCATAACCCAGGCACTGAAATCGTTTTTCTCCTTATTGGCATGATGAGCATAAGCCTCATCGCTCATCATCTCCAGGGCGTCCTTTAATTCATGTATGCTATGGAGAATACGGCCGTCATGACACCAGAATACATACTGATCGGGAACATCAGCAAGCCGTCTCTCGGCATGTTGCTTTAATATCTTAGTCATCTCAGCACTTACTCCTTTACACCACGTAGCTTACCTACATATATGCATCCAGAGCATTAATAAAATTCTTATATACCTGCTGGATTTCCCAGACTATGCCATTTGGTCCCAGCTGCCACCATTCCTGGGGCGTAAAATACGCTGAAACCTCGGCCTCCGGTCCATACCTGCCGAACCACTGGATCAGATGAAGGTTGTCCGATTGCAGCAGCCATATGGCTATATCTATAAGCTGTTTATTTTTCGTAAGGAGCGCCTTATTATACGCCAGCAGCATTAACTGAAATACAGCTTGCTGAGCAGCATTCCCTAGGAAAAATTCCATCCCTCCATTGCCGGCCCATGTGCAAGGAAACGCCGGCAACGGCAGATGAAAGCTTCGATCGCTGTACTCATCGATTATTTCGCTCGGCATCGAAGATCGAATGCCCCTTCTACTCATCTCATCCGGGAGATGCCTCATGAACTCAAAGATTCCAGTGTCGCGGGAGTGATGCTCGCCAAAGGTCTCATAATCCCAGGCCAGCACTACAAAATCACCCCATGTCTCCCTGAGCCAATGTGCATAGGCATCGGCAAGTAAGGGGAACCCAGACCATCCCTTGTTTGAAAAACGATAGCCTACATCATCACTGAGGTCATAGTGTCTGGCCAGGAGCATCATATCCTTGTCCATATGATACAGATGCGTGGGCTCTCTCCATTCCATAACCCAGGGGCGCCCATCCAGAAATGTGCCTTTAAAGCCTGCTTCATTAAGGGCTTGATAGATTCCGCTGGACATCAACATCTCAGTAGTATCTGTGACCACAGGTTTCTTACCAAATATCTTTCTTAGATCTTCACGAGACTTTGTCATGCGCTTGGTGAATGTTACCAGGTCACACAGTGGCAGAAAGCTGTGATACGGCTCGACATCGACAAGCTCAACGTTAGGATGTGCTACCAGCCTTTGAAACAGATTGAAAAGGTTCTGATCCCAGCTTTCCATCTGCCTCAATATGGAAAAAGAAAAGCCGATAGACAGCTTCAGGCCGCCTTCAACAAGATCAAGGAACATCTCCGTAGCCGGGTAGTAGCAGTAAGTAGCAACCTTATGCAGATAGCGCTCATTCATCGCCTCATCAAACAGACACCGCTCGATATCCTGCGGGTCGGCAAGAGCAGGTATAGGTTGTGCCGGCAGCTTGAGACGCCTCGGCTGGTGCGCCACGCAATACATTACAAGATCGCGAACCATATCACCCCCACATTACTTATTGTAATTCCGCTTCATTACAGTAGCTACTAACTCCGGCGGCAACTTTGATATAGCGAACTGAGGCTCTGCAGGAGTAGGTACACCGACCAACACACCCTTGATCCTGGCCTGGTTCTCCAGCTTATGGATAAGACTTATTACCGCCGCTTCCCAGGTGAAATAGCGTGCAGTCCGCCTCGCCGCCTCCCTTATTCGAACACCTTCTTCAGGATAATCCCTCAAGTACATAAGATACCCGACAGCCTCCATGGGATCGGGAGTCTCTAACACAAAGGCATTAACAAACGGTATTGCATAATCCTCACCTGTACATCCGGTAAAGGCTATCCCACCCGCAGCCATAGCTTCCAGCCCCACGATACCAAAAGGCTCATGGCCGCTATTCGCCAGCACGGCGTCGCATGCATGATATATAATACGTAAAAAGTCAATCGGGACATGAAATTTAATATCGATGACATCGGCATATGAAGCTTTATGCAATGCCTTTAGATATCCTTCAATTGAATTCTCATCAGTAATCGCTTCACTTATAACCAGGCCCAGAGAACGAGCATTGTTCAGCACTTCCTGTCCATAAGGCTCCATACCTCCTCTGGCCAGAAGAATAGTACGAATGCCCTTTTCTTTAAGCCTTGCCACCGTCTCTATTGCCCCATTCCACCGTTTATCCGGATCCCAGCGGGCGACTTTACACAGCACCAGATCTGCACCGAGGGCCGTCCTTAAGTCACGCGATAATCCTTCATCAACTTTGCGAAGCAACTCCCTCGGTATCCCGTTTGGAATCACCAGCGGGTTCATACCCATACGCCACATAAGATGTTTCATATATCTGCTGATAGTAGTAATAGTAGACACATATACCAGCCGTCCCCAGTTGATACGATGGAAAGAGAAGAGATTGTTGGCATTCCAGTACATCAAAACTTTATTTCTAACTCCATCGGAATAAAGGTAGTCGCTAAGGCGACACAGAGCTTCAGCAGTGTGCCATTCCTCACTGAGGACTACTACAATTTTCCCTTTTGCTATTGCGGGCTTTACGATTTCATCATTAACAATACGAGGAATAGATTCATTATAATCGTAGATTTTAGCTTCCTCCCCTTCATAAACACCGTTGGGATGGTATTTGCTAATCCACTGGCACATACGGTGAAGCACCAGCCTGCCATTTTGCTTCAGTTCAATACTGTCCAGCGTTGGATCCCCGATAAAGAAAAGGTGGGTCTGAAAGCCTATTTTAGCCAAGGTCACCGAAAGATTAGAAACTCGAACGCCCAGTCCACCCGCCATTGAGTACTGGTCCGGGCCTTCAAAGCAAAGAATTACAAATTCCGTATTTTGTGGCGTTATTCTTCCCTGAATCATACCGTACCTCTCTTGACAGAATACTCACGACCCAAGTATACACATAGGGGTAAAAAGTATCTACCCTATCGATAGTGAGCCATTAATATAACTCAATATAAATAATTTTGCAAGTCCTTTCGGGAAAAATCACGTCCTTTACAGTAATTTATCTCAGATGACTTGACGGCGTTACGCCTTTCATGTAGTATTACCAAACCCAATATCTTTGAATTATTCGCAAGGCTGAAAAAACAAAACTGATATTTTGCTCATACTAAATATCTGTTTTGCATTATAGAGCGATTATTATATATAATTGTTTTATCCGGCTCGGAGGTCTGATTTGATTTATTGGGCGCCATTGCTGCACTTCTACCAGCCGCCAACCCAACTGCACTGGGTGTTGCGAAAGGTCTGTATTGAATCCTACCGCCCGTTAGTAGAGCTGTTCACCGATCTCCCATACGCCAAGGTCACAATAAATATAAACGCCGTGCTCACGGAGATGCTGTCCGACCACGGATTTAACGACGTTATAAGAGGGATTCAAGAGCTGGCGAGGCGTGGTCAAGTAGAGTTCACAGGTTCTGGCAAATATCATCCCATCCTCCCTTTAATACCGCATTCAGAGATAGAGCGCCAGATAAACCACAACTATAAGACCAATAAGCACCTCCTGGGAAAATTCTATGATCCTAAAGGCTTCTTCCCCCCGGAGTTGTGTTACAGCAGGGAAATGTTGAAGCCCATTGTCAACTCAGGCCATCAGTGGATTATCATCAGTGGCGTCGCCTGTCCGGTGGCATGGCCGACGAATATTATCCATCAAATTGACGTTGATGGTAACAAACTCGCCGTTGTATTCCGGGATAACATACTCAGCAACAAAATAAGCTTTCATAATATAGATGCCCTTGGATTCATCGAGCATTTGAAGCATGTGCCAAAAAGTCAGAAGAGCAAAGGGGATACATATGTCATAACAGCCATGGATGCGGAGACCTTCGGTCATCATATCCAGGATTGGGAGAAGCTCTTCCTGGCAAAGGTATATCAATCGCTCGAGACGGATACGGAGAAACTAGCAAAGCCCTGGAACGAACGTGAACTCCCGCCCGTCTCTCCATCAGGACCGGAACAGGCGAAGGTCATGGCGGCACAGCATAGTAGCCTTCTGCAATCTCGAGAAGTAGCTGAGGGTAAACAGATCAAAGCAACAACTATAAGTGAGCTGCTTGACATTTTCCCGCGCGGAGAAACGATAGAACCCAAAGCATCCTCCTGGAGCACCGATAACCCGGATATAGACGTGGTCAATCCATACCCTTTATGGAAGGATCCGAACAACATCATACATCGATACCAATGGGAACACCTGGATATTGCCATGGCGATGGTTAACAAAGCTGTTGCCATCGCTAAAGATAATACCGTTAAGCAATATGCAGATAACGCCCGGACATTGCTGGACGCAGCGCTGCACAGCGATCAGTTCTGGTGGGCCAGCAAGAAACCTTGGTGGGACCCCAATCTGATACACAGAGGATTGACAAAACAGCACGAAGTTATCCTGAATGCATATAAAGCTATCAGCCTGAGCAATTGCAGCCCCAAAGTTAAAAAGGAATACTACTACAAAGTCGTGGCAGCACGTGATATATCCAATAAAATTATTGACGAGATATTCATGACACCCTAATAGAGGGAGGGCTGGACAGATGTATTGGGCTAATTTCTTGCACATCTATCAACCGCCGACCCAGACAGAAGAGAGCATCAGAAAGGTGACTAGCGAATGTTACCGCAAGCTAGTCGAGATTCTGAGCCGTCACCAATCCGCCAGGGTTACGTTAAACATCAATGCCTCATTAACAGAACAGCTGGATAGATATGGACTGAACGACGTAATCGATGGTTTACGAAGATTGGCGGAACGCGGCCAGATAGAAATGACCGCCAGCGCAATGTATCACCCAATCCTGCCGCTGATCCCGCGCTCTGAGATGATCCGTCAAATAAAGCTCAACACCGAGGTAAACCGCAAATATTTCGGTGATGTCTATAAGCCTGCAGGTTTCTTCCCACCCGAGATGTGCTATAGCAGAGATGTAGCCCAAATTGTCGCTGACCTGGGTTATCGGTGGATTATAGTTGACGAAATCTCTATCAATGGCAATCTGGGCAATGCCCCGTGCGATAGAATTTACAACATCAACGGATTAAAGGATTTTTACGTGTTTTTTAAAGAACGCGCTTTCAGTGACAGTATAACATCTGGCTCGTATCAAGATGTAAATGGCTTCATTGCCGCACTGGGTGAACGCACCAAACGGCACGAATATCTGCTGACGGGCACCGATGGCGAAGTCTATGGACACCATCGTCGGGGACAGGAGAAGCTTCTTAACGATATTTATAAAAGCCGTGCCATAGGCACGTGCACGATATCAGACCTTATAATCGCTTTTAAACATATGGAAGCGATAGATCCATTACCTTCTTCATGGAGCACATGCGAGGATGAAATGGCGAGGGGAGCACCCTACCAAAGTTGGCTCGATCCAAGCAACGAACTGCATAAGCTGCAATGGCAGCTTACCAATCTTGCCATAGATGCGATAAGCAGCCTTCAAAATGAAAGCGCACAATTTCGCTATGCACGAAATCTACTGGACCAGGGGCTCCATAGCTGTCAGTATTGGGGGGCGAGCTGCAGGCCCGGGTGGGATACTGACATGATCGAACGCGGCGCCAAGATGCTGGTCGAATGCATCAAGACGGTGAAAGAAAAGTTACCTAAAGATATGTTAAACCAAGCGCAGGAGCTTTATAGCGATATTAAAAATAAAGCTTTACAGTGGCAATACTCCGGTGAAGTGGATAAGCTTCGCGCAGCCTACCTCAACAGCCATCCGCAACCGGCCGTTGAGCAGGCATCCGGGCTGAAATAATTTTGTCATTAATCATACATTTTTCAGATGAGAATCAGAGTGCTCCTGCTTCTTAGAAGCACGGCATGCCGTACCCGTCCGGGAGCGTGGTTAAAAATAGGTGCCCTTCCGCGGAAGGACCGAGGGGTATGGGGGCCGTCGCCTATTTTCATAACATCCCCTCAATAAGGGGACATACAGGGGATTCGGATAATAAACCGCTCCGAACGTCTACAATTAAAAAAGAGGTTCAGGAGATTTCTCTCCTGGCGGTCCTTCCGCGGAAGGATTAGGGGTGTCCCCTAAACTTCTTAGGTCCCCCAAAGTATGGGGGACTCATAGGGGGTTTGGACAATGATTCCCCCCAAGAATGGGGGCGAGGGGGTTGATGCAACTTAATCTGATCTTGCATAAGGAATACTAATGAAAAAACTCTATCTCGGATTAGCAATACACAACCACCAGCCGGGCGATAACTTCTCTCATGTATTCGAGCTAGCCTATAAGCAATCTTATCTCCCACTGATCGAAGCGCTGGAGATACACCCCGCTATACGACTCTCGCTGCATTACAGCGGCTGTCTGCTCGACTGGATAATAGAAAATAGACCCGATTTTATGGAACGCATAGCAAGTCTGGTTCGTAGAAAGCAGGTCGAGATCATGACGGGCGGATACTACGAGCCGATACTGCCAATGATCCCTGATACCGATAAGCTGGGCCAGATTGCCAAACTTAGCTCGATAATCAATGAACGCTTCGGCTACTCGCCGTCCGGCATGTGGCTCGCCGAGAGGGTCTGGGAGCCGCAACTTCCCAAGCCCCTTGCACAAGCAGGAGTCGAATGGATCGTTGTCGATGACAACCACTTCAAGATGGTGGGACTCTCGGACGATCAGCTGCTCGGCTATTACGTCACGGAGGAGGAAGGTTGCCCCGTCAAGGTTTTCGCCAGCAGCAAAAAGCTGCGCTATATCATACCCTGGCGCGATGTAAAAGAAGTGATCGAATATCTGAAGTCACTGGCCACAGAGGACGGAGACAGGATCATCGTGATGGGGGATGACGGCGAGAAGTTCGGCCTGTGGCCCAAGACTTACAAGCACTGCTGGCAGGACGAATGGATGGAGCGTTTCCTGACCAAGATCGAGGAGAACAGCTCATGGCTCAGCACAATCCCTATCAGCGAATACGCCAAACAATATCCGCCGCTCGGGAAAGTTTACCTGCCAACAGCATCGTATTCCGAGATGCAGGAATGGTCGCTGCCGCCGGCCGCTTCGCATGAGTACGGACACCTCCTAAAAAAGCTTGAGTCCGAGAAGCGGGACGATATCGCCAAGTATGTGCACGCCGGCTTCTGGCGCAGCTTCCTGGCCAAGTACCCCGAAATAAACTCGATGCAAAAAAAGATGCTGCGCACACACGATAAGGTCTACCGCGCGCGAAAGTCGTCTGATGCCGACGCCGGCCTCGAAGAGCTGTGGAGAGGCCAGTGCAACTGCCCGTACTGGCACGGCATCTTCGGCGGGATATACTTCAGCCACATCCGGTACGGCATATACCGGCACCTCATCGCCGCCGAGAACGCTGCCGACGATATTTTATTCAAGAAGAAGCCTTTCATCACCCATGAGACGATTGACTTCGACAGCGACACTCAGGACGAGCTGCTGATAGAGAGCGACAGCCAGAACATTTATATCGATCCGCACGACGGCGGCGCAATCTTTGAATGGGACCTGCGCCGCCTGAAGCACAACCTCAGCGCAGTGGTGACGCGGCGGGATGAGGGCTACCACCGCGACCTCATCGAAGCCGAGCGCATACGCAGGGAAGGACGCAAGAAAACCGAGGCCGAAACCGTCAAAACGATACACGATGTCATTACGAGCAAGCAGGAGAACCTGGACAAGCTCTTATTCTACGATAAACACAGACGGGCCTCGCTGCTAGACCACTTCCTGCCTAAGGATACAAATATCGACGGACTGCTGCGCGGTAGCTACGGGGAAAGCGGCGACTTCGTTGATAAATTTTACGAATGCACAACCCAGAAGAAGACAGGACAACTGACAACGCGGCTAACACGCGACGGACATATCAAGCAGGGGAACGATATGCTATCCGTGCGCGTTGAGAAAACGCTGTCTGCCAGAGCCGGCTCAGAGGAACTGGCTGTAACGTACCGCCTCACCAACACCTCCGCCGCGACGATACAGAGCGTCTTTGCCTCGGAATGGAACCTGGCCATCACCGACGAGGCACACAGCAATAATTGCTTCTACATACCATCAACCGATCCTGTGAAGCAGTGTTTATTACATAGAGTGGACTATATCCCGAACACAAGCCGATTGCTCATCTCAGACCAGCATATCGGGATCGATATGTCTCTTATCATGGACAGGCCAATCAGGCTGTGGCACTACCCCGTCGAGGCGGTCACCAACTCGGAGGACGGCTTTGAGCTCACGTTCCAGGGCAGCTGCTTCATAATCGGCTGGGACGTTAAAATAGAACCCGGCCAGTCTTGGGAAGTAAACCTTAAATGGCAGCCGGCCAATAGCTAAGGAACCTCCGAGAAAGAAGTGTCCTTCCGCGGAAGGACCGGGGTTTTAGGGGTGCCCCGTAAGGGCGAATTGCAATTCGCCCTTACACGAATGGGGTTAACCAATACTTTTTCAGCAGTCTGGTTTGGAGGACAGATCGCCCTCCTTGTATCAAATTCAGGAAGGAGCAAGGGAATGTACAAGATCATGTACCGAGAGAAACTGACGACCAACATTCATCTCTTCAAAATAGAGGCTCCAGCAGTAGCCAGGAAGGCCCAAGCAGGACAATTTATCGTAATCATGCCGGATGAAAAGGGTGAGCGCATTCCCCTCACCATTGCTGACTGGGATCATGTTGAAGGCACCATCACCGTTGTCTTCATGGAAGTAGGAAAAACTACCAATAAGCTGGCGATGCTCAAAGCAGGCGATTCCATCTTTGCCCTCGTCGGTCCCCTGGGGTTGCCTACCCATATTGAAAAATATGGCACCGTCGTATGCGTAGCCGGTGGTTTTGCTATCGCTACTATTGTTCCCATCGCCCGGGCCATGCGCCAGGCGGGAAACAAGGTTATATCCATCATGGGTTTCAGAACCAAGAGCCTTGTCTTCTGGGAGGAACGACTCAGGAGCGTCAGCGATGACCTGATCATTACCACGGACGACGGCACCTATGGCCGCAAAGGATTGGTTACCGAGCCTTTGAAGGAGCTGCTAGAGAAAGATAAGAATATCAAGCGGGTCATCGCCATCGGCCCTACACCGATGATGAAATTCAGCTCCAAGACCACGGAACCCTTTGGGGTAAAGACCATCGTCAGCCTGAACCCGATCATGGTCGACGGCACTGGCATGTGTGGTTGTTGCAGGGTCGAGGTGGGCGGCCAGACGAAGTTCACCTGTGTAGACGGCCCTGATTTCGACGCCCACCAAGTGGATTGGGACCTGCTTATTGCCCGCCAGAAGAGCTACCTCGGTGAGGAGAAGGAGTCCCTGGAATTGTGGCGCCACGAGTGTCAAGCAGCAGGAGAGAAGCGATAATGGCTGAGAAGCTGAATCTCAATCGAGTTTCCATGCCCAAGCAGGAGCCTCAAGTACGAGCCCACAATTTCAACGAGGTGGCCCAGGGATATACTGCCGAGATGGCCAAAGAGGAGGCCAGCCGATGCATCCAGTGCAAGAAGCGAAACTGTGTCACTGGTTGTCCCGTTGATGTAGATATCCCTGAGTTCATCATGGCGATTCGCGATGGCAACATGGCTGAAGCTGTAACAATAATGAAGGACAAAAATATCTTGCCGGGCATCTGCGGCCGGGTGTGCCCCCAGGAATCACAGTGCGAGCAGACCTGCACGCTGGCCAAGAAAGCTGCTCCGATCGCAATTGGACGCCTTGAACGCTACGTGGCAGATTGGGAGCGACTCCAACCCGCAGCTGCTAAGCCCAAGCCGGTGATACCACCCTCAACAGGCAAGAAAGTCGCCGTTGTCGGGTCGGGGCCCACAGGGTTGACCGCTGCCGCTGATTTAGCCAAGATGGGCCACCAGGTGACCATGTTCGAGGCACTCCACGTGGCTGGCGGAGTCCTGATGTACGGCATCCCAGAGTTCAGGCTCCCTAAGGAAATCGTCCAGGCTGAAGTTGAGTATGTGCAGTCGCTGGGCGTGGATCTGCGACTGAATTCTGTCATAGGCAAGATAGATACCGTGGACGAACTTCTGAAGGGCGGCTATGATGCCGTATTCCTGGGCACGGGTGCGGGGCTGCCCATGTTCCTCAACTGTCCTGGCGAGAATCTCAACGGCATTTATTCCGCCAACGAATTTCTGACTCGGACTAACCTGATGAAGGCCTATCTCTTCCCCAAGTACGATACCCCCATAAAGAAATCCAGAAGGGTGGCCGTCATTGGTGGTGGCAATGTGGCCATGGACTCCGCCCGATGCGCTCTCCGGCTAGGTGCCAAGGAGGTCTACATTGTATATCGGCGCTCGGAGGCTGAGCTGCCGGCGAGGCGCGAAGAAGTAGAGAATGCCATGGAGGAGGGCATCGTCTTCAAGTTCCTCACTAACCCCAAGAGATTCCTCGGCGACGACAAGGGGTGGGTAACCAAGATGGAGTGCAACGAGATGGAGCTGGGCAAGCCCGACGAAAGCGGCCGACGTCGTCCCATCGTCAAGAAAGGCAGCGAGTTCATGATAGATGTGGACACTGTAGTCGTTGCCTTGGGCACAAGCCCCAACCCTCTCGTCCCCTCCACCACCGAAGGGCTGGCCACCACCAAGAAGGGCACGGTAGTAGCCGACGAAAAGACGGGGAAGACGGTGAAGGATAAGGTGTGGGCTGGTGGTGATGTCCTTACGGGAGCCGCCACGGTGATCAGCGCCATGGGGGCTGGCAAAAGAGCTGCCGCCGCTATTGACGCTTATTTGAGAGGATAAGAAGCACTGATGCCCTATAGAGCATCAGTGACAGCGTCAATCTTCTTTCTCAGCTCCTCTTGAGGATTGCTGGGCTTAGGGTCTTAAGGGGCATCATCTTGCGCATGTTGCCGCTTAATTTGATCTTCCTCGCTACCCAGCCCTTAATCCCTACAGACCAATCCCCTTTGACAAGGATCTTATATGCATATTCTGCAGGCATAGACATATCAACGTCAGCTTTGGCAACATGCCCTTTTTGTATAATGCCACCATTCATGCACATCTTGATGTCACCCAGATCACTGCTGATCGTCAGATTAACAACCACTTCCTTCAAAGCTTTCGGAATCTGCAGATCGCCAGCGTCCGAGCGTCTGCGCGGCTTCATTCAGGAGGAGGGCAGCCTAACCGACGAGGCAGCTGTGGGGGAGGCCAGGCGCTGCATGCAGTGCCAGCTGCGATTGAAGATAGCCCCTGCGCCGCTGCCAGGCCAGCTGCCGGAACGCGATGAATCGCAGCTGCCGCCAACACCGGGCACGACGGTTCCGCTATAAACACGGGCTCAACCGCGACTTTTTAATAGTATCAGCTTTTGAGATACAAAGCCCCATCCCGACTCATGGCGCTTGCCGTTATTTCATAAATATTGTCGAGATAATTAAAAACCGATTGACATGTGCCCGATATTCATATAGAGTAGACTAACTTATTTAGCATTCTATATTGTCAGCTGGAGAAAGGATGGGGCATGGCAGAGAATTTTAAGAATAAATACGGGCCATGGGGACTTGTTGCCGGCGCCAGCGAGGGGCTGGGCGCCGCCTTTGCCGAAGAGCTGGCTAAAAGGGGCCTTAATCTTGTATTGATAGCCCGCCGAAGCGAGCCCCTCAAGAGACTGGAAAGTGAGCTTAAAAGCAAATACAGTATTGATATAAGAGCCGTACAGCAGGACCTCGCCTCTCCGAATTTAATAGAAGATCTGTCCAAGCATACCAGTGATATCGAAGTTGGCCTGATCATTTATGATACAGCCTTTTACACCATAGGAGACTTCTTCAATCAGACGTTAGAAAATCATATCAGGCATATAGATGTTAATTGTCGCAGCCCGTTCATGCTTGTATATAATTTCGGGCGCAAGATGATCGAGCGTAAACGTGGAGGGATTATCCTGATGAGTTCACTCTCCGGTTTCCAGGGCTCCCCTCTGTTAACGCATTACGGCGCCACAAAAGCGTATAACATCATGCTGGCGGAAGGTCTATGGTACGAACTCAAGCCGAAGGGGGTTGATGTCTTGGTGACCGTCTCCGGGGCTATCGAGACGCCCAACTATATAAGCTCCAAGCCTAAGAAACTGTCCGTAGCGCCGCCGCCGATGAAACCCGCCGATGTCGCCCGAGAGACCGTTGCCGCTCTGGGCAAGAAGCACATACTTGTCCCTGGGCGTGCCTACCGTCTATCGAGCTTTATCACCAACCGCTTCATGCCACGCACCGTGGCCATCGGCATGATGGCTGGTTCGACTGCGAAAATGTATGGCGACAGGGATGTTATCGTTAATCCCAAATATTGATCAGGAGGTTATCAGTGTTCAAGCTGATCTATATATTATGGGCGCCCAAAGGCCAGCCCAAGCAAATAACCAAAGACCTTCTCCTGAATAAAATCCAGCCCAGGCTGTACGACGCCGGCGTCGTGAAGCTCACCATGTATATCGATGATGAGCATTCCAACGTGAGATCTTCGGCACCCAAGCTTTATAGCGGGCCTGAGATAAGTGCCGAGATTTCCCTGTGGATCGATAATATTGAACGCCATCTGGAAATAGAAATAATCCTCAAATCAGGATTTTTCACGTATGCAGGATATGAGGTGGAAGAATCGATCTACACCGAATACGGCGGCAATAAACACTTCCACAAGCGCGACTGGCCCGACGGGCAGAGGTCGCCGGTGCTCATGGCGATAACCCTGATGGAACGGCCCAAGAAGCTGTCCCGTGAAGAGTGGATCAAACGCTGGCACGGCACACAGTCGCCAGTATCGGAGGCCATGCAGCCTCGCGCCCGTTACATCCGCAATGTTGTCCTGCAGACCCTTACCCCGGATGCGCCGCCTTTCGAAGGCATCGTCGAAGAGGCCTGGCCCTCCGTGAAGCATTACACCAACCCATTCCTGTTTTACGGGGCCGATAAAATGAATATTTTTAAGCTGGCCGCGAACATGTACCGCATGTTCCGCAGCGTTGCGGCGTTCCTCGAATTCAATAAGATACGCTCCTCAACCATGAGCGAGTATATCCTGAAAAGTTAAGGGTGAGCAGTACATTACTCTGATTGAGTCGTGCCGTTGAATAAAAAGGACATACCGATAAAGTTACGTTTCGCATGGCACAGAGGTTCATCTATAGCTAGTTGACGATATTTACACCCCTCTGGGTCATATTTTGTTTGGCTTTCTGTAGTCCTTGCCAACATGAGAGATAGTAGATAGAATACCTTGCGTAAGATAGAGGCCAGCCCTACCTTTTGTATGGTGTAAACGGGACTCGCCCTTCCAAAGGAGGAAAGATGGCTGCAAAGCAGGAAAATCAACGATGGAACGCTGAAGTAGATGTTATCGTTGTCGGCTTTGGCGGGGCCGGTGCCTGCGCCGCGCTTGAGGCCGCCCAACAGGGAGCCTCGGTGCTGGTACTGGACCGCTTCCATGGAGGGGGGTCCACAGCTGCCAGCGGCGGCGTCACCTACGCTGGCGGCGGCACGCCATACCAGAAAGCAGCGGGATACGACGACACCGTGGATGAAATGTACAAGTACCTGAAGCAAGAGATCGGCGACGGCGTTATGACTGACGAGACGCTGCGCCGCTTCTGCGAGGAGTCGCGGGAGGACATCCGCTGGCTGGTCGAGGCGGGCGTCCCCTTTGAGGGATCGCTGTGCCCATTCAAGACCTCCTACCCCACCGATGCTTATTATCTATACTATTCCGGAAGCGAGAATAACGCTCATTATAAGGCCAAAGCAAAGCCCGCGCCGCGCGGCCACCGCGCTAAAAGAAAGGGGATGTCAGGCCTCGCGATGTTCCATGATCTAGAGAAAACGATACGCAAAAGCAAGAACATCCAGGTGCGCTGCCAGACCCAGGTTCTGAAGCTCATCCAGGCGGAGGACGGGCGGGTGATCGGGGTGGAGGGGCGTTCCATACCGCCGAGTTCAATTTTACTCAGGCGGTTCCACGGAGGCATCACGTGGATTAACGCCAAGGCCAACACTTATATGCCTCCGCTAGCGAGCCTGCTTAATAAGCTGGCCATCGGCATCGCGAAGGTACGCTCCCGGCCCTACCGCGCGCGGGCGCGCAAGGGCGTAATCCTAGCAGCCGGCGGCTTCATTTTTAATAAAAAGAGGGTCAATGAGTGCAATAGTATTTTCTGCAAATGCCTGCCTTTAGGCACCTATGCCGACGACGGCTCAGGGATCGCACTCGGGGAGAGCGTCGGCGGGATCACATCGCATATGGACAAGATGTCGGCATGGCGCTTCTACGTTCCGCCAGAGGCGCTGATGCAGGGCGTCCTGGTAAACAAACAGGGCCAGCGCATATGCAGCGAGGACCTGTACGGCGGCAAGCAAGGTGATTATATCGTGTCCAAGGGCGGCGGCAATGCCTACCTTGTCTTCGACAGCAAAACCTACAAGGAAGCTAAGAGCCATTTTGGAGACCAGTGCGCCTTCTTCCAGAAACTGACCATGATGCCCATGGTGCTAATCAGCCGCAAGAAGGCCTCGTCATTTACCAAACTGGCACAGAAGCTCAAGATTTCCCCAGAAGGCCTCGAGGCGACGATGAAGCAATATAACGAAATCGCAAGCAAAGGCCAGCCAGACCCGCTGGGCAAGCTACAAAAGCGTTTCGTGCCTCAGGATACGCCTCCATTCTATGCGCTGGATTGCTCCCTTCAGGGGTTCTCTGCAACTTTAACCAAGGGCGGTATCCCTACCGCAGCTATTACCCTCGGCGGCCTTGTCGTGAATGAGCAGACCGGTCAGGTCAAGCGGGCAGACGGTTCGTCCATCGATGGCCTGTACGCTGCGGGGCGCAATGCCGTAGGTCTCTGCTCCAACGTCTATTTCGCCAGCGGTACATCCATTGCAGACTGCGTATTCGCTGGCAGACGTGCGGGCAATCATGCAGCAAAGCAACCGCCGAAGCAGTAAGAGGGTTGGACAACAAAATTGCCCGATGCCGACCGATTCGGAACAGCTTGCTTTTTGCACAGCTTCTTGCTAGAGTGTATCACAGCTTGAACAGAATCGGATTGTAGTATATTATATGTGTTTTTCTGCACCAGCCAGCCTCGTAGCCAGCGGCGCGCTCGGCGTCAGCGGCATCGTCATCCTGCGCATGCCCAAGAAGAAATCCGAGATACCACTCTCCCTGTTCCCCATTATCTTTGCGGTGCATCAGCTTATCGAAGGCATCCTATGGCTGAGCCTCACGGGCGTTATATCCGACACGTATAAGGCGGGAGCGATTTACGCCTATGCCTTCATCGCCTTTGTCTTCTGGCCCATATTCGTTCCTTTCTCGATGTACATGATAGAGACAGGACGCATGCGGCGGAAGCTTATCCTCCTTTGCCAACTCGTAGGTTTATACATCGGCATCGCATTCCTCATCGGCATTATCAGAGGCTCTGTGGATGCGACTATGGTGAGCCACAGCATTTCCTACCAAATCATCTCATCGCCCGACATGTCACTGGCCCCTTACCTCATCGCAGTATCAGTCCCGTTCCTCATCGCCAGCAACAAAAGGCTGATAGTCCTGGGAGTAGCGCTCCTTATTGCCTGCGGTACCGCGGCCTACATGGCCTGTTCAAACACCTTCCCCTCAATGTGGTGCTTCTACGCCGCCATACTCAGCCTGATAATATACCTGTACTTCAGATACCAGGCCAAAGCATTTCAAAAGAATGAAGAACGGCGCCTTCAGCACAGCACGTGAGCATTTCTGGTTCGAGAGATGCAGGAGAAATTCTCCTGCCGGTCCTTCCGCGGAAGGATTAGGGGTGTCCCCTTCCTTGCACTTATTCCGATTGTCATGTATACTTGACATAGTGGCTTAATTAAGGTTACCAGTCCTTCTGCGACCCCCTTGATCTCCCTGAGAAAAAGTCTCTCTCTTCAAGGCAAAGTTTCTCAATGTATTGGATGACCAGAGTTCAGTTCACAATTTATTGTAGGAGGTCATCCGATGAGCTTTATCGAAAAGACCCAGGCCTGTTGCGGTGCTGCTTTCACATTCGGCACCGGGGAACAGATCACCTTCGCCAATATATTCAACCGATTGAGCCTCGCTCGATCCGCTGACATTCGCCTGACTTCGAAAGACAAGGAGCTTTAGTGAATTTCACACAATTCAAACTGGACCCGCGCCTGCTGGTGGCGGTCGACCGCGCCGGCTACACCGCGCCGACGCCCGTTCAAGAGGCGGCGATCCCCCCGGCACTTGCCGGACACGACATGATCGGCACAGCGCAAACAGGAACCGGTAAAACAGCCGCATTCGTCCTTCCCATTCTGCAAAAACTGCTCAGCGGGCCGCGCAACCGCACCCGCGCGCTCATCATCGCGCCCACGCACGAGCTGGCCGAGCAGACCCACGAGACGTTTCGCGACTTCGCAGCCGGCACCCACATCCGCAGCGCCACCGTCTACGGAGGCGTCGGAGCTGCGCCGCAGATCAGGGCACTGCAAAACGGGACAGAGATCATCGTGGCCTGCCCGGGGCGGCTGCTGGACCTCATCGGACAGCGCTACGCACAGCTGGGCGGAATAGAAGTGCTGGTGCTGGACGAGGCCGACAGGATGTTCGACATGGGCTTCCTGCCCGACATACGGCGCATTATCAATTATGTTCCAAAGCAGCGGCAGACAATGCTGTTCTCCGCAACATTTCCGACGGAGGTGGAGCAGCTGGCAACGCAAATCCTGATTCGTCCGCAACGGATCGCGGTCGGGCTCATATGCCCGGCGCATACGGTCTCGCACGCCCTGTACCCGGTGACGAGCCACTTGAAAACCAAGCTGCTGCTGGCCATACTGGAGCAGACCGATACCGAATCGGTGCTTATATTCACCCGCACCAAACAGCGTGCCAGGCGGCTGGCGGAGCAGATAGAGCGCGCCGACTACAAAGTGACCAGCCTGCACAGCAACCGCTCGCAGGGCCAGCGCCAGTCCGCGCTTAACGGCTTTAAGGGCGGCACGTACCAGATCATGGTGGCCACCGATATCGCCGCACGCGGCCTGGACGTGGAGAGCATCTCGCACGTCATTAACTACGACATGCCCGATACCGCCGACGCCTACATCCACCGCATCGGGCGCACCGGGCGCGCCGAACGCACCGGCGACGCGTTCACGCTCGTGACCCCCGAGGATAATGCTATGGTAATAGAGCTTGAGAAGATCATGAATCAGGAGCTTTCCCAGCAGCTGATACCGGGATTCAAATACGACTCGCCATCGGCGACTAAGACGGCCATTGCGAACATTAAAGCGCGCCACGCGCCATCAGCGCCGGGAACAAAGACGTCGAGCCGCCGGTTCTTCCCGTCGCAAGGAACTGCTGCGGCGAAAAGTAAGCCAGCAGAAATATATACAGCAAGAGGGTGGCGAAGCTTCTCGCATGCGATATAGTTTTTTTGAGGCCGGCAGCCGCAAAGGCCGATCCGGGAAAGGAGCTACCATGATAAAGGAAACCAATTTTGAAGTCGGGAAAAGGTACAAGAACAGAAAGGGAACATATAAAGTCCTGGCGATAGATGGGAATGTCATGCACATCAGCGGGAAGGTGGGGAAAGATGTTGCTACTACTGTAAAGCTGCAAAGCCGGGTGATTGAGAATATACGACGGGAGATAGAGGAACTGGCTCTTGCCAAAGTTGTATCTCCGCGCAGGAAAGCCGCTGCCGTTAGTATCTAGATAAAATGGGGGGATCGTTATCCAAACCCCCTGTGAGTCCCCCATACTTTGGGGGACTTTGGAAATTGGGGGATACCCCCAAACCCCCAGCAGGAGATTTTTCTCCTGCACCTCTTCTCGAACCTGTCATTCTGAATCCTCCTTCGGAATGATGAAGAATCTCGATGAGATCCTTCGGCGGATTTGCGCCTCAGGATGACACGATATTTGTAAAACCCTGTCAGGAAGAATCCTGCACCTCATACTACTCGTCATTGCCTGACTTGATCAGGCAATCCAGAGGGCGAGGTGAAGAACACCACACCGAGCAAAAAACCTGCCTTACGGAAGGTGCTGAAAATAGATCAGCCTGCAGTTGATATCGATGTCCTCATCGGAAGTGGTCGCTGGTATATCCGTAGAGAAAGTTTTCATCAGCCTCTCATCGTAGATCGCCTGCGGGTATATCTCTCTCAATCTCTTAACAACATTGATGAAGTTGGCGACGGACGAGAGGGTTGTCTCCGCGCCTAGAAATGAATACTCCATGTCATATTGCAGCATCTCCACCCTGGGCTCCGATGACGCCCGTTCGTAGAGCCTCAAGAACCACTCGGACTGAGAAGATGCGGCCTTTGGTTTCTGTTTAACCCTCTTCAAGATAGGAATGCCGCCCGTCACCAGTGTTACCCCCACATTCAACTTTAATTTGGTCTTCGCCGGGGCCTCCTCCACCTCCGGAGCAGGCTGCCACACCCCCTTGATAATCAGGAAGATTGCTCCCGTCTTTAACGTTATCTTCTTGCCGTCCTCCTGCTGAAACGTAACCTCTTTATCTCCAAACCCTATAGTCTTTGCTCTCAAGCCATGGGAAGGACTACGGAGCTCCGCTTCACTGCACACGATAGTCGTAAATCCCAGTTCCCTCAGCTTACGCGCCGACGCCTCCGCTTCCTGCACGCCCTTGCAGCGGGCAACGATCCGCGGGATGCTGCCCACCAGCAGAAGCCGCGTCTGGTAAGCGTCCTTGCCGATGATCCCGGCCACGGCTTTAACCAAATCAATACTGGGATTATCCTGAGGGATTACTGCAACGTATACGATTTCAACTTCAGCCATAAGCGTCCCGGCCTTATATGCGCCACATGCTACACCATACAGAGGACATAATCAACATAAGCAGTGGGATAGTTCGACCGACAGCGAACCTTACTCCACCACCACATTCCCCTCGCCGACTATCTCAACGAGGCGTTTGTGCAGCTCGGGGGTGTAGCCGGCGGCGGGGAGGCGCACGGTGTTGCCGCCGTTGGAACCTTCCACGCGCAGACGCACGTCGTCCTTGCCCGGGTACTGCTTGACGAGGTCAAATATGCTCTTTAACAGCTCGACGTCCGCCTCTTTGCTGTCGGTTTCGGCCACAGTGATGCGGATTTTACGTTTGGGAATCGGCGGCGGAGGCGGCTCAGGCTCCTCATCCGGCTGATATAGGCGGGCGCTGTCCACGCTTACCTGTATCTGTTCGCGGCGCGACTGGACTTTGCCGTCGACGAGAAGGAGGTTGCCCTCCTCCCACAGATCCTTGGTGCGCTGATAGACCTCGGGCCAGACGTTCATGGGCACGGTTCCATCCAGATCCTCCAGCGTTGCGGCCACGAAGGGCTTGCTGTCCCGCGTGAAGAGGTGGCGCACGCTGGATACCATGCCGGCGATGGTCAGCGACTTGCCGACCATGCCCTCATCGATCTGTCCGCAGAGCGTGGTGTGCATGGCCGCCAGCTTTTTCGAGGCACTGCTGAACGGGTGCTCCGAGAGGTACAGGCCGAGAAGCTCGTGCTCCCAGGCCAGCCGCTCGCTCTTGGGCGCATCTACGCCTGCCAGGTCGAGCTCGGGGAGCGGCGTCTGCACGCTCTCGCCGAAGAGGTCGAACATGGTGGTCTGGCCCGTCTCCTGAAGACGGTGCTCGCGCTGCGCCAGCGACAGGATACGGTCGATGCTGGCCAGCAGCACGCCACGTTTGCCCAGCGCGTCCAGGGCGCCGACCTTGATCAGGCTCTCCATTACCTTCTTGTTCACCGAGCGCAGGTCGGCGCGGCGGCACAGATCGGCTATGGATTGGAATTGACCCTCTTCGCGGGCGGCGATGATCGGCTCCACGGCGCCGGAGCCCACGTTCTTTATGGCACTGAGTCCGAAGCGTATGGCATCTCCGTTATCGGTTTTTTCGATGGAGAATTCCACGCGGCTCTTATTGATATCGGGAGGGAGAACTTTTATCCCCATGCGGTTGCAGTCGCTCACGGCGGAGCGTATCTTCTCCGGCTGCCCCATGTGCATCGTCATCAGCGAGCACATGAACTCCACCGAGTAGTTAGCTTTGAAATAGGCTGTCTCGTAGGCGATCATGGCGTAGCTCGTGCTGTGCGCCTTGTTGAAGGCATAGCCGGCGAAGGGCTCGATGAGCTCGAAGACCTGCGTGGCCAGCTCCTGATTGAAGCCCTTCTTCTTGGCCCCGGCAATGAAGTTGGCCCTCTCCTTCTTCATCACCTCGGGTATCTTCTTGCCCATGGCCTTGCGGAAGATATCCGCAGCGCCCAGGCTGTAGCCGGCGAAGGCCTGCACGATGAACAGCACCTGATCCTGATAAACGATGATGCCGTAGGTGTCGCGCAAAATATTGGCCAGGTCTGGATGCAGGAATTCGATAGGTTCGAGGCCCTGCTTGGCCTTGATGAAGCGCGGGATGTGCTGCATCGGCCCCGGGCGGTACAGCGCGATCATGGCGGCGATATCGCTGAAGGTCGATGGTTTGAGGTCCTTTACGAAGGCGCGCATGCCGCCGCCCTCGAGTTGGAATACGCCTGTGGTCTCGCCCGCGGCCAGCAGCTCGAATGTTTTGGCATCGTCGAGCGGTATCTTGTTCAGTTCGGCTTTAACACCCTTGTTCGCGGCGATCAATTCCATGGTCTTGGAGAGCACGGTGAGGTTGATGAGCCCCAGTATATCCATCTTGAGCAGGCCGATCTGGGCGATATCATCCATTGAGAACTGGGTCATGGCGATGGCGCCCTCATCGGCCCGTGTCGGACGCTGCAATGGAACGTATCTGGTCAGCGGCTCTTTCGATATCACAATGCCGGCGGCGTGGGTCGACGCATGCCGCGCTATCCCTTCAAGTCGTTTCGCATCATCGATCAGCATCTTGACCGCCTCATCGACGGTGTAAAGCTGGAACAGCTCCGGATTCTCCTCCAGCGCCCGGTCCAGCGTTATGTTCGGGGTCGTGGGAATAAGCCGGGCTACGCGATCGACGTCGCCGTACGGCATGCCCAGCGCGCGGCCCACATCCCGGACCGCGGCGCGCGCCCCGAAGGTGCCGAAGGTGATTATCTGCGCCACGCACTCGGCGCCCCACTTCTGCGCCGCATAAGTGATGACCTCATCGCGGCGGTCGTCCTGAAAATCAAGGTCTATATCCGGCATCTCCTTGCGCTCCAGGTTAAGGAAGCGCTCGAAGACCAGGTTATGTTCCACAGGATCGATATCGGTAATGCCCAGGGTGTACAGCACCAGGCTGGCCGCGGCGCTGCCGCGCACGCCGACCAGGATGCCGCGCTTCCTGGCATAAGACACGAGGTCTCCCACCACAAGAAAGTAGTTGGCGAAGTTAGTCTTCTGGATCACATGCAGTTCGTACTCCAGCCGCTCGGTAAGCTGCTGCGACGGCTGGCCGTAGCGCCGCGCCAGGCCCTCGCGGCACAGCTTCTCCAGATATTTATCGGCGGTCATGCCCTTGGGCAGCTCCACCTCTGGCAGAAGCTGCCTGCCAAACTCCAGCTCCAGATTGCACATATCGGCTACGCGCTGGGTGTTGTCCACAGCCTCGGGGATATCGGCGAAGAGCTGCCTCATCTCCTCCTCGCTGGTGAAATAGAAGGTCTCGCCCATGGAGTACCTGGTGGTATCGTATATTGTGGTGTTGCGCTGGATGCAGAGCAGGAGCTCGTGGGTGTGAAAGTCATCCTTCAGTGTGTAGTGGACGTCGTTGGTGGCCACCAGCGGGATGTCCAGCTCCTGGCTCAGATCGATGAGCAGCGGATTGACCTTATCGAGCTCGGCAATGGGATGACGCTGAATCTCGAGGTAGAAATCGCCGAATGTTTCCTTGTGCCACAGCGCCGCCTCCCGCGCCTCATTGGTGCGCCCCTCCAGGAGCAGGCGCGGCACCTCCCCCTGCAGGCAGCCGGATAGCGCTATGACACCCTCGCGGTGTTTGACAAGCAACTCGCGGTCCACGCGCGGCTTGTAGTAGAAGCCCTCCAGATGCGCCTTGGAGTTAAGCTGCGTTATGTTATGATATCCGGCCTCGTTCTTGGCCAGAACGGTGATGTGATACAGGTTCTTGTCCGCAATATCCTTCTGCTGCCGCCCGCGCGGCGAGACATACAGCTCGCAGCCGATGATGGGCTTGATGCCGGCCTCCCTGGCGGCGCGATAGAACTGGATCACGCCGTACATCACGCCATGATCGGTGACGGCCACGCTGTTCATGCCCAGCTCTTTAGCCCGGGCGACGAGCTGCGGGATGCGGCACAATCCGTCCAGGAGGCTGTATTCCGTGTGAACATGAAGGTGGGTAAACATGGGTATTTTATTATAACAGAGTTTGAGGCTCGGCTGCTATCAACCCCCTGTATCCCCCTCACGGGGGAAATCGTTATCCAAACCCCCTGTTTATCCCCCATACTTTGGGGGACATTTAATAAGAATAGGGGACACCCCTAAAACCCCGGCAGAGGGTCTTCCCTCTGCACACCCTCATCGGCATAAGCCAAACTTATCTTGGAAAATAACAGGTTTAAGAAAGAGGTGCAGGAGAGATCTCTCCTGCCGGGGTTTTAGGGGTGTCCCCCAGATTTTTTCATTTCCCCCAAGAGTGGGGGATAAAGGGGGTTGATCCGACGGGCACAGCATAATATGCCCCTACCTAATTTCCGCTCCCTTGAGAGGAGAGGCTGGGTGAGGGTGTCCCCTTCACCTATTTCTTTACAGTGATGTTATAATAACCCCCATGAATTATCGAGAGGCTATTAAATACGTCCTCAGCTTCACCGACTACGAGAAGCTACCTGCTTCTACCTACTCCGCCGCCAACTTCGACCTGAGGCGCGTGGAGGAGCTGCTGCACCGCTTGGGCGACCCGCACCTGGGCCCGCGTACGGTGCACATAGCCGGCACCAAGGGCAAGGGCAGCACCGCGGCTATGATGGCCTCATCTCTCACCGCCGCAGGACATCGCACCGGCCTCTACACCTCGCCGCACCTGCACACCTTCCGCGAGCGCATCCGTATCGACGGCGAGATGATATCAGAGGATGAGTTCGTATCAATAGCCGACGCGATCAAGCCGCATGCAGAAGCGACCAACAGTCAGGCGACGTTCGGGAAGCTGACGACGTTCGAGGTATTAACCGCCATGGCCTTCGCCTGCTTCAAGAAACACAGCGTCCGGTTCCAGGTGCTGGAGACAGGGCTGGGCGGACGCCTCGATGCGACCAATGTGGTGCGTCCCGAGATATGCATCATCACACCGATAAGCCTGGATCACACCGAGATACTGGGCAATACCGTCGCAGAGATAGCGCGGGAAAAGGCGGGCATCATCAAGCCAGGCGCGACCGTGATCAGCGCCCCGCAGAACCCCAACGCTATGGCAGTAATAAAAGAAACGGCCGCGAGGTATAGAAACCGCACTATAAGCGTAGGTAGCGATGTAACCTGGCGCATACTGGACTGGAACCTTAACGGGCAGGAGTTCGAGGTTACGACCAACTCCGGCGCCCATCTCTTCAGCATACCGCTGCTGGGCCGCCATCAGGTTGAGAATGCAGCTGTGGCTGTGACTGCGCTCGAAGCCCTGGGCATTGACTATGAATCGATCTTCAGGGGGCTGACAGGCGTCCGCTGGCCGGGACGGCTCGAGATACTGAGGCAAGAGCCCATAGTCCTTGTCGACGGAGCGCATAATGCCGATTCCGCCCGGCGCCTGCGTGAGGCGATACAGGAATACATACGCTACGATGATATGATACTGGTGATAGGGGCGTCTTCCGATAAAGATATCAAGGGCATGCTACTGGAACTGGCGCCGCTGGCCGATAAGATAATCGCCACCAGATCAATGCATCCCCGCGCGCTTCCCATAAATGCCCTTCTGAACGAAATAGAAAAACTGGACCGTAAGGCAGCATATTACTCGAGCGTGTCCAGTGCCCTCGGGCAGGCGCTGCTCACCGCATGGCCGCACGATCTTATATGCGTCACTGGCTCGCTCTTCGTCGTCGCCGAGGCCATTGAGCACATCAAGGGCATGCCCCACGATAGCCTATAAATTAAGTAGTGTGGGTTTAAAACCCGCCCTACCGGCGACCTTCAAGAAAGAGGTTCAGGAGAAAGTCTCCTGACGGGGGAACTGGGGGTGCCCCCCAGATTATTCAAAATCCCCCAAGTTTGGGGGATTACATGGGGTTGGACAAACAAACTAGTAAATCTCCACATATATCCTTGGCGGATTCCCTCCTCTATTAATTGACACCATCCCTTATTTCATGCTAAAATCACGCCGGTTTATTAAAAAGCTATCCGAGTTGCCTGGCCTAAACCGATAAAAAGGCATGGCGGGCGACCGATACGGCGCAGATGGAAACGCCTGCACCCCCCGTTGTGGAAAGGAGAGCTATAATAGTTTTGTGTGCTTTATAGCGCCTCCTCCCGACGAGGCGCTTTTTATTTTGTTCAAAATTGAATACGGTTAGCTCTCCGATCTGTCTGATCTAAATCCCATCTTGGGGACAGGGTCAACAGACGGCAGGCGCAAGCCTCGAGGGTGCGGAGGGAAACCTCCACGCCTCCCATGTTTGGAAAGGAGAATTAGTATGAATGAATTGCTGCATCCAACATAAAGGTGCTCCCGCAGTTTCACCATATTCTGATGAACACATTACGAGAAGGAGAATTAACAGTGAAAAAGTTCGCTTTTTACATATTAACAATAGCGATGATTGTGAGCATCGCAGGAACCTGTTTTGCCTGTTCCAGCAGCGAAGACCAGAGCGGCCAATTGCTGCCCAAAGAGGAAAGGTTTCGTGTAGCCACTACTACAAGCCTGTACGATACCGGCCTCTGGAGTTTGCTGGAACCGCTGTTTGAAGAAGAATACAACGTAGAACTCGACGTTCTGTATGCCGGCACCGGCATTGCCATCGAATACGGCGAGAACGGCGACGTAGACGCCCTGACAGTGCATGACAAGGCCAAGGAAGAGAAGTTCGTCGCAGACGGCTATGGTGTCGAGCGTGTCCCGTTCGCCTATAATTACTTCCTTATCGTAGGGCCGGAGGACGACCCTGCGGGCATTATGGACATGACACCTGAGGAAGCATTTACCACATTGGCCGAGGAGCAGAGCTCTTCCTTTGTTTCCCGCGGCGATAATTCAGGTACACATTCCAAGGAAAAAGCCATCTGGGTTGCCGCCGGATACAACTATAGCGACATTGAGAGCTCCGGATCATGGTATATTGAGGCCGGAACCGGTATGGGCCCGACACTTGCAATGGCCAGCGAAAAACAGGCCTATACTCTAACCGATATGGGAACCTACCTGGCTTACAAAGGCGATATCGATCTGGTTCCGATCGTGGAGAGTGGAAGCATATTACTGAATGTTTACTCGGTCATCGCCTGCACGGAAGCGACAAGCCCTGAAATGGCACAGAACCTGGTGGATTTCTTAACTTCAGATGAGATTCAGCAAAAGATCGGCGATTACGGCACTGACGAATACGGCGAAAGCTTGTTCATACCATGTGCCGGCAACAAGCCTACCAATTAATGATCGGGAGACTCAGAATTATTGGATAGTATCTGGGATCAGTTAGTCTCATTAGATTCCGAGACATGGAGCGCAGCCGGGAGGTCGCTGTGGTTTGCAGCGACCTCCTGTGTCATCGCTACGCTTATTTGTTTTCCGCTTGGTAGCCTGATCCATTTCCGTAAATTCCGCGGCAAAGGTTTGCTGATAAGTGTATTGCAGTCCTTGTATTGTATGCCGACCGTCCTTGTCGGCCTGATCGTTTTCTCCATATTATCCCGCGCCGGGCCCCTCGGCGAATTCGGCTGGCTCTTCAGCCCCAAAGCTATCATCTTTGGACAGGTGTTGCTGATATCTCCCATTATGCTGGGCCTCGTCATTTCAGCTTTCAGCGGCGTCGATAAAGCGGTAACTGAGACGGCGGTGTCTTTAGGTGCCTCAAGGATACAGATGGTCATAGTGGCAGTAAGAGAAGCCAAGTACGCTATGCTGACAATGGTAATAATAGGATTCAGCCGTGCTATATCCGAACTGGGGGTCTCAATGATGGTGGGCGGAAACATTAATTTCTATACCAGAACCCTTACCACCGCTATCTCATTGGAAACCCAGAAGGGCGAAATTGAAAAAGCATGGGCCATGGGAATACTCCTGCTTCTGATTGCGCTCTTTATCAATATCACGATATATTCTTTGCAGAAAAGCGGGAGAATAAAACACTGGGGCGTGTTCCGATTGCTTTTAGATAGAATCCGGGCTTGGGGAGGCTGATTGTTATAATCTGTGAATTGGTGAAGACAGGACTTATATAAGATGACATTCTTACAGATATCGAACCTATGCAAAGATTTCGGCAAACATCGCATCCTAAGCGGAATCAATCTCTCAATAGATAAGGGAATTGTTTATGCCGTAATCGGACCAACTGGTGCAGGCAAAACCACGCTTATCAGGCTCATCGACCTCCTTGATACGCCATCATCGGGACAGATATTCTTCGATGGAGTCGATGTAACCCACTCCGGAAACACCAGAAACAGCGCACGCCGCAGAATGGCGCTGGTTCAGCAAAAACCTATCGTTTTCAAAATGAACGTTTTCGGCAACATCGCCTGCGGCCTTAGATGGAGACGCCGGAAGAAAGAAGAAATTCAACGCAAGGTGAACGATGTCCTGGAAATAGTCGGCATGGGTGACTATCGGGACAGGGACGCACGGACGCTTTCTGGTGGTGAAATGCAGCGCGTGGCTATAGCACGAGCCCTTGTAGTCGAACCGGAAGTGCTTTTACTTGACGAGCCAACCTCTAATCTTGACCCCGTTTCGGTATCCAAGATCGAGGATGTATTGGCACATATTATCAAAGAGCGAAAGACCACCATACTGATGTCGACCCACGATATGTCGCAGGGACAACGCCTGGCGGACAAAATCTGCGTGCTGATAGACGGAGAATTGTTACAAATCGGTAGCCCAAAAGACATATTCTGCGCACCGGCTACCAAGCAGGTAGCCGAATTCGTCGGCGTTGAAAACATACTGCCCGGTATTGTAGCCAGAAAGGAAAATGAACTGGCGATCATCAATGTAAACGGAGCAGAGATTCAGGCGATTACAGACTTGACACAGGACGAAAACGTCTTCGTCATGATCCGCCCTGAGGATATTACATTCACCCGAACCAGAGACACATCGAGCGCGAGGAACGTCTTTGAAGGCAGAATCAATAGAATTATCCCGCTCGGCCCGCTGACAAGAGTAGAAATCGACTGTGGGATATCGCTCCTGGGTATCATTACCACAAGGTCAGCCAGCGAGATGGAACTGACAACTGGTTCCAAGCTGTTCGCCAGCTTTAAGGCAACGGCCATCCATGTGATTAAGCGCGCGTAATTCTCACTTCTGGTTATCTCCTAGTGTCTGCTCGTGGATTATTATCGCGGCTATTCATGAACTAACTCTGCCTAGACGACTACTAAAGAGAGGTGTCCTTCCGCGGAATCCTTCCCGAAATGGGAAGGACCAAGTATGGGGGACTAAGGGGGTTGACCAATCTCGACTGCTATCTCCCCGCCGATTATAAGAAGAGGTGCAGGATTCTTCCTGCCGGGGGAACTGGGGGTGTCCCCCAGATTTTTCCAGCTCCCCCAAGCATGGGGGATTACAGGGGGCTGGATAATATGCCTCACACTTATTAATATTGACATTACATTGCTTTGTGATATCATATTGCTCTCACAATAAACAGGGAGGAAGGCAATGAAGATCAGCGCACGCAACATATTAAAGGGAAAAGTAAAACAGATAAAGGCGGGAGCAGTCAACTCCGAGGTCATAGTAAAGACGGAAAACGGGACCGAGATTGTATCGATAATAACAAAGGAATCCTCTGAGAAACTGGGCCTGACCAAGGGCAAAGTGGTCTACGCTGTTATCAAAGCCTCAAACGTAATGATCATGACCGACTAACTGCGATTAGCTCACTGGAATTTGCTGTAGAGGATAAACTACCGCCGGAAAATTTGAATCGTGGATCTGACATTCCGCAGTGTAGCAGAGAGAGACGCTACCATCCTTGACATCACCCTGTATCCCATAACGGGATTTTCTCTCAAGAGATCATAGAGGCGCTTGCCATCTATAGATATAACTCTAACAGGTTCGACTGCTTTCGCACTTAGCGCATAAACCGGCGCGCCCTTCACTGCTGAAAAGCCGCAGCTCTGTCCATTCTTGATGGTCTCTACCGCAATTTCCTTGTTTGCACCTGCACCGGAAGATACAGCTGAACTCAAGGCAACACGACCCAGCTCCACAACATAGAAGTTCTCCGCCGTAGCGCCCTGTACAAAAAGTGGCGTACCTTTTTCGTACACTTCCGTTCGGCCCAAAGCTGCAACTTTGTCCAGATCATCATCAGTGAGACCCTTGAACAGCTCGGACGCCGCTAGTGCTTGCTTAATAGTAGCCACAATTCCCTCTCTGCCCGAAAATTCGGCAAATACCGATTGAATTTCTATGCAAATGCCGTGCGCACTACGCTCTTGATCCTGGCACTGACTACCTCAACCAGACCCTCCATCACCTTGAATCCAATGGCAGGGCTCCCGTTAAACAGGGAAAGCAGCTGCTCCCCATCGATTGCGATGACCTTGGTAGCCTCCGCACACCTCGCCGTCATTGTATAAACCCTGGAACCTACAACAGCTGACCACCCGAATGGTTCCTCGGAGGGAACGGTTTCAATAAGCGCTTCCTGAACCATCCCGGGATAAACGGAAAGGTTCATCTCAACTATGACCTTCCCTTCAGCAATGATATACAGGTCTTTGGCAGCATCACCCTCAGAGATTACGCTGAACCCGGCGGCGTAAGATTTCTCATGACATAGAGGAAGGACCTGATCCAGTTCAGCATCGGACAAACCCTTGAAAAGCACAGATTTTGCCAATGCCTCTCTTACAGCAACCACGTTTCCTCCCTGTCCTTGGCAATAATCAAAAAGAAGATTGAAATGGATGTTGAGGGGATGAGAATATTAATATATACAATAAACCTGATTATATGTCAAGGAAGCCTACACCTCGCAGGTCGTTCATAAAAAGAGATGCAGTATGCCCTGTATCGACGTCGATAATGAGAGGTGTCCTTCCAGAACTGGAAGGACCGGGGTTTCAGGGGTGTCCCCTAATTCTCTTTATTCCCCCAAGTATGGGGGATCAAGGGGGGTTGGATGATAAGAACTATTCCCCCATAATCTGCAGCACAATCTCACGCGAGCGCGGGCGGTTATCGAAGTCCACTACGATGATCTGCTGCCATGTCCCAAGCAGCAGCGCCTTGTTGGAAAAAGGCACTACCAGTGACGGTCCGAGCGTCGATGCCCTCACATGAGAGTATCCGTTGCCGTCCCCCCAGCGCTGGTCGTGCCTGTATTGAACATCCCGCGGAACGATGCGGTCCCACATCGCCTTGAAATCACTCACCACGCCGGGCTCGTACTCGATCGTCGTTACGCCAGCTGTGGAGCCGCTTATGAACACAGTGACGGAGCCTGAGACGATCCCAGATTGCGACACTACACGTTCAACATCCGACGTGATGTCAATTACATCGCCCTCGCCCCTGGTGCGAATCGACATCTTTTCCGTTACTATCATATCAACCACTTCTTATAGCTAGGAAAACTCTGATTCAGGCTTATCAACCCCCTTACCCCCACTCTTGGGGGATTTTTAAAATTGGGGGGCACCCCCAATTCCCCCGGCAGGAAGCTCCTGCACCTCTTTTTTAGAACTCCCCTAAAACAAAAGGTCGTTCAATTCAAATACGGGGCCATCGTCACATACACGCTTCGTGCCGTGCCTGGTCTTTATGGTACAGCCATAGCACAGGCCGAACCCGCACCCCATCCTGGCTTCTATTGACACCTGGACGCGCTTGCCCTTAAGCAGCTTCATCTGCAACATGGCCTTGTACATAGCCGCCGGGCCGCAGGCGAATATCTGATCGGTGGAACCGACGAGTTCATCCAGCAGATCCGTCACCATGCCCTTCCTCTCGATCAGGCCATCCTGTGTCACCGGTACGAACTCGATGCCGGCGGGCAAGAGTTTCTTGGGATACACCTGTTTTGCAGCCTTGGCGCCGAAAAGCAGCGTAACTTTCCGCCCGTCGGCGACAGCCCGCTCCGCGAGGAAAATCAGCGGAGCGACCCCGACCCCACCGGCGACCAGAAGCAGGCGCTGCGAAGTTATATCAAAGCCGCGCCCCAGCGGGCCCAGGATATCGATAGGCTCACCCTTCTTGCGCTGCGCCAGCCATTCCGTACCCTTGCCGACAACCTCGTACAGGAGTGCAAGCTCACCCTTATCGTTCACGCGGTGGATGCCGAGCGGCCGCCGCAGTATTCGGTCGTTGTTATCGCTGGCGCGCACCATGACGAACTGACCCGGCCGGGCTGATCTGGCGATCTCCGGAGCTTTGGCCCAGAGCAGATAGATGTTGGGCATAACCTTCGTATTCGACTTAACTATTGCGTCGAACGGTTTCACTCGGCAACCTCACGTTTCAGATAGTCGCGCATGCGCTGAACCGAGAACGTCTGTTCACCATTCTGTATTGCATTAACTACCGCTCGAATAGTGTCCAGCGACGTATAACAAGGGATACGTTTCTCTATAGCCGCGCGTCTTATTTCAAATCCATCGCTCAAGGGGCCGCGTTCACCGGAGTCCGTATTGACGACACCGCTCAATGTACCGTCACGAATAATATCTACAATATTGGGATACCCCTCACTGATCTTCTTGCTGATAAAAGTCACCGGCACCCCCACCGCCTTGAGCAACGCAGCCGTCCCCTCAGTAGCATAAAGCTTGAAGCCCAGGTTGTGCAGGTCTTTCATAATCGGCAATGCCTCCGGCTTATCCTGATCCGAGATGCTCACCAGAAGCGCCTTGTCACGGGGCAACATCAAGTCGGCTGCGATCAGCGCCTTTGCCAGCGCCGCGGGGAACGTATAGTCCACCCCCATGACCTCTCCCGTCGACTTCATCTCAGGGCCGAGGTAGCCATCCACCCCACTGAGCTTGGACATTGAGAAAACAGGCGCCTTCACAGCGAAGAGTTTCTGTGCCGGCCACAGCCCGCCCTCATAACCTTGCTCCTTGAGGCTCTGTCCCAACATCACTCTGGTTCCCACCTTCACCATAGGGACCCCGGTAACCTTGCTGATGAAAGGAACGGTCCTGCTGGCACGCATGTTGGCCTCGAGGACATATACGGAGGACGAACCATCCTCCTTGCGCATGATGACGAACTGAATGTTCACCATGCCCCTGACCTTGATCGCCAGGCTGATTTCGGTAGTATATCGAACGATAGTGTCTATCTCTTCACTGGTCAAGTTCAAACCCGGATAAACGGCCATCGAATCCCCGCTGTGCACCCCGGCCCTCTCGATATGCTCCATGATGCCGGGGATGAGCACCCGTTCTCCATCGGCAATGGCATCGACTTCGCATTCTTTACCCTCGAAGTACTTATCGATGAGCACCGGGCGCTTTGGATCGAGCTCCATGGCGCGGTTCATGTAATGGATCAACTCGGTAGCATTGTGCACGATCTCCATGGCCCGGCCGCCGAGGACATAGCTCGGGCGCACCAGCACCGGATAGCCGATGACCTTGGCCACGTTCAGCGCCCCTTCGACAGTCGTGGCCGTGCCGCCCGGCGGCTGCGGGATACCGAGATGGCTCATCAGATCCTCAAAGTTGTGTCGATTTTCGGCCTGGTCTATGGCCTCGGCGCTGGAACCGATTATGGGCATGCCGGCGCGGTGCAGCGGCTCTGCCAGATTGATAGCGGTCTGCCCGCCGAATTGAACGATGGTGGGAGGTATCTTCCCATCGACGGCCTCATTCTCCAGCATGTCCCTTACGCTTTCCTCATCCAGCGCCTCAAAATAAAGGCGGGTCGAGGTGTCGGAGTCGGTTGAGACGGTCTCCGGGTTGGAGTTGATGATGATGCTGCTGTACTTCGAATCATGAAGGGCCCATGCGGCATGCACGCTGCTGTAATCGAACTCTATGCCCTGCCCTATACGTATCGGCCCGGAGCCGATGACCACAGCCTTGTTGCCTTTTATCGGCTCGGCCTCGTTCTCCTGCTCATATGTGCTGTAGAAATAGGCGGTCTCGGCATCGAACTCGGCGGCGCATGTATCCACCATCTTATATACGGGGGTTATCTTCCATTCATGGCGCTGGGAACGTATCTGCTCCGGCAGCCTGTCGGCCAGCGTGCCGATCTGTATATCAGAAAATCCCATACGTTTGGCTTCACGCAGAATGGCGGGCGTGAGCGGCTCCGAGAGCAGCCGACGCTCCATACGGATTATATTTTCAAACTTATGTATAAACCACGGATCGATACCCGTCTTAATCGATAGTTCATCAGGGGTCATGCCCTTGCGCAGCGCCGCCATCATGGCCCACAGGCGCAGGTCGCTGGGCCAGAGCATATCGTTATCCTTGCTCCAGTCCGGATGTTCCCAAAGCAGCGACTTCCCTCCTACCTCAAGCGACCTTACCGCCTTTTGCAGCGCCGCCTCAAATATTCTCTCTATGGCCATCACCTCGCCAGTGGCCTTCATCTGTGTCCCTATGTGGCGATCTCCGGTGGCGAACTTGTCAAATGGCCAGCGCGGTATCTTGACGACGCAGTAGTCCAGGGCCGGCTCGAACGCGGCCATCGTCTTCCCGGTGACCCTATTCGGTATCTCATCCAGCATATTACCCACAGCGATCTTGGACGCCACACGCGCTATAGGATATCCCGTAGCCTTGGATGCCAGCGCCGAGCTGCGGCTGACGCGCGGATTCACCTCGATAACATAGTAAGGGGGAAGGCCGCTGTCCAGCTTTGAAATAACATCTTTACCGCTTCCGCCGGGCGGCCAGTGCTCGGCCAGCATCTTGTGCGGCGCCAGGGCGAACTGGATATTGCACCCTCCCTCGACGCCCAGCGCCTTGATAATCTTTATGCTCGCCGTGCGTAGCATCTGATGTTCCCTGTCGGTCAGGGTCTGGGTCGGCGCTATCACGATGCTGTCGCCGGTGTGCACCCCCATCGGGTCTACATTCTCCATATTACATACGGTGATGCAGTTATCATTGCCATCACGTATCATCTCGTACTCGATTTCTTTCCATCCGACAACGCTCTTTTCCACCAGTATCTGATGCACCGGGCTTACCGCCAGGCCGTTGGCCGCAACAGACTTAAACACTTCCATCGTCGAGGCGTGCCCGCCTCCGGTGCCGCCAAGCGTAAAAGCAGGCCGTATCACCACCGGCAGGCTGATTGTCTCCACCGCCTTCAAAGCCTCTTGCATATTGGTGGCTATCATGCTCTGCGGTATAGGTTCACCGATATCGATGAGCATCTTCCTGAACAGCTCACGGTCCTCGGCCTTTCTTATAGTATCAATAGGCGTTCCCAGGGAACGGACGTTGTACTTATCGAGCACCCCGGCGTTAGCCAGATCGACAGCCATATTGAGGCCGGTCTGCCCGCCAAGCGTCGGCAGCAGGCCATCGGGGCGCTCCTTCGCTATGATCCGCTCGATAACTTCAACCGTAAGCGGCTCAATATAGACGATATCTGCGATGCCCTCATCAGTCATAATCGTAGCAGGATTCGAGTTCACCAAAACCGATATCACGCCCTCTTCACGCAGCGCCTTGCACGCCTGCGTACCGGCGTAGTCGAACTCCGCCGCCTGCCCGATGATGATGGGCCCCGAACCGATGACCAGTACCTTATTTACCTTCGCCATTCTTCCCCCAATTCCTATTCCTGCTAACTAGATAACGAGCACCGCATCGGACATCTTTAACATAAATCCTCGCTTCACGACCCCTTCACCATCTCTACAAATTCCTCGAACAGATTCACCGAATCCATCGGCCCGGGCGAGGCCTCGGAGTGATACTGGATGGTGAATATCCTGTGATCCTTATTTCGCAATCCCTCCACGGTGCCGTCATTGATATTGATATGGCTTATCGTAAGTCCCCCCTTCACGGAATCGGCATCAACAGCGAAACCATGGTTTTGAGCAGTTATACGTATACGCCCGGTCTCCATATCCCTAACGGGATGGTTGGCCCCCCTGTGTCCGAACTTCAGCTTGTATGTCTTAGCTCCAAATACGCGCCCCAGTATCTGATGCCCCATGCAGATGCCCATGATGGGCTTCTTCCCGATCAGCGCACGCACGGTTTTTTCCAGATAGGGGCGATCCGGAGCACCGGGGCCGGGGGAAAGCAGGATACCATCAGGTTTGAGACTCAAGATATCCTCCGCCGATGTGGTAGACGGCACAACGGTGCACTCGCAGCCCAGAGAGCTGAGGTGACGCATGATGCTGTACTTGACGCCGCAGTCTACAACCACCACATGACAGACAGGTTTCCCTTCGCAAGAGGACTCCCACTTATATTGCTTCTTCGTGCCTACAAGGCTCACAAAATCGCTACTGTCATATTTCGGCAACTTCTTTATCTTTTTAAGCGCCTTATCCGGCGATTCGGATGTGATCATACCCATCATCACGCCGCTGGACCGCAGATGACGGGTGAGGGAGCGGGTATCCATCCCGCAAATTCCGGGTATCCCGTTGGCCTTCAAATATTCATGCAGGGTGGAATAGGTCTGCGAATGGCTGGGGATATCGCATGGCTCCCGGACAACGAATCCAGCCACCTTGATACCATCCGATTGCACATCCTCTTTATTCACGCCGTAATTCCCGATGAGGGGATAGGTGCAAACGACGATCTGGCCCACATAGGAGGGATCTGTAAGCATCTCCTGATAGCCCATCATGCTGGTATTGAAAACAACCTCACCGTGTACAGACACATCGGCACCGAATGAAGTACCCTCATAAACCGACCCGTCCTCAAGCACCAGATTAATCATTTCGCTCACACGTACCCCTTTCTATTCATAAACCTACAGAACCCCTGATTAAGTCAACCCCCTATATCCCCCACTCTTGGGGGAATTTAGGGAGTTGGGGGACACCCCCAAACCCCCGGTCCTTCCGCGGAAGGACACCTCTTTTTCAAGGTTACCCTTGTACATCAACACAAGCGACACCGACCAAATAATACTAAGCCGTTCTGACAACTAATCTATCCTCTTTGTAAACGATACGACCGCCGTATATGGTCGCCATCACTTTTCCTTTAAGCGTCTCTCCTCCAAGAGGAGTATTCTTGCCCTTCGATACGAACTGCGACGGCTCGACCACCCACTCGGCATCCGGATCGAAGATGGTCACATCAGCCGGAGCCCCCACTTTCAATGTGCCAACCTCGCCGCCGGCCAGCTCCCGGATACGCGGAAGCGTCTGCGCCGGCCCTGTCGTGAGCCGCGCTATCAATGTCATCAAATCTATCTCGCCGCGATGCACCAGCGACATCACGGAGCCGAGGGCCGTCTCCAGCCCGCTTATTCCGAATGCGGCCGATGCGAAATCGCCCGACTTGTCGGCCTTCGTATGCGGAGCATGGTCCGTGGCAATTGCATCGATAACGCCCTCCTTCAATGCAGCGACGAGCGCCTGAACATCGCGTTCCTTCCTCAGCGGCGGGTTGACCTTGGCATTGGTATCCGCCTTCGCCCCCTTCGACGAAGCCGCAACTCGCTCCTCGGTCATCGTCAAGTGATGCGGCGTAACCTCAGCCGTCACCACGTACCTGCTGGCCTTGGCACGACGTATAAGGTAAACGGAGCCATACGTACTGGTATGAGCAATGTGAACGTGAGCCCCAGTCATCTCGGAGAGCGCGAGATCGCGAGCCACGACTATCTCCTCGGCGGTCTCCGGCATCCCCTTGAGCCCCAGCTTAGTCGCCAGGTCCCCCTCGTTCATCACGCCACCGTCGCTCAAACCGATATCCTCGCAATGCTCGATGATCGGGAGACCGCATGCCACGCTGGCTTCGAGGGCGGCGCGCAGCACCTTATATTCCGGCACCGAGCTGCCGTCGTCGCTCAGCGCCACAACGCCGGCTTCGGCCATCTCCTTCATATCGACAATATCCAGTCCGGCGCGTCCCTTCGTTATGCAGCCGATAGGGAGCACGCGGACGACGCCATCCTTAGCAGCCTTCTTGCGCGCCAACTCGACCATAGCCCCGCTGTCTATCGGCGGATTGGTATTCGGCATAGCGCACACCGTCGTGAAACCTCCCTTAGCAGCGGCGCGAGTGCCAGTAGCTATAGTTTCCTTCTTCGCGCCGCCGGGCTCCCGCAGATGGCAGTGCAGATCGATGAACCCAGGACAGACGACCATGCCCCTGGCATCGATAATTAAATCCGCTTTGGCGGATATGGCGGCGATCCCCGTCGACGCGCCAATGATGCGGCCATCAGCGATCAATATATTGCCTAGCTCATCGATCCCGCGACCGGGATCGATCACGCGTCCGCCGGAAACCAGTATCGACTCAGCCATAACCTACCGTTTCTTCGCCTCTCTGAAAGCGTACTGGCTTGGATTAAAGCCCTGCGCACGAGCGGCAGCCTCAGACCCGAAAACTATCAGGTTCTCCGGCCTTATCTTCTCCAGCATAAAGCTGCCCGAGCTGTAATACTTTTTATGTTCCGCAGTGCCTTCATGCCACTTGGCGCTGGCGATATAAGGCACTTGTACCTCGTATTCACAATAGACGCATCTTAATATAAGCGGCCTGCCCTTGAGCACCTTGAACTTATGCTGGATGTAGCCCTTCTCCGTTTTCTGGTTGGTCACGCACCTGTTATTGGGGCAGTTGACATCGTAAATCTGCCCTGCAGGAATCTCAACCGTTTTCGACACGATATCAGTTTCACCTTGAGGGATCTTGACAGTCTTGGCACCGAGGAAAAGAGCTATTAGGGCCATCCTTATCGGCACGCCGCTGGCCACCTGCTTGAAATACATGCTGCGCGGGTCTTCATCGACCTCGTACGCAAGCTCATCGATGCGCGGCAGCGGATGCATGACCAGAGCCGCCTTGAACTGCTTGGCCTTCAGCAGCTTCTTATCAACGACGAGGTAGTCCGAATCCTTAGCCTCGGCACCATTTTCGAGCCTCTCCTTCTGAAGCCTGGTGATATAAAGGGCGTCGATGCCCTTCTGCATCTCAACCTCTATGCTGACATCCGGCATATTTGTAAGCTGGTGCGGATTGCTGGGCGTCACATATATTGCATCCAATTGTGAGATACGACCATCACCTTCTTTCTTTTTGTCATCATATTTCTCGAACACGCCGCCGTAGTCAGAGGTAAGCTTACGTATTACATGCTCCGGCAGTCCGAGCCCAGCACCGGTACGGAAGTGAATATTCGCTCCAAAGCGCGCCAAGGCATATGACAGAGAATGCACCGTTCGCCCATACTTCAAGTCGCCCCACAGGGCGATCTTAAGCCCTTGCAGGCTCTTCCGTTCCTTTTTTATGGTGTATAAGTCGATGAGCGTCTGCGACGGATGTTCGTGGCCGCCGTCGCCGGCGTTGATCACCGGAATCCCTGCATAATCCGCCGCCACCCTGGCCGCCCCCTCCCAGGGGTGCCGGATTGCTATGATATCGGCATAGCTTCCCACCACCCTGGCCATATCAGCTATACTCTCACCCTTGGAAAGAGACGTATTCCCCAGGTCCATGACGGAGATCACCCTGCCGCCAAGACGATGCATCGCAGTCTCAAACGACATCCGAGTGCGGGTGCTGGGCTCGAAAAAGAGGCTGGCGAGTATTTTCCCCTGGCACAGATCCGACTGCCCGCGGATCGAGGCAGCCATCTCGTCAGCCACAGAAAATACCGCTTCGATCTCCCTGTTTGAGAGGTCATCAATGGTGACCAGGCTTCTATTCGCTAAACTCACGGCGAACTCCTTTCGACAACGTACCGCTGCCTCGTCCTATTCTCTTACGTGACCATCCGTCACAAGTAGCACCGCATCGCTCCCATCGATCTCCTTGAGACGTACCAGAACCTTTTCGTTTCCGCCAGTCGGTATGTTCTTGCCGACGTAATCAGCACGAATAGGGAGCTCTCTGTGGCCTCTGTCTACAAGAACAACTAACTGGATAGACTGGGGGCGGCCAAAGTCAATCAGAGCATCCATTGCCGCTCTGATGGTCCGGCCTGTGTATAGCACATCATCTACCAGGATAATGCGTTTTTCTTCAAAATCAGGTGGGATATCCGTAGGACGCAGTGGAGTTATGGACTCATTTGATGAAAGATCATCGCGGTGTAATGTTATATCGAGGGCGCCGACGGCGCTTTCTTTGCGCTCGAACCCTCCAATACAGGAGGCGATCCGTTTCGCTAAAGGCACTCCACGCGTGTGTACGCCGATAAATAGAAGGTCGTCGCAGCCGCGGTTCCGCTCTACTATCTCATGGGAGATGCGGGTAATGGCACGGCGGATGTCCTGCTCGTCAAGAAGTACCTTTTCAGGCATAAAAAATCCCCTCGTCCATGGATATGGTAAGGGGATATATATTCTTATTTATATAGTTCACTGCGTACTTCCTTTCCAGTCTCACAGGGCTGGTATTAAAGGTTAACCGCTAAAGTTTGTATAGTATATCACTTATCTCCCAAGATTTCAAGGACATTTCTGCAGATCGATAGAAATAAAAATCCCCCAGCCGAGGCCGACCGGGGGATTTACAAATCTACAATACGTTTCGATCTTACGCTTACAGTTCTCCGCTCAGTACCTTGCTCTTCAAGGTCTCCCACTCGCTCACGGTCAGGGTGCAGATATTCTCGTCCTCTCCAATGACAACCTTGTCAGCGCTGATCTTCACCACGGGGCACGCGCTGCACGAGCGACAAAGGCTCACAACCTTTACTTCCTCCATTGTTACACCTCCTATTTGAGAATGGCGGGATTATACCACTTTCGTTAAACCTACGCAAACAATAGTCACAGGTCATTTATAAAAAGAGGTACTGGGGTAAAGGCGGGTTTAAAACCCGCCTTTACGGAAACAATAAGAGGGTTTCACCTCGCCTCGACTTCGATACAAAGAGGTACAGGAGATTTCTCTCCTGCCGGGGGACATGGGGGTGTCCCCCATCGTAAATAAAAATCCCCCAAAGTATGGGGGATTTAGGGGGTTGGATAATAAACCGCCCCGAGCGTCGACAATTAAGAAAAGAGGTTCAGGAGATTTCTCTCCTGACGGGGTATTAGGGGTGTCCCCTATACTAAAAAATATCCCCCAACTCTGGGGGATTACAGGGGGTTGAACAATGCAGTCATCAAGACCATCTATCGACTGGGCAAAAGCCCCACCACTTTATCCCAGATGATCCTCTCTATCATATTCTTGGAAAGAGACCCGTCGATAACCATCCAGAGCTTTGGATCAGCCTTGGACATCTCAAGATAGCCCTGCTTCACCCGCTGATGAAAGACGAAATCTTCAAGCTCGAAACGATCCTTGTTCCGCTTACGCGAAAGAGCCTGGCCCACATCTGTATCCAGAAAGATCACCAGATTCGGCTCCAAACCAGAGGTTGCGATATTGTTTATCGTATTGATCAGATCGAGATCAAGGCCGCGGCCGTATCCTTGATAGGCAATAGTAGAATGATAAAAGCGGTCACAGATAACGACCTTGCCATCCTTAAGTGCCGGTCGGATGACATTATTAACCAGCTGCACACGCGAGGCATTAAAAAGCAGGAGCTCAGCTATCGGATCGCTATCCGCCTCGCCTTTCAGCCACTGTCTGACCTCGCGCCCAAGCGGAGTCCCTCCCGGCTCCTGTGTCAGGATCACAGGCACACCGGAACCGCGGATATTCCGGAATAACGCCCTGGCCTGCGTGCTCTTACCGCACCCTTCACCGCCTTCAAATGTTATGAATAGTGACAAATGCGACTCCTTAATCTAAACGACATCCGCTCGACTGCTTGTGGCGCTGACGTCTTATCAACCCCCTGTATCCCCCAATCATGGGGGAATCATCATCCGAACTCCCTAACAGTCCCCCATACGTTGGGGGACACCCCCAGTTCCCCCGCCAGAGGGCGATCCCTCTGGACTTCCCTGTAAGCATCAAAGATTGTGAAAAGATAGGAGCCTCCCACATCCCTGGCAGGAGAATTTCTCCTGCACCTCTACATTAACTCATCATTACCCGATCAAGACGGGCAACCCAGAGAGGGCTCCTCTTCTCAACGGTTCCCTATCCATGATAAATTCTAACCCGCCTGTGTGGCTCGCGGCCAGTGCTCTGCGACCGCAAATCGAATCTTTCTGCAAGCTGATGCTGCAGCATTCTGATATATGAATTCTGCGGGCTTAGTTCCACTTCCTTCTGTCTTCCCTGAGAAACCCGTGAGATAGCCTCCTCCGCCTCTTTAATAGCCGAATTAGACGGGTCTTCAGTCTGCCTGATATCGAATATATTCATGAGCGACTGTTCCATCTGTGAAATCCTGTTGTTCTTAAGAACGTAGATCGGGATGCCCAACGCCTCCGCATCATGGATGGGCTGAGGCTTTCTGCGATAATAGCTCCTGGAGGTCATCACCAGCGTCGCATCCTTCACGCTGTTTGTAAGCTCCACCTCAATGTCCAGCTTATTCAGCGTCTGCTCCAGCCGGCTGCGATTGATGCCAAATGGATATATCCTTGTGTCAGTGCCTGCGCTCTCCTTCCTGGATTCCTGCTTAGCTCCAAGCACCGCAGGCTTTGTCTGCTCACGCCGCACCTCCTCGTTCTCATCCACCCATCGCAGCTCAGGCAGAATGGGACGGCCGCGCAACATCGAATCCACCACCTCCGCGACATCAGCATGCACAGCAACATGATACCAGTCCTGAATCTCGACGACGATGTCAAAAGTAGGAGGCGCCTTGCGTTCCAGGATGGATTTCCGCGTGCCGCGTCTTCTCGCCTCCTCATCGCCGAGGGTCACGCTCTGGATACCCCCCACCAGATCAGCCAGGGTGGGGTTCATGATCAAGTTATCCAGTGTGTTCCCGTGGGCAGTCGCCACCAGCTGGACGCCGCGCTCAGCTATAGTCCGCGCCGCCTGCGCCTCCAGCTCGGTGCCTATCTCATCGATAACGATCACCTGAGGCATATGGTTCTCCACAGCCTCGATCATAACGGCGTGCTGAAGGGTGGGGGTGACGACCTGCATGCGGCGCGCGCTGCCGATGGCCGGATGCGGTATGTCGCCGTCGCCGGCGATCTCATTGGAGGTATCCACAATCACCACACGCTTCTTCAAATCATCAGCCAGGACACGGGCCGTCTCCCTGAGCATGGTGGTTTTGCCGACGCCCGGTCGGCCCATAAGTAATATGCTCTTGTCCGATTCTATCAGGTCATCGATGAGCTTGATCGTGCCGTAAACCGCCCGGCCCACGCGGCAGGTCAGACCCACGATGTTGCCATCTCGATTCCTGATGGCTGAGATACGGTGCAGCGTACGCGCTATGCCAGCCCTGTTATCACCGCCAAAGGCACCTATGCGGCTGACGACGTATTCGATATCCTCAGTGGCAACTTCTCTATCGGTAAGTGTAATTTCATCTTCCGGATAACGAGCCTGCGGAAGGCGGCCCAAATCCATGATCACCTCGAGGAGGTCACCGTGTTCCCTCCGTTTCTGTATCGGTTGTGCAATATGTGGAGGCAATCGATCCAGTAAAGCTTCAAGATCATCTGTAATTCTCTGAAACATCGTTCACCTCACGCGCGCATGGGCATAAACTGTGGTTCTTCAACCCTGATCACATTCTCTTTCAGCATCGTCTCGAACTTCGCTATCTGCTCGAACTGCGCATTTTCCAATATACCGCGCAGCTGCCACTGGGATATGGAGACAATACTGAATATCTGCGCCTTGCCGCTCAGATAGTTTAAAGCATAGTTTATCAGCCCTTCCAGGCCGACGCCCTCTATCTGACGAAAGATTATCTCAAAGCAACCTGTTCGCCCGGAAGACGAAATCCGCAAATAACCCTCCAGCGTGCCTCCCCTGTACATGAGGAATTCCGTGCGATGCTCAAACCACGTACAACAACCCGACCTGTCCTGCCACTCTTCAAAAGTCAAGGCCTCTGCGCTTCTGACCGCGAGGGGGACCGATGAATGAAACAGGGTATACAGGGACATTTCATCTCCCTTTGACGTGACCCGTATCGAATATTGGTCCGGTGTTGGCACAGACCTGGGCACAGACTTGTTCCTGTATTTATATATATAGTATGTATTATAAATAGAATACCCGGCACGCCTGGCGACATCGATCATCGGGCTGTTGGCGGATAGGTTAATAAATAACTTGCGCACACCCCGCCTGGCGGCAGAGGCGCTCACGTATTCTAAAAGAGCATAACAATTTTTATCATCGCTCGCCTGCAGGTAGTCTATATACCATATTTTAGATTTTTTATTGCTTTTGACGGAAATAAGGCTGTTGATCCGGCCATCTTCATCGGTGACCCAGGTGCGCCGCCTACCCTTCCATGTAAGCCAGTGCTCCAGGAAGATCTCCGGCGAGAAAAAGTTACCTCTTCCCGGGATCTCACGGGAAATTGCCTCGTTAGGGCGCTCAAGCGGAGACGAGAAAAAGAACGACAACACATCCGTACGATATATTGCCCGTATCATCGCTTCACGCTATTACGAACTATATCCAGAAAGTAAGCATGCAATCTAAGGTCATCGGTAAGCTCAGGGTGAAAGGAAAAAGCCAACATACTCCCTTGTCTTGCAGCCACCGCGGTCCCATCGGATAAACGCGCCAGTACTTCGACCCCGTCCCCGACATGTTCGATAAATGGTGCCCGGATGAAAACTGCGGGGAATGGAGCCTCTCCGATTACAGGAATTGAGAGCATAGTCTCAAAGCTGTCTATCTGCCTGCCGAAGCCGTTGCGGTGGACCTTGATATCCATCGCATCAAGTGTTGGTGCACCTACATCAGCTATCTTATGAGAAAGGATAATCATTCCGGCGCACGTGCCCATAACAGGGCGTCCATTTCGTATAAGCTTTCGCAACGGAGCGGTTAGCCCATAATCCCTCATCAGCCTTGCCATGGTAGTACTTTCCCCACCCGGTATAACCAGTCCATCAAGCCCATCAAGTTCTTCCGGCAAACGCACCGCAGAGGCCTTAACCTTCAAACAATCCAAGCAAGCCAGGTGCTCTTCAAAAGCGCCCTGGAGGGCCAGCACCCCGATTTTGATTACGCTATCTTTCGGCAAAGGGCTCACCTTGTAATTTAAATTTACTGCGGAGTCTACCAGCCTCTGATTGAAAGAAGGCTATCTTCCGATATTTTACCAATTTCCAAGCCAGGCATAGCTTCTCCCAGACCTTTAGATACTTCAGCAATTATCTGTGGATCTCGGAAATGGGTGGTAGCTTTCACTATGGCTTTAGCCCTTGCCTCGGGATTGCTTGACTTGAAGATTCCTGAGCCAACAAACACACCCTCCGCCCCCAGCTGCATCATCAAAGCTGCATCCGCCGGTGTTGCTATGCCCCCGGCAGCGAAATTTACAACAGGCAGCCTCCCTGTTTTCTTAACTTCTATCACAAGCTCCAGTGGTGCCCTCATGGCCTCCGCTTCTGCCTCAAGTTCATCCTTAGTCATACCCTTCAAACTAAGAATGCCGTCCATAACCGCCCGCATATGTCGCACAGCCTCTACTATGTTGCCTGTACCGGCCTCGCCCTTGGTCCTGATCATCGCCGCGCCCTCAGCAATCCTGCGCAGCGCCTCCCCCAAGTCGCGACAGCCGCATACAAAAGGAATCTTAAAATCATGTTTCCAGATATGGCGGCTTTCATCCGCAGGTGTAAGAACTTCCGATTCATCTATATAATCAACACCCAGAGCCTCAAGCACCTGCGCCTCAACGAAATGCCCGATACGGCACTTAGCCATTACCGGTATGGAGACTGCATCCATTATGGCCTGGATAACCTGGGGATCAGACATCCGGGCCACACCGCCGGCAGCACGAATATCTGCAGGCACACGCTCCAGGGCCATCACAGCACAGGCCCCGGCCTCTTCCGCTATCCTGGCATGCTCAGGTGTAACCACATCCATGATCACACCACCCTTGAGCATCTGAGCCAGGCCTGTTTTTAATCTCCAGGTACCTTTGTCCATTCCAACCTCTTTAGCTTTCACATGAACATTCTACTATTAGGGATAGCGTAATGCAAATATCCTGCCATTTAATTCAATAGAGGGTAGTGGATTATCCAACCCCCTGTTATCCCCCAAACTTGGGGGATATTAAGAAGAATTAGGGGACACCCCTAATACCCCGGCAGGAAGAATCCTGCACCTCTATCTAAAATCCCTAGCCTTTGAGGGGAGAGGCAAGGTAAGGATGAAGATACTGCACCTCTTTATATTTAAGTCGAAATGAGGGCAACCCCCTCTCAATCTTGGAGTAATCGTGTAGGGGTATATTGCATATGCCCTCGTTCGAGAGATTTGAAGGGAACCCTCTGCATAAAGAATCCTGCATCTCTTTTTGTAATTGTTCGCATAGAGGCAGTGAATATATCCCAGCCCTGACAATGCCACACGACCCGATAGCGAAACCACCAGATATCTATCTTTTTATCTTGCTTTTAACCCACGAAAGCTGATATACTAATCAGCACTTAGAGTTCGCTTTAAAGAAATGGTAAATACTTAACTACTACATAAAAGGGCGCCAATTCTCGTTTGCCATATTGACAACACAATATAGAACTGTGGTTTAATATACTAACATAAAAATATAAAAAGGGAGAAAGGAGCTAGCATGAGAATGAAAAGGATCTCTTTACTAGCGCTTGCGCTTGTTTTCATAGCAAGCCTGGCAGTTGTTGGCTGCGGGGGCGGAGGATCAGCAGAGTTTGCGGTTACCAACTTGGTAATCAATCCTACTAGTGCCTATACCGGTGATGAGGTGGAGGTATCGGCAACTGTTACCAATAGCGGCGGAGCCAGCGGGAATTATACGGCTACGCTCACCGTTGGCGGAGCAGCTGCAGGCAGCCAGACCGTAGAAATAGCGGCTGGGGCCAGTACAACAGTAAGCTTTGACTACACACCGACATCGACCGGAACGCTCACCGTTACAATAGGTGCAGCGAGCGGCTCACTGTCAGTGACTCCACCGGTAGGTGGATACTGGGAAATAGACTACAAGATAGTTGAGGGCTCCTACTTAGTACTGAACTTCTCTCCCGCCGGTATCACACCGAAGAAAAAAACTATAACTTTCAACGAATCTACTGGGGGCACTCTTAAATTGCTGGTAAACAAATCGGTAGTTAACGGCACGCGTGAGGTCATACTGCTGGCCGCTGACTATTACTGCCCCAAGTTCTCGGCTGGTGAAGTAATGACCGGCATTGACATGGACCTGGTACTGACAATTGATCATGATAGTACTGGCACACTATATGTACAGGATGGAATCGGCGATGTTGACATGAGCTCGCAGAGCACCGCCGGCGCAGACCCCATACAGGTAGATACATATGGTGACGGCACCAAGGACCCGGCGGGCTCCATGTTACTCCCGATACCTTTGGTAGGGAACTTTGACACCTCCGTAGGTCAAGAGGGAACACTTGTCTTCAACCTTATCTACACCACAGGTCACACCGACAATACCGTACACATAACTATGAATAAGAAGATGGACGGCGCATTTATAGAAGACGACGGCGCCCTATTTGCAGAAGATGGCGACTTATCTCCCGCTCCTTATGTGGCCACAGCCGGCACAATCACCACTACAGGCACCGGCGATTGTCTGGGGATAAGACTGGTGGGCATCCGCATAGACTTCCAGTACGCGCAGGTAATGGTATTAGAACCAGTCGCAGTCCACTAAATCAGTCTAACGTATTGCTAATGTAGAACCGCCTCATCGTATCATCGATGAGGCGGTTCTCTTTAAAAAAGATCCTATTAATAACTCCTCACCAAAGCCGGTCCATCGGCTTTAGTGTATTGACAAAAGAACAAAAATATGCTTAATTAAGCACACAATTTTATAGGAGGCGGCAGATGAGGAGTAAGATTATTCAACTGATGCTGGCGTTTATTGTAATAGCTAGTATAGCTATGGTTGGATGCGGCGGCAGATGTGATATTGCGAAGTTCGAGCTTTCCAACCTTGTCATTGCCCCGTCCTCCCCATATGTAAATCAGGATATTATTATTTCCGTTGATATTAGCAATGTAGGAGGAGCAAGCGGTAACTATATTGCTACCCTAGTAGTCAACAGCAACGCAAGTGAAACCAAAGAGATAATGCTGCAACCAGCAGAGAAACAGACTATTACATTCAGCTATACGGCTACCGTTGCAGACTCATATTACATCAATATAGGCAGCTTAAATGGTGCACTGCAAGTTCAGGATGAACCAGCAGGATACTGGCCTATCAATTACGAAATAACGGGCGGCAAGGTAGTATTGCTTTACTCCATATTCGGCGCAACGCCTGAGTTCAGAGAGGTAACTTTCTCAGAAGTACAGGGAGGTACGATCACACTCCTGGTAAACATGAGCGCTAGCGGAGGTAAACGTGATGTGATAGTGCCAAAAGATGCGTGGTATTTAAAACCAATCTTCGTTGAGAATTGTATTACAGGCGTAGACATGACGGTAGAAATCAGTCTGACAGGTGATGGCTCGGGCTGGCTTTATACACAGGACGGGATCGGCGATGTTGATGTTACCTCAGAGAGCGTATCAGGCAGGGAACCTGTGCAAATCAATACAATCGGCGACGGCGCTACGGACCCTGCCGGCTCGATGATTCTTGAGATGCCGCTGCTGGGCTATGCGAGAACAACTGCCGGCCAGAAGGTGGATTTAGCGCTTGACCTTATTTTCACCACAGGCCATATCTTCAGCCAGGTAACAAGGCCCGGCAAGGGGATAAACGGATCGGAGATGGAGAGTGAGGGGATTCCATTCGCCAGAGATGGGGGACCATCTCCATATGTGGGAACAGCTGGCACACTCGCTACAACAGGCACGGGAGACTGCCTCAATCTGAGGCTGGCAGGATTCGAAACAGATTTTCAGACAGAGATTCAGTTTGAACTAGTACCAAAATAGCAAAATGATAACACAGGCAAATAAGAACCCCATCATAGTTAAATGATGGGGTTCTTTATATCAGTTAACATAAGGCAGAATTTCGCAATACAAAAAAACCAATTTTAAAATTTTATTGGATAAATTATTGACAAATGAGATATTTTATAGTAAAATAACATACTATTCAGTAATTTAATTAACTAAATGTATTTTCCAATCGTACAGGAGGGAGCCCGTGAAAGAGTTGATTGAAGCGGTGGTTGTTGAGGCAGTTCGCACGCCCATAGCAAAATCCAGTTGGAAACACAAAGGGAAAGAAGGCGCATTCAGTGATGTATCATCTCATATTCTAATCGATTCTGTAATAACCGCGCTGGTTGATCGCATAAAGCAGAAGAGCCGTAAATTCAATCCTTCGGAGATTGAGGATTGCGCCGTCGGATGCCATTCCGCCATCGGTGAACAATCAGTGATCGGCAGGATGGCAGTTTTAATTTCTAACTTACCGGAAGAAGTCTCCGGATGGACAATGACTAGATATGGATGCGAAGGCCTCCAGGCGATAATGTCTCAAGCCCAGGCAATCATGAGCGGATGCGGGGACATCATGATAGCTGCAGGGGTAGAGAACATGAGCAGATATCCCCTCATGGCCCCGCTGGAATCGGCATTAAAGAGCGGCTATCCCATGAAACCGCACCCCAACTTCGAGAAAAGGGGCGGTTTTGTGATGATGGGCACCGCCGCTGAGATGATCAGCAGCAAATACAATATCTACAGGGAAGAAATGGATCGTTTCAGTTTATCGAGCCACCAGAAAGCAGTCAAAGCTATAAGGGAAACCAAATGGTATGAAAAAAGGGTGGTGCCGATACATATTTCTCCCAACGGACGTGCGGGAAGAACTGTGATCTGCGACGAAGCGCCGAGGTCGCTGGCCCTCGATGACCCTGACACTGCCTGGCAAATGATGGCAGAACTCGAACCGCGCTTCAAGGACGGCGGAGAGGTGACTGCAGCCAGTTCCTCAGGGCTTGCCGACGGCGCCGCAGCGGTTATGCTCATGTCAAAACAGAAGGCCAAAGAGCTGGACCTGCAGCCTATGGCAACGATCAGGTCTATGGCGGTCGCCGGCAGCGACCCGTTCTATCACCTCCTGGCGCCGATACCGGCCGCGAAGAAAGCCCTCAAGCGGGCTGACATCACAATGGCCGACATCGAAGTGCTGGAAATACTTGAGTCCTTTGCCGCACCCGTCCTTGCTTTCTGTAAAGAATTCGGCATCGCCTACGACGACCCGAGGATAAACCCGACCGGCGGAGCAATCGCCCTGGGCAATCCGATAGGGTCCGGCGGCGTCCTGTACTTCACCGAGATGGTGCACTGGATGGTGCGCAACAACCTGAGGTGGGGGCTGGAGTGCATATCCGGCGTCCACGGGGTCGGGGCTGCCGCTGTCATCGAACGCGAAAGCTAAAGAGCGTAATCAAGAAAGCAAGGGGTTGCCACTATCTCATGGCAACCCCTTTTATTTTATAGCTATCTCGGCAGGCGTGGCGTACGGGCTATTGAAGCTTTGCGCCTGTGATGTTACAATCATTTGCTGTGGGCCGCTAGCTCAGGTGGTAGAGCACCGCCCTTTTAAGGCGGTTGTCGGGGGTTCGAGCCCCCCGCGGCTCACCAAGTATTTCTAGAGCGACGCAGCAGTCTAATCGCAAATCAACCTCACGGTAGCGATATTCCCCGGCATAATCAGACGCACAACGCCGTCGCTGACCTCAAGGCGATTCAAGTCGCGCTCCCTGGCATCACACAAATAAGCGTCTGTTACCGCTCGATCTCGCATACTGAGTTTTACCTGCGTGCTGGTATTTGCATATGTTATCAGCCGCACGATGATGCCTTCGCCACGCGAGGCGGGTTTGACGGCGGTGACCGCGACATCATCGCGATCCGCAGTTACGAACCCCTTTATCAAAGACCGTATCGAATCCATCTCATCACCAGCCAACGGGCTATGCACTATCTGTCGCGATAGAACATCGATGGCGTTCTGACGCCAGCCGCCCGATGCAGTGAAGAGCAGCTCATACTCGAACGTATAGCTGGAACGCTCGTGGCCCGTAGCCGGCATGGCCGGGATGGATATCAGGCCGTACATCTTCTCCCGCACAGCGTTCCGCAATGCTATAGCCTGCACCAGCCCCTCCTGGCTGCAGGATACCGCCCCCGGCATGGCCAGCAGCACAGCCAGCCCGTTGTCCGACGCCCGGTCCCGTATATGGACGAACTGCTGCGCCAGCCAGAAAGACGGATCATAGCCTTTCTTCAGCGGACGGACGACGACGCCCCCGGGGACATCCATCGCCAGTTCGGCTGGAGAGAGGCCCGTATCGAACCTGACGCAAACGGTGCGCCTCGCGGCGGCCCGCCCCTCCACGCTCATTTGTATCACAGGCGAATCTTTTCGGAGTAACATGCGACGGCGAACCTTATGCCCATCAAGATCGACGGCAGACGACAGCTCCAGCCCACCGTGATGCTCGCGGACGTCCACATGTGTCGAACGAACGCTGGCCCTGTTAACCTCTTTGAACATACCGCCCTTAAATTCGTGCCCCATGCGCCACAACCCGCCCCGGTCCCTGTAGCTCACCAAGTCGTTCGAGGGGCCGACCAGTAGCTGCCGCTGCGTATCGGGACACCAGGCGCCGACGATACAGCCACCCGCAGCTTCATCCAGCTTTATAATATAATACCTGGTGCGCACTTCGACTATGCTGCCCTCCCTGCTGTGCTCGGGCAGCACCCCACCCGCGACGGAAGGCGGCGAGGCTCGATCCACTATCAACCTAGCGATCGAAGCCTTTGCCGCAGCTGCAACCTCCTCCAGCCACGGCACCTGCTCGTTATCGACCGTGGAATCGGGGGATGTGCCTGTAATGAAATCGTGATGGTTAGAGGCGGCGGCGTGCCACCATGAGCCCTTCAATTCGTACTCTATGGTCTTTTCCGCGCCGCGGTTCTGAGGCAGCAAAGCCGCCCCCTCGGCGAGGCAGAGCAGATCTACAGCCTCATGACAGCGCCTCTTCAGCGTGGGCCGCGACGAGTAGAAACCCATCCAGTAGGGATTCGGGTCCAGCTCCAGCACGGGAAGACGGTCGCGGTGACAATCAACTAGCGATAGATAGTCATCGAGGCCAGCGTTCAGAGCCCAGATGCCCGTCGACGGGTAGTGCCTCCTGTTGTAACGATCGAGGAGGGAAGCCAGATGGGGAACAGGCCCCACGAAGTCGCCACCGATGGGGCAACAGAGATACGGCGTTCGACTGCAGGGCGCGAGCCGGGATACAAATCTATTGATCTTGCCTGCGACATTCCAGTCGGAACGGTCGGGCAGTGCCGTAGGGAAGATGTAGATACGAGTGATGCCGCGATAGGCCAGAAGGTCCCCCTGAAAGTAGGTGAAGGCGTTCCAGTGGCACAGCACCTGGCTGCCGTCCGGCCCGCGCCAGAGGAAATCCAGCGTGCGCTCTTTGTTCAGCAGCATGTCAGCGCTGGAGCCCGGCCTCGGAAAATGCCTTGGCAGCTCTATGTCGGCCCCAGGGAAGAACATGCCGTCGATTCGCGTAACGGCTGCCATGTCGAAGCCGGCGGCCCTGAGGAGTGAGGGCAGCGCAGGCGAGTGGCCGAAGCTATCGGGGAAATAGGCCAGCCTGGGCTCCTGCGTCATGCCATTAGCGCGCAGCCACTCCTGTCCCAGCAGAAAGTCCCGCAGCATGGCCTCGGTGCGGGGGATCATGGTGTCGGCGGTGGTGACCCCGCTGTTCGTCAGGCGCAGGCGTCCCTCGTTGACCAGCTTAACGATCGTATCACGCTTATCGGGGCAACTGTCCCAGTACATGCGCAGGAAGAACATGCACTCCACAGAATAGATGCGCTTCGGCTCCCGCTGCAGCTCGTCCAGGGCCCTGTCCAGGTTGTGGCGCACCATCCGCTTGAAGTACGTCCCAGATGTGAAGCGCCAGTTGGGGTCCCAGTGGCTCGATTCAGGAAAAAATATGACCCGCCCGGCATCAGGCGGTATCCCGAGCTTGCGACGCAAGAGGATCTCGCGCTCACTCGGCGACTGCTGTTGAGCTTCTGCTTTAGGCGTCATGGCGTCTTTCCGACAATAACGTGAATTTGGTTGTCACATTATACACGCTATTTTTAAAAGGGGACACCCCTATGACCCCGGTCCTTCCGCGGAAGGACACCTCTTTTTGTCGACAGGCGGACAATATATCATCCAACCCCCTTGATCCCCCAAACTTGGGGGATTTGGAAAGAATCTGGGGGACACCCCCAGTTCCCCCGTCAGGAGAGGAATCTCCTGTACCTCTCTTTTAAAGATGTAGAGGCAACTCATCTTCCAACCCCCTCGATCCCCCAGACTTGGGGGAATTTAGGTAGGATAGGTGCTACTACCTCATATTTACCGTCGAATATTCACTAATACCAAGAAGAGAGAGGCCGGGTGAGGGCACCTCGACAAAGTGCTTCCTCTTTGGCTACAATTGTGCTATCATTCATGTTCTTCGTAGAAATTATTTTTAATGCGGGTTTGATATGGACAGAAAAACAAAGATCGTATGCACAATAGGGCCGGCGAGCAGATCGAGAAAGACCATCGAGAAGCTGGCCAGGGCCGGCATGAACGTGGCCCGCATCAACCTCTCGCACGGGACGCTTGCCGAGCACGGGAAGGTCATCAGGGACATCCGCGACGTGGCACGCACGCTGAACCTCCCCATCGCCATCCTGCTGGACCTCCCCGGCCCCAAGATAAGGACCGGCGCGCTCGAGAACAGCAAGATAACGCTCAAGGAAGAGGGCACCTTCTCCATCGTCAGGGAGAATATCAAGGGCGACGAAACGAAGGTATCCGTTAACTACCCGTCCTTCTTCAAGGACGTCAGGGCCGGCAACTCCATCTTCGTGAACGACGGCGCTATCGAACTGAAGGTCATATCCGCCAGCGCCAACAAAGTGCAGTGCAGGGTCATCGTCGGCGGCGAGCTCACGGAGAACAAGGGCGTAAACCTGCCGGGGGTCAGGCTCAACCTGCCCTCGACCATCAATGCGAACCTGGAGCAGATGGCATTCGGGGTAGAGCAGGGGGTGGATTTCTTCGCCATCTCGTTTGTGCGCTCGGCCGCCGATATCGCGGAGCGCAGGCGCTTCCTGCACCAGATGGGCGTGCACATCCCGCTCATCGCCAAGATAGAGAAGCACGAGGCGGTCAAGAATATCGACAACATCGTGCGCGAGGCCGACGGCATCATGGTGGCGCGCGGCGACCTGGGCATCGAAATGCCGCTGGCGGAGGTGCCGATAATCCAGAAATCGATCATACGCAAATGCAATAATGTGGGGAAACCCGTCATCGTGGCCACGCAGATGCTTGAGACCATGATCACTATGGCCCGGCCCACGCGCGCCGAGGTCAGCGATGTGGCCAACGCCATCTTCGACGGCGCCGATGCGGTCATGCTGTCAGGCGAGACGGCCGCGGGGAAATACCCGGTCCAGGCCGCGGAGATGATGGCCAATATAGCTACGGAGACCGAGGCCGCCCTGCCGTACGAGCAGATACTGATAGAGAAGCGCAGGCACGCCCTGGCCCAGACCGACGACGCCATAAGCTATGCGGCGTGCGCCATATCCCAGCAGATCGGCGCCACATGCATCGTGGCCTACACGCGCACCGGCAGCACAGCCCTGCGCGTCTCCAAATATCGCCCCAAGGCCACGATCCTGGCTATCACGCCCGACGAGCGCATACTGAGGAGGCTGGCGCTGAGCTGGGGCATACAACCCTACCTGGCCAGGGCGCCCAAGAACGTTGACGTGCTCTTCCAGGAGGCGGCCAGGCTGTCGGTGAGGACCAACCTGGCCAAGAGCGGCGACTTCATCGCCGTGACCGCCGGCATACCCATGGGCGTGCCGGGCAGCACGAACATAATCAAGGTCCATCGCATCGACTGAGGTGTAGGATACTTTGGTTTCTCTCGCCCCTTGGGGGAGAGAAATGAAGTGAGGGGTAAATCACCCTCACCTAGCCTCTCCCCTCAAGGGAGAGGAAATTAAATAGAGAGGTGTCCTTCCGCGGAATCCTTCCCAAAATGGGAAGGACCAGGTCTGGGGGACCAACAGGGGGTTTGGATAAAATGTCATCATACGGCTTGACCGGATGATCCAGAAAAAGTGCCATCTCTGGATTGCCCGATCAAGTCGGGCAATGACAGATACTAAGAGAGGTGTCCTTCCAGTACTGGAAGGACCGGGGGAACTGGGGGTGTCCCCCAGATTTTTCAAAGTCCCCCAACGTATGGGGGACCAACAGGGGGTTCGGATAAATGAGGATCTTATCCATAAACTGCGGAAGCTCGACGCTGAAGTTCGACTACTTCCATTTCAGCGATAAACCCAACGGCATAGACCGGCGCATAGCGCACGGCATCGCTGCCGGCATCGGCGTCGGCGGGGCTATCAGCTTCACGTCCTCGGCTGACGTGCAGATCATCAAGAAGATGAAGCTCGCCGACCACAGCGACGCCACGGAGAAGGTGCTCAGGTTGATGGCGCAGCATGGACTCACGACGTCCAGCAAGATTAACGCCATCGGGCACAGGGTGGTGCACGGCGGCGACCGCTTCATCGAGCCTACACTGATCGACGATGAGGTGATAGAGGCCATAGAGGACGTGAGCAGCCTGGCGCCGCTGCATAACGAGCCGTCGCTGATCGCGATAAAAGCTATGAGAGAAAGCGTCGACCCTGCCATCCCCATGGTTGCAGTCTTTGATACAGCTTTCCACCACGCCGTGCCGGAGCGCGCCTGGCGCTACGCTATACCGCGGGAGCTGGCCGATAAGCATCACATACGCCGCTACGGCTTCCACGGCCTGGCCCACCGCTACATGAGCGAGCGCTACGCCGCCATCGCAGGCGTGCCTTCGGCCTCGCTGAAGCTGATAACGCTGCAGCTGGGCAACGGCTGCTCGGCGGCGGCCATAGACGGAGGGCGCTCGGCCGACACGTCCATGGGCTTCACGCCGCTGGAGGGGCTGGTCATGGGGACGCGCAGCGGCGACATCGATCCTTCGCTGGTGGGCTTCATAGCGCGGCGGGAGAAGATCGGCAGCGACCAGGTGGAGGAAATACTCAATAAAAAGTCCGGCCTGCTGGGCCTGTCGGGTAAATGGCGCGACATGCGCGAGCTGCTCAGGGCGGAAAAGGACGGGGACGCCGGCGCCGCGCTGGCCATAGACATTTTCTGCTACCGCACCCGCAAGTACATCGGGGCCTACCTGGCCGCGCTGGGCGGTGCCGACGCCGTCATCTTCGGCGGGGGCATCGGCGAGAACGCGCCGTCGGTGAGGGCGCGCATCCTGAGCGGCATGGGCTGGTGCGGGTTGTCTCTTGACGAGGTGCGCAACGAGTCGGCGACCAGAGTCGAATGCTGCATCAGCGCCGACGGTTCTGCTATAAAGGCATACGTCATCCCGGTGGACGAGGCGTCCATTATCGCGCGCGACACGATGGATTGCATTAAACGCGCAGCGAGTAAGTAGTAAGTAGTGAGTAGTTAGTAGGGGCGATTCATGAATCGCCCGTTGTCATTGCGAGCGAAGCGAAGCAATCTCCTCTACGCTATGACACAAGAAGGATGAGATTGCCGCGTCGTCCTTTTCGGGAAGGACTCCTCGCAATGACGCGTTTCTTTAACCGCTGGAATAGCCGGTTATCATAAAAGAGGAGGGTAAAATGAGCGCTGTCAGGAAAGGAAAGATACTTCTTATAGAGGATGATCCCGGATTCAGACGTACTTATTCAGACGTGCTTACGTCTGACGGCTATACAGTGGTTACCGCCGAGGACGGGGAGCAGGGACTGGCGATGGTAAGAACGGAAAAGCCGGACGTGGTCTTACTGGACCTTATCCTGCCCAAGCTCCCCGGGTTTGAGGTACTGAAAAATATCAGGGCCGACGCCGAGACCAAGGATACGATCGTTCTCATACTGTCGGTGCTGGGAGAACAGAGTAACATTCAAAAAGGCCTGGCGCTGGGGGCTAATGACTATACGGTCAAGGGTTCCTATAAACCGAATGAGGTACTGGGGAAGATCCAGGCATTGCTTACAGAGCCGGATATCAAGAAGCAGACCAATACCTATAATCTCTTCGTAAAGGAAAACAGGGGCGATGTGGCAAAGCTCCGCAGCAATACCGGCTGGACCAATACGTTCACCTGCGCGGTCTGTAATGAGGAGATGCAGCTGGTCCTTACCCCGGATTATTCGCGCTCCGATGCGCACTGGTTCTCGGCACATTTCGCCTGCCCCATATGCGGCAGGCGGTTCTAGTATGGAGGCCCTCACCCTCGTCCTTCCAGTATTGGAAGGACGAGGGTAATTTGAAGTCGGGAAGTCCAGAGGGATCGCCCTCTGGCGGGGGTTTGGGGGTATCCCCCAATTTTATTAAAGTCCCCCAACGTATGGGGGACTAACAGGGGGGTTCGGACAAAGAATCCCCCGCCTGTCAACAAATAAAAGAGAGGTATCCTTCCAAGAGAAAATTCCATGGAAGGACCGGGGTTCTAGGGGTGTCCCCTAATTTCTTTTACTCTCCCCCAAGTTTGGGGGACCAAGGGGGTTGGTTAATAGATCGCCACGCCGTCGACAACTGAAAGAGAGGTACAGGAGATTCTTCTCCTGATGGGGTCTTAGGGGTGTCCCCTAATTTCTTTTACTCTCCCCCAAGTTTGGGGGACCAAGGGGGTTGGACAATATGCATACAGACAATGTTCATTCCATCCGCATAGAGCAATGGGTGCGCGCCTACCGCAGGAAGAACAGGGCTGCTGACCGCTGGGCCGCCGGCTACGGCATCATCGAGCACACGATCGATACGCAGTACCGGGTCTTCACCATGGCCGATGCGCTGGCCACACTCGGGGTTCAGGGTGACGGCGTGCCCTTCTTCGATGTCATGTATGCCGCCGACCGCATCGCCAGCGCCGCCATGTGGCTCGTGGTGCACGAGACCTACGCGCGCAACGTCTACCTCGACGGACGATACATGGAGGCCAACGACTTCAAGCCCAACCCGGAGGGACATACCGGCGGCGCCCTGAACATCGCCCCGGCCTACACAGCATACATGGCCGTAAACGCCATCACCGGGCACACGCGCTCCTGGATCATGGGGCAGGGGCACTGCGTGGCCGCGGTCGACACCGTAAACCTTTTACTCGATAACATGAGCCCGGCGCACGCCGAGCGTTACTCTTTAACCGATGCAGGTCTCACGCGATACGTGCGCGATTTCTATTCCTACCGCCTCAGGGACGACGGCAAGCAGGACTCGCCCCTGGGCAGCCATGTCAACGCCCACACCGCAGGCGGCCTGGCCGAGGGCGGCTACCTGGGCTTCGTCGAGCTGCAGTACGTGCACATGCCGCTCCCGGGCGAACGGCTGGTCGTCTTCTTAAGCGACGGCGCCTTCGAGGAGCAGCGCGGCAGCGACTGGGCCCCGCGCTGGTGGCGCGCCGACGATTCCGGGCTGGTGGCGCCCATCATGATCCACAACGGGCGCCGCATCGACCAGAGGACCACCATGTCGCAGTCGGGCGGGCTGGGTTGGTTCATAGAACATTTGCGTCTTAATAATTTCGATCCCATAGTCTTCGACGGGCGCGACCCGGCGGCCTTCATCTGGGCCATATACGAGATGGAATCGCGCCTGGAGGCCGCGGCTAAAGCCATCGCCGGCGGCGCGGATAAATACCCGGTGCGGCTGCCCTACGGCATAGCGGTGGCGACAAAGGGGGCCGGCTTCTACGGCGAGGGCACCAACATGGCGCACAACCTGCCGCTGGGGGCTAACCCCAGCAAGGACACCGAGGCGCTGGAGCACTTCAACGACAGCGCCCGCCGCCTCTGGGTGCCCGCCTCCGACCTGAAGAAGCAGATAGAGAAACTCAAGCATCACAAATCGACTTCACGTCCACAGGAAAAGAATCATCCGCTGGCCGCGCGCGACGTGCAGCTGAACAAGACACCGGCATTGGTATCCAAGCCCGTGCCCAAGAACAGGCTCGATATATCTTCGTGGAAGCGCTACTCGCCCATGGAGGCCGTGGACGCCATGTTCATCGCTACAGTAAAGGCCAACCCGCACCTGCGCCCCCGCGTCGGCAACCCGGACGAGATGAAATCGAACAGACTGATACGCACGCTGGAGGCGCTCAAGTTCCGCGTCACCGACCCCGAGCGCGGCATCCCGGAGGACATCCACGGCGCGGTAATCACAGCTCTGAACGAGGAGGCAGTAGCCGCAGCCGCTCTAGCCAATAAGGGCGGCATCAACCTCATCGCCACCTACGAGGCCTTCGGCACCAAGATGCAGGGCGTGGTGCGGCAGGAGGTCATCTTCGCCAACCACTGCAACGAGGTCGGCATGTGCCGGCAGAGCTGGCTTTCCATACCGCTTATGTTAACTTCAGGCGTCTGGGAGAACGCCAAGAACGAGCAGTCGCACCAGGACCCCTCCATGGCGGAGGCCATGCTCGGCGAGCTCTCCAACGTCTCGCGCGTGCTCTTCCCCGCCGACTACAACAACGCCGCCGCGGTGACCCGGGCGGTATACCAGACGCATCGGCAGATATGGACGATAGCGCTGGCCAAATACGATGCCATCCCCAGCCTGCTCACGCCCGACGAATGCATACAGATGATGGGACAAGGCGCCATCCCGCTCGACTGGGCCGGACATAAATCGACAAAAGCGAAATTGATCCTGACAGCCATCGGCGGCTACCAGCTGGAGCAAACGCTCAGGGCCTCCATCAGGCTCACCGAGCGCGACATCCCCCACTCCGTGATCTACATGCTGGAGCCCGGCCGCTTCCGCGCCCCGCGCAACAACGGCGAGCGGGAACATATCGTGCCGGAAGATTTCAGGAACGCTCTCTACCCACCCTCCGTGCCGGATCGCATCTTCATCGCGCACACCCGCCCCGAGCCGATCCTGGGCGTCCTCCAGCCCCTGAACACCGGCGCCGGCCATACCGTCTGCCTGGGCTACATCGGGCAGGGCGGCACGCTGACCACCGAGGGCATGCTATACGTCAACCGCTGCACCTGGGCACATATTGTATTAGAGGCGGCGCGACTATTGAAAGTGCCTGTGACGAAGCTGCTGACGAAGAAGGAGATCGCGGCCTTGAATGGGAAGGCCAACCCGGAGGGTGTGATAATTTAAGGAGGTAATTATCCCATCAGTGTAGGTGGTTCTGTTCAATCTTAGTTGAGTACGTTCGAGGATTGGCAGTGTTTGCATTTTGAGTCTTGCATATAAGTTCCTAGATATTATTCCTTACCTAGTTCCTTTAGCCTATTATTTATCTCTTCAAGAATTTCACTCAATGCAACATCTACTGTTTCTGGACTGGCAGCACTTCCAACCATTCCAGAATATAACAGCTTACTAAAACTATCCTTAGCCCATCTACTACCATAACTCATTGATAAGCTAATACTACAAAATCCATATGAACAAGATATATGTTTGTAGATTAAACCTCGTAATATAGGATCAGTCATATATGGTTTTGTCTTTTTAAAGAGACTTTGCCACTTCTCATCTTTCTCACGTAATTCTCTTAATCCGATATTCAAACCGTCTAACCAATCACTAACCTTTACAAGGTCTTCAACTTGCCATTCTTTAGAATCTGCCAAGTCCTTTATTATTTCGTTTGCCTTACCAACTACTTTATAACGCCATTCAGTTTTTTCCCGTTTCTCTGGAGATTTAGGGATACGACGTTTGACCCTATTCACCATTTTCTTTGTGAAATCATCCCAATCACTCAGCTTTACTAGGCCAAGTTTGTCAAATAGCAATGGCATATTTTCATTAAATTGTTTCTTCTGTCTACTGTTAAACCGTTGCTTTAATCGAGCTGATAGTAGGCACATCATCTCTTCGTGCATAGCTGTTAATGTATCTGAAAGGTTATTACTTTTACAGATGTCAGAATCTGGTATTTTTTGTTGAGTTAATTTGTTCCTATTCCTATAAGCTCGCACAAGTAAGACAATCCCAATGAAAATTAAAATAACGCATATAGGAACACCAATTTGTGGCGAAAGATAAGCTAACACACCACCCACCCCAAGCCCAACAACAAGAAATCCCCATGCTGCTGCTGGAGTATTCCACCACTCCTGTTTATTTTGTGAAGTTGCTTTACGCATGGCGCAATTTTAGCATAGCATTGTGACAAAACCAACCATGCTTGAACAATAAGGTGTAGGTAGAAGTGTTGACAACATACTATATTGTTTTTCGTCAACAGCCCCGGCGAATTAATGCTTTATCTTACCATCATACAGGTGGGCAGATCCCAGCCTCTTTTTACCTGGCTCCCAATTTAGCGGTTAGATACGGGGTCATCCGCCTGGGCGGAGTCCCATCATACCTCATACGGGTTTGGCCAGGAGGGCAGGGGCACCATGTTGTACACGCGGGTTTGCTCAAACGAGCTCCCAAAACAAGCAGCGGCGTCACCCTGCCCACCCTGATGCAATTATAATAACCTCCAATATTCTAGACTGCTACCAGTGTTAGTTCTGGTTTTGAAACCTGGTAATATGTCTGATTCTTCACCATGGCAAATGCCAGACGTAACAGCCTGTTGAGTGCTGCCCCCACAATCTCCCTTCCATTGAGGGGATTGGCATGGGCCGGTCGCTCTCTCCTCTGCTTTGCCCAGGCACGGAAATCAGGGTTGAATCGCAGCATAGGAATAACCGATGTCCAAGCACAGTATCTCAATACCGGACGTCCTTGCTTACTCATTGGAGTATGGCTGCCTCGTTTCCCTGCTGATTCTGATTCGGTAGGATTACTGCCAGCCATCTTTATCATTTGTTTTGCGCTCCGGTATGCCTTGAAACAGCCGAGCTCTGCCAGTAATCCGGCTACAGCAATATAATTGAGTCCCCTTATCGAGAGCAGGTATTTTCCTTCCTCTGTTTCATCCACCAGACTGACCAGTGTCCTCTCTATAATACAAATGTGCCCTCTAATAAGCTCGAGTTTCTCTATCAGGAATGAAA
>Ga0315282_10000324_pt1 | contig 95715 bp, 70 predicted proteins | sample YL17G07_20_MG_FD_203693 | JGI IMG/M metagenome (GOLD analysis project Ga0315282, IMG submission 203693) | Sediment microbial communities from Yellowstone Lake, YNP, Wyoming, USA - YL17G07_20 | ecosystem: Environmental > Aquatic > Freshwater > Lake > Sediment | place: USA: Wyoming | collected...
TAATCCATTGATATTGCTGCCAGAATGTTGCCGGCATCTTTTCATTCGGATAGCTTGTTACACCAAACGGCATATGGCCATCGATTGAGGCCTCTGCGTCATATCTTAGTGGCATTGTGTCTTCTTTTTCCCAGTGGTTGTTATCACTGTATTCTGTGCTTGGACAATATACTCTAAGCTTTGGATCTGTGAAGAGAACGGTGTTTTCTGCATTGTCCCACCACCAGTTTACCTCTTCGTTCTTTTCAAATAGATACTTGATCCCTATGATAGTTCGTCCTTTGGTATATATCTCTCCAATGGTTTTTCCCAATGCGATATCCCTGGGTACCTCTTGGAATGGAACAGCTGACCAGTATGACGTGACCCATGGATCCATCTCTTGAGCCACTGATCCATGACGCATGAAAGCTATTTGGAGATATTTGCAAGCTATCAGACATGAACCCGCATGCATAGTCATCGAATGTAGATTTTCTAATTTATCATCGACTTCTTTGGCCGGGTGTGCATAGTGCATTTTTGAAAACATTGATGTTATGCTATATGGCGCAACAAGTCCATCGAAGTAATTCTTTCGATTGAATTTCATAATTGGTATGTTTGTCGGTATGAGATCTAAACCTGTTTTGATGATTCCCCCACGGAGCGGCCCATTTCTATTCGCCAATCCTAGTATCCCCAATACTAAACCAATTTCAGCATTCATAGCTGCAGAGTCGGGTTCCTCAGTGCTACCCCACATTTGATCATATCCTCTCCATGGATTTGTTTCTCCTTTCAATGGATACAATCCAAGCGGTATAGCAAGGAGATTTTGTATAAGCCGTGATCCGGTTACTTCCTGTATAGCTGTTGGTGAATACCAAGCTAAAATTCCTGCGCCATGGCTATCGCCGTGTAGTACTTCATACCAGGTGATGACACCTTTGTTTAGATTTTCCATTGTAACGTCGAAGTTTGTAGAAAAGACATTTTGATATCCTGCTTTAGAGGCATAGAATGCAGTAATATCTGGCTCATTCATATCAGGAACGAAACATCCAGATATGCCTTCGTATTTCTCACGTGTCCCCTGGTCAATCTCATTTAGCGATATTGTTTGACCTGGTATTATCCCATCTCTTGTCTGATATACGGCGCCCCAAGATTCAGAACCGCGTTCGTTGAATCGATAAACGTAGATACCATAGGTGTGAAGAACAGGATATGTATATTTTTCAACTTGAGACGGTCTGATAATTTTTAGATTGCTACCATACGGATAATGTAATCGTTCCCTTAATGTTTGGAATGGATGCAAAAGTGTTGGTTGTATTCTTGTACTTATGCTACCATTCTCAAGCTCTACTTCGCCTTGCAGAGCAGGGTTTTCAAAGACGAGAGCAGGATAAAAGATACATCTGCTAATCCAATTAGTCGTATCAACCGGTGTACCTATGATATCTCCAGGATTCGCAACCCCTGCAAAAACACGTGACCACGTAGGTCCGATGTCATATTGGTCTGCAACGGTCAACATCGTTTCATTTCCTTCTTTGTCAAATCCGTACTTTCCTAGGAAATCATAGACCCTTCTTCCTGTTAAAACCATGGGAGCTATAGGCGGAATCGTATAACCATTTGCGTGTTTCTTCCAAAATTCATTATGCCACATAACTGCTCCAGACAACTCTGGATGGTTATCCACAAGAAGCAGTGGACTTCCATGATAGGCAGCAGCATAGGCGGCAGGTCCAAAAAAGAATGCACCTTTAAACTCTCCTGCAGGCTTTAAACCACTCGTCAACTTATCATACAACTCATCATAATACCAGTAACTCCAAGGATCAATTGTTGAAAATATTACGTCACTACTACCTGTTTTACTCATAATACTATCATAAATCGCCTTATACTCGGTAAAGTGCTCATTGACTTTGGCGACATCTGAAAGCTGTCTTATTGCATCATTGGATAAATACCCGCCAAGGTCAACAACATACAGTTCTTTCACACCCAGCTTATAAAGTGTGTCAATGGTGCATGTTGGAACACTTGAAGGACTTGCATACAGCATTGGCGCGTTTAAAACAGAAGACAGTATCGCTCCCTCACAGGCAGATGCAATGCAATCTCCTTCTTTCTTAGATATATTCTGACCCCATGAGTATTCAACTTTGAAATCTATGGGAGTCGAAACATCGCTCATTGTATAAACAACAGCTTTGTAACATTCTCCTGGTAGACATTCCCCAAGTTGATCGAGATGAATCTCCCGGCTATCGCTCGTTCCCTCTACTGCGGATTCAATTTCTTCACCAGTTGGCCCAATAATGGTAAGACCAAGATTTATGTTTGAGTTATCCCACGTCAACTTAAAAGTTGCATCTCTACATCCAAACGGAGGCGTATCTGGGATTTTGATCTCTGTACCAGGATACATGGTTATATCGCAGTTGTAATTAGTCACAGGTCTTCCAAGTGCATTTCTAAGTGCATCAAGAGTGTTTCCATAAAAGAGGAACTTTCCTTTTGTCTTACCCAGCAAGTAGTGTGCAACACTTTCATCATTTCCTCCTTTAGTAGGCATATTTGTAACGCTCACCTTCCATGTGCCTGGTTTATAAACATATGAAAAACATTCTTCCCCTGGTCCGCTCAAAATTGTCATATCTGATTCCGCATTTGTCTGCAGCCAATCACCATCATAACTGCAATATACCTGCAAATCGGGATCAACAGATGGGAGAGTAATTTTACCGAAACCAACAATCCCGAGCAACTTAGTATTTATAACAATAGCAGGGAACCATAGATGTACCTTCAAATACTTGTATTCCTCCCCTACACTGAATTGTTCATACTCAGGTGCACATCCATAGCTACGTTTAACCTTCAAACTATTGGTAGTTACATCCCCTGAAACCGAACCTGTTACAGAATTCGTAATTCTGCTATCCACCAGTTTCTCGTAATCTTTTTCGATAACTGCGATCACAGCCTTATCAGCATACGACCAATCATTCAGAGCAATCTTACTTGCAACATCAAATGGATCGTCACTTTTAATGAGGGCATAGTCTCTTGCTTTCCAATTCGAATCCAAATTATCTTTGGGAACATTTATTGCCGTGAGTTTGTCAAGTGTACCACTACTGTAGCTCATCCAGTCCTCCATGAAATATTGTGTACCTGAATAATCATCCAAAAATCTGTACATGTCATCTGTAGGATATGTATCCTTGGGCTGGAAAAACAACAAAGGACTGGAGAACAATGTTCCGCCGTTGCTAAACACAGCGGCTGGTATAGATGCTAGGTAGGCATAGTCATCTAGCATACTATTTTTATCAAAATTTACAAAAGTAACCTTTTTTAATGGTTTGAATGGTTGCCATGGTATTCCTTTTGCAAAGCCTTTGTCCTTTATATGCTCGTTGTCCGCTATTACAGATGGGATAATCGCGCTAAATAGCATTACCAAAACTATTGCTACAGCCATAAATGGTTTTAACAGATCTATTTTTCTTCTCATGAATATAATCCCCCGATTTATTTTATTGATTAATATTATAGCTCTCATTACTATATTGGTATATTTAATATATATACCTTCTATTTATACGTTGTTATCTTAATATAAATAGTTTTCCATAATTATACTAATTACCTTATATAAAATTAACCTTTCATCGAACTGTTGATTACATTTCGTAATTCTAGTTAAGGTCGTTATCCATTTAATGTTGTGATTGGTTCAGAGTAAATCTTAGTATTGTGTTCGTTCATTTCGTGTTCTAAAGAACGTTTAACATCTATTTTATTTTTATAATCAAAAATATCCACTAGCTTGATAGCATTTTTATAGTAAGAAATAGCCTCATCTTTCTTATCTTGCAAATATAACAATCTTCCTAGGTTCCAATATGTTAGAATTTGATCACGATATAAATCAGATGATTCCATAAATTTGCATGTTGCTTCTTTGTATCTGCGTAAAACAAACTCTTTCACTCCTAACTGAAAAAGGCGATTAGCTTTTAACATGATTAATTTTGGTGAAAAAAAAGCAATTTTTTCTTGAGGCTTGATTTTTCTAGACGTTTTTTGTAGATTGCTAATTATGTCATGCTTTTTTTCCGATTGCAGAATCTTTTCAACAGTTTTTATTCCAATGTCATGTATTGTAGAAAATAATTTTTCTTGTTCACCAACAAATTCCGGCGTTTGCTTTAGAATATGCAATAAGACATTAGGAAAATCTATTTTAGTCAGGAATGTTAGAGCATCTAGACCATTTTTCAATAAACTTTTAGATATGATCTTCTCTCGCATTATTTCTTCCAAAAACATGTTTGTCATTATTGGGCTCCTAACTGCTCCTTCAGCCACTATTTCTTTTATAATATCAAGATTATTTGTCTTCACAAGATCATCGATTTTTCTTGTAAAAAACTCTATTAGATCTTCCCGCTCAAGAGAAGTTAGTTGGTCGTCTAAATCCACAATTTTTTTCTGAACTAATTTTTTTCGGAATCCTGTTAAAACTTGAAAAATTTGATAGTTATCTGGTTTTTCACATGTTATTTTTAAAATTGGTTGATATTTATCAAATTCAAGGAACTCTTTTTTAATATTAACAAAACCTATCTTTTTTAAAGTCTCTTCAAGCAGGTCATCAGGGTAACAGAATCGATGCATCATACCAGGTATATCAACGCCATGAATCCAAGGCAATAAATTCTTTCTTGCTTCACGATCTCCTTTAACGTATTTTTCAAAAGTTATTTGTAGATTCGGTGTTTCGATGATCAATTGTCTACTTGGTTTCAAAACTCTAAGGCATTCACTAAATGTGTAAATGCTGCCCACTATGCCTAGATGCTCGATAAGCTGAGAAGCTAGGATTTCATCAACAGTATTATCAGATATCTTTAGATCGGTGGAAGACATGATTTTGTCGGCTACTGTGGAATCAAAAGCATCGACGTTTAAATGGCCTTCTTTGTAGTCCCCCCCGCATCCTAAATTTAGTTTCATATCAACCATAATTAACTGGCCGTTTAAATACTGTATTTTTAACCTTTATTTTTGCGTTAAATATACTTATTAACATCAATTTTTGATAGAATTCCTGGAGTAGAGTCTTCTCTGCCCTCTTCAGATATAAGTTTTGTTACTTCCTTTACTTCCAGTTCCACCTCCGAGCCAAATAATTCTCTATACTCGGTTTTCAATTGATTGAAGAATGTTTCTACAGATGCTCCAACCTTTCTCTTATCTTCATCTATTATCACTAACACTTCAATTTTGTTCAACGAATTCTGTACTATTTGAATTCTATTTATCTTTTCAGTTTTCAACATATGCATAACTTTTCCAGGCACATTCGCCAAGGCATCTGGAAAAATTACCTTTTTATCCGGCAAAACAATGGATTCTTTTATTCTTCCATGAACTTTTTCAATAAGTTCAGTTTCAAGACCGCAATTGCAGATTCCATCTTTCAATTTTATAATGTCGCCCATTCCAGTATATCTAATAAACGGAGTTCCTTTACCATAAAATCTGGTGAGTACAAGTCTCCCGCTTTTTCCTTTGGATAATTCCGTACCAGCCGAATCTACTGTCTCTAAATAGATAAAATCAGAGTTTATATGAAAACTTCCTTCTTCACATTCAAATGAGATAGGACCTGATTCTGTGGCGCCATAAAGATTAAAAACTCTTGCACCGAATGTTTCCTCAATGTCCTTTTTAACATATTTGTCCAGTAACCCGCCGGAAGAAATAAAACATTTCGGTTTTATATTCTTTCCATATCCTTTGTTTCTTAATAACGCTAGATGGCGTAGAGGACCTGGAAATCCAGCGATAAATTCTGGTTTAAACTTATCGATTCTATTTATCATGTCTTTCAGGTCATCGTCCGCATTAAGAAGTTGGAAGTTATTCAGAGAAAAAAAAGGTTTCAATGTTGGCATAGCACCCGTATCAAAATATCGAGTTGGACCAGTCTGTGAATAAAAATTAGCAATCATTGAAATCCGTGATTTATTCCACCTAAATCCATATCTTCTCAATTCCCTTACATATATTATAAGCGTTTTCATAGTACCATATTGATCGATGTAATAAGAAACAGGATTTCTGGTGCTCCCTGAAGTATTCACAGATACTACACTTTTTTCCGAACCTGGTGGAATAAGTCCTGCGGGAAAATTGTTTAAGAGATCTTCCCTACGGATGATAGGTAACTTTTCTATGTCATCAATTCCTCTAATATCCTCAGGATGGATTCCTGCGTCTTTGTATTTCTTTTTGTAGAGTGGAACGGTATATGCATATTTTATAAATTTACGAAAAACCAAATCTCGATACTTTTTAATACGAAACGAATCATATTTCTCAAGTCTACAGATATCGGGAAGATAGTCGCCGATGATTTTGGCTAATATGAAAGGTTTAAATTGGGGGCACATCAAAACACTCCAACATGGTTACATATCAGTAAATAACATACAAAGTTTTCCCTTTTAAAAATTCTTAACCAGTGTAGCATTTGACTTTATCTAAATCTGCTGAAATGGTATTTTGTTTTCTAAATTTGTCCATTTCGTTAATTTAGGAATAATCCAGAAGATCAGAATATAAATAGTTGGAATTCCAAATATCGTAATAAGTCCCAAAAACCATATCAAAGATTGCGTTGTTATTTCAACAAAGTGAGAAAGAATTATTGATGCTCCAAGAGAATTAGCAAATCCGTGGATAATTATAGGGGTTATTAAACTTCTTGTTCTTTCATAAATTATACACATAAATATTCCAAAAACAGATGTATAACCTATATGGAATAACATTTGGTTGAGATTTGAAATAAAATATGGGGGTGAAGGAGATACATACCAGGAAATGTGAAATAATCCAAAGAATATTGAAGATATGAAAATGGATTTGACGAGCCCTAAATTAGTAGATCTAAGTTTGGTGTAAAAATACCCTCTAAAAAACAGCTCTTCTGAGAGTCCTACAAAAAAAAGTTGATAAGGCAATGAATATAGTAGCGAAGACCAATTGAAGGAGAACGAGATTTGGAATAATTCATTTAAATCTAAAACTCCAACTATGGATAGAACAAAAACAATTGCACCAATAATAATTATTAACAAAAAACCAATTGATACTAATAAGAAAACACTGAAGGTAATGTTATTCTTGAATTTATTCAAATGAAATCCAAAGTCACTTGGATGATAGTGTTCAACAAATACTATTTGAATCACTATCAGGTAAATCATCGGAATTTTTTCTAGCGGTAAGTCATATCTAATAAGAATAACGGTCCTAAATATTATTATAATTGTAAAGAGTAAAATAAAATTCAAAAATATGAATTTTAATTCTTCCGATTTATAGATATTCAATTCTTTGCGAGGTAAAAAATAGGTCCACCAAAAGAGCGGTAAAAGTAAGAAAAATGAAACTAGGACCACTTTGAGGGGTATATCTGTTATTGGATTTATTACAATTTTAGAAGCTTCATCGAAAGGAATAAGCCAATTGATAACAAGATAGAACAAAATAGTTATAATGATAAAAACGCTGATAGTAATTAATTGATTTTGAAAATATGATCTTATTTTCAGTCTATCATCTCTGGTGGTAATCAAACCTTTTGATCTCGTTCCTATTTTTAGATAACTTTCGCGGTATAATTATTAATTAAATAACAATGGAACTAAAACAGTTGCATTAGTTAGAATATGTACAAGGATGCAGATTGTTAGATTTCTTCTTCGCACGTAAAGAATCGTTACAGGTATTGCCCAAACTCCAACCTGAATCGTTGCACCAATTCCCCAAAAAGGAATATGAAAAATGGTGAAAGCAAAAAATGAAATCACTGCACTTATAAAAAGACGTCTCGTAAAAGAGTTAAGCCTTTCGATTAAATACCCGCGGAATATAATTTCCTCAGTTATTCCAGCGGTGAGAACCATTAAGATACGCAGACCCAAAGGAACCGATAATACTCCAGAAATTTCACTGCTTTGACTGACTAAATTCAATGAGCTTACTAAAGGACCGGTAATTAAAAATGACGTACATCCTATTACAAGAACTATAAAACCCCAAAATATATCTGGCTTTGAAATTTTTTTAAATCCTATTGAACTTAACGGCCGATGTTCCCAATAGAATATCAATAAAATTAGAACAGCTACAACCAACCATTGCTCAATCAGACCTAAGACGATTCTGAGATGATCTTTTAGAGTATCCAACTCCAAACCCAAATACAAATTAAAAAATGATGACACACCAAATACAATAAAGAGGGCAACAATAAATGGAAGATATTTATTTAATGTAATTTTGTTTACGTTTGCCGACAACATTTTAGTGGCTCTCCGCTCGGAATTACAAAAATACCACATAAATTACAGTTGATGCATTTAGATTTATTGGTATCGCCTCTTAAAATTTTATTGGGAAAATTGGGTTCACATATCAAGGGACGTGCCAAACAAATCATATCTGCCTCACGTTTTTGTATTATTTGTCTCATGTAATTTGGATCGCGGAAACAACTTCCAGCTAGAATGAGTGTCTTTAGACTCTTTTTAAATAATTTGATATGCTCTATATTATGATTTGGTTTGAACCAAAAATTTCTATTAAGTATTAGATCAATAGGTGTAAAAAGAATACCGACAGCTGCTGCTTTCTTTACTTTTCCGCTCTTCTTTAAAGAGTAAGTAATGCTTTTTTTATAAGGTATTGCACCTCTTGCAGCTTGAAAACATGAGACCTCTATAGCATCGATACCAGCCCCTTCAAGTTTTTTTGCCGTATCCAGCGCTTCTTTTAGTTTAATTGTAATTTTTAAGGGCGGCATAGTTTTAAAAGAGCGGGAATAAGAATCAAGTTTAATTGTTACTGGAAAATCTGCTCCAACTTTTTTGCGTATTCTGTTGTAAACTTCGAGACAAAATCGCTGCCGGTTTTTTAAAGAACCACCGTATTCGTCACCCCGTCGATTAATTTTTGAAAGAAATTGAGATATTACATAACCATGGGCTCCATGAATTTGAACGCCATCAAAACCTGCTTTTTTAACAAGGACGGCACTTCGACCAAAATCTTCAACAATAGAGGCGATTTCATTATGACTCAATGAGTTTACTAACGATTTCTTGCTGAGAAAAACATTTGGTCGAGCATAATTTAGCTGTGCAAATATCACGGAATCATTTTTGTGTGCCGCATTTGTAACTCTACGTAAATGAGGAATTTGTTCATCTGAATTGGCACCTGCCATACCAAAGATCCGACTATTTTGGTTTATGTACATATGGCCAGTTATTATTAAACCAACGCCGCCCGCGCTAAGCTTTTCATAAAAATCATAATAACTTTGTTTGATAATGCCTTTATTATCTGCCATGTTTTCTTGCGTTGCAGATTTTACTATGCGATTTTTAATTTTAATATTATTTATCATAAAAGATTGGGCTAAAGGATCATTATCAATTTGCATTTAGATCTGTATCCATTAAAATTTCTTTATAGTTGCTGATATCCTTTGTTATTTTTACTATTTTCTGTCTATTTAATATTAGTGAAAAAAAGCTATAAAAAATTATAATTATTTGTTAATCAAATATTTCTCCTCGATTCGATAAAAACAATATGGATCGTTGTGAGGTTCGCCGGTGCATGCCGCGGACATGCTCATGCAACCTCCCTTACAGGTTTCACCATGCTTACAATCTTTACAGAGTTTTCCAAGATTTTCTTTTTTGAATTTTCGGTTATACGAAAAAGCATTAGGATCATTCCAAATATCTATTACACTTCTTTTTCTAATATTCCCTTCGATATACTTATCAGGGGTTGAAAGACACCCCTTTATTCCCCCATCGCTTTGTATGCTAACAACTGATATGCCCGCCTGACATCCTATCCAGTCGGAAAAAATACCTAGGCTTGGTATAAGTTCAGAATTATAGCCAAAACAATGAGCACCAATAACTGGCAGCTCTCTTGCAGAATATTTTTGTTTTAGATGAGCGATGAATAAACCTACGGAATAGAAATCTTTATCAGATAAAACATATTTTTTTGAAAGCCGTCCTATGGGTGAGGCTGTTTGAATCTGCCATGCAATAAATCGATTTAAGAGTAAATCTCTAATTAGCGGCAGTTCTTTGTAGTTCAACTTGTTAACTGTTGTTATCACTGATGTTGGTAAGTCTGCTTTTTTTGATAATGAAATATAGTTCATTACTTTATCAAAAGATCCAGAAACACCTCTTATGGCGTCATGGGTTTTTGCAGTTCCCCCATCTAAACTTGTTGCAACCGCATGCGGTTCTAATTTGACCAGTTGCGAAATAACTTGTTCATTTACAAGAATCCCATTTGATATGATAGAAAGTTTCATTCCTAAGTCTCTAATTTCTTTACCAATAATGTGCCAATCCTTTCTAATTAATGGTTCACCTCCCATTAAACATACTTCACTTGTACCGAGTTCTGCTAGATCTTTGCATAGTTTTAATGATTCTTTAGTAGTCAATTCATTAGGTCGCACTTTACCTGCTGAAGAGCCACAATGCAAACAATTCAAATTACAACCTAACGTTAACTCCCAAACAGCGCATCCAGGTGAGTTAAAATAGGTTTTTACAGGTTTCGCGGTCATAATATATAAACGTCCTGATGGTATTTAAACTGTATTTATTAAAGCAAAAATTTTTTCTAAATTTGCAGCTATTGGCGATTCGTCAGTCTTTCTTTTTATCGTTTAAAACTCTTGTCTATTTTATTTACAGAAGATCATTTGGGCTTAAGGTGCCGTAAAGATTTCCGGCTTTATAGAGTTCCTTTGAGCTCAAAGTGCCATATAGATTACCTGCCTTATACATATCTGCAGCTGGCGTGTTAGTTGTCGCATATGTGTTTTTTGTTTTTGCCGACAATACACTGTCGATGTCTTTCTTGTCCAATCCAAGAGTTTTACCAAGCTTGTATATTTTATTTTTTTCAGTCATATTCAAATATTATTCATGTAGCTTATATAAATATTTTACGCTATTTATATAACAAATTGTCGATTTTTGTTACTTTTTTTCGAAATCTTCAATTTTCGGCTATTTTAAATTTAATTTTTCAATTCTATGAAAACAATAGGGATCACAGTGTATTTTTCTAGTTGTCATATAAGATGTTTCCATACACCCACCCTTGCAACTCTTTGCATATTCGCATTCTTTGCAATATCCTTTTAAATCACTTAGTCTGAACTTGCGATTATAAATAAAAGAATTCGGGTCATTCCAAATATCTACAATATTTCTTTTTCGGACGTTATTTTCTACAAATTCAGTAGTTAAAGCAGAACACCCTTTTATTCCGCCGTTACTCTCTATACCAATAAGCGATATTCCTGCTTGGCATCCTTCCCATTTAGGCAAACCAGTTAAATTTGGTAAGAAATCTGAATTGTAGCCCATGTCGTGCGCACCATTGATAAATTTTTTGCCAGAAGGATGCATTTTTTGCGTGTCAGCAATAAAACTTGCTGCATAATAAAACTCTTTTTCATCTAACAAATATTTTTTAGGAAAACGACCGGCTATGTCTGTCATCTGAATTTCCCACAAAATGGTTCTATCAAACAGTAAGTCTCTAAGAATTGGCAATTCGCTGATATTGAGCTTATGTATTGAGGTGATAACAATGGTAGGTAACTTTAATTTTATACACGTATCAGCGAACTCCAACGCTCTAACAAAAGATCCTTCCACTCCGCGAATTTTATCATGTGTCTGTGCTGTGCCACCATCTATGCTGACGCCAATAAATGTTGGAGAAAGATCTCGAAGTTTCGAAAAAACCTTCTGACTAGTTGCATATCCATTTGTTATAAAAGCAAGCTCCATGCCTAATGCTTTAATTCTTTTGGCAATTGTAAACCAATCCTTCCGTAAAAATGGCTCCCCGCCCATTAAAATAATTCTTTTGCATCGGGTTTGTGCAAGGTCTTCGCATAGCTTAATTGCTTCTTCTGTGGATAACTCATCAGGCGATGCTTTACCAGCAGAAAACTCGCAATGGAAACATTTTAAATTACATTTCAGAGTGATTTCCCAAGAAGCGCTTTCCAGGTCGTATTTCATAAGTAGATGATAAGATTTCTTTTTAAGTATTTAACTTTTGTTTAATGCCATTTTTGCAGATTATTTAATTATAACCCTTATTTTATGCAGGTTAAAATCAAAATAAACATTAAATAAATTTGATAATTTGCCCGAGGATTTTGTTCGTGAAAAAATCGAGTTTTTGACTTTGACAGCAAAAAAATAATTGTGGTATCCTGAATTAACTTCCTTCTGATTTTTTAATAACGTCATCTCAACACCCGCTTTTCTTCTTTTCTCTCATCTTGTCCTGGAACGCCCGATAGGGCGTTCTCAGGTGTCCATTTTCAAGGCTGCTATGAGGCCGTCTAAAGTTGTAATAATTCACTGTGACTTCCCAACTGGAGAAGTGTTTCTTCAGTTGTTCGATGGTTTGTCCTGCTCGTTCCACTTTTCCATTGGATTGTGGATGTTTCACCCTTGCTTTGATATGAATGATCCCTAGTTGTTTCAGCAATTGTTGGAACTCATTTTGTTGTGGATTTGGGCAGCTCTCTCTGGAGAGTGATGTGAATTGTGTTCCATGATCGGTCATCATTTGTTTAGGGATTCCATAGCTGGTTATGGCTTGGTTGAGAACTTGGTTTGAGTTCTCCATATTGGCATTGGTAAACACACCATATCCCGTGATGAATCGTGAAGCATCATCTTCGAAGAGGATGATTTGTTCATGTGGTTCTTCGAACCAGTCTGCATGCCAGAGGCTGTTGGTGTACCTGCGTTCGTAGCGAACCCAGGTTCTTCGTCTCTGTTTATGCGGTTCATCTTTTGCTAATCCTTCGTCCTTGAGGATTTTATGGATCCTGTTATGGCCGATATGAATTCCTTGCTCATCCAGTATTTTCTCTAGTGTAACTGCTGCGAGAGGATGATATTTGCGTATCTCTAGTACGATCTGCTTTTCGGTGTTTGTGACTGGTTTGGGTTTTCTCCCTGGTTTCTTTGGGTAGGGATATTGGTAGAGGGTGTGGAATTGGCTGTGGAGTTCTCGGGCCCACCGTGGTGTGATGTTCTGGGTTTTTGCTATTCTATAGGTGGATAGTTCCTCTTTGTCTATTTCTTTGATGATCCATCGTATTTTCTTTTGATTCAGCTTCCTCATAGGTGCTGAATCATCTTTGTTTTTTTCTAGGAGGAAGTAATTTCGGGATAAGACACAAATATTTTATGTTTAAAATGTCGACTAAAGTCGAATTTTATTGATAGAACATAACTTTGACTGCATATAATTAAAAATAGAAGTGTTTGAATGTTGCAAGCCTCTTTTTATCTAAGATCAACCAGTATTTATAACTGTTATATATCTGAATGCTTCATTATCGGAAAGTTCTTGCCATGCATGTATTCGCTTATCAACATTCATATATACGGCTGGTGCTTGGAAAGTTGTTGTACCAAATGGAGCATATTTTGTTTCACCGTTGAAATCAACAAAACACCCGGGGAAGATTGTGCTTCCATCGCGTTGTGTTACGGTAACGGTAAATTCTTCATTTTCATTTACTGTATTTGGTGCATCAATTTTAAAACCTTTGTTAACTGTTACTGTAGCAGTATCTTCAGCAGTAGAACCTCCATCATCATGAACTTTTAAAAATATAGTGCGATATCCTGGTGTTGTGTATATGTGTGTTGGATTTGGTCCGATATTCTCTTCCCAATCCCCCATAGTTTCCCATTTCCAGTCATATTGGACAATAAATCCATCTGGATCATAGCTTCCTGAACCATCAAATGTAATTGGTTCGTCTACATACCCAGAATATCTTCCACCAGCTTCGGCTACTGGTGGTAGGTTATACGGCGTAAGATTGAAACACAAATAAAAATACCCGTCTGGGCCGACATTTACATTCTCTACAGTTTCTGATGCATATCCATCTTTACTTGCAGTAACTGTATAAGTGCCTGCAGAGACTCTTAATACATATCTTCCTTTACTTACTCCCAAAGGCAAGGTATTTGCTGAATATGAACCTGGTTCAGCTGTAACAAGAGCATTGCCTATACCCTCTCCAGTAACTAAATCATAAACGAATCCATGAATTTGTGCAGTGGAATCATAAACTGAGAAGAAGAGTTCGTTAGAATTGTATCCAATGGCTTCAACACTTGCTTTACAGAATTTTACATCCTCATACATGGATACATCTACTGATGTGAAATCAACTTCTCCGTAATCATCAGTTTCTCCTGTGTCATATACTTCGCTTTCATCGTATTTTTGATATGTTACAGTTGCAAAAGGTACATCTCCTCCTGAATCTGCATCTGTGACATGAATTGTGAAGGGTTGGTTCTCAAATAATTTGTCTCCGTCGTAAAACAGTTCAACGTCAAGTTCACCATTCATACCTACGACTATTGTGATATCGACAGTATCGTTATCGGCTGGATCTCCGACACGGCAAACTTTTATGGTTCCTCTATAAACGCCTTCTGATGCAGTAACTCTAAGATCCACTGGCGTTGGGCCCTGTCCTCTTGGAATTGTTCCACTATCTGGAATAAAAGTGATCATGCCCGGTTCAAATGAATTTTCACATATTTCCCATGCAACGCCATCGTCGTTCTTTTCCCAACGTGTTCTATAAACCCAGAAAGCATCATCGATTGTAGCTGTTCCGCCTGAAGGCATATATAGTACTTCAGAGTTAGTTGGCAACAATTCAATTAGACCGTATTTTAGGAATAAATCAATGCTTACATTTTCTGATGGATTGTTGTTAATAACAGTAAAACTAGCATTTCCGTAATCGCCTTTCACTTCAGGCGGAAAGAATGAAACCTCTACTACCTGACTTCTATTTGGTTTCAAACTTCCACTGGAAGGTTCAAAAGTCCAATCGCTGCCCCATTTAATGTTATCTTGTATTATCGACCAATTAAGTATATAGTTTGAATAACCTTCATTTGCTAAATTTGACACTTCAAATGAACTATGTATTTTTCCATCGCTACCAATGTTTGCATAGTCAAAAGTTAGGTTTTTCGTTGATACATCGAAATAATTCTCTTCTACTTTTATTGTTAGAGTATCAACAGCTACTTCTTCTGTGCCTGGATCACCACTAACTGTTAGAGTTGCGGTAAAAGTGCCTAGAGAAGTATACAAATGATTTCCAAGATCAACTTTTATTGGTTCTGGTGTACCTGAGTAGCTTACTGGGAAACTCTTAGAACTGCCATCACCGTAATTAAGCGTAAATGTATATTGTCCATTTTGACCACCATCCAAAGGTGATCCTTGTCCGTTGTTATTTAAGTGTACTTGCACCTGATATTGGTTTTGATTCTCTTGCTCTTGCTCTTCGGATTGGCCTTGTTCACTTGGATAGTCTTCCGGCAAGGAATTTGGTAATTCAATTATGCCAGCAGGAACGTACCATGCGGTGAAATCAACCTCGTCACCAGGTATTTTATAAGTTGTACCAATATCGGAAGAATCTGCAATAAGAGTTGTAAGTCCTTTTGGCTCTGGAATGGGTGGTTCTATATCCAACCACAAATAAATCAATTTCAATAAAGGACTAATTAATTGCCATTCACCGTCACTGTCAAGATACCATATACCGAGACGATTACCAACGATATTGCGCAAAATTGCTCCAAGAAGTATAAAACCGTTACCAACTGGTCCCAGATTCAAACTTACATCGATATTGAGATCATGCAAACCAAACATGAAGGCTGTTTCGATTCCACAAATTTCAATATTTCTAATAAATAGTATTGGTCCACCTTCCCAGACCGCTACTAAGTTCAACGTATCATCATCCGTTACGGTTGTTTGGATATATCCGCTACCGTTTCCATTCAATACAACGTAACGCTCTTTTATGTAATTTCCAATCAATTTGTACCTGGATATTTTTAGCCAACCAGCAATTTGTCCTGAGAATACAGGCATAATGTAAGTATCATCTTGTTCTTCTATGTCTCCACCTAAATGAAACTCAACATATCCTTTGAATGAGAGCGAAGCATTGATAAATTTCGAAATTGGATCTTCAAAATCTAAGGTAACTAAAGAAGTTGATATTGCAAGCACATCTGATAAACCAATATTTAGATAAATCTCACCAGGTTCTAAGGTTAATAGCATGGTTCTATTTTTTAGAAGATTCCAGATCTTTGGATGACTTTGTCGCAATCCATTAGGCTCAAGTGACAATACAGAAGGCTCGCTTACATTGGCTTCCACTATAAGTGGAAAAGGCAATCCAAAGTCTTTTACGACTAAGCTACCTTTACCACCAAGGGTAAAATTGAAATTATTATATTGAGTGACATCTTCTTCTTTTGGAATAATCACTGTTTCAAAATAAATTTCGGCAGCTGCATCAGCGTCTAGCTTGATGCCACCACCCTCTGCAAATCCAATTGAAAGTAAAATGCTGGATCCTTTTATTTTTCCACCATAGAAATTTGGATTCATTCCTATTGGGCCCTGAAGTATTGATAATTCATCGAAAGTAATTGTTCCGCTAGTCTGAATAGTTATTGGCATTGACTCCCCTTTTGTAAATGTAACAATTAAAGGTGCGGTTATTTGCAGATCATGAACTCTGATCTCTGCAAGGCCCGGAATATACGCCCAAAGGGTGCCAAGAGCTACATAAGCACCAACTGCGAAATCAATATCCAATTTTGTAACATTATCCAGGGAACTAAACGAAATTGTTGTGTCTGTGCCAGAAAGAGACAAATCCAATTCATCGATAATAACATTTAAAAATCCAGCAATGACATCGAGACCTGACAATGAAATAGTTTTATCTGTGTCATCACCACTTATGTAAGTGATTATTTTGTTTTCTTTGTCAATAAATATTCTTCCTCCACCAGACGTTTCTATCGAATCAATATCTATTGAGAAAAACGTTTGAGAGGATTTCAAGAATATTGTAAAGAACAATTTTTCTAGATCAATTCCCTGCGTTGTATCTATCTGCCAAATGCCTTCGTTTGCATGTACAATAAAATTACCATCTAGGCTATCAAGGGAAATATTGACCAAGTCAGAGGCATCTGTTTTATCCCTAAGTAGTATATCAAAAGCATCTAAATCAAGCGCAGCGCTACCATCCATGTATACAGCAATGTTGTTTGGAATGCCAGAGATGTTGATTACAAAAGTGTCATCGCCATTGTTGAACAAGACGTCTACATCTAGACTACCATATACCTCGTCGGTGTAGATGTTTGCATGTGCTATTATATGTACCATTCCTTTGCCGCCAATTGTTATGTTGATCCAACCATTACCGTATACTATTGAAATGATCGAAGATAGGGAAAAACAAAATGTACCTGTCCCACAGATATCGCCAGCATATACTGAGAGTTCATCAAAACTAAGAGACAAGGCAGTGAAACAAACTTCAGAAATATTCACCCAGCAAGTTGCACTTAAGTCGTCTTTATAGTATGAGAAACCAACATATCCTTGTCTCGATATTGTTATACTATTGGCAAATGCAATGATTGTACCCTGGGTTGATTGAAGAACGACTTTTGGATTTGCTATCTCTAGAGAATTCTCTCCATCATAAGATATATTGAAATTTAATAAATTCGTGAATTCTATCTTGAATGATACATCTCGTGTGTGATCAATACTACCACTAAAAGCAAGCTTGGCCAGATCGCCTTGGATGTAGAAATTGTTGACATCAAATTTATCCAATGAACCATTGACCTCAATACTCTTGTCTAGTAATGAGATGTTGCCGTTTCCAGTTACGTCTATTTTGTCTACTCCCATCAGGAAATATTTTTGTTGTTGTCCAGAAATATTGATAAGCAGATCTGTTGCCTCTATTGTAACATCATCTCTATCGCCGTACCCGCCAATCACTATGTTGTTTACATTCAGTTTTTTAATGCCTGCTGAAATTAAACCTTTACCGCTTAAAACAAAAGCTCCTAGATCAAGTGCTCCAAGGAGAGGAATATCAGCAATATAGAGGGCATCAAAATCAAGATGCACGGATGCATTAATTTCGAGCCCGATCTCGCTTTGAGAAAGTATCATTTCGCCATATCCAGATAAATCTGTATTTAGGTTTTCTACCGATAGTTTAGTTACATTTGTTTCATTCTTCTTAAGCGCTGAAAAGTCTTTTAACTTTAAAGAGCCGGATACATCCGCATCAATAGCTCCGTTAGCAATCTTTAGCGAACCACTTCCAGATAAAACAAAGGAGGACACATCTAGAGTTAATGACTCAGAATTAATAACAAAATTAGTAACATTTATTGAAGCTTCGGAGAGAGTGAAATCCAAATTGCACTTAAGTTTCACCCATACTGAAACCGAATCAGTTGTAGAATTATATTTACCGTCGTAACTCTGAACATAAATTGTGTATAAACCAGCTGTTAACACACTTGTGTTCCATTCATATGACCAGACACCTGATTGATCGACAGACAGTTCAACATCTTTATCAAAAATTTTGAATCCTAAAATATTTTTTATCTGCAAGAAAACTTTGAGGGCATCTCCGTCCACGTCATTAGCTGTGCCAGTTATACGAACAATGCCCTTTATAATCTGTAAATTAGAAGGAGCTGTTATTTTAACTGATGGTTTCCATTTATGCTCAGCGTTATTTACTATTACGGTTATGGTATCCTTATTGGAATTAGATTCGCTATCAAAGACTTGTGCAGTAATTGTATGATTGCCATTTGGCAATGAAGTTGTATCCCATACATACGACCATGTGGTTGTTCCACTAACTAATATAGGGTCCTCGCCATCTATGCTGATTGTTACAGATTTAATAGTTTTGCCGGGTGGAGCGTTAGCGGTACCAGTTATAGTAACAACGTCTCTGACAGTCTCTCCATCCTTTGGATAAGTTATGCTTACAATAGGTGGTTCAATCGTTATGAGATTTATGTTACAATCCTTTAACACAACATCAGCATTTTCAACATTCATTGCAACTGTGTCGGCACCAGCATATGGTTTAAGAACAACTTTACCAGCATCTGCACCAGCTTTGAGGTTAAATGAAAGTAATGATGCAGTCAATTTGAGTTTTTGCGGTTTTATAAGATTTAAAAGTTTGAAATTAGGCACATCAACATATAAGTCAGATAAGGTAGCAGAAGCAGATGCGTCAAATGTTAAATCGAAACTTTTTCCTCTGCTTAAACCTATTAAAGCTCCTATTCGAGTTAGGCGGTCCACATCCCAGCCCAGACGGAAATTTGCACCTGTTTCAGGTTTAAAACCAAGTGATATGGCACCATCAACAGAGGCTTCAACTTTGCCGGTGCTAGAACCATGGGTATTAAGTTCTAGGTATCCTGCTGGTGCAAGTAACCAAGACAATGCTATCTTTTTTGGGAGATTTTTAATGGTTATAGAACCACTGTCAACTCCCATTACATCTCTTATAGTGAGAGAAACATTAGAAGCTGCAGCGTTTTTTCTACTAATCTCTAATGTTTGACCCCTTCTAATAAAATGATCCTTACTTAAACTGAAAGATATCTCATTTTTTATTGCAGGACTATTATTAACCTGTATAGTCAACTCAGATCCTGACGTCTCATTTACAATAGAGAATATAAGATTCAATTGACTTTTTCCAACTATAGAAATGGGATTTATTGATATTCTCTGTGTAGTTTTTAATCTAGGATACAGTAAATGAGGTATATCTTTATGAGTCACAATACAAGTTTTAGGTACTTCTTCCCCTGCTGGAGTTTGATAACCTACCCTGATATTTTCAAGAGCACTATTGGAGAGAACTTTTGGTGTAAACTGTAAATATATCTCGAAGGGGCCTTTCTTGATGTCATCATTTAGACGACGGACCAATAAAGTTGTCTTGATGCAGGCTGCTGGAGGATTGAGATCTATACCAGGCAGGCGAAAGATCCAGACACGAATATCATTTTTGCCATCCTTATTAACATCTATAGCGGTAGGCAAGAAAAGTTTCAAGCGAGTGGTTTTCTCGGTGCCGTTATATTTAGTGACAACAGAAAAAATAGAGGTTCTGTTACGTTTAAGTATTGACAATTCTTTGAAGATATCACTAAATTTGGTCGTTGATGCAGGTGCATTAGCTGCTGCCCCATTGCCAGAATCGCCTGTCTTGTCGCTACCATCTCCACTTATTTTAGCTATTACTTTTTTTATTTTGTCTCGTATTGAATCTGTTGATTTTTGTGCAGTTATTATTGATGAAAATGCCGTTGCAGTTAGTAATAGTACCAACAGTATGCTAATGATTTTTGTTGAAATATGATAGCCTAATTTTGTTTTTGAACGAATATGATCCCCCATTATTATACCTTCTTTTCTATTTTAATAGAGGTTTCTACTTACTCCATATTGTACTTATACTAAGAAGTATATATAATTTGCTATATAAAAGTTATCCAAATAAAAAGTAGACTTATTATATCAACTTTTGGAAGTTGGAAGGTAGATTGTTAAATCCTACCAGATTGTATTCGTTATTATACAACTGACCGGCGAATTCTTCATTCATCTCACCAGGAGGGAAGGGTGGCCACAAATTATACCACTGATTTCCATCTGTGATGTCTATGTCAAGCATACCGTGATGGATACGGCCAGTATGACGAAGTGGGAACCACCGTAACAGCCATTCATCAGCATCGAAATAGCCTGTCACACCAAGACGAATTCCCCATCCAAGGTGACGAGGCTTCCAATAGGAAATTCTCGCGTTATCCAAAGTTATACTTGAACTATCAAGGAACACCATACCATTTCCATCCCCGTCCATATTCCAAGACAAGTTTACAAATCCCGAACCTACGTTTGCATTTCCAGGCGTTAGATGCGCTATTTCAAATACACGACCAGCATCAAGTTCAATTGATACTAATTGTCCAATGAAACCGTTTTGACTTTCCAAATAGATAGTAATGTTGGATTGAGCATCCTCCCAGTTTTCAAAGTTTATATCGCCTGCCCCATCAAAATAAACACGGTCAAATCTACTAATATTTGGATTATTTGACGTTACACCATCTATTTCAAAAGCTCCATTCAGACTTATATTTAATCCAAGGTAAAACATGGTATTGGGTCGTTCTGGTAGAGTCGAAAAATTAAATTCACCAGAAAGATTTATCGAGTCTATTTCCATGGTTTTATTCCCGTTATTCATATCCAAGTTAGTTACACCAACCTGATTAACGGAGCCGCTTAACGAAAATCTAGGTTCAATCCCGAATCCAGCAATAAGATAACTCGGGCCGGAGGCGCTAAATGTCGACCAGGATAGCAATAATGTTTGTTGACTATTAACTATTGAAACATTTAGATTGTCGATCTGCAAAGCGCCACCGCTTAAATTTACCTCAAAGTAAGATGACTTAGCAAAAATGAATGCATTTTGTGGGACAACAAGTGAAAAATGATCCCATGCGACTTTAATTAGACTATTTTCTCCATTGTAATCACGCTCTACTTTGAATAATAAGTTTTCAGCCATTAAACTCCCATTAAATTTGAGTTTTGTCCAACTAATTGTTCCATTCCACCAGATATCAGCAATACAATTGTCTGCTACAAATGTACCAGCAATCGTCACACTTAATCCGTTTCCGAGGAATATGGTGTGATCAAGTGTTATCGTCCCATCTACTTTTAATCTAAGGTGACCAGGACTTATCGCCAAATAGCCACCATGCCCAAGAATATCGATTGGATACCAAGCGCCACCCATAAGCATCCAGATTTTACCTTCGCCTTCTAGATTAAGATAACCATCGATGCTGAATTCGCTGAAACTAACGTTTGCAGGATCAAAAAACAGATTTGGCACATATAGATAAAATTCATCAGCCTGTAAAGTAACATTGTCGAAACGGAATCCTACAACATTTTTGGAAGTAGCAAATATGCCTGGCATCGTAAAAGAAATGTTAACTTTTGCTGTCATGTTGTGTGTATCTATGAAAATATACTCAAGTATCTCGTCGTTCCACCCATTATTCACATCAAATGATAGATAATCAACAGGTTGATCGAAAGATACATTTAAGTGAAAATCAGAATTATCTCCAAGAGGCATCGTATTTACATCAAGATGATCTATGGCAATACCGTTTATTATTTCTACTTTAAAAATTTCGAATGTTCTTAGGTGCATGTCAAGAATACCTCCCACTAGTTTTCCAGAATACAGTGTCGTAGGTATTGGTGGTATGTCAAATAAGAACAGATCAAATGAGGATTTGCTAAGTAAAAAGTTGGTTTCTGGGTTGTTATCAAAGCAGATGTTAATGAAACGTGGGGCAATCTCGGTTTCGTTAAGAGAAATTGCAAGATTTATTTTAGAGTAGCCTGACATCGAGACATTTTTTAATGAAATTGCACCGCTATAGTTCATAATTATTAGATGTTCAATATATAATTCATTAAGTTCTAATGTGCCCTCAGAAGCATCCAATACAACTGTTAGATTGTACCAATTAATATTGATCAAATATAGAGGCAAGATACATGTTTGTTTTGTAAAATTACGAAAAGATATGTTGGTCGCTCCTACGGAATCTGCAGAGATATTGATTTCGCCTAAATCAAATCCAAAGCCACTATTATTATAATCATCCATATGGAGGAAGACGTCTGCATTTTTCATGCTAATAAAAGAATCATTAATAGTACGATTCAATGAAAGATATAGATATCCAGATAGGTGAGAAGCCAGGTTTTCCACAATTAAAGGTTTATTATTATCAACGGTAAGTTGAATGTCTAAATCATTGATATTTAGATATGCACCTTCGCCGATATTGAATTTAAACGTTGTTACATTGTGCTCTTTCCAAGCCATGGCTATGGTGGCAGGTACATTATTCGTATCAACTTGGGCATCGAACGTCACGTTACATTTAGTATCAGATTCATTTTTGGATGAAAAAGAGCTATTGAGATACAAAGAACCAGAACCTTGAAATTCAAACAGGAGAGCACCTTCATCTATTGATGCATTTTCTAATAAAATGCTGCCTGCCAGCTCATCAATTGAGATATCAATTATGTCTCCAAACCAGAGACGAAAATCTGACAGCCCAACTAGACAACGACCATCAAGAGTAAAGCGTTTTTTACCATCGACAGTAACCCATGAAATATTGAACGATTCACCATTGGATTTGAAATATATCTTTCCTTTTATTATTCCATGTGTGCCATTTGAATTAAACGAAAAATCAACATCGACATAGATACTGCCTTTGATAACGATATAACCCCAGGACAAATCATCGCCAATGTTGAAAATAACATCAAATGTGCCACCAAAGTGGAAATACAAAGTATCGTTTTCATCTATGATTATGTACGATTTGTTATACCAGAGACCATTATAACCGACCTTAAGATCATAGACCTCTATTCCACCTGTTACTGCAAATGTGCAATTACAATTGACATATGATCCATTTTTTGTTATATACAAACTTATGTTTAGATTGCCGTTTTTGTTCTTTACTAGATGACCCATTTTTACTGTGAAATTACCTGCTTTTTGTAGATAGATACTTGCATCTAAATCATAGACATCAAATGATTTGCCAATAAAAGATAAATCGGCTTTTTCGTCTGATAAATCGTCAAAGAAGATTGTATACGGGCCGTTGTCCAAATTTTTCAATATGCATGAAGCATCAAAAGTATTTTCATTTTCACCATATGCTGACAATGATAAATTAAGATCAGTCTTGCTTTGGTCCAATCGAATATAACGCTGTTTGAGGTCCCATGACATAGACATATCAATTTTGTCTTGTGCATATGCATCTAATTTTACTATCGCGTTTAAATCAGTATTTATGAACTTATTTACTGGTGAAACAAGGTGTACTGAAGTTGTTGTATCACCAGATACATTTAGACTACCGGCCTCCAAATTTTTCTTTTGAGATAGCTTCCAATTTAGTTTTGCTAGCGTTGGTAAATCTGCAAAATAAAGCTTCCAAGATGGATGCAACAGGTCATCACAAAAACCTATTTCATTTACATATTCACCATAAGTATTGATATCCATCCAACCATTTGATTCTGGAAGGAACGACATTAATATGTGTTTTGGAAGCGCATTTACATAGAAATAAAAATTTTCGGAATTCTTCTTAAAAAGAGTGACATTAACTGGATTTGAACCAAGGCGTTCGTAATCGATTGTACTTCCGCCTTTGGAAGATTTGACTAAATCTAATTTAAATTTAAAATTCGATAATTTATCTATGATTAGACCAATGTCTGTACTGCTGCCACCTTCTTCCCTCGTATAAGATATTGTAGCTTTTGATTCGTTAGAGGAAACTAACTCTAAATTAAATCCTGAATCTTTTTTAAGTCTGCCAATGGATACTTCTGTTTTAACAGCAGGATTGTAGTTTATATTAAAGATGTTCTGTAACGATACGTTATCACCATTCATATCCTCAATTGAAAATAAAAGATTCAGATTGGCTTTACCAGCTATTGAACCTGGATCTATCGATAACTTATTCACAGGTTTTAGTCTTGGATATATTATATGTGGAATGTATGTATGCGTCAATTTACAAAAATCAGGTACTTCTGCACCTGTGGGAGTTTGATAACCGATTCTAATGCGATCGAGTTTACCGCCAACAAGTTTTGATAATATCTTTGGTGTGTATTGAAGGTATATCTCAAATGGACCGGACTTAATGTCATCATTGAGGCGACGGACCAGTAAAGTTGTCTTGATACAGGCTGCCGGAGGATTAAGATCTATGCTGGGAAGACGAAAGACCCAGACACGGATATCGTTCTTCTTATCGCCATTAACATCTATGCTGGTAGGTAGAAAACGTTTCAAACGTGTTGTTATTTCAGTGCCGTTATAAATAGTAACAACAGTAAAAATAGGGGTTCCTGATTTTCTAATAATTGACAATTCTTTGAAGATATCACTAAATTTGGTCGTTGATGCAGGTGCATTATCTGCTGCCCCTTTGCCAGAATCGCCTGATTGAACGGCATTGTTTTTACCAATTGTATTTCCAATTAAAGTACGTGTATCTTGGGCAGGTATGATCGATGAAAAAACAGTTGCAATCAAAAAAAGCACTATCAGTAAACTAATAATCTTTTTTGAAATATTATGAAGATTAGATGATGTTGCCATTTTAGAGCTATATTCCCCCATTTCGTATTGCTCCCTTATTGGAGAGTTTTTTTAATAAAGTTGTTTATCATATATGGTAGAGTATATATAATTTATTGTATAAAAAATGAGTTTTGTCGCTGTCACCCAACAGCCACACAACAGTAGATGCTGGGTGTTGTTACATATCTATCCTGTAAGCAGCAGAGGCATAGAAATGCACCAGATATCGCGACATATGTTTGATACCATGGTTGTCTTCTTATCATATCTTGACTTTACGTCTGATGGATCAAAGAGGGACCCTAAATTGGTATCAATTTGTTGCCTTGATCTTGCCGATCCAATCACGTTATCATGGAGCTCTTCTTATCAAGGCAAAATAAACCATAAACAGCTTTGTTAATTAATTTTTTGGTCAATAAAAAATTATGTCTTATACATCCTCTTAGTGCAGTAACACTAGAGAAACTCCTCGATGAGCAAGGCATTCACCTTGGAAAAAACCGGATACATCGCATCCTAAAACAGGAGGGGCACTTGCATCGTTGGTCTTTATAACTTTAAATGTTAGAGGATCATCTTCAAGAGGAGGATAATAAACATAAGAGCAAGGTGTAGTAGTCTCATCCCGCATTACACAAAATCTTACTGAATAGTTACCCACTTCGTACGCGCCACATATTCTATGATAAATAAATATATCTGTATCATGACTAAAAGGTTTTTTTACTATCATATCATATATCCCTGTATAAGGTGTGCCAGGATCCAATTTCTTCACCAATACGTAATTTGTACATGATCCCTGTTTGGGTGGATCTCCACCTTCATCATAGTAATGTACTTTAAAATACAAAAAAAGTGTTCTCTGAGTTATAACAGTTGGAGAAACTATTCCATCACTTAGTATTGGAGGATGATTAACTTTTGATGGGTGTGCTTTGTTTTCATTTGATGATATGAATTTGCTTTCATTGTTAGGTTCTTTTGTAATAATTTTTAAGTTGGGTAAGTTAGATTTATCTCTGTATATCGATATGTCACTACTCGCATTTACAAAATTACAACATATATTTATCGAAATTAAACACCCTATCAATATGATAGTAAGGAAAGCCTCTTTCATATTACCTCATGTAATATTGTCTAATAGAATAAACTTGTATTAGAGAGCCAATATATAGATGCTTCTCTTTTTATATATAAAAATAAATTAAATAATGCTTTGTTACTAATGTAACATAAAACTCAACTTACTAACTTTCTAACAATATTTGTTAATTTCTTTTCTAAGAGATTCTGCTTTTTCTTTTGATCTCTCTGCGAAATCTTCCTTGTCTCCTGCAAAGATTATCTCACGCGATGAATTAATTACTGCCATCTCGCCTTCTTTGTTTGTTCCATTTTTCACCGTTTTTTCGATGTCTCCGCCTTGTTTGCCTATGCCTGGTATCAATAATGGAATGCCATCGCCTAGAATTCCGCGTATTATTTTTAGTTCGTCAGGATAAGTAGCACCAACAACTGCCCCACAATTACCATAGATATTCCAATCCTTTATTTTTTGAGCGACCAGTTGATATAATGGCGTCGTCGAAAATTTGAGATCCTGAAAATCTGAGGCTGATGGGTTTGATGTTCTGCAGAGGATAAAACTACATTTGTCTTTATACTCTAAAAACGGCATAACCGAGTCTTTCCCAAGATATGGGTTAACCGTAACAGCATCGGCATGAAATGTTTCAAAAAGAGATTGGGCATATTTCTTTGCCGTGTTACCTATATCATTGCGCTTTCCATCTAAAATAACAATGACTTCTTTAGGAATATGTTTTATTGTTTTTTTCAATAATTCAAAACCTTTCATTCCAAAAACTTCGTAAAAGGCCATGTTTAATTTGTATGCACATACAAGATCTTTTGTGGACTCGATAATTGCCTTGTTAAATTCCAGATAAGGTTGTTTACTTGATTCAAACAAAAACTTTGGCATTTTTTCTTTGTCGATGTCAAGACCGACACAAACCAAGCTATCGTTTTCATGAACAATATTTGATAATTTTTCCCTGAAGTTCATACAATTCTGCCAGTGTTAATAGAAATCCGCATATAAAAAGATGCCACATTTCCAGTTAGATATATATGAGAAAAAAGAATACAACTCTTGAATGAAAATAATCTATGGAGTATGCTCCTGGGGTCTTGGACATGCAACTCGATCCTTGCCAGTTATTCGAAAATTAATAGACGAAGATAACGAGTTGACAATAATAGCGCATGACAGATCGTTGGAATTGCTAAAGAAGGAACTCGGGGAAAACATAGAATACATCGACATACCAGACTATCCAATGCTGCTCTCGGAAAACGCACGGCAGTTCATGGCAAAGAGCGTGATTTACTGGCCTAAATTTATAATTGGAATGCGCTCAGGACTGAAACAACTTACAAAAATGTTAGAAAAAAGAAAATGTGATCTTATCATATCCGATGCACGATACGAAATTTATAGCAGAAAAATCCCATCGTTTTTTATCTCTCATCAAATGCGGATAATGAACCCGCTTCGCATTAAAATGCTAGAGAGAGGTAGCGAGATTTTTAATTTATTCTTCTTTAGAAGATATTGCGGTGTGATTGTACCAGATTACAAAGAAGATGATATTTCTGGAGATTTGTCCCATAATTTGAAAAAAATTGATGAAGATAAATTACACTACGTTGGAGTTCTTTCAGATTTCAAAAAGAAAAATACAAAGAAAAACATTGATTATCTTATTTCTTTTTCTGGACCGGAGCCACAGAGAACAATACTTGAAAAAAAATTGTTATCGCAAATAGATCAGTTAGATGGTAATATTGTCATAACTTTAGGAAAAGCTGAAGAAGAAAATAACCTCAGCAAAAAAAACATTGAAACATATTCTTTCATAACAAAAGAAAAACGAGAGGACTTTTTAAACCGAGCAAAACTAGTCATATCGCGCAGTGGTTACTCTACGATATCAGATTTGTCAGTAATAGGTACAAAAGCATTAATGACTCCAACTCCCGGACAGATAGAGCAGGAATATCTAGCTGGATATCATAACCAAAAAAACACTTTTTATTCGGTGAACCAAGACAAAATAGATCTGGCAAGAGATATAGAAATTGCAAAAAAGACGACTGGAATCACAAGAAAATGTGATGTAAAAAAGACCGTTGAAAACATTATGAATGTGATAACTTCAGCAAAAATAAGCCCGTTCAAATAATATTGAATTTATTACAATATGGTTTTATCAAGATAAATTGAAATATAACAAATATATATTGGGAGTAGATGCAGTTAGACCTTATTTCGAAGCTGAAAAAACTTACAAAAAATTGGGTTTTCTGGTTAATTGTAATTACAGCACTTGCCATATTCATAAGATCGATTCCAGCTTGGACTAATGCAGCATGGGGATGCGATTTTGGAATATACTATGGACTTACAAATTCTCTTGTAAAAACTGGAGATTTGTTTAATCCGTATTATGGTTGGGGAAGTTCCTATCAATATTTTCCAGTTTTATACGCCGTAACTGGGATAGGACACTGGATCACTGGAATAGATACTCTTGCTCTTATGTCTAAGATCGCGCCTATTTTCGGCGGTCTCTCAGTATTGATCTTTTACTTTGTTGTATACGAATTAATAGGCGATAGGAAAATAGCCATTCTCTCCAGTCTTTTCCTTGCCGTTTTGCCATTCCATGTTTATCAGACAAGCCACGCCGCACCATTGACCATGGGACACTTTTTCATGATGCTTTCACTATATCTTTTCATAAAATATAGACAGGATGCAAGGTATCTTGTTCCACTGTTTATTTCTACTATTTTGCTGATAATGTCTCATCACCTCACAACCTATTTCTATCTCATCTCTCTGATATTCATAGTATTTTTCGAGAACGCAAGCATAAAGGAATGGACCTTGCATGTTAAAAAGGATGTAATATATATTCTACTAACAAGCGGCCTCGTATTTTCCTATTGGGCTTTTATTGCAACCCCTGTCTTTGAAAGTTTTATGAAATCAGGAGTTAAAATAGGGCCTTTACAATTGGGATCGAACCATCTTTTAGTTTTATTTTATGCGATGTTTTTTTTATCGTTTGGAGTTATTTGGCTGAAAAGAAGATACAACCTATTTTGGGAAAGAAAAGAACCATCGACTAGATCAAGCATTGTAAAATTTTCAATAACGCTAACAATATGTTTCATTCTGATGGGTGTCTTTTCAATCATTAAGATGCCCTGGACAAATTTCAGTTTCACACCTCTCTCGATTATCTACTCAATACCGTTGATAATTATGTTTGGGTTTGGAGTTGCAGGTTTTAGATATACAAGGTTCATAAAAAACGGGGGTTTTGTAAGGGGCTGGCTTTTGGCAATACTCGTCTCACTCATATATGGAACAGTTACAAACAGTGGAGTTATCCTACCAGATAGACATTTTGAATATATGATGGCACCTTTGAGTATTATTGCTGTATACGGCATAGGAAGTATTTTTTTAAACGTAGACCACGAGTCGTTATCAAAGAGGTGGAGTAGAGGAATCTTGCATGTCCATAAACCACGGTTTAATCTACATGAAAAAACAAGAATTGTACAAAAACGTCAGATAGTATATATGTTTGTGATAGTTCTACTTGTTACGGCAAATGCAGTATCAGTTTATCCATCTCATGTGTCGCTAAATGTAGCCTATGAAGGTATAACCAACGAGGATATGGCGGCAATAGATTGGATGGATAAAAATCTCGATAAAAATACCAGTATTATCGCTTCAGATCATCGTCTCGCAAGGATGACGGAAGCCATGGGATTTAATACAACGATTGACGAAGCGATTTCCATATGGGTTGCAAAGAATTTAACAGGATGTATTGATGAAATATGCGGCATTGAAAAAAACTACAGCAAAATCACTCATATTTTAATCGATGACATAATGAAAGATGTAGTTGTTCACGTTGGGGAGGAAGAAACTGTTTATATGACAAATGAAACTTCTCAAGAAGCCTATGAAAAGTTTTCAAAACAACCTTTTGAACTACTTTATAGAAATGAGACGATTGACCCGAATACGAAAATGGCAACACATTGGGCAGAAGTCTATCAGGTAAATTGGACGTATATTGAAAGACTATCTTTAATTTAGATTTAGAAACAAAACGTTTTGATATCATGAACATAGCAGAAATAACAACATATAAGGTGGGTGGGATATCCAATTATATAGTAGATCTAGCCAAAGGCATAGATTCAAATGTACTGATTATTACAGGCAATACAACAAAATCAGGTTACCAAAAAGAAGATGGGGTAACTTTTTACCACATACCATGCGCTTTAAATTTTTGGGAACTTTATTTTATAAATCCTCCAGGCTCCTACCAAAAAGTAAGAAAATTAATACAAGAAAATAAGATAGAACTTATTCATTTTCATAACCCCCTGTTCACTTTTATCACCGGGTTTGTAATGAGACCGAAATTACCGCTTGTTATGACTGCTCATTATGTAGTGAATGTTAAAAGTAACAAACTGACTTCATTTATATTTAATAGAGCAATACGATTGATCACTCTATACATTTCTAAAAAGGCTGACAGAATTATATGTCATAACGAAGACTACATTGAGCTATTCGCTAGTTGGGGCGTTGATAGAAAAAAACTTGTTTTTATTCCAACGGGCGTTGACACAGATAAGTTTTCTCCAGGAAAATCAAACATAAAAAAGAAGTTGAAATGTAAAAATCTGGTTATTTTTTGGGGCAGACTTGGTTACCAGAAAAACATTCCTCTTTTAATCAAAGCGTTCAAAAACATTAAGACACCAGATACAAAACTGGTCATAGTTGGAAAAGGACCGGATATGAAAAAACTGAATGCCCTTGCAGGTAAAGATGAAAATATTATTTTCACCGGCTATTTACCGGATGATAAATTGCTGGAGTATATTAGAGATGCTGATGCGGCAGTTCTTCCGTCGCGAGGGGAAAGTTGGGGCTCGGTTATCGGGGAAGCAATGGCTTGCGAATTGCCAGTAATTTCATCTGATGTTGGAAAAGCAAAAGAATTTATTGGAGAGGATAGAGGCATCATTCTTAAAGAGGAAACGGTGGAAGATTTAAGCGAAAAAATTGATTATTTACTAAATAACAAAGAGCTTGCAAAAGAAATGGGAAAGAAAGCACGAAAGATGATAGTTGAAAACTACAGATGGGGAAAAACGATAGATGAAACAGCAGAATTATACAGAACGGTGATTAAGCAAAGAGAAAATGTAAAAAACAAAGCTAGTCAAAAGAACTAATATTTTAGATGTTCAACGGGTAAATTAAATGACCAAGAAAAAAGATTTAGAACTACCCTGGTGGAAAAAAACTGTAGTTTATCAGATCTATCCGCGCTCATTTTTTGATTCTAACGGCGATGGCATAGGAGATTTGAAGGGTATTATTTCCAAATTAGATTATATCGAAGAGTTAGGCATTGAAACAATCTGGTTCTCGCCTTTTTTTTCAAGTCCGCAGAAAGATTTCGGCTATGATGTTAGTGATTTTACTGATATAGATCCAGCATATGGAGATATAAAGATCTGCGATGAGCTAATCGACGAGATACACAAGAGAGATATGAAAATTGTCCTAGATTTAGTATTGAATCATACAAGTGATCAACACCCGTGGTTCATAGAATCAAGATCAAGCCGCGACAACCAAAAAAGAGACTGGTACATTTGGAGAGATGGGAGAGGTAAAAGACCTCCAAACAATTGGCATTCAATGATAGGTGGCTCTGGTTGGCATTATGACAAAAAAACGGATCAATGGTATTGGGCGCAGTTCTTGCCATTCCAGCCGGATTTGAACTATCGTAATCCGGAAGTTAAAGATACTATGTTTGACATGTTAAGATTCTGGCTTAGGAAAAAAGTAGATGGATTTCGATTGGATATTATAAATGCAATCTATGAGGATGCAGAGTTACGCAACAACCCGCCAAGCCTGAGATTAATACCATCGGACACGAGCACTTCTCGTTTATTTAAGAGTTCAAAATACACCGTGGATCATCCCGATACATTCGAATTTGTAAAAGAAATACGTAAAGTAATAGATGAATTCTGTAACCCGCCAAGATTTATGGTTGGAGAAATTGTTGCTGACATGGCCACAGCAAAAAAATATTGTGGAGAGAGAGCAGATGGGTTAAACACCGTTTTTCTGTTCAAATCACTTAGAACGCCACACCAGGCAGAAAAGCTAAGAAAATTAATCGAGACCTATGAGAAGTATTTTCATGAACCTTTTATCCCCACATGGGTGTTTGCCAATCATGATCGTATGAGGCGTATTTCAAGGATAGGCAACGATATGGAAAAGGCAAAATTACACGCTGCATTTCAACTTACTGTTAGAGGAGTCCCATATATCTATTATGGGGAAGAAATAGGAATAGAACATCCAAGGTTTATACAAAAAGAAAGCCTTGATGAAATGGCATTAAAATACAAGTGGATACCGCAATTTGTGTTTGATGTAATAAGAAAGATTGGAGTCGAATCTTTCAATAGAGATGAAAGTCGTACTCCGATGCAATGGGACGCAAGTCCAAATGCAGGGTTCTGTCCATCAGATGTGACACCATGGTTGCCGGTTACATCTTCTTATAAAGAGAGGAATGTTTACATCGAGATGAAAAACCCAGATTCAATCTATAACTGTTATAAGAGATTTCTAAAAATTAGAAAAGAGATACCGGCATTGAATGCAGGGAGCCTGGAAATCTTGAAACTGGAAAAGGCACCAAAAAAACTATTGGGTTATGTACGCACCGCAAGCATTGGAAGAAAAGAGCAAAAGGCTTATGTTTTCTTAAACTTTGATAAGAAACCTGTTAGCTTTTCTAATCCTGTTGTGGGTGCAAAATTTTTAGCATCCACTTGTCACAATGGCAATCCAGTTAAAAATGAAAAAATAGTTTTAAAAACACAAGAAGGAGTCGTACTGCTTCAATAAAAGAAAATCCGTCATTTAAAAATATATGGACTTAGAGACGAAAAGATTGATGACGGGGACGCAAAAACATCGGTTGCAAAGTATTGATACCAGCCACAGCTTCGTTTGCAGTTTTTCATATCTTCCCTAGCTTTTTTTGCCTCATCTGTTTTTAAGAAATCCATGAATGAGCCTTGGGTAAAGTTGTATCGTCTCTGACCGACCGTTCTACAAGGATAAAATAGGCCACCGTCAGAGTCGATAATTATTGAGGATGTAGAACATCCGTGAGGTTTGTTTATGTTGTCTAAAAAACCCTTGGGCGTCGTTATTGTATTTTTATATTGTTTCTTAAGTCGATTTATTTCCTTTCTAAATTCTTCTGGAGCAGGATAATAATCATCTGTTCCATCCAAGTGACACGCAGGCATCACAACAGTTCTTGCATTAACTTCAAATATTTTCTTTACTTTTTCTTCAAGCGCAGGCATTGTTTCTTTTGTTACAACGATTTGAACGCAAATCTCAGGACCGTAGCTCTGGAATTCTTTTAACCGATCATAGAATTCGAGATTACCATGCCCTTCGTCGATACTGATGTGTAGATAGTCGATGTGTTTTCCGTATTCTTTCATTGGTCGTTTGTCTAGTAGATGACCGTTGGTGGTGAAGAAGAGGTAGAAAGGTTTTTGATGAGCATATTCTAAAATTTCACCTAAATCTTTTCTTATTAGCGGGTCACCTCCCTCGATACTAAGAACTATGATGCTAGAACTGGCAATATTATCTATAACCTTGAAAACATCTTCTTTTGGTAGATCTGGTGTTTTTTCCTGCCAAACATTGCAAAAGCTACATCTAAGACCGCATTTGTGTGTTACTTTAAATGAAGCGTAGAATGGATAAATGCATTCTCTGGCCAAACGGTTTGAAAAGGCATAGCCCATAGTTTTTAGATATTTTTTTAATGGAAGTTTTTTCATAGATTCACAAACAATCGGCCAGTAATAAGTTACTACAGATAAGTTTTTTTGTTGAAGGTTCAAACCATGGGAAATAGCAAATTTTCTGCTTGTCAAATAGTTACATTTCAATTAACCGCAAGAGAGATATATCATTCCTAAAATAACACCTACGTGGAAAAAGCGGAGAAAAAATCTAGAACATTAAAAATCTCTATTATTGTAAGTGTTCTGCTGAGCATTGCAATTATTTTAATTATTCTAAAATTTACCCTAGATTCTAAGAACGTAGATCAACTATTGCATGCGACTATTAGATACGAATATTTCTTACTAGCCGTTCTTCTGAATTTTCTTACGTTTTTTATATGGGGTGCTCGACTAATGGTATTAAGCAATGCCATTGATAAAAATGTACATGTCAGTTTGTGGAAATCAACAAAAATAGTTATCGCAAATCTTTTTTTAGCTGGAATAACTCCTTCCATGGCGGGTGGTGAACCGGTACGAATTTATCTGCTAAACAAGGATGGCATGAGTTTGGGAGGAGCGACCGCTTCAGTATTAGGCGAACGACTGATTGATGCGATATTTATTCTGATATGCATCCCATTTGCACTGTTTGTTTTCAGGGATCGAATAGATGATAAAATTCTGAACTTCGGTTTATTGATAGGTATAATTGTGTTTGTATTATTCATAGCAATATTTCTCTATGCCATTAAATATCCAGATAAAACCAAATCTTTTTTGACTTCTATAGAACTTAAAATCGCTAAATTGTTTAAAAGAAAAGAACGCACAAAAATTATAGATAGCATAGGCCGAGAAGTAGACAATTTTCACAATAGTATGGTTTTTTTCGTAAGAGATGGCAAAAGGGCATTTTTTATCGGCGGTGTTTTAACCATTGCCTACTGGTTCACAGGATTTATGATTCCGTCAATGCTTCTTCTAGGACTTGGTTTACCTCCATATTATATCGAATCCTATGCGGCACAGATGCTGTTACTTGTAATTGTCATGATACCTACTACTCCGGGCAGCAGTGGTGTTACTGAAGGAGGCATGTTTGGTCTTTATAGTGTGTTGATTGGCTCATCTTTTATTGGTGTATTTGTTCTTTTATTTAGATTTATAACATATTATTTGAATCTTATAGCAGGCGCTATCTTCCAGTATAGAATATTCAAATCCCTAACATCGTTTTCTCTAGATACGCTTACTAAACAAAAATAGTTTAGAACTGTTTTTTAACTGAAATTATGAGTCCGTCACATTTAAAAATAGGTGTGATATTCAGCACATTCTATGAAAAAGACTAACAAATGCATTTCATGCGGAAGAGGACTGCTCGAACAAGGGTCTACAACGCTTCCATGCCCAATGTGCGATGCAATCATTGGAAGATGCGATAGCTGCAGAGAACAGAGCGTAAAATACGTATGCACAAAATGCGGATTCACAGGACCATAAGAGGAAAAAACAATGGGGGAAGTAATAGCGCTTATTCGTGTAATGCCAACTGAAGTATTAAATGATAAACAAATGCAAAAAATAATAGATGAAGTAAAAAACACGATAAAACCACCGGTAAGACTTGGAAAGGTTGAAGTAAAAGAAATTGCCTTTGGACTGAAAGGATTGAACGTTACTGTAGCAGTTCCAGACAATGCTGGTGGGCTTGATCCGGTAGTTGATTCTCTTTCTAAAATTAAAAACGTCGAAAACGTTGAAGTAACAGATGTTGGAAGAATTTGAAAAATTATTTTTTCATTCTTCAGGCATGTATTGCATTTTGTGGACTTTTGTAAAATTAAAATATTTATAATTCTTGATAGCGCCAGGAAATTTAGTATTGAGGTCTTCCATCAGTTGATGCAGGTGGTTTAACCTTTCCAGATGCTACAGTTAGAATCACTGGTTTATAATAAAAACTATAAATTTCATAGAAAGTTTTATATATATTAAAATTCAAAGTTAAATATAAAAATCCCAAACTGAGAAAGAAACATGAAACTAAAAATCCTTGCAATTGGAATTATGCTAATGATGATAGGTAGCACCTTTGTTGCAACGGCTAAATTAAAAGATATAGGCAGCACAGAAAAAACTGCAGCTTATGACACCAAAGAGATGAGAGCGGCCCTTTATTCAATGGAAGAAACAAATGGTTCAATTATTAACATCAAAGCTTCTTCATCATATGAATACGGACTCAAGGCAGGAAAATTGTTCAAAAGAGAATATCGGTTAATAGATAACCTAGTAGCAAGATTTACAAAAAAAATTGATATTTACCAAAAGAATATTGAAAATCAAATAAATTATATGGGACAGAATTATCCTTTCTTTTTAGAGGAACTTAGAGGTTTGTCGGCTAGCACTAACATAAAATTAGACAATTTGATCTTTTTACAAAATAAACTATGTTCTCTATTTGATGGTGAATGTACAACAACATTATCTACCGGACCGGCAACAAAAAATAATGAAACGTTTCTGACACAGAATATTGATGGTCCAACAGGTGGTGTTAAAAATCTTCTAGGATTAATTAAGGCGCGCGCCTTTACTTTAAAATGTTGGGTTGTCAAAATAAATACGATGAATTACAAATATGCATTCTGGGGAATTCCAATTATTTGTGAGATACCGTTTTTGAATGAAATGGGACTGGGATTTGGAGGAAATGGTTTGGGTATCACCGAAAATAAAAGTAGATACATCGATGAGGGGTCTGGCATGTCAACATACATGCTAGAAAGGCTAACAATGATGACATGCAAAAACGTATCAGAAGTGGCAACTCTATGGAAAAACACGGAAAGGTCATCTGGTACGGACAGAAGTTGGCCGCATTTCTGGGATAACTCGATATCTGTGTGGTGTGATAAAGAGGGCGGTATATTGATGATAGAACAAACTCATAACCATATAATAACAGTTTTTGGGAATTCCACAGATATTACAGGTGCACCTGAGGGCATTCTATGGCATGCAAACCATCATCAATGGTTAGATCCTAATGAGACGGGATCGGTCTATCCCAGTGAATATCCTTCTTCAGATTTGAGGGCAAGAAGAGCTCGAGAGTTACTTGAAACAAACTATGGAAACATAACATTAGACACTTGCATGAAACTGACTAGAGATCACGGTGGCGGTTATAATAAGGATGGAAAAGATTCAGGTGATATATGCCGCCATCCTGATAAAAATTCATTAAAAATTACTGCGTTTTCATGGATTATTATGCCAAAAGAACTTACCGTTTATTGGACACATACATCTCCGTGTAAAGGCATATTTTGGAAACATGATTTTTCAAAAATATTTGATGTGTAAGAGTGTATTAAACAACATGCTGAGTGTTAATGAAATTGAGACAGTACCACCAAGGTCCAGATGCAATAGCTAGAATTGTAGATTAGGATGCTTGTCCTGGTCTTCTAAAATGATCTGAAAAGTTTACTAAAGCATTTTTTCCTATACCTGTTGGATAATATATTGGATAGGCAGAGTTACTTGTATCGCCTTCAATTAGTTCTGCCAAGTACATTTTTTGGATGTGCCATTTAACGGTATGATGATTAAGATTTAGGGCATGGGCAATCTCAAGCAAATGTTTTCCAGGATTATCTTGTAGATACTGCATGATTTCGCGGGCGTTTTTGTTTCTTAAAACGGCTTCAGCAATAGCTTCTTTTCTTGCTTCTATGCCACCTTCAACCAGATAGTAAATCCTCTTGCCACCGATAGTTCTACTTCTTACAAGGTTGGTTTGCTCTAGTTTACGCAGATGCCATGCGGCGTTGCTAGGTTTTAAATCAAGTTCTCTTGAAATCTCTCTGAGATGAGATCCTGGATACTCATCGATGTATTTGTATAGATTCTTTCTAACTTCAGTGTTTAACACGTTTTCTGGTGTTACATATTTTATACCACCGGCAGTAATGAAAGCAATAATGGTTGCTATCGCAGCTATCAAAACAGCTATCGATATGCCGATGGTTGTGAAATCTGGTATAGCCCATCTAGCGTCAGCTGATACAGTTCCTGATAAAAAACATAAAAACAGCATTGATAAGGGTAAAGCTACTATTATTTGCCTGCTAAAGCGCATTTCTATCCCATCCTCATTTGCATCCCAATTGCAAATTATAAAATATGAAGCGACTTAAAAAGTTTATCTATAAAGATTTTTGATGATAATGCGCCTATGCAGAAACGAAATCAGTGGAAAAATATACTGTAATATACGTTGCGCAGAGAGAGTTCAACTTAATGCATTTTTGTATTTGATTCTCTAATTAATTACGTGTATTTATCTTGTTAAATTGACTCTCTTAACATTGCAATAACAACAAAAAATTTAGATTCTGTCATTATAATAACACAACATTAATATATTATTAATACAATATTAATATAATATGTGGTATATTAATTAGAAAGATAAGATGACGAAATCAAAACTTTAAAAAAATATCATAATGGTGGCAAAACTATGAAATTAAAACTCCTTGCAATTGGAATTATACTGATAATGGTTAGCAGTACTTTTTTTGCGGCAGCTGGAGTAAAAGATAGCGGCGATACGAAAAGCACTACAACTACCGATGTCAAAGAGATACGAGTAGCAATATATGATGATGCAAAAGAAGAAACATACTATACGTTGCATTTAAAAAATTACAATTGGAAAGTGGGTCCTATTACATATTGTTTTGTTCCTACTGTGTTATCAACCAAAAGCATATTGAAAGGAGAATTAACAACAGATAATTATGATGTATTAATCTATTCATTTGATCAATCAGATCAGTATCTTCTCCAAACAGGTTTTTCAAGATTGCCTCAAAATAAAATACTAGTAAAAAAAATCGTTAATTTCGTAAAAAATGGAGGGGGATACTATGGTTCTTGTGGTGCTGCAGCAATCGCAGGCGGTATGAAAAATAAGCCAAAAACATTACTTGAAAGAGCGATGAAAGAGAGCTCTCTAGGAATATCTAGCGTTGAGTTCCAATATGACACAGCAACACCTCTTCTAAACGAAATGATGGGAGGGAAGCCGGAATCCGTAGACACACAGGCATATATATTGTATTCTGGCTGGTATGTACCTAATCCACACGATATGAATTACTCAGGCATCTGTCCAGATATTAATATTTCCAAAGATAACCCCATCTTTGATGATTTCATAGGAAATACAAGAAAAATACGTTGGATAGGCATGTCAGCATTGGAGGTTCCAGAACACCCGGATAGAGAGATAACTGTCCTTGCTAGATTTCCCGCAGAGGAGATATCCGACAATAAATCTGAACGGATTTATTACTGGACGTACACAGGTGGTATTAGCGGTTTAATCAAAGGATTCTTTGCCAAGGGTGAAGTTAATTTTTGTAAAAATCTTGGTGTGGCGCGTGTGAGATCATTGCTTTTTGCTGGGGACTGGAAAAAAACGGATAAAATTGTAGAAACACATGTAGCAAATAAAGCCTTTATGACCTCAGAGATCTATCCCAATGAGAATAAAGCAAGAATTGTTCGATGCAGTGGCCACCCTGAGTTGGTAACATGGTGGGGTGGGCATCTGCAGGATATGGCGGATACAGATAAAAATAACATTTACGATGGTTTTTATAAGTTGGAAGATGCAACCCCTCTCAATGAGACCCTTGAAGATGAATCTACATACAATTATTGTATAATTCTTAGGAGTGTTGCTTGGGCTGCCAAGGTTCCCGATAACGATCTCCCGCCAGTCTATGGTCCCTCACAAGTAAGTGATATTTACCCATACATTCAGAATTCTTCGGCATTAAAAATCATAGGAAATGCAGAAGTTACAGATGGAATTGCATCATTGGATTTATACTACCGCTACTCCGAGGATAATTCATCTAATTGGAGTAATTGGACACTATATGGAACAGATACAGATGGCTCTGATGGCTGGTCATGGGAATTTAATCCTCCTAATGGAACTGGTTATTATCAGTTTTATTCAATAAGACATGTTAAATATGAAGGTTATACAGAAACTGAGACAGCACCATCTGGACCCGATGCAATAGTTAGAGTTGTACTATAACAAACAATTAAAAATTAATAACTAACATTTATTCTCTTTTTTTCTTTTTATCATAGTTAGATTAACATCTGTTATCTGAGGGTTTATAAAGGAATAGTTGATTTTAAATTGTAGATTGAGAAGATGGAAAAGAAAACAAAAATAATATTGACAACGGTTATTGTTGTAGCAATTGTTGTAATCGGTATTGTATTATTTTTTGTTATGTTTAAGGATGAAAAAAGTAAATTTCTTGGGAAATGGAAAGCAGAATCCGGCATGGGTATGCCCGCGGGAGCCGATGCTTATTTTACTTTTTATGAGAACGGATCTATTGAAAATCGTTTGGTATATTCCAATGGTGAGACCAATATAACTTGGTACACTTTTTGGCTTCAATCTGGACTAATCTATGTCAATGATACGCATCAATCTATAACACCTGGTTATAGTTACGAATTTTCCAATGATAATACCCATCTTAAACTTACTCTTGGTGGTTATACTGTGGCAGTTTTTAATAAAAGTTAGGAAAAAATATTGTCAAAGATTAGCACAAAATTTGAGTTAAATTATGCATATAGGTTTTTTAAAGAAAAAGATGTTATAAAATTGTAGTTTGAGGGGAAAGAAAAGCTTAAAGGCTCAGAATATAAATTTACTTATGAGCAAAAAAACCAGTTACCTGCTTGTTTTTGTTTTCAATTCTAACAAATCCAAACCGTTCAAATTGTACAATCTCCCCTGTTTTCAAACTTGAAACTGCCTCTTCTGCAAACCCATCTACTTCTTCCAAACTTTTAGGATTGTATTCTTCCTTTTCAAAAAGAAGCTGAGGAACAAAAACTTTCATTTTAACATGATTGTCTGTTGTCCATTGAATTTTTGCAGTATCAGGTATCAACTCATCCCCAACATATTCAGCAAAAACCTCTTTGTTTTTTTCTTTTATCTTCACATTAAAGAGATCTTTTAGTCTAAAAACTTCCCCAACTTTTATTTTTTCCATGTCCGCTTTTGGAACGAAAAATGTTTTGCCAGTTTTTATTGTTCGGGTTCCAAGGTTTTCAGTCGGATGTAAACTAATTGTTTTTTCTTTTGTTGGAGCTTTCTCAACAACAAGTTTCATCGGATTTTTTACAAAGAAATATCGTTTTGTCGTAGGATCCAATATCTTTCTATTAAACGATTCAACAAGGCCAAACGATGCATTTGATTCAACTTTTGAAGTACCCTGAGACAATACAAACTGTTTGATAGCCTCAGGCAGAATACCTCGTTTTTTCAATCCTCTGAGCGTAGGCAGTCTTATGTCATCATACCCTGAGACCAACCCCTGTTCTATTAGAGGTTTTATCTTACGTTTTGAAACAGGCATACCTTCTATGGAAAGTCTTGCAAACTCCATGAGATGTGGTTTTCTTAATTTGAGAAGCTCGAGAAGATGAAAATAACATTCGTCACGAAGCTCATATTCTTTCGTTCTAAAAGGATGCGTTACACCACTGATGCTATCCTCAACTGCACCAGCAAAATCATATGTTGGCCATACGTGATATTTGTTCCCATGAAGTGGATGCGGCGTATCAATATCACGAAACATTGCTGGATCGCGCATCGCGGTATTTGCAGATTTCATATCACCCTTTAATCGCAGTATCGCGCCTTCCATTGAAGATGACAGCATTTCTTTCCAGGTATCGATGTTTTCTTTAGAAGAAGTTGATCTGTGTTCACATTCTTGCCCTTTGAAACGACCGTCTTTAACTTTTTCCGGCGAACACTTACAAATATAAGCGTCTCCTTGCTTTATCAACTGTTCAGCAAACTTGTAATGCTTTTCAAGATGATCTGATGTATTGTATTCTTCATCCCATTCTATGCCAAGCCATTTCAAATCTTCTTTCTGTGCATCATAAAATTCTAGTTGCGCATTTTCGGGATTTGTATCATCAAATCTGAGTATGAATTTTCCATCGTACATCTTTGCATATTCTTGATCAACAATCACCGCCTTTGCATGACCTATGTGCAAGTAGCCGTTAGGTTCAGGTGGGAAACGAGTAACAACTTTACCTTTCACCGCATTGGGTAGTTCTGGCAGAGTAAAGTCTCTTTCTTTCTTTTCCTTTTGAAGAAGTTCAGGAGCAAGCGCTTCCAACTCAGAAATCTGTTTATCCAAAGAAAGCGCATTTACTTCAGCTACAACAAGATTAACAACTGGGATGATGTCCTTTGGGGAAAAACCCTCTTTTTGCAAAACAGCAATTACCTTTCCTATTACTGCTTTTACATTTGCCTTTCCGTCGAACTGTGCAGCGTTTTGTAGTGCATACTTACGTGCTGTTTGTTTTATTTTCTCCGTCGACATGTTATTTTTCTCGTCGTATAGAATAATCCGCCAACTTAATCAAAATCTGTTTTGCATCCGAATCATCCAATACATCCAAGACTTTCTTTGCCTTGGCGTTATATTTCAAAGCGGTATTTTTTGCGTAACCAACTGACTTAGTTTTTCTAAATAGATTAAAAATTTTTTTAACGTCCTGTTCAGAAGCGCCTCTATTCCCAAATATTTGATTTAAATTTTCTTTATCGTCACCAACGGCATTGTTCAATGAATGAACTGCAATCAGCGTTTTTTTACCATTTCTGATATCATTTCCTATGTCTTTTCCCAGTGTCGCCTCATTGCTACTCATATCAAGATAATCATCCCATATCTGAAAAGATAATCCCAAGCATTTTCCGTATTGCCTAAGAGCTTTAACTTTTTCTCTAGTTCCACCGCCAATGATGGCTCCACCTTCGGCCGCAAACATAAACAAAACAGCTGTCTTTTTCAGTATCATCCCAAGATATTCTTTTTCTGTAACATTCTTTCTTTTTTCAAATTCCATGTCAAGCTGTTGGCCCTCGCATATTTCTTTGACACACCTTGCAAGACCCTGATTTACCTTTTTGAAAACTGAAAAATCAACAGAAATATTGTTCATAGACTCAAAGGCTTTTGCAAATAAAAGGTCACCTGCCATTATTGCAGTCGGTTCACCAAATTTGAAGTGCACGGTCGGTAGGCTTCTTCTCAAACGTGATTTGTCCATGATATCATCGTGAACCAAAGTGAAATTATGAATAAGTTCCAAGGAGATTGCCAGAGGCATTACATTTTTTACATCCCCGGAGACTGCCTCGCAAGAAATCATGGAGATGCATGGTCTGAGTCGTTTTCCGCCGCCTGCGGGAAGGTGCCTTGCGGCATCGTAAAGAGTCTGTGGACTACCATCTTTCAAGTAGTTCTCCAATTCTTTGTTAAAAATATCTACTCTTTTTTTAAGTTCAACTTTTAAATCCATAGATCTACACCAACATCAGCCATCTTTGAAACTTTATCGGCTCCTACCAAAAACATTGCGGCTCTAAGTTCTTTAATAATTGCATCAACTTCAAAAATTGTAGACTTTTTATCCTTATTTGCTGGTTTAAGAAGTGCATGTGCCACTCCTGCACAATTTGCTCCAAGTGCCAACGCTTTAGCAACATCCAAGCCATTTCTTATGCCACCAGTTGCAATAATTGGTAACTTCCAGCTAGTTGCATCTCCAACCTCGAGTACGGACGTTGGTGTTGGTATACCCCAATCCCAAAAAGTGATTCCACCTCGTTCATGAAGTTTATCATTTATTATCTTGGCACGATAGTGTTCAATTGCAGCAAATGATGTGCCGCCTGCACCGCCCACATCAATACCAGCAATCTTTGTTTCCGAAAGCCTCTTGGCAACATCATAGGAAATACCTGCTCCAGATTCTTTAACGATAACAGGAACATTCAAATCTTCTGCAAGCTTTTTTATCGCATCAAAGCAGCCTTTTGAATTTGCTTCTCCTTCGGCCTGAACAACTTCTTGTAAAAAATTGAGACACACCGCAAAAGCATTAGCATCGATCATGTCAATCATTTTTTGGGCGTTTTCCAAAGTCTTTTTGTGGCCCCATAAAACAATCTGAGAAGCACCTATGTTGGCGAATTTCAAGGGAATATTATAGTTTTTTATAACACCGTATGTCTCTTTTAAATCTGGATTTTCCAAAGCAGACCTCTGTGAACCTACTCCCATGCCTACTTGAAATTTTTCTGCGGCAGCTGCTAGATTTTCATTTATTTTTTTGGCATTTGGAAAACCACCGGTCATTCCAGCAATAATCAAAGGTGCACCCAGTTTCTTCTCAAATAATTTCGTACATAAATCGATTTCATCTTTGTTTATCTCGGGCAGGGCATTATGTATGAGTTTTACATCGTCCCAATAGTTATGGTGAGATGAAACGTCTTTTTCAAGTGAAATTCTTACATGCTCATCCTTTCTACTTTCAGTCTGATTCATTTACTACCCCCGCAAACAATGGTGCATTTGGTATCCTCTCCGACAAGTACACTGTATAATCTATTGGGTTTATTACCATTTAGCAAAACGGTGTCAATACCTTTCCTAGCGATGTTTTTTATTGTATCAATCTTGCCTTCCATTCCCTTGGTTACATCGACATGCTTGTCTGCAGTTGTTTTAAGGCCCTCTAATTCTTTTACTGATGTTGAACTTATAAATTCTGCATTCTTGTCTATCTTTGGATTTGATGTATACAGACCATCCTCATCTATTACAAATACTACTTTTTCAGGTTTGAAATGCTCTGCAAGTGCCATGACAAGTAGATCTCCAGAGCATATTGAAAAACCGAGTTTTTTATCCAACACTACGTCACCGAAGGTTACAGGCGTAAAACGTTTATTCAAATATTCTTCAAAAATATTGTAATCCATTTGCGCCAATTTGTGATTATTAAGTCTTAGTATGGAATGCGGAGGAACAGAAACAGCAGGAATATTACTATCATGCAACGATTTGAGAACAAGAGAATTTAGCTTTTGAACCATCGCATGTGTAAGAGAGAAACCCTTGAGTTGATCCTCTCTTAGATGTCCTTCATTCAAGTTATACTGCTTTGCTAGAATATGGCCAAACGATCCTGCACCGTGAACCAAAATTATTTCTTTATTTGCCTTTTTAATTTCTTTTGCTAAATTATTCATTACCTTTTGTTTGAAAGAACTTTCTTTTGCTTTGTTGGTTATTACGCTTCCGCCAAATTTTACAATAATCATAATCTACCTAATCAACTATACTCTAAAAAGCATTTTCATAGAACAAAAAAGATGATTTATTTTTATCTTCCTACAGTCATCATGGTTTTATTTTTGTTTTGTTCCTGGATTAACCAGAGTGCTATGGGCATACCACTACCAGGTTTTTGCATGACAGTCTTTGTCCAATTTGCCAAATCCTCGTCAGAATGACTAGAACAACAATCCTCACATAAGAAGTGTTTGTCGTTAAACACTAATCCGGATGGATTTTCATTCAATGCAATCCTACGACTACACAGATCGCATGTTTTTTCCATCATTTTAACACCACCCCAAACTTAATTTTTCTTTAATATGAAATCTTTAACTTACTTATAAATACAACCCTTCATTATACGCACTCTTTGCAACTATAAACAATATCTGAGTTGAAATTAATAGAATATTATAAAATTAATGTAAAAATTGATTATAACGAAAAAAGGATAAACTCCATGAAATATATTTTATAGAAAGAAGGCAACATTACTCTGAACGGTGGATGAAGGAGAGATGGAAAGAAAAAGTACCGATAGTACAGAACAGTCTGGAAATACTATTAATTTGGAAGGAAAACCAAAAATCGCCTACTTTTCAATGGAGATAGGAATCGACGGACATATACCTACCTATAGTGGAGGACTTGGCATTCTGGCCGGAGACACTCTAAAATCATGCGCTGATTTAAACGTTCCAATGGTAGGCATTACATTGCTCTCTGAGAAGGGATATTTTTATCAAAAACTCGATGGGAATGGAAACCAGATTGAGCTACCGATAGAATTCGCTGTTTCTGACTCTCTTAAACTGCTTCCAAGTAACTGCAATGTAACAATCGAAGATAGAAAAGTTAAGCTGCGTGTTTGGTACTATCAGATTATAGGTATAAACGGCTACATAGTACCTGTTTTTTTCCTCGATTCAAATGTCGATGGGAACAGCGAATGGGACAAGAGCATAACAAAATATCTTTACGGCGGTGACAACAAGTATCGCCTTGCTCAGGAGATTGTTCTTGGCATAGGTGGTGTTCGAATGATACGTACGCTTGGGTATGAAACAATTGACAAGTATCACATGAACGAGGGACATGCCGCTTTTCTGACACTTGAACTTTATCACCAATTAAAGAACATTGAAAAAGTACGTGAACAGTGCGTATTCACAACACATACACCTGTTGCTGCAGGTCATGATCAATTTGAGCTTACGTATGCAAAACCCATGCTTGGTGACATACTGCCCGACTCAATTCTCAATGAGGTTACATTTGAAGATAGGTTAAATATGACAAAACTTGGGCTTTTCTTTAGCCACTACGTCAATGGAGTTGCTAAAAAACATGGCGAGGTCTCAAGATTGATGTTTCCTGGCTATTCCATAGATTCCATTACAAATGGTGTTCATTCGACCACGTGGGTTTCGGAACCGTTTCAAAAATTATTTGATAAACATATGCCTGGATGGCGCTCTGACCCGTATATTCTGAGATCTGCACTCAGTATATCAAAACAAGATATATGGGATGCTCATAAAGAAGTGAAGAAGAAACTCATTGATTTTGTCAATGAAAAATATAACGTTGGCATGGATTATGATACTTTCACCATAGGTTTTGCAAGAAGACAAACTGCGTATAAAAGACCTGAACTTTTAATATCTGATCCCAGTAGGTTAATGCAGATTGCTGAAAAGGCAGGGCCTATGCAGATTATATATGGTGGAAAGGCACACCCGAAGGATGAGTCTGGCAAAGATTCAATAAAAAAGATATTCAAAGTTATGAAAACAATAGGTGGAAAAGTAAAAATTGTTTATATCCACAACTATGACATGGCAATCGCTAAAATGATTGTAGCAGGTGTTGATTTATGGCTTAACACGCCCAGAAGACCTTTTGAGGCTTCGGGAACATCTGGAATGAAAGCCGCACATAACGGCGTACCGCAATTCAGTACTCTGGATGGGTGGTGGCTAGAAGGTTGTATAGAAAATATTACTGGATGGGCAATAGGAACAGAAAAGACACAGGATGCAGAATCTGATGATGAAATAGACAAATGTGATCTTTACAACAAACTAGAAAACTGGATTATGCCAAAATTTTACAAAGACAGAGATAACTGGATACGAACTATGAGAAGTTGTATAGCTATTAATGCATCATTTTTTAACACAAACAGAATGGTACAACAGTATGTCTTAAACGCATACTTCATGTGATAAAAAGATATTTTCGTATTTTGGTTGTATTCTTTCTATATCCTCAACCCATGCACGAAGTATTTCTGCCACACTCCATGCTTGTGAAATGCATCCCTGCGGCGCATAGATAGGATCTGCGTCAAATATTTCATTTATCGAACCGTCCCATCTTTTACCAAATATGTCAAACATTGGTTTTAAAAAGTTTTGATAGGCATAATCTCTACATGTCTCATCATGGTCATTTATTTTCACAAAAGCTTTTATGAACGGGCCCATAAGCCATGGCCAGACCGTACCATTATGATAAGCCAAGTCTTTGTTAAAGTTTCCAATATATTTTCCCTTGTATCTGGAATCGTCCGGAGACAATGTTCTCAATCCAAAAACCGTCAAAAGTTTATTTAGAATGTCTTCTACGATTTTTCTCTGTAATTCTTTATCAATCATGGAAAAATCAAGAGAGACTAAAAAGAGTTTATTAGGTCTGCAAGACAAGTCTTTTGTATCTATCACATCGTATTGCTGATCATATTGTCTTTTAAAATTTTCTTCTACTGACCTAGCTAGATCTGAATAGTTATCATCTTTTCCGGATGCTTTAGCAAGAGCGCCCATTATCATGAGTGCGTTATACCATAATGCTTGGATTTCCACTGCTTTTTTTGAACGCGGCGTAGGATAATAATCGCCCACCTTTACATCCATCCACGTAAGTCCAGGTCCATGACTTATGAGAAAATCTTGATCCATGTGAATTCCGTAATCTGTGCCATTTTTGTAACTATGAATTATAGATTGTAACGTGATCCATATCTTTTCAAGAAAATCACGATCGTTTGTATATTTCAGATATTGATAGACGCGATCTATGTACCATAGTGATGCATCAACCGTATTGTAGACCGGCTCTGAATTTCTGTCCATAAATGTGTTTGGAATCAGACCATTTTTGCAGTATTCGCTGAAAGCAAGTAGTATTTGTTTGGCATCATCGAATCTGTTTGTAACAAGAGCAATTCCTGGTAGCGATATTAGCGTATCTCTGCCCCAGTCACTAAACCAGTGATAGCCAGCTACAATAGATTTTTTATTACCTTTTTTCACAATAAAATTGTCTGTTGATAGTACTAGTTTTTCAAACTTCTTGGGCAAATTTGCCCGTTCCAGTAATTTTTTCTTGCTCTGAATTTCCTTGGAATATATGGCAGAAGGATCGACATCTCTTTCATCTTCAAGTGTAAAAGTTAAATAATATTCACTAGAGTTCTTGACGGTTTTACAAAATTCACCGATTTGAAGATTGTTATCTACCCATGAATCATTTCTTTCGTGATCCCTGTCATAATAAAATACTTCCCAACATTGTGCCGGTACGTAGATGGAATTTTTGAGCGCAATTTTCAGTGTTTTATCGATGTTACCTGGCTTGACACGAACTCCATGTTCAAAAACGTCCTGTTTGAAAGAAAGATATCTATTTTTAGTTACATCATAAAAGTGTCTAGAGTTTATTACAGGCGTATGAATAAGTGATATTGGTTTGTCAGTTTTTATTTCATATTTGATAATCGTAGTATTTTTTCCTTGTTCCATAAAAACTGTTTTTTTGAGTTGCACGTCTTCAATTTCATAAAGAAACGATGGAAAAATATCAAAATCAAAAACACTTTTATAATTTTTCAAATCATAGACACGATTTTCAATTTGAATTTTATCATACATATTTGCTGCAAAAACCCATCGATTCGTCGGTGGATCTAAGCTTGCTACAAGCAGTCCGTGAAACTTTCTAGTATTGGCATTAGAATGAGTCAAAGATGCATAGCTGCCAAGGCCGTTTGTTACAATCCATTCTCGCATAAATCTAGAAAATTATTTTGCTTAAATAAATTCTTTATAAATTCCAATAAGTCTGTTTGTAACAGCGTCCAAACTAAACACTTCTATTGCTCGTTCTCTTGCGTTTTTACCCATCTGGATTGCTTTGTCTTTTGATTTTAAAACCTGTATTATGCCCCAGGCTATGTCTTCTGGATTATATGGATCTATATGTATACCACATTGTTTTTCACCGCTTGAAATTATTTGCTCCCGCATACCGTTTGTTCCTCTTGCACCTACGACTACAGGCTTTGCCATTGACATTCCTTCCGTGCAGACAATACCAAATGGTTCATAAAGCGAAGGCAGTACAACAACATCGGAAGCTGCATAATGAAGAATACGCTCTTTCTCACTGACAAATTCTGCCCGCAACATGACTTTTCCTTGTAATCCGTAATTTTGTATGAGTGATCTGATGTTATTTTCCATATCGCCCACGCCAAGTATAACCAGTTTGGTATTTGGAAATTCTTTCAAAACATCAGGCATTGCTTTAACAAGATTATCGACACCTTTTACGCTTACCAGGCGACCTATAAAAAACAACAAATTCTCATTATCATTAACACCGTATCGCCTTCTCATCTGCATCCTTTCATCGCCAGATATTTTAGTTGGATCGTATTTGTCAGGATCTACACCATTCCAACAAACTCGTATTTTGTCTGGCGGAAAACCGAGTTTGAGCAGTTCATCACTCATTGCATTTGAAACGGTTATAACGCCATCTGCAATTTGACCTCCCTCAAACTCGATATCCTTTATTGTGTGTGATCCCCTCCCAATGGACCTGCCAACTTCAGTTGAATGAACATGAAAAATCAAAGGAATGCCTAGCTCTTTTTTTGCTATCATTCCGCCCATTATACCAAGCCAGTCGTGTCCCTCAATAATATCAAACTTCTTACCATTTTTTCTTGCAAGTGTATCAACAAGCTGAGAAGCTGAAATAATGTTGTAACTTAAAACATCAGCAAAAAATTTGAAGTAAGGGCCCCAGGAGCGGAGTTCATGATCTGCGCATAAATAAAAAGTGGATGTAAGATCAAGAGTATTAGGCCGATATACGTCTATGCCATTCACCTTTTCATGGTTACTCAACTTGTTTTCTCGATTTAATGAAAAAACGGTAACATTGTTGCCAAGACCAGCCTGCCGACAGGTAATCTCGGTTACAAATGTGCCAAGTCCACCATAGATTACTGGTGGAAACTCCCACGAAAAATGCACTATATTCATATGCTAATTACTCTCCTCAACAACTTTTTATTAAATGGCCCTCTGTTTTAAATCCTGCAGTATATTCATGTAATTAATAAAACCCTCATAGGGCGCATCATAAGGACTGAAATACGCGTGAACATCTCCGTCTTGAGAGCCTTTTGTGGAAATATAATAAAGATGATCAGATGTTTGTAACAAACGCCAGGTGTGCAATAGATCTTTTTTCCCGCTCTCTTTTAACTTTCTTCCAATATCTTTTAATTCGTTGAAACAAGCAACCTGCATATTGTTGCCAAGCCATGTAGATACGTCACGATCTTCATCGGCCCAGGAAATTGCCCACGGGACATCGATTTCACCGACTGGTTTGTATCTATTTACAGCTTCACTAGTAGTTACAAAATCAAGGTTCCCGTGCTTTAAAGTTTCCCCAGGTAAATGTTTAAGAAAATCAAATATTCCCGTCTCAATCCACTGATGCTCTCCAAAGGTTTCGTAATCGATAAACAGGTTGATGATATCCCCCTGGCAACTAGCCATCCAATTAGCGTATTTGTCTGCGGTCAAGGGATAGCCAGGCCAATTGCGGGCTGAAAAACGGAACCCCACATCATCACTTAAATTATAATTTCTCAATAGAACTTTTAGATCACAATTAACTGGCTTATACACGTAATTGGGGGAACGCCAGTTCAGTATTTTCTCCGTTCCTTCTGTAAGAATTCCTTTGTATCCCATCTCGCTAACTTTTTTTGCAATGCGATTGTCGTAAATCGCTTCAGTATTTCTGAAAACTTTTGGTTGATAATTGAAAATTCTTTTAATCATCTTATTATGCATCTTTACTTGTTCTTCAAACTCATCCATGTCATCATACAGGCTTGACAAAGAGTGGAAATACGTTTCTTCAAGGAGATCAACGGCTCCTGTGGCAAACAACTCTTTGAAACTATCAATCAAAGAAGGAATATATCGTTCACAATATTCTACAAAAGTACCGGTAAGACTAAAGGATATGCGAAATTTACCATCATATTCTTTGATCAATTCGAGCAACAGTTTATTTGTTGGAAGATAGCATTTTTTTGCCACTTTTTCAAATATCCAATGGTTGAGTTCGTGATTAAAATAAGTTGAATAAGGATCAATATTTCTACCTATATTGAACACTGAAAAACGATTTAATCTCACGGGTTGATGGACTTCAAAATAGATACATACTGATGGCATATTATGTTACTCCCCTATAGACGTCTAGCGTTCTATCGGCAACTCTATCCCATGTGAATAGCTCTATTTCTCTTTTTCCTCGGTCGGCCAGTGCACTATGCAACGATCCGTATCTCAACAAGGAAATAATTTTATTGGCCATCTCGTCAATATCCCAAAAATCGACTCGTAGACAATTACGGAAAGCTTCTGAGGCACCAGCATTCTTGGACATTATTGTTGGTGTACCTGCAGAAATAGCTTCAAGAGCAGTTATTCCGAAAGGTTCGCTAACGGAAGGCATAACATACACACTTGCCGTTCGATGAATGTGTTTTACTTCTTCGTCTGTTAGTGCACCGGTGAATACGACTTTATCCGAGATACCCATGTGAACTGCCTGATCCACAAGACGAGGTAACATGTCCCCCGCACCGGCTACTACAAACTTGCAGTTCTTTTCGTATTCCGATACTTTTTTAGCGGCACGCAGGAAAAACTCAGGACCTTTTTGGATAGTCAACCTGCCTAAGAATAATACGATATTTTGTTTTTCACCTTCACCAATAGGATATACTGCATTATATACTACCTCGATCTTGTTTGGATTTATTCCGTATTTCTCAACGATAACTCGTTTGGTGAATTGACTCACAGCAATTATCTTGTCTGCCTTTTGCATTCCCTCTTTCTCAATATCAATAAACCATTGATTTGGATAAAGCCATCCGGAACGATCGTATTCAGTTGAATGAATAGTTATAACAAGCGGAACACCCATTTTTTCTTTTAAAGCAACACCTGCTTTCATTGTTAACCAATCGTGACAGTGAATAACGTCATACTTTCCTTTTACTTTCTGAACCAGTAAATCATTATAGCGATATACTGCATCAAAAAATTGGCCACCGAGTGCCTTGTCGTCAGGTCGATCATATGGGAATATTTCGGTTTCTCCAACTTCTTTTATGACTAAATTCTTCCTATCACTAGCTGTGCTGTGTTTAGTTTTGGGCATGTAGAAGTCTACGGCTACTCCTTTGTCAGCTAGGCTACGTGTAAGGCCATAGCAGTGAGTACCTAGACCGCCCGCTTTGAACGGTGGATATTCCCAACCAATCATTGCAACTTTCATCTACTACTCCTTGATATCACCACTAATTCGACTTTACGCTAAGTAAGATTTTCGAATTCCTATCGAATTCCATTTTTCCTCCATCTCTTTTGTTTGATATTGGTAATACTAATTTTTTATTTTAAACTATATTTTTCAGGTTTTCCCTGGGAACATATCTTGTCTTCTCGCGCCAGCCAGCCAAGAGCAGAGTAGATGCCGTTTTCATCTATGCTAGCCAATCGTTTTATAGAAGGAACATCAACCTCACTCCAATGGCTCATAATTTCCCACAGCTTTCCCGCATTTGTTCCAATTTCAGGGGTTAAGTTGGTGTTACCTAATTTATATTGCTCGCCTTCTTTTAAGATTTTATTTTCTCTTGCTAGCCAACCCACTGCACTATGAAAGTCACTGCTTTTTAGTTTTGTTATTTTCAATAGTTTGCTTTTTTCGAGAGGGCCTTTTTCATTGAGGGTTGTCCATATTTTGCCTGCATTTTTACCGAAGTTAACGGTTAGATTCCTCACAGACATCCTCCCATTTAATAATTAATGGTATTTAAAAGTGTATTAAAACCATATAATATAAGTTTATCTGAAAAAATGATTACAATAAGATAACAATAGTTAATCAATGCAATCTGAAATTAGCAAATAAATTTTCACAAAAAAAGTCGACAAATTTATAAAAAAGTAATAATTATTGAAGATAATTTTTGTGAAATGAGCGGGCTTGGAGGGATTCGAACCCACGACCAATCGGTTAAGAGCCGATTGCTCTAACCTAGCTGAGCTACAAGCCCAAAACAAGAGAGAGAGTAGAATTAAATGGTGTTTATTAACATTTTTCTTTCAATAGTTTCTTTATTTTTGATTCGGTAATTTTGTGTATGTATTTCGCATCTATCTCATCAGTTACATAAACGTCATTGCTGGCACGATAAATCTTTATGCCGTCTTTTTTTGTCTTTTTGCCATCAATTCGTAAAATGAGAGGTTCTTCCGTTCTTACTTTTCCTGCTTCAAGGGCTTTTTCCAAACTGCCACTGAGATGCACCTTTCTTCGATCTGTAGGATGCAAACCTCCCTCGATTATCATATCGGCTTCTTCCTCAGTGACTGGATAAAAGAATTCATCTATGTTGGCCAATGGTAAATCATTAAGATTAACATCTATGGTATGACCATATGTTGCACGTATCATACCACCGTCAATTTGATATCTGCCTCGAGAGTCTGTAGCAACCAATGCCTCTATGTGGTGAACGCGGAGCCAATCAAAACCTGATCTAGATGTGCTCAACGCATCAACAAAAGATGATATATCCACCCAGCCTCTTCCATCCATTATTAGCCCGAGTTTATCTGGAAAATGACGCAACGCACCAGCCATGATTCGACTTAATGCATTAAGTTCGCGGTCGTCCATCAGGAATTTTCCTTTTTCATTGCATGTGGGGCATGATTCGCCACGATAATATCCGTGTTCTTCACATTTTGCTAACATACTTTCACTTTCGTAATTAGAACATCGAGTATAAATTTTTGTACTACTACATTATTACAAGGTCTGGTGAATTTTTGGAACAAGAAGAAATGAAAAAGATGGCGGGAGAGAAAGCACTTGATTACGTTAAAGATGGTATGATCTTAGGACTTGGAACAGGATCAACCGTTGAATATGTACTTAAAAAATTAGGAGAGCTAGTAAAAGATGGCCTAGAGATTAAAGGCATACCGACATCAATGCATACAAGAAAAATTGCAAAGGAATACAGCATACCTCTTACAGATCTGGATGAAAATCCGGAGATTGATCTCACCATAGATGGCGCAGATGAAGTTGATCCAAAACTCAATCTTATAAAAGGAGGCGGAGGCGCTTTAACAAGAGAAAAGATTGTTGCATATCATTCAAAAAAGGAAATTATTGTAATCGACGAAACAAAGATTGTTAAAATACTGGGAGTCAATTTTCCATTGCCTGTAGAAGTACTGAAATACGGCTGGGTTTCGACAAAAAAAGCGCTTGAGGATTTTGGTTGTACTGCCGAATTAAGAAAAATAATGAATGAAGTATACATAACAGATAATGCCAATTACATTCTCGATTGTGATTTTGAAAGAATTGATGAACCAGAGCAACTCGAAAAGGACCTCAATAATATTCCTGGCGTTGTAGAAAACGGTTTGTTTGTTGGACTTGTCGATGAAGTAATAGTTGGAAGTAAACAGGGTATTATGACTCTTGGTAAATAGTATTTTTCAAGGAATTTAATTTTATGCTAAATATTTTTAAGAGGGTAAATATTATCTAAGGATTAGCCAGAGTATGAAAAAACGAAACAACCCAATACAAAAAGTTGTCGATCAGTTAGAAGAAACTAGAAAGAAAATAGAAGAAACTACGCAGAAAATAAACGCGCTAGAGTTTGATGTTCACTGGTACAGACGTGTATTTCATGCATTTGGGGCCTCGTTTTTACTCTATTATATGTTGCCAGATATTGATTGGATAAATCTGCTCAAATTCTGGATTCCAATTGTTATATTAATTCTTGTCTTTATATTGGAGTACCTAAGAATAAAAGGGAAGCTCAACAGCAATCATTTTTTTGGTTTGAGAATGTATGAGAAAAAAAGGGTTAGCAGTTATCTATTTTTTGGAGTTGCCATATTAATTTTACTATTGTTTTTCCCTCAGCAAATAGCGGTGCCATGTATACTATGTGCATGTATCGCTGATCCAGTTATGGGTGAAGTAAGACATAGATTCGGAGAAAAATACGTGTATATGATTGGTTTTTTGGTTTGCATGATTTTCTTTATGGTCACATGGTACAAAGCAGGTTTTTGGATTATGTTTCCAGTTTCTATAATTGGAGCAGTTGGTGCAGTAATTGGTGAAACAAAGAAATTCTGGTGGCTTGATGATGATTTTATGATTCAGATGGTGCCTGCTGTTTTGTTATATTTGATTATATGGGTTGGTACTCAATACATGTGGTTTGGTCTGCCTGAAAAAATAATTTATTCTGGAGTCATGCCCTGGTGAAAAATATGAAAGAAGAATATCTGAAAACAGACTACAGCGATCTGAAGGTAGTTAAAACAGAGATAATGCTCACTCCTTTGCTTATAGTTTTACCCATAGTTGTAGCTGTTTTTTTGATAAATGATTGGTTTAACAGTGGTTTTTTAAAAGGTAATTCAGTGTATAATGGTGAGTTACTGTTGGCGATTATTATTTTAGTCGGCAATATCATGTTTGATATTCCGTTTATCAGATCTCTTATTAAATATAAGAAAAAGTAGGATTATTTTATAAGCCTTGATGTTAAAAGGGTTGGTAGGATAAATATGGCTGCTATGAATGAAGACGATATCAGCAACGCAACGACTATGCTGAATTGATGAAGTACCGAGATGTTTACTGCAAAGGTTGCTAACAACGCGACCATGGTTGTCGTTGCAGCTCCAATAACTGACCAACCGCTAGTTTCTATGGTCGTTTTTACTGCGTCGACTTTAGATAATCCGTTTGCAATTTCTTCTTTTACTCTTTGTGTAGTCTGTATGCTATAATCTATTCCAGTTCCTATCATAATAGATGCGACGGTAATATTGATGACTGAGAGTGGTATGTTAAGCATCACTAACGCTCCAGGTTCCCACATAAGGACAAAGAGAACCGGCATTAGAGCTATAACTCCTATCAAAGACGAATTAAATCCCAAGATTAAACATGCCAGTACCAATAACAAAGCCGTAATCAAGGATTGCGCTTGTGAACCCATTAACTGATTATTTACATCAACAGTAACTACATCTTGACCAACTAACTGGGAAACACGTCCATTGTGAGGTATATCTGCACTTGATGCTATAGAGTTTATACTATTTACATATTTTTCCAACTCTTGGACACTTTTTCCAGCAGGAAATGTAACAACAATAATGGTTTTCGAAAAATCTTTGTCAACTAATCCATTTTCAGCAACTTTATCAAATATGATTTTTTCTATTCCTAGGTAACTAGATATTTTTTCCATAATTTGATTTCGTTCCAAAACATCATTTGCTTTTTTGATTTCATCAGCAATGGAGAGCACTGATGCACCGGCTTCTCTCATTTTAACTTCCATATTATAGATGGCTTCGATCACTTCAGGATATGTAAGTCCCTGGCTGTCCGTTTCGATGAGCAACGCGTTAAAGTTGGTACCACCACCAAAATTTTCAGAATATTTCAGTAGCGTTTCTACCTCAGGAATGCCAGATGGCGCCATCTCAAGAAAGTTAACATCAGTTTTAATCTGAGGAATCATAATCAATGATAATATCGCAAAAAAGCATGCCACTACAAACAGTCTTTTCCTATTTCCAACGACAAAACTTGCGAATCGTTTCCACTGGTGATTTGTCTCATGCTTTTCAAACTTTAAAATTAGACACAAACATGGAACAATGATTGTCGCAGAGAGAAATGCAAAAGAAATACCAATGGCACATGCAAAACCAAAGGTGACCATAGGTGGCATACTAGATGTCATTAATGAACCGAAACCAATTATCGTAGTAAACGCACACATGAATACAGCCTTTCCAGTGAGCCCCAAGGTTCTTTCCACCCTTGTTACTTTATCTTCGACATCACACTCTTCAGCATATCTATTTGCGTAGTAAATGGAGTAATCAATACCAAGCCCCAAGAGCAGAGCAGCAACAGCAATAGTAAGAATACTTAATTGTGGTTGCACGATGCCAAGGATTCCAAATGTTAAAATTAGTGCATATGTAAGTGGTAGAAAACCTATTATGAAACCCTTAAGAGTTCTATGGAAGAAGAAAAGATTAATCGCTACTAAAAATGCTGCTAACGGAAACACAATTTTCAATGATTCGAAAGATTTTGCTTGCATTGCTTTTTGCATTGCAATGGTACCGGTTATCGCCATTTCTGAATAGTCGGTTCCCCTGTGATCTATGGCATCTTTTGTTCGAGCAAGTACCTCGTCAAAATCTGCGCCATCTTTCAATTGAATGATGATTACAGCAACTTTATAGGTATTTGTATAAAGAATACCTTCGGTCTCTTGAATAGTAATTCTTGCCAAGTATTTTGAGATGAGGCCTGTATCTTCAGGAATTTCATTTTTGCCAGTTCCTCCAAGCCCTCCAATAACATATGCTTTTGAGTTTTCAGCTTTTATAAGCGATGCTAGGCTCTGAACGGAATAGATATCATCTTGTTCTCCTCGATCATTTTCGTACGTATTTATTTTAGAACTAACACGATCCATCTCTTTGAGAACGACTGGATCACGAATATCATCTGCTTCAACATAAATAATAATCGAAGATTTGACATCAAATTCCTGATATATTCTCTTCCACAACTGGAGAGATGGGTCATCTTTTGGCAAAAATCCGGAAAGATCAGATTGCATATAGACGTTTTTAATATTCAGACCGATGACTATGGTAATGATGGTGAAAACTAGGAGGACCGTTTTTGGCCGATTTACCAACAGTTTTGCCAGTGGTCTTACGTTCATATCTCATCTGCCTTTTCATCACAAATTGTTATTCTTACTGGTCTCGTATCACCGCCTTGACCTGAAGGAAGGGCAAGGCTTGCGAGTTTGTTGAGTCTATACTCTATTTCACTTGCATATTTTTTCAAAAGTTTTACAGGAGAAATCGGATAGTACATATAGGGGTTTTTCCCTATGGTGCCGTTTTTAATTTTTTTTCTATAAATCAATCCTTGATCGTGCATCTCAGATAGTGTTTCTCGAACGGTGCTTGGATGAAGACTCGTTCCCCTTATGATTTGTTCACTTCTAGCCCCATTTTTTCTTAATAGGTACAAATAAATGCGAGACCTAGCTCTGGATTCCAGTATTTCGTTTATTGTCTTTTCTAAACTTTTGTTTTTTCGAGTTGTAGCTTTCTGCATTATTTTTACACCAATTTTATTTATTTGTATCAATAAATATGTTGTTTTGTGGGTTTAAATAGTTTTCTATTTTGTCGGGCATAAAACGACAAAACATTTTATCGGATTTGAGGCGATAAAATTAAGGAGAAAACGGCTATTTTTGTTAAGTTTTTATTCAAATTTATGAATTTATTTTGTTGAAAAAAGGACAAATGTTAAAAAGTGGCTTGAAATAATTTTAATAAGATGGCATTTATAATATATTCGACGATAGATTAAAATATTACCTTTTCATATATAATTCATACTTTCTATAAATAGAATGAATAAAAAGGACGCAAAAGATAAATTAGAATTAGGGGGCAAAAAGAAATGAAAAGAAAAACTGGAATAAGTTTGATGATAGTATTGCTGATGATAGTATCTACCTTTTCAGTAGTGACTGCAAGCTCATCTGAACCAGGCATAGTAGCATTCGAAAAAACAATTTGGGATAAAGAAACCCAAGGATGGGTTGATAGTTTGCATGGTGTTATAATTGGTGATACTGTAAGTTTTAAACTTACCATAACCTATACAGAGGCAGGCTATTATAATGGGGTTAAACTCAGTCTCAAAAAGATAAACATTTTTGACAATTTACCATATGGATTAGAATATGTTAACGGTAGTTCAACAGTAGATGGCGCTTCGATAATCCCTGAGATAAATGGCAACACATTGCATTGGAATCTGACAGATACAATTTACAATCTAGATGAAGGTGAGAACCATAGTATCGAGTTTAATGCGCTAGTTGTCTACAGTAGTAATATAAACTATATTATACCTGAGACAAAAATTAAGAACCATGCACATGCGACTGCATGGGAATGCGGGCAATACTATTACCATGATGAGTGTGATATCGCACGTTTGTATATAAAAAACAACATTGAAGTCAAGAAAGAAGTATGGAATGGAAATGAATGGGTTAATAGTGTTGATAGCGTTATTTTAGGTCAGACATTAACCTTCAAAATCACCATCACATACTATGGACCATACGTACTAGATAGCATGACTGTAACAGACGATCTTCCATATTGTCTTAAATATGCAAATAAAACAGTAATAACTGGAGCAGAAAATGTTATTCCAACAGTTGGAGAAGGATGGATTACATGGTATTGGGCAAAAGATTTGAATCTAGGAAATGGTAAAACAGTTACAATAACCTTTGATACGACCGTTGTCGAATATTGTGGAAATGAGGAGGTTAATTCTGTTGATGTATGGGCTGAAGCGTTTTGCCATCCGCCAGCTTATGAAGGGCATGCTGAAATATGTGTTAATTGTGTCCCCCACGATCCAATCTTCGAAAAGACAGTCTGGAATGGAAAAATATGGGACGAAACAGCAAATGTATATGTCAATGACACTGTAAGATTCAAAATAGAGCTAACGTACTATGGAACCAGTAATCTAACTGACATAAGGATTGTTGATAAACTACCTTGCGTTCTAATATATGCAAACAATGAAAAAGTTAAGATTGTGCATTCTACCGATCACGCCATAGAATATTTAGAGGTAAATGGCACTGTATCAGCGAATAAAAAGACAATATGGTGGAATCTGACAAAAGAATTAGATGATCACGACACTCTTTCGATAGAATTCAATGCCTTTGTTACTGGAACAACTGGCGACTGTGCTATTTACAATACAGCTATCTATACTGCTCATAACAATGAAAAACAATATAGTGGTAGCGACACCGCACAAATAATTTCCACACATAAACCACCAGTCCCGCCAGTAAAACTTTCCATCTCCATTAAGAGATTTAGTCTCGGCCGTGTGCAAGCAAGCATCAAAAACACTGGAGAAATAGATGCATCCAACATAAAATGGAGTATCGCCGTAACAGGTGGAGTACGTAAGAAAATAAATGCAAATGCAGATGGCACCATCGGAGAATTAGCCATTGGTGGAACTAATTCGATATCCACAGGAAAAAGATCCATAAAACACGGATTTGGAAGAATTACAATAACAGTAAATGCAAATGCTGGTGGAGAATCTTTCGAATTGACTGCAAAAGGATTTGTCGTTGGAAGAGTAGTTATAGTAAGATAGAAAGCTAGCAATACTACTGTAAAAACAACACCATCTCTTCTTTTTTTATTTTTTTCTTAATTATTTAGAAACAAAAAGTTTATGTTCTCGTAACCTGCTTGTGTTTTAAGTGAAATAATAATGGATGACGAAACAAGAATAAAAAAAGACATTGTGATGTTTGAGAACAACGTCAAAGAAATAAGTGACAAGCTTAAAACAAAGAATGAAAAAGTTATAGAACTTGCTACTCAATATTACGAAGATTCAAAGTATTACCTTAAGAAAAAAGATTATTTCACTGCATTCGGTTGCATAAACTATGCACATGGCCTATTAGATGCTATTATAAAGTTTTAAAACATATTTTTGAAAACTTTAGAGGGAGTTGTAAAATATGAAAATCAATGGAGATATGAGTAAATTCTACCACTATGCATTTCCTATGCAAGCAGTATTAGTAACATGTAATGATGAAAAAGGAAAAACCAATGTCATCACATTGGCATGGCACACGACCATTTCAAGAAATCCACCACTATATGGAATATCCGTATCGCCCAAGAGATATTCACATGAACTGATAGAAAAAACAAAAGAATTTGTTGTAAACTTTGCTCCTTACTCATTGGCAGATAAGGTAAATTTCTGCGGTACTCATTCTGGAAGAAAAATAAACAAAGTAGAACAAACAAAATTAACATTAATGCCCGCTCAAAAAGTAAAAGTTCCTCTGATAAAAGAATGCTATGCCCATCTTGAGTGCAAACTTGCCAAAACTCTATCAATTGGAGATCATACTTTGTTTGTTGGGGAAGTCGTCAATATATTAGTTGACGAAAACGCATTCATAAATGATTTACTAGATAACAAGAAAATCCAACCTACATATTATATTGGAGACAACGAGTACACAGCCATCGATAAAAAAGAGAAAAAAAGCTTCTAGCCAAATATTATTTTTATTTCTTCATCAGACTTTACATTTAGTTTTTCAGCTACATTCCCTTTATTTATGCCGATCTCAAGATAGTTGCTACTACCTATTGTTGCAAGAATTTGCCCTTTTTTAACAAAACCATAGGATTTTACAAAAATTACTTCTTTTTGTTTATCCCCTATAAATACCATGATTTTTTTACCGTAACCTAAAACTTCCCCTAGTCTTATGCCATCAATATTTGTTATAATGTTTCCAAAACGGTCAATATAGATAACCTTTCCAGTTGCGGTTTTATCACTTATTTTGCCCCTTCCAAAATCCATATCGACAAAGTCGCTAGTTTTATGACCTATTTTTTCAAACGGCACGCCCTTAATTATATGTGCGGCTACAGGAGCAAAAATATCTCTTCCATGAAAAGTATTTGAAACAGGATTAAGCATATATTTGGTATTAGTAATCTCATATACAGTGAAATCCCCCAAAAAATGTGCAGCTGGCATTAGAAGACCATTATCGGGGCCTACCAGCACATGGCTCTTGGTAGTAACTATTATTCCTTTTCCATCGGTACCTACACCCGGGTCCACAACAGCCACATGAACCGTTCCAACAGGAAAGTGTGATACGGTTGTTTGAAGAACAAACGCCCCTTCACGAATGTCATGGGGTTTTATATCGTGGGTTATATCAACAATTCTGGCATCTGTTATGGATGAGACTACTCCCTTCATCTGAGCGACGTATCCGCTTTTCATGCCAAAGTCAGTGAGAAACGTTATTATTTTCATATTTACCTTAAATCCTCAAAATCAAAATGCGTCATCTGATTATTTAATATAACGAACGAACTTTTGGTAGTTTTTGGCATTTTCTCGCAAAAGTATTTATGTGAGAAGCTTTTAATATATATAGAATGGCGATTTTATATGGGGCACGATAAAAAAGACATGGAAATTTTAGCTGAAATTTGGGACAAAGATGAAGATTCCATGGTTTGTCCCAAGTGTGGAGGAAAATTAATATTGGTACAAGTTGAACCAATGCAGGATGCGGAAAATGCATATGTTCCATATGAAACAGTTATCGAATGCTGTAATTGTTCATTTAATATGAAAGCAGAATCGTTCACAATTCTTGGAAGTATAAGGAATTTTGATTTGGAACATGCAGAAATCGGTAGTTGGTCTCCAAGTGGAAGCAGAGTTCTATCAACATACGAACACTCATTGGACTATGAGTTGTTAAAGAAACTGAAAGAATCTGGCGATCTTGTGGAGTTTCTGGTTGTAGATAAACAAGTAGTACAAGTAATTGGATAAACTACACTTAAAAAACTATTAAGAATACATCATGCCGTCGTAATCTTTTGGCTCTTGTTTTTTTACTTTAGAATGATTTTTTGCAAATTTCCGTTGCTGTTTCCCAATAAAACTAAAATCGCGTCTTAAAAGCCGTACGTATATTTTATCTGGAAGCGGTTCTAATCTTACAACGCCTTTGGTTTGAAATTTTTTTAATGTTCTCATGACTGTGTTCTTTGACAAGTGTAATTTTTTTCCGATATCAGAAACAGTTATAGGATATATTTTCTGCAAAAGTTTGATGATTCTTTCTTCAAGTGTTCCTGTAATTATTTCAATCATGGTTTAACCAATTAAAAGAAGGAATCTATATGCATTCGTATGCACGTAATCCCGTTCCATCACTTTTAAAGAGTTTTTTGACATCGTTTTGCATTTCAGGCGGATATCCATCTGGAAATTCGATGCAGCCTTTGCAAATTTCAGATCCTATGGCCTTCTTTAATCCTTTAATGCTGATATAGCCGAGAGAATCTGCCCCTATTTCCTTTGTAATTTCATCTATTGTCTTGATATTTCCCTTACTATCTCTTGCAATGAACTCTTTCCTGTTCCGCATATCAATACCGAGATAGCACGGTGCAATAAGAGGCGGACAGCCTATCCTCACATGAACTTCGGTCGCACCGGCGTTTTTCATTCCACTGACGATTTTTCTTATATTTGTGCCACGTACTATAGAATCGTCAACCAAAACAACACGTTTTCCTTCAAGAACGGAACGGATAAAAGACAATCCTTCTTCAACGACCTTATCTCTGTTCTCCTGTGTCTGTTGGATAAAGGATCGCTCATCCTTATCCTTCATTATTCCGTCATCAATCGGTATGCCAGATTCACGGGAATAGCCCAGAGCATACCTCCGTCCAGATTCTGGAACAGGAATAACAATGTCTGCATCAGCAGGTTGTTCTTTTGCAAGTAAATGACCGATTCCATCACGGACTTTATGGATTGATTGACCATTAATTCGTGAATCAGGTTTGGCAAAATAAACAAATTCGAACATGCAAGGCATTTCTTGTTTTTTTATGAGCTGTTTTTCATAGATATTACCGTTTTTATCGATGATAACTACTGTGCCACTAGGAATATCCTTTACGTATTCAAAATTTATTTTTTTAAAAACTCGGGTTTCTGAGGTGAGGCAGTACATACCGTTAGATTTTCCTAGTACCAGCGGTCGAATTTTTCTAGGATCAGTCATAGCAAAGAGAAATGGCTCTTCGCCAGAATCTGCTACAAATAGTGCTGAGTAGCTTCCTTTCATCTGACGCATTACATTACCACACGCCTGAAAGATTAACTCAACACTCAATTCTTTTTTGTGTAGTTCGTCTGCCATGAGTAATAACAACCACTGGATATCGCATTCTGTTCGTGAAATCCTTTTTGTTTTTTTTGCAAGTTCAGAACAGTTGTATATATTACCGTTATGCACCGCTGCCAAGAAAGGATTTACCAGATATTCTGGTTGTGCATTTTTCTTCAAGGACTCGAGATCGTCCATCCCTGCAGTCGAATATCGCGTGTGGCCAATGCCGACGTTTCCTGGTTTGTTAATTTTTTTATCTTCATTAAATACATCTCTTACTAGGCCGGCATCCTTGGTCACATGTATATTTCCATCATAGGTTAGCATTCCAGCAGATGATTGACCTCGATGCTGAATAGAAAACAAACTATGGTAAATTAGACGAGAAACAGGTTTTCCCCCAATAATGCCTACAATACCACACATTGCAGATAGGGGAATGAATAATGCATTATTTATAGATTTTTTAATAAGAAATTACATCAGGAATTTTCCGTTTTTGTAAATCAGTTCGCCATCTGCATATACTTCACCGTTTTTACGAAGATCACACATCATGTCCCAATGAAGGCTTGATTTATTTTTACTTCCCGTCTCAGGATATCCACTACCTACAGCGATATGTATAGTTCCACCAATCTTTTCATCAAACAGCGTATTCATAGTATATTTTTTAATACCATAATTAGTACCAAAAGAAAATTCACCGATTCCACGGGCCCCCTTGTCCATATCAAGCATTGATTGAAGGAATTTTTCACCTTTACTTGCCTTTGCCTTTACGACTTTGCCTTTCTTGAACCAAAATTGTATGTCTTCTATGATTCTCCCGCCGTGGGATGCAGGAAACGAATAGCTGATAAATCCCTCTGCAGATGTTTCAATAGGTCCAGTAAATACCTCACCATCTGGAAAATTTTCCTTACCATAGCAGTTAATCCATTTTCTACCCTCGACTGAAATCTTTAAATCTGTGCCTTTGGCAATAACATGTAGTTTTTTCTTTGATTGCAGCAATTTTTTAATTTTTTCTTGCTCTTTGAAAACATTTTTCCAGTGGGCAATAGGATCTTTCTTGTCAACATTGGCAGCCTTGAATATAAAATTCTCATATTCCTCCAGGGACATCTCAGCATCTTGTGCGGACGCATTAGTTGGATACTGTGTGACACACCACCTTAGCTCTTTTTTTGCGGCTCGTTGCAAAAATATATCGTGAATTTCTTGATTGGCAGCACTACTGATCGCCTGCTTCTTTGGATCAACATTCGTCATACTTCGCGTATTCTCTGGGGAAATTATTGAAAGTCTTGCATCAATTTTCTCAATCTCAAATTTAGCAATAGGCGAGACGTACTTTAGCTGCTCATTAGATGCATATTTGTAAAATGTCTCACCAATTCCATCCATGCCAATTCTTACATATGGATTTGCCCCACGCCCCAGAGCCTGTCGGTATACCTCTTTTATCAATGGTGCCGTAAGATGACTACCACCTATTACAAACAGGTCTTTTTTTCTGATGCCTAGGGAGTGGTTCACCAAAATATAAGCAAGTTTCTCTAATCGTTTATCGATCATAATACATCTCCAGAAAAGGAATGCCTAGAATGATGAAATAGTTTTCCTGGCGGATTTTAGATGTTCTCCCAGTCTTTTAGTACAGATTCCCATTTGTAGTATTGCACTTCTTCAATATCATCGATTTTTCTGATGATCTTTTCATAGCCTTTAACCAGCGTACGGGTAGAAACTTTCACAATAAAATCATACGTACCGGCAGTTGCCGTGACATGCGTAACACCAGAAATGTTCCATAATTTTTTCATTACATCTTTGCGAGGATACCCTGGCTTGATTGTGATAAAAATATATGCTTTCACAACCGTCAGTGCAAAGGAAATAATTCCGAGAACAATCAGAGTCATACCGATCAATTTAATTATCAACATGACTGGATCTGTTGAAAACGACGGGATGCCGAAATACAAGGTGACAATAATAGAGAAGGGTATTGCAAAGATAATGGTTGATGCACGAATTGCATTGTTGATACTTGCCTTGCCAAGGCCAAGAGCTCGAATGTAAAAAACATAGGCGAAAAACGTGACGGACATAGTTAGGCCAACCCATGGGAAGTATTTGATGGATAAACTAACTCCAGTAATGAGATGATTGTATCCCATTATTGAGTCATAGGCAAATAGTATTATTCCTGTGAACAAACAAGAGAATGCAACATTCCAGAATCGAATATTGATTGAATCATTTGGTTTATGATTAATTTTCATCATTTTTAATTTTCTCTGGTATATCGAAAAGAAGGCCCAGGTCGGGTTTATCAAAAGAAAAACAAGAGCCAAAGGCATCAGTTTAATATCCCCACTCAGACTAATTGAAGCAAGAATGGCACCAAATGTGACAATGATTGAAGATTGTATTTCTGCGAGTGTCGGGACATCCTTCTCCGTGATTGATTCTATTAGTAAGAGATACACGATGACGACCTGTGAAAACGAAAGGAGTACCGAAGGTTCCAATACCATTGAAATTAGGGCACAATATGCAATTGTGTTCACTGCATTCATTACTCCTGCAACCACGTGATATTTGAGTTCACTTTTCTGAATCAGCCTCAACCGTTTAAAAGAAGGATCTATTATCTTTGATCCAAGACTTTTACCCTTTGATTGTATAGAAAGAATAATCGAAATAAGGAGTGTGACAACGGCACCTACTAAAAAAAGGGAAAAAGCAAAAGCCCATGAGTCTTTTATGTAATTTGCACTAATGATACTGTCGATAGAGGTAGTTAGCGCAGCAATAAGTGCGGAGGTAAACGCTAAAGCGTAGAATAGGTATTTTTTCCTAATTATCATAGAGCGAGCTCTTTCTCTATTACTTGGGTTGTTGTCTTTTTCACGCCTTCAATCATCTGGATTTTATCTGTTGCTTCTAAAAGTTCTTCCAGACTTTTGACTTGCACTCTAACAACAATATCGTACTCACCAGCAACAACTGATATTTTTGCCACGTTTTCTATTTTTCTCATTTCTTTTATGGCTTTATCGACGTTTCCCGGATGCATTGTTATTAATATGTACGCACTTATCATGCTTTCATCCTATCCTCACGGCGAATAATAATTCCTATTATAAAGTTATCTATAAGGGTTAATATCTAATCATGGTTTAAATTATTATAGTATCAGATTGATTGGGGGCAAGTATGACACAGATTTCTGAGGCGAAAAGAGGAAAAATTACCAAGCAAATAAAAGAAGTCTCTAAAACAGAACATGTCGATGTTGAAATTATACGACGACGCGTTGCTTCAGGAAAAATTGCCATCCCCTACAATCCCATTCATTCGCCACATTCGCTAGGTATCGGGAAGGGATTAAGGATTAAGGTCAATGCCAACATTGGAACTTCTGGAGAACATTGCAATCTAAAGGAAGAAATCGAGAAGGCAAAGGTAGCCGTAGAGGCAGGTGCACATGCACTCATGGATTTGTCTACAGGCGGGGACCTAGACAAAATCCGTAAGAGCCTTCTTAAAACGGTTAGTATACCTTTTGGGACGGTGCCCATTTATCAAGCAGGGATTGAAACAATAAAGAAACACGGTGCCATTGTTGATATGACTCAAGATGATATGTTTAACTCTTTTGAACACCAAGCAAAACAAGGAGTTGATTTTGCCGTTGTTCATGTAGGTGTAACAAAAGAAAGCGTAGAAAGACTTCGCAAACAGAAACGGCTCATCCCCATGGTTTCACGAGGCGGTGCTTTTCATATGGCATGGATATTACATAATGAACAAGAGAATCCTCTGTACAAAAACTTTGATTATCTCTTAGAAATTGCAAAAAAATATGATATTACTCTTTCACTTGGAGATGGAATGAGGTCTGGAGCTTTGCATGATTCGAATGACCGAGCTAAATTCCAGGAGTTGCTCATTATTGGAGAACTCGTTGAAAAAGCTCGAGAATATGGTGTTCAGACCATAGTGGAAGGACCCGGCCACATGCCTTTGAATGATATACCAGCAAATATCCAAGTGATGAAAACTGTAACAAAAGAGGCACCATATTTTGTGCTTGGTCCTTTAGTTACTGACATCGCACCAGGTTACGATCATTTTGTCGGTGGAATGGGAGGAGCCATTGCCGGCTTTGCTGGTGCTGATTTTCTCTGCTACGTAACTCCAGCAGAACATCTTTCACTTCCTGACAAAAACGATGTGAGAGAGGGGGTTATTGCAACAAGAATTGCAGCACACGCTGCAGATCTGGCGCGTGGAATTGATAGGGATGTTGATCTTAACTTTAGTAAGGCACGTGAAAATCTTGATTGGAAAAAAATGTTTGATCTCTGTATAGATCCTAAAAAAGCAAAGGAATATAGAGAAAAAAGATTACCAATGGAACATACTAAGGCGTGCTCGATGTGCGGAGAACTCTGCGCCATCGAGATTGTTAAAAAATATCTTAATAAATAATAAGTATTTAATTAATGTTTAGTTATTTTATTTGAATACACTCCTTATTTTATAGTGGAAAATAAGGAAAGATTTAAATTATAAGATATGTATTCCCTATCTGGAGGTAGAATTATGTCATACAAACACGAAGGATGGACCTTATATACAAGAGATGTAAAGCTTAAAGGCGGAAGAAATCAAACAATCTATTTCTTCAGCAAAAGATCACCAAAAAGCGGAACACCCTGCGACTTACCAAATGGGTATGTTGTTGGTGTTAATAAAAGAACCAGTCTTCCATATTTGAAGAAGAAGTAAATTTACTTCTTTCTTTATTTTTTTTATTTTTCATTCTATTGTTAGAACTTTTTTTCGCATGAAAAATATATTCAAAATTTTCTTTTTGTTATGCAAAAATATAAGTAGTTAACACCTGTTAAATGTTATTGGGGGTCAATAAGATGAGAAGAATGATGACATCTCTTTTAATGGCAATTTTGGTAGTTTTGGCAACATTTGCCATAACTGCAGACGCCACAAATATGAAAAGCCAGCAAGTTAAAAATAGTATAAATGTACAGAAAAATGTAATAAATGGCTACAAACAGCAATCATTATTTAATGCAGAAATAACTTTTTACATATACGATGGCTATGGGTGCGGATGTACGCCCATTCGTAACGCATCAATAACCGCATGGGGTTTGGATGTAGACGACAATACTTCGGGTACCACTGACGATCATGGAAAATGCATTCTACAGATGCAAATTAATTACAATTATCGGGTAACAATAGAAGCAGATGGATACCAGACAGTTTCATTTGATTTCCTAGTAATCGACGACCAGACATTTGTATTTCGTTTAAATAAAGAGGGCGGAGGAAGTTTAAATCTAAATATATTGTCGCAGAGCGTTTACTGTGATTTTTCTCTCCAATCATTTCTAATCAAATATTCAACAAGTCCGGGAGTAATCACAGGTTTGTTATCAACAATGGGATAACCAAAAGGCAGTATTGTGGAATGCACTGCATCGTGAACAATTTCGATTTCGTATGTTATTTCGATGTCACTGAGTTTCATGCCGAGCGAAATTGCTTTTGCCACGAACACGGCACCATCAATGGTAAGCTGAATCTTGCCGATATGTCTTGTTCCAAAACCGGATTTATCACTGAGTAGTTTCTTTGTACGGCCCTGAGGTTTTTCATAACCAAGTATTCCGCCAACGATAATTGCATCGAGGTGTACAAAGTCTTTGGTGGTAAGCGGTTTTTTTGACTGCGGATCAAGTACTATGCAGTTTTTATCACGAAAAACTTCTTTTGCTTTCTTTTTTTCAACCATGCCAAGTGACCTGAGCACCTTTGCAGTTTTTCCGTCGCCGGCATTTGTAAATAAAATCTTGTCATCCCAAAGCTTTGCTGCATGTTTGTATTCAAGCATTAGCCATTCAGACAACTCAGGTTCGCAGTGCTCGATAACAAGGACGGGGTGTTTTTTCATATCGCTTCGGTTCAGTGTATCGTACAATGGAGTAATTAATTGTTACGAGATGTCTTCCAAAAATTTCAATTAAGCTTTTGATAGTATTGCAAACTTTTCTGAACTCCTTTCCCGATCCAACAATAAAGACATAGCTTTTCTTTAGGCAACCCAATCGCTTTTACCATATCATCCAGCAACTGATATTTTAGCGAGGTTGCTCCCAGGTCTTTTGCTATCCAATCTACCATCTTCTTATATTTTTCAGACTTTGGATTCAAATATTCGGATACGTCCTCGATATCTTTTCCCTCAAGCGCTCTGATTGCCTTCCGAGCGGCTAACTCATGGATACTTCTTGTTGATAAATTAAAAACACATGGGAACATTAATGGAGGACATGCAGGTCGTACATGAACTTCTTTGGCACCTGCCTGCATTAACTTTGCAATCGTATAATTCTTCAGCTGTGTTCCTCGCACAATAGAATCTTCACATAATACAACTCTATTACCCTTCGCAATCGCATCATTTGCAATCAACTTCATTAGAGCAATACGATCCCTCAATTCCTGTGTAAGAGGCGTATAACTTCTTCCATAACCTGGCGTATACTTAATTAACACCCTTCTATACGGTATCTCTGATTCCATCGCATATCCAACCGCATGAGCAACCCCGGAATCAGGAACCCCGGAGACCAAATCCGCTTTCACGTTATCTCGCTTCGCTAAAAAACTTCCGCAATTCTCTCGCACTTTCTCAACATTGATTCCCTCATAGGATGACGCGGGAAAGCCAGTATAAATCCACAAAAACGCACAAATCTTACTTGATTGTCGTCCCTTCTTTTTTTCTTCGATACCTTTCTTACTGATAAACACAATTTCTCCAGGTAAAATATATTTCTTAACACTAAAACCTAGGTTTGGGAATGCACAGGTTTCACTCGCGACCGCGACCTCTCCTTCTTTCTGCCCAATGGCCAATGGGGTGACGCCATTGCGATCCCTGGCACAATAAATACCTTTTTTTGTCAAGAGCAACAACGATATCGACCCTACGATTTTGTCATACATTCTTTCGATGCCATTAACAATGCTTTCTCCTTGATTTATCAAATGAGCAACAAGTTCGGTTGTATTTATATCGCCGCGATCTATTTCGCTGAAAGAGGTGCCTTTTCGGATTAGTTCACTCGCCAAGGCATCTTTGTTAACAACTAGACCGGCACAACATATTGCAAATGCGCCGAATCTACTTTCAAAATTTAATGGCTGAGGATCTTTATCAGAAATCACTCCGATGCCTATGTGACTTTTGATTTTATCAGAACCTTCATAAAACTTGGATTTAAACTGTGAATTTTTAATGTCATGGATCTTTTTTACAGGTTTCCCATTTTTATCGATAAATGCGATACCACCGTACTCAGTCCCCAAATGAGTATGGTAATCGGTTCCATAATATAGGCTTGATATGCAATTGTTATTGCTCACTATACCGAATAATCCACTCATAAGCTCCCCAGCAAAAGTAGTAGCGCCGAATAATATTTAAGGATTTTTAATTATTTTGAAGTACACATCAGTTGTTTTACCAAAAGAATTATATCTAAAAATAGAATGTATAGGGTACATCTTGGGCGGGTAACAAAGGGGCTATGTGGCGGACTGCAGATCCGCATACGTGGGTTCAAATCCCACTCCGCCCTCTATAACTTGGGGGAATTTTCATGATGAAAAAGGATAGATATCCTAAAGCCTCGCTCTTTATTTTTATTTTATTTTTTATATTTTTATTATTAAATCAAATAATCTTAGCAGGAGCATCATCAAGTATTGTTATAAATGAAGTCATGTATGATCCAACTCAAGATGACAACTACAACGAATGGATAGAATTGTACAACCCTACAAATCAATCAATAAATGTTTCTGGCTGGAGCATAACAGATAATTCTGCAGAAGACTTTTTAGAAGGAGATTTAGACAATGGAAATGGCACAACAATCATACCTCCAAATGGATATGCAATAATAGCTGATCATGGGACAAAAGTCTATGAAAACTTCTCTGTTTCTGACAATGCAATACGTATATACGTTGATGATTCCGGCATAGGAAATGGTTTAGGAAATGACCAAGACAAATTAATATTGAAAAATAGCACAGGTAATGAAATAGACTCTTTAGAATGGGGATACGATTATCCGGATGTAATTGGTTCGCCTGCAGATTTAGTAGATGAAGGACATACTTTAGCTCGGCACCAGGACATAGATACTAACAATTCCAGCAATGATTTTTATGACTGTGCAATTCCCACGCCAGGTTGGGAGAACGAATTCGCATCAGATTCAAATTTAAATATAGAATTATGTCCTTTTTACATACCAAAAATACAAGATGATTTTGAGTATAGTATTCCTTTTGCAATAAAGATAAATGCAAGCAATTACAATCCTAACGAAACCTATCAATTAAAAGCGTATGTCGTTGGAAATGAATCCAACACATGGCCTGCAACGCAGACGTGGAATGGAACAAACTGGCAGTATTCATATTATTACACGTTTGACATAACTACTGATGAGCATGAAAACTGGTCCGATTGGATTTATCTTAGATTCAATAAAGATTATCTTGAATATAAAAACAACATTGAGCGAAATGGCACAGCATATTTGAAGGTTAAAATAAAAAGAAACGACTCCTCAGATGAAGTTTCTAAGAAGATAAATCTTCTTGACATGGATGAATCTACGTCAAATGGCACGATGGGAGGATTCGTTGTTGGGAGAGCGATAAAAAATAGTACATTCCTAGAAAACAAAATCATAATTGTTGAAAACTTAACGGGCACAATCACAGGCATTTATGTTACAGAAAATAATGGAATAGAAGAAGAACTCGTTTCTAAACCAGGGTACTATAAGTTGGCATCTCCCGTTGGTTCAGAAAACACCATTAAATTTTATGAGAAGAATGGTAGCTTAGCACATACAATACAAAATGTGACTATTGAACAAGGTGATTTTGGAGTTGACATTTCATCACAAAAAACTATCTATTTAGTAAGAAGAAACGAAACGCTTGACATTCCTCTAACTGTAAAAAATACTGGTGATTTCTTAGATGCCATAGATTTAGCTGCGATTGGTGTTACTCTAGGTTGGTCTGCAACTTTAGAAACAGAGAAATTAATTATGAATTCCGGAGAAACACATGATGTTAATTTACATATAATTCCTTGCCAACAGCATAATTGCATAAGTGCTTCGGTCACCATCTCTGCGGCCTCTGAAAAAGATGAAGGAAAATACGATGAGATAACATTGAAGATTGATATTCTTGCACCAGATTTAACAATTACAAAAATAAAATTTTATGATGAAAAGAACGTAGAAACTAACGATTCAATTCAGGGAGAAATAGTAAACATAAAGGCGTTCCTAAAAAATCTTGGAAATGAAAATGCAACTGATTTCGATGTAATGTTCTACTACGATTACAAAGATGCTAAGCATTTCATTGGTAGTGATCACTACGATTCCATTGGAAAATATCAGAAATATCCATCTGTTGAGTGGGATACTGTAGATGTACCACCAGGAAATCATACTATTTTTGTAGTCGTGGACGAGGATGGCAAAATCGACGAGTTGGACGAAACGAATAATGAATTAGCTGCCCAAATAAGATTACTCAACACATATCCATCTACCGAAGGTAAAAATATTCTGATTACGGAGATTTACTATTACACGCACTCAAGAATTAATAATGAATTTGTCGCAATATATAACTCTGGAGATTGCAAGTTGAATCTTTCTGGTTGGTATATCACAAATCAACCTCAGAAAAATAGAGAAAAACAAACAAAGATCGTATTCCCTGAGAATACAACCATACCATCTAAAACCAGTTTGTATATCACGCAAAACGCCAGTGCTTATCTGTGGGAAACAGGAAAAAAACCTGATTTTGAGTATGATGCTGACTCAAAAAATGATGTGCCACAGATGATTGCACCGAAACAGTTTACCCTTAGTAACAAGGGTTGCATGGTTGCTTTAAAAGATCGATACAATCATACTATAGATATAGTTGTTTATGGTGATTCAAATTGTAGCTTCAGTGAATGGAATGGATCATCAATTCCCAGTTCAAAAGTTGGAGTCGTTTTAAAAAGGAATTTTGAGCATGGTCTACCAGTTGATACCAATACTTCCAATGACTGGATTCATCCACGAAGATATGGCATCGGACAATCTGATTTTCCATTAGTAAACATAACTTTTAATGGAGAAGTAAAGACTTTTGTATCTCCGGATTGCAGCTATAAAGCAATAGTTGATGAGATCAGAAAAGCCAACAAATCTATTTATTTCAACATCTATGAATTCACAAACCCATTTCTATGCGATGAACTAATCGCGGCACTGAGACGAAATGTTTCAGTATGCATATTTGCAGAAGCTACACCGGTTGGTGGTATGGATGACCGAGAGAAGTTCATACTAAATAGAATTTCAAGTCATGGAGGCGACATTAGATTAATAGTCAATGACAATGAAAACGATGTTTATGCACGTTACACGTTTGATCACGCAAAATATCTAGTGATAGACAATAAAACTGTGATTGTAGAAAGCTGCAACTGGGCTAAAACAGGGGTACCGCCAGATCCAACATTTGGAAATAGAGAGTGGGGAATCATAGTAAAAAATAGCGATGTTGCAAAGCAATTCTTAGAAGTTTTCCTAGATGACTGGAATCCTCAAAGGTGCGATAGCTATAGTTTTAATGAAATGAATTTTTCAATTTCACCTGACCTATACACAGATGAATCTGTCTCCAAAGGTTCGTATGAACCACGATTTGAACAAAAAACATTTAACGGAAATTTTTCTGCAACGCCAGTTTTTTCTCCAGACACCAGCGAAAAAGCGATTTGTGATATGATAGAATCGGCTAACAAGAGTATCTATATTGAGCAGTTGTATATATATGAGAACTGGAGCAAAATATCGAGTCCTTTTGTTGAGCGCTTGGTCAATAAATCAAAGCAAGGCGTAGATGTTAAAGTAATATTGAATTATGATCCAAATTATAAGTCTACAAATGACAAATGCAATCAGACAAAACAATACCTTGAAAAATACGGAATAGAAGTTAAATTTGTATTTACAAATTGGTCGTATTTCACCAACGTACACAATAAAGGAATGATTGTTGACAACAAATCCGTTTTAATTTCGAGTATCAATTGGAATGAGGATTCAGTTACTCTTAATCGTGAAGCAGGAATTATAATAAATAATGAAGATGTGGCGCGTTATTATTCTAATGTTTTCTTCTATGATTGGAACCTTAGCTCCCCTCAATCACAAAGACAGGAAACAAAGTCATCAGTGAGCTATAAAAACACTATTTATATAGCGATCATATTTACCTTGACTTTTGCTCTTATAGCACGTGATTGGAGAAAAAGACAATGGACATAGTAATACTGCCTATACATTTGATCTCACTGGTAGCTATTTGCATAATGGTTGGGGCAATTGTAATTGCATATGTTAAAAAGTTAATGATTACCTATGCCTTAATCATTGCAAATCTGCTTGTCTTTGCTCTCACTTTTGTTTTCGAAAATGAAATCATTGGCGATTTAGGCTTCAGACCCATCTATCTTTCGGCACAATATTTTCCTAACGTCTATACCTTGTTTACCTCCATGTTTGTCCACAGCGGTTTTTTACATATTTTTGGTAATATGTTAGTATTTTTCTTTATGGGAATAGCCTTTGAACAACGGATAGGGGCAAAGAAATTCTTGGCCATTTATCTTATAACTGGAGTTTGTGGTGCCTTGACTCATTCTCTGATTAATCTTGGATCAACTACCTTGCTTATTGGCGCATCTGGCGCAATATTTGGCATTATGGGAGCATTTGCTTATTCATATCCACGAGATGAAATTGTTATGCCAGTTCCTATTGGCATAATGATTATAATGAAAATTAAAGTCATTTATGCTACGATTATTTTTGCAGCATTAGAGACAGTAGTTGTAATGTTTGATGTGCAGGACACCACTGCCCATTTCGCGCATCTCGGAGGCCTTGTTAGTGGAGCAATCTTAGCCGCATTACTTATTAAAAGCAGAGGAGAAAAGGGGCAATCTGGAGAAACAATATATTATGATGCACACACAAAACAAAAATCAAAAAAAATTAACTTCTCAAATCTAGAAAAATTAGCAGAAACACGGGAACAAAAAGAGATGCTAAAACGCATAGAAAGTGAGACAGTACCGCAAGTAAAAGATATCTGGCTTGAGCATTTTCTAGAAAAAGCAAAATGCCCTAAGTGCGGAAAAGCTTTGAATAGTTTTGAAGGAAAGATCTGGTGCGAAGGTTGTGACTTCAAAACTGATTATTAAATATTTTTATGTAAAAAAAGTAAGACCGACTAGTTTTCCAAAAAGTATGTAACTTGAGAGTATGTAACCCAGTATAGCACCGCCACCAAGGCATGGCAATCCTGCTTGTGGTTTACCTTTTATAACAAACGACATGAGTATTACAAAACCAACAAGTGTGCCAATCATGACTGACAATGCAACAAGAAGACCGTCTTTTTCTATGAAATGATAGGCAGCTGCAACAAGAATTCCCGGCATTACTACATCGCCAAGTCCCATAAAAAAGGCATCTCGTTCTTCACCATCTTTAAGTTTTTCTTTCAAACTCTTTGTCTCTTTTATTAAAGAATAATGTCTGATCTTTGGTACAACGAGCAAAACAGGCAGTTTAAGATCCATTACGGCATCTGCAAGATCTATCATATGTTTGGTTTTATAGACAGATATTGCATCGTAAATAGCCAGACCAATTAGCAGAATAATGACCAAAAAAATTCCTAATGAAATACCAAATATGGCAATGGCACTCGCACCCACCATAATACCACATATGTCAATAACATACCATTCAGGGTACTTGATTAATGCTATGAGTAGAATAACTGTTGATAATGCCGCTAGAATTAAAGAAAGCCACAACGATATGTCTGTGTCTGGAAGGAAAATATTAAACAAGGGTAAAAAAAATGCAAAAAATACAGTATACCCGATTGCCCCCAATAGGATAATTTGAATCGCTTTTTTCTTCCAGTATTTAACAATCAGCAATATTATTAATGTAACGCTAAGCAATATCAAAAAAATGTATGCCAAATTTAATGGGTCGTTAACATTTGGAAATGCTTGCATACCGGCAGTATAAAATGGTGTTACTAACAACAAAGATAAGCCCTGAATAATAACAAATAAACCGCCCATCAGCACAATAGGAAAAATATCGCTAAATTTTATTTTTTTATTCTCATCCATTGGTCCTCACGAATAGTTTTTGTCTATTTATAGAGTTTGATAAATGAAAACAAAGCTTTTTGTATAACCTTCCATTAAGATATTTTGAATCAACATGCCTCAGGGAAGATTGACATTTATTGGTCTTGGCCTCTATGATGAAAAAGATATTTCATTAAAAGGCTTGGAAGAAATCAAAAAATGCGATAAGGTTTATGCTGAGTTTTACACTGCGAAACTTACAGGAACAGATATAAAAAAAATTGGAAAAAAGATTGGAAAGGTTATAGAGGTGCTCTCTAGAAAAGAAACTGAAAAAGGAGACAAAATTCTAGCATCTGCAATGGAAAAAAACGTTGTGTTTTTGACATGCGGTGATCCAATGACCGCCACAACACACATAGATCTTAGACTCAGAGCTAAAGATAAAGGAATTGAGACGAAAATCATACATGGTAGTAGCATCGCCACTGCTGTTCCAGGGTTACTTGGCCTACAGAATTACAAGTTTGGCAGGACAACCACATTGGCGTTTCCTGAAAAGGAATATTTTCCAACGAGCCCTTATCAGATCATAAAGGCTAATAAATTAATGGGTTTGCATACCCTTGTCCTTCTTGACATCCAGGTTGAAAAAGAGCGATACATGACTGCCAACGAAGGTATTGAATTGCTACTTGAGATGGAGAAAAAACTAGGTGAAGATGTTTTTACTGAGGATAGTATGATTTGTGTTGTGGCCCGTGCAGGTTCATCTAACCCAACAGTGATGGCCAATACAATTGGCTTTCTAAAGGATAAAGACTTTGGTCCACCTCTTCACACACTAGTTATTCCTGGAAATCTACATTTTATGGAGGTTGAGGCTCTTGTTAAACTTGCGGGCTTGCCCGGGGAGTTGAAATTGGGTAAAAAATACAAAAACTATAATTACCAGTTATAATAATAGGGGACTTGGATGCACGAGAAGGACGAATTTATTGGCGTTATATACGGAGATGTCGGTTCGACAGAATTTAATTTTGCGGTTAATGGTAAGGATGTAAAGAAATTTGACTATGTTGCAGCTCCCCATAAAGAGGGGTATATCCTAGCTCAAGTAATGGATATCAAAGGATATTCTGATCTTAAATTTGAAGATGCAACATCTCTAAATACATCTCTGAGAAGCAGCCAGGAAATTCCCTATATCAAGAGCGATGTTTCTGCCTATGCTGGCGTGATTGGATATCGAGATAAACAAGGCACTCTTCTGGTTCCTCGTACTCCTTTTGAAGCAGGTAGCAAGATCATACGTGCCGATGAAGGACTTATTCGGCATGTAGTAGGGCTACATGCTGATAAAGAAAGTGGCGCGTATATTGGTTTGTTAAAAGGGCATAATCTACCTATTTATTTAAACATCGATGCGCTAGTTCAGAAACATGTTTGTGTACTTGCAAAGACTGGCGGTGGGAAAAGCTACGCCTGTGGTGTGCTTGTTGAAGAACTGCTGAAGAAAAAAATTCCGATGGTAATAATTGATACACATGGTGAATACACATCGCTGACGACCCCAAATAAAGAGAAGAAAGAACTTAAAAACATGGAAAAGTTCCATGTGCATCCACACGAGTATTCCAGTCAAATTATTGAATATTCTCCACTAAAAAATACAGGAAAAGAAACTACCAAACACCTCACGTTAAACGGAATGAATCTAGAGGCACGAGAAATTATTGACCTACTATCAGCAAAACTCTCTGGTCCGCAAATAGGAGTACTTTATCAGGCAGTTAAAGAGGTAAAAGAGTACAAACAAGTCTATAATCTCAGAGATATAATAGAAGCGGTGGGCCGAAGTAAAAGCAACGCAAGATGGAATGTTACCGCCTCACTTGAATCGCTTGATTCCATAGGGGTATTTTCAGAAAGGGGTACTTCTACTGAAGAACTTGTAATTAAAGGAAAATGCTCTTTGATTAATATGAAAGGTGTTCCTCCAGACATACAAGATGTTGTCGTAGCGCGTTTAACTGAAGAGTTATTCAATGATCGTAAGGCAGGAAAACTACCTCCCTTCCTACTTATTGTAGAAGAGGCACATAACTACTGCCCTGAGCGAGGTTATGGAAATGCTGTTTCGTTAAGTATATTGAGAACCGTAGCTTCGGAGGGGAGAAAATTCGGCATGGGGCTGTGTGTCATCAGTCAGCGTCCTGCCAAAGTTGATAAAAACATCATATCACAATGTAATACAAATATCATACTAAAGGTAACTAATCCAAACGACCTAAAAGCCATTATTCAATCTGTCGAAGGACTAACAAGTGCTACTTATGAGGAGATACAAAGACTTCCTATCGGGGTCGCGTTGATTTCTGGGGCATCAATTCAAATTCCCATAATGACCGAGATACGAACAAGAGAAACTAGCCACGGCGGTAAATCAGTAACCATATTCAAGGGCGATATCGCCTCTGATTATGTACCCAAGATACCGAAGATGCCTGCTCTTCCAAAACAGTTGTCTAAACAAAATCAAAACAATGATAGTTTTACTGAAAAGGCAGATAATCTTCACAGGGTTGCAAATAGGCTTGGCTGGGTATCTACAAAAAATCCGGATGCGACGATAAAGTCATTGACCTTAGAAGCCGAGAAAATGAAAGAAAATGTCTACAAATATCTAGATTCTCTAGCCAGACTTGGAAAAAGTTTTTGTAAGAATGATAAACCGAATTGCAAACAATGCCCAATGAATCAGGGCTGTAAATATCGTACTTCTCACGGGAAAAAATAGGGATAAAAAGATAAGGCTCATATGAACAAAAGTAGCGGTATTATTACGAGTTTTGTTCTCATTTTGCTTATATTGAGCACATCTGGATGTATGGATTATTTCAATATTAGTGATGGCGGCGTAATCTATGAATCGCATCCTACAAAAATTCGATATAATATAAGATATGGGTATTGGATAAACTGTAGTGAAAATGGTAAATATGTAATAGATTACGATTGTGATGAGCCGGAGATTTTAATCGGAGAGGCGCCATGGAAATTGCTCTACAGTAATAATTATACAGAATTTCCGTTGGCAAAAAATATAGTTATAAATTGGAATATAAGCGGAAAAAACAATAACAATTACAAACTTGGAATAGCTGCTAATGTTACTGTTGAAAGTTTTCTCATACCTGATCTAAGTGGTGATGGAGCATCATCACTGCAAGAAATTAAAACAAACTATCTGAGTATTTTTAATCAATATTGTCATGAACAATCAGCAAATGGCACGGTTTATATTGACCCAAATAACGTTGATATAAAATCAACCGCTCAGGATATACTAGGTCAAACAGATAGCAATAATTCTTTTATTTTAGCAAAAGAACTTTTTATTTGGCTTAAGCAAAATACGGATTACCAAAAACATATAACAAATAATGAAGTTCAGCCTACAAGTGAAACTATGCAATTTGGGACAGGGGATTGCGATGACCTTTCATTTCTATACATATCCTTGTGTCGTTCACTAGGCATACCTGCACGATTCATAAGAGGATATCTTGTGGAAGAAACTGAAGGAGTTGTTAGTGCAGTTGCTCATGCATGGACGGAAGTTTTCGTCGGTGGCAATATTGGTAATCAAGGATGGATCCCTGTAGAATGCGCCGGTTCATCTGAAGATGCGGTCGTCCAGGTTAACCAGAATTTTGGCGTTGAGAGTGTTGGTCATTTAAGATTATTTAAAGATGATGGAAGTAATGAATCCATGGATGCGTCTATATCTGGACCAATGGCACATTACGACATGGGGATGAAAGTTGAGATGACGGCTTTCGCAGAAATTTATAACTATAGTGTTCTTGAATCAAAAGAACTTATGGTCAAAAATGACAATAGGGCATACAAATAACCTATTTTTTAGAGATTTTATAGAAGAATAATTATCCTTAGATGTGGGTTTATTTGATGGTAAGCATTTAAATATTAAAAGTGTATACTGGCTTACTCTTTACCAGTAGGGTGAAACATGGGCAAAGGATTAAACGCAGCAAGAACAATCAAAAAAGGCAAGAAAAAACGTCGATGGAGTGATAGATATTACAAGAGACGAGTCCTCCATTTGAAAGAAAAAGCAGATCCTCTTGAGGGTGCGCCTCAAGCTAGAGGTATCGTTATCGAGAAAGTGGGAATAGAGGCAAAACAGCCCAACTCTGCCATTAGGAAGTGCGTAAAGGTTCAACTTATAAAAAACGGACGACAAATCACCGCGTTTGCCCCTGGTAACAACGCCATTAGTTTTATTGATGAGCATGATGAAGTAATTGTAGAAGGAATTGGCGGGAGAATGGGAAGAAGTTACGGAGATCTGCCTGGCGTACGATTCAAAGTGGTAAAAGTCAACGATATATCCTTAAATGAAATGCTAAGAGGAAAAGTTGAGAAGGCAATGAGACGGTAGATATGACTGAGAAAAAGAAAGATATCACAGAAAATAATTTTTTTCCTTTTTTGTCTAAATACGATATGAGTGCTGTTAAAGTAGAAGACAGGGGACTTGCAAGATATATAAACATAAATGCTGAAAACATTTTTCTTGGCGGTATTTTTGCAAACAAAATGTTTGGCAAATCAAAGATGTCCATAGTAGAGCGTCTGATAAACAATTTGATGAGAACTGAAACGTACAATGGCAAGAAAACAAAGTCATATAGGGTTGTAAAATCTGCTTTTGAAATTATTGATAAAAGAACTAAAACCAACCCAGTACAGGTTCTTGTAGATGCCCTTCAGAATGCTGCACCAAAAGAAGAAACGACCAGACTACAATTTGGTGGGATATCAGTTCCCAAAGCAGTTGATGTAGCGCCACAGAGACGTTTGGATGTAGCTCTTAGAAATATATGTCAAGGATCACTTAACGCCAGTCATAAAAACAAGAAGCGCATCGAGGTTTGTCTTGCAGAGGAGCTAATAAAAGCATCTAAAAATGATGTTTCCTCTTTTGCGGTTGCTAAGAAAAATGATGCAGAACGTATTGCTAAATCAGCAAGATAAACATAGGATTTATAAAAACATGTTATAAGGGATATTTTATGGGAAGACGAGAAGAGAATATCAAAAGAGCAAAGGACTTGATGAACAAACTGGATCAGGTTCGTAACATTGATATAGCCGCTCACATCGACCATGGAAAAACAACGTTTTCTGATAACTTACTTGCTGGTTGCGGTATGATGAGTGAGGAACTTGCGGGTAAACAGTTAGTTTTAGACTATGACGAACAGGAGCAAGCTCGTGGAATTACAATTAACGCTGCGTCTGCATCAATGGTTCATACATTTGAAGACAAAGAATATCTCATTAACCTAATTGATACTCCAGGTCACGTTGATTTTGGCGGTGATGTTACTCGTGCAATGCGTGCAGTTGATGGTTGTATCGTTTTGGTTTGTGCTGTTGAAGGGGCTATGCCTCAGACTGAAACAGTTGTAAGACAGGCGCTTCGTGAGAAAGTTAAACCTGTTTTATTCATAAATAAAGTTGATCGGCTTATAAACGAATTGCGACTGACTCCGGAAGAAATGCAACAGCGCTTCATTAAGATAATTGCCAAGTTCAATGAGCTTGTCGAAAAAACGGTGCCTGAAGAATTTAGAGGAAAATGGAATGTAAAGGTAGAAGATGGCACTGTTGCTTTTGGTTCTGCTTTTTATAATTGGGCAATCTCGACACCACACATGAAAAAATCTGGACTTACGTTTAAAGATATTTACGAATATTGCAAAAATAACGACCAGAAAACACTGGCAAAAAAATCACCAATTCATGAAGTCATATTGAACATGGTCGTTAGACATCTTCCTTCACCGGCAGTGGCACAAAGATACAGGATACCGCACATATGGAAAGGTGATCTGAATAGTGAAATCGGAAAAAGCATGGTTGAGTGTAAAGAAAACGGCCCACTTGCTCTGATGATTACTAAAATTATTATCGATCCACACGCCGGAGAAGTCGCTGTGGGGCGTATGTACAGTGGAAAAATTGAGCGTGGAACTGAGGTTTATGTGGCAGGGATGCCCAAGATTAATCGTGTTCAACAGGTAAATCTCATGGTTGGACCTGACAGAATCCCTGTCGATTTTGTAAGTGCTGGTAATATTGTTGCTGCAACTGGAATAAAGGATGCGATATCAGGTAGTACTGTTACATCCGATCCAGAAGCAGAGCCTTTCGAGCGTATTGTACATATTTCAGAACCCGTTGTTACAGTAGCTGTGGAAGCAAAAAGTACCAAAGAATTACCAAAGTTGATAGAAGTACTTCGTCTCATCTCAAAAGCTGATCCAAGTATACAAGTTGAAATCAACCAAGAGACCGGTGAGAACTTGATGTCGGGCATGGGTGAGTTGCATCTTGAGATTACTGAATATAGGATAAGAAAAGAGCATGGGGTCGATATTGTCTGTTCAGAGCCCATTGTGGTATATAGAGAATGCGTAGGAAAGAAGAGCCCACGTAAATTCGAGGGGAAATCACCAAACAAACACAACCGGTTCTACATCGAGGTGGAGCCATTGCCCGAAAACATTATCAAGGCAATCTACAACGGCGATATTCCTCAGAATGTTAAAAAATACAAGAAAGAATCTGCTAAAATTTTCCAGGATCTTGGATTGGATAAAGAAGTTGCAAAAGGCATCTTTGCTATACACGGTTTAAACCTAATCGCCGATGTGACGAAGGGAATTCAGCACCTATTAGAAACGCGAGAACTTATTAGCGAGGCGTTCGATGAAGTCATGAAAAGTGGACCGACCGCATCAGAACCTTGTCAGGGATTGCTTGTGAGACTTGTCGATGCAAAGTTACATGAAGATGCCATACATCGTGGTCCGGCTCAGGTTATACCTGCAGTTAGAAACGCCATTTATGGTGCTATAACGATTTCTGACCCGATACTACTGGAGCCCATGCAGAAAGTATTCATAAACACCCCACAGGAGCTTATGGGAGATGCATCCAGAGAATTGAACTCACGCAGGGCAGTTGTAAGAGATATGACAAGCGAGGGAGACATGGTAAACATCGACGCAAAGGCACCTGTTGCAGACATGTTTGGTTTTGCATCAGCGATACGCTCAGCAACTGGTGGAAGAGTGCTCTGGAACACAGAAAACATGGGATTTGAGCCTTTACCAAAAAATCTACAGATCCAGGTTGTCAAGCAGATAAGAGAGCGAAAAGGTTTGAAACCAGAGCCGTATCCAGCTGAATACTACATGGATTAAGCTTTTTAATTTTCTATATCAAAAAAATCATAAATAGTTATATAGAAAAACCATATTACACGCCTAGAGGATGCCATGAGTAGAGGAATCATAGATATAGACAAGCAGTATGAGCTTGAATACAGATATTATGAAAGAGATGCAAATTACAAATATTTTAACAGAAAATTCGAGATTTATCTCATAGAGAAGAAAAGTCTTGGAAAAAATTACGTTTTACACATGGACAACTGCGATATTTCTCAAGGAAAATGGGCACCGCATGTTCACAGAGCAACAGACGTAAGAAAAAAACTTTATTTTGGCGTTACAACACTTAATTGGCATGATATAAAGGATAGTTTCAGGGATTGTATAATTGGAGAAATAGGCAGAGAGCACAAAAGTGGCGTAAAAAAAGCCATTGGTAAACTAGTATCGCCTAAATTATAAAAATGATAAAAATATGAGAATTCTTTTTTGATTATTTAATTTGATGTGGTAACGTCACAATAATAGTACAGGGGGCCTTCTTAGCAAGTTTACGCTCTTCTTTTCCAAGGAAACCGCTACGTCTTGCTGCCCAATCACCCTCCATGATTATCATGTGAACTTTTCGTTCTGCTACAAAATTTGCAATGCCTTGACTAATATCTTGTACAAACAAGGTCAGTGGAGTGATACGTCTCCGGATAGGGCGTATAGAAGAGCGTTTCAGAAACGAGAACTGATTATCCTTATAGGCAATCGATTCGGGGTAATAGAGGGAATATAGCGGTACATTTGGGGGAAATTCTATCACTTTGGCAGCGATAATATCCACATCTGGGATGACGGAGGAAGATGTGAGAGACCCAGATAGTTCGAAAGGTTCTTGATGAAACTCATGAAGAACAGGTATTAGAATTCGGAAGGGCGGATGTGGTTTTTCAATAGGACGAGCGGGATTACTAACGAGAATTATTTTTTTACTTGAAAATTCTTCAATCCACGCGATGGCCTGTGTAGCATGCCATCCGCCTAAAAAAACATTCCGTGAAACAGGAACAATGATAGTTCCTGCGTGAATTTTTTCTATGACCTCTTTTAAACTATTAACCATCGTTTGTGGTGCATGAACGTCAATATATTCGCATGGAATACCTGCATCTGCCGCAGAGTCTTTAATAAAACGTTCCATGTCATAATCCAGTGAAGTTTTTAACTTTTCATTCAAAATTCGCATGACAACAAGACGTGACCCGGAGTTCCGTGCAAGACTTATGGAGATAATCGCTACGTCTTCTTCCCCAGGTTGTAAGGTGAGTGATAGGATGATAGGTCCAGCACGTTCGATAAAAGGTATAGGCGCCTGAATCTTTGTCTCAACAGCTGGTTCGAGTTCGACTGAAGTTGGGAGTGGAATAACAGCACGAATTGGAGCTGCTTTTGCTGGTAGGATATATGTTCGTAGAATAAGCTTGCGGCCTTCTTCCAAAAGGATAACGACAGGAACAATACTAAAAAGGAACAACCACTCTATCGGAGTCAAAGAAACCGTATTTAATATGGGTCCAAAGAATGGGAGGTATACAATCGCAACAATTATCATGAAATCCACTAGGATCGCTATCAGGAGCCATTTGTTGCGGCGCAGACTAACGGTAAATGTTGATTGGATGTTCGTCCTGGTGGCAATGAGCATCCCGAGTTGCCCAGCCATGATGCCAACTATGACTACTGTGGTGCCCTTCAGGTATGCAGCATGGTTTGCAATAGTGGTGTGACCAATGCTCCATCCGGTTTGAGACCATGCTTGGAAACACCAAAACAGCGCAATAATTCCTATGAACGTGCCAATATATCCAGATCTCGCCAGTGATCCAATACCGAACAAGCGACTCTCCTTTTTACGCGGTGGCCTTTCCATGATTCCCAGCTCGGACGGCTCAAGGGTGAGCGACAGCGACGGAGGTATATCCAACACCAGGTCAATGAGAAGGACTCCGACCACGGCGAGAGGTAACGGTGTTTGTAGCAGGACGAATGCTATGAATGTTGCAAGCTCCGCCCAATTATGGCTAAAGACGTAGACATTAAATTTCTTAAGGTTGTCGAAGACAGAGCGACCTTCTTCGATACCGTTGACAATGGATGCAAAGTTGTCATCTAGGAGAACCATGTCTGCGGATTCTCTTGCGACATCTGTTCCCGAGATTCCCATTGCAATACCGATGTCTGCCTCAAGTAAGGCTGGTGCATCATTCGCACCATCTCCTGTGACTGCGACAGTTTCTCCCTTTGATCGTAGAATACGAACGATCCTCAGTTTTTGATCAGGTGTGATCCGAGCAAAAACAATATCTGGTACGTCGAGAACTTTGCTGAGTTCTTCATCAGAAATCTCCGCGAGTTTATATCCTGTCATAATCACATAGGATTTGGAAGTGATGATACCGACTTTTCTTGCGATTGCCTCCGCTGTAAGCTCGTGATCTCCAGTCATCATGATTATACGTATTCCAGCATTTTGGGCTTTTTGGACAGCGTTGGGAACGTCATGGCGGGGTGGGTCGTAGATCGCCACAAGGCCAATAAGTGTGAGCTGATTCTCGACTGTTGCAGAGTCATACTTCTGCGGTTCATTCGGGAGATTACGTGTGGCGAGAGCCAAAACCCGGTATGCCTCCCGTGCAAAGGAATTGATCTGCTTGTTAATCTGCGCCGATAAATCCTTTGTCAGAGGAACGACCTGTTCGTTCCAATATACTGATGTGCACCTAGAGAGAATTTCAAGCCCAGCACCTTTCACATACGCTGTCAGTTTTCCACTTGAATCTCTATGAACACTTGTCATCATCTTACGAACGGAATCAAATGGTATCATCCCAACCCGCGGATGTTGGGTGAGAGCCTGTTTATATTGGATTTCAGCCTTCGCCGCGAGAACTAATAAAGCTGCATCTGTCGAGTCTCCGATTGCAGTCCATCGAGATTTTCGTCTATCTAGGGGAGGTACAAGAGTTGCCTTGTTGTCGAGCGCAGCCACTTCACAAAGTTTGCATAAATCTTTCCGATCAGAAATATTAAGCTTCATACCATCCAAGAAAATAGAACCTTCCGGTTCGTATCCTTCACCAGTGACATCGAAAATGCGTCCTCCCATCCAGATCTTACGAACGGTCATTTGACCTGTTGTGATCGTACCTGTTTTATCCGTGCAGATAACAGTAGTGGAGCCTAATGTTTCCACGGAAGATAATCGTTTTACAATAACATGTCGTTTAGACATTGCAAGGCTACTGAGTGCAAGAGAGAGCGTAACGGTTATCTGTAAACCTTCAGGGACAAGCGAAATCATTACACCTATCATAAACAATAAACTCTCAGAAATCTGCAAGTGAAGGATGAAAAAGGCGATGGTGAGAAAAAGAACGCCGACTCCTATGGCAGCGCCAAAGTTCAACTTTGCAGTATGGTCAAGTTCTCGCTGGAGGGGACTCGGTGGTTCTTCGATAGTTTGTGTCATCGTAACAATCTGGCCGAGCTGAGTTTCAGTTCCCGTTGCAAATACAACTGCGGTCGCTAAACCCGATGCCACGGTCGTACCAGTGAAGACAAGATTTGAACATTCAATTATTTCGCCTTTCCAACCTGCATTTAAATTAGCTGAACGAGGTTGTGGTTCGGATTCTCCAGTCAAGGTTGAGTTGTCAAGGTTGAATTCATAACTGCTGAGGATCCGTGCATCAGCGGGAATCTTATCTCCCTCTTCCAAAGATAATATATCACCTGGAATAATATTGGCGATGGGAATTTGTTTGGTCTGGCCATCCCTCAGTACTTTCGCGTTCATGGGCACAAGTGTGCGAATTGCCTCTATTGCTCGCTCTGCGCGATGTTCTTGAAAAAGACTGAACAAGATACTCAGTATTACTACACCTAAAATCGCAAACCCCATCTGGATTGATCCCATATCATTGGAAGACCATCCAGTGATGAATGAGAGAAGGGCTGCAATAATAAGAAGAATGTTAAAAAGATTCTTTAGCTGGATGAGAATTTTTCGGTAGAGACGGTGTTTTTTCTTTTCGGGTAAAACATTGCATCCGTGCTGTTGAAGTCGCTGTTCGGCCTCAGCAGTAGAGAGCCCTTCGGGACTCGTTTTTAAACTATCGTAAAGTTGCTCGATGGAGCAGCTGACCCATTTCTTAATATCAGGCTTGCAAGGAATATTTTCCATTTACTGTTTTCGCCTTCTAAGAGTACGGGTAGTCTACCGTTCAAATACTGGCTACCGAACATTCTGGGCACGTAGCAATATGTAGAATATCAATATTTGGGTTTAACTCTGCCTTATATATTCCCTCCTAGAAAATCAAATAGATCACGACATCACAGAAGATTGGGACTCATTAGTAATAGCCAATTTTAAAGATAGAAAAGATTTAAACGGGTTCATCAAAAGAGTTCTCGCTATGGATTATGTAGAAAGAACAAACACCCAGATAGTTCTTAATATTGTAAAAGATGAAAAAAGAGTGCTGAACTAAGGTATTTTAATTTAGTATTCTGTAACCTTGTATTTACCATGTACTGGTTCATAGATTTGTCCGTTACGTTTGAGCCTATCCAAAGCCTCTTCCACTTTACCAGATTCAATTCCTTCAATTTCTGCCTCTCTAATGATGTCTCCTCTTGCAGCGTTACCATCTTTTGCTTCATTACACAGTTTCTGTATTACATCTATAAGCAGACGCATTCGCTCATGCTGACTGTGACTAATACCGGTTGCAATGATGTCGATGTCAAATTTACCTGTTTCTCTGTCCAAGCCTACTCTACGCAAGTATTGATCTATGATTGAAACTGCTCTTTTTGCATCGTCAACATTTGCCTCTTCACTAAGTCTAACCCTTGCACTTGCTTCTGCAAGTCTCACGAAAGCTTCTAATTGTCTAGGGGTAAATGGTACGGAATCCTCAGATGAACTTCTAAGATCCACATAGTAGTTTTTCAATATCTCCAACGCATCGTCATCTAGCACTGGGAAAATATTTCTCTTGGCATATGCCACATATTTACGGATAAATTCAGGTGCAAATATCGGCATAATGTTTTCCATCAAGCCATCTTGCTCTTTTTTGGTGTGCTTTGACTTTTTTGATTTTGATATATTCTCGCTGACTTCTCCTGCTTTATGGGTACGCAGAATATGCGTAGCAAGATCTGTATCGACTTTTCTATTTGGTTTGTCGACAATGGAAAAAATCAGATCAAAACGAGAAAGCAGTGCAGGGGGCATATTAATTTGCTCATGCATGGGCATGAATTCATCAAAACGACCGAGCTTTGGGTTTGCTGCTGCAAGTATCGCACATCTAGCCTTAAGTGTTGCATTAATACCTGCTTTAGCAACAGATATTTCCTGCTGTTCCATTGCTTGATGCATCGAACTTCTATCAGTTTCTTCCATCTTGTCAATCTCATCAATACAAGCAATACCCATATCGGCCAAAACTAGCGCACCTGCTTCAAGTGTCCATTGGCCTTCCCCAAATTCATCTCTTACGGCTGCAGCGGTAAGACCGGCTGCAGACGATGCCTTACCTGAGGCATAAATACTTCTGGGGGCCAGTTTAGACATGTAGGTAAGTAACTGTGACTTTGCAGTACCTGGATCACCCACGAGTAGTGCATGTATATCTCCTCTTATGTAGGTTCCATCTGGCATTCTTTTAGATAAGCCGCCAAACAACTGTAGAACCAACGCCTCCTTTTCTACTCCCATTCCAAATATGGTTGGAGCCATGCTCTGTTTCATTTTATCATATATTCCAGGATCTTTGCTTATCTTCATTATCTCTTTTTCATCTTCTTCGGTAACCTCTACTTCTTCAAACGCCAGCTCTTGCCGTTCTATACTATAAGCATCCATGATTTTATCAAAAGATGTAAGACGGTAGGTTCCTCGCCGTCGCGTAGCAGAGTGAAGGATGCCATTTACAATCACTCTATCACCTGGTGCGATCAACCCAACGAGATCATCTTCAAGGTAAGCGCTGATGCGTTCTGGTTGAGCACCGCCACGCAACCCTTCAGGGTTTTCTTGAACCTCTATTTTTTGAGAATCTATAAAACTTGAAAGATTAGTCATAAGTTTAAAAGAGGAAATCCTGCCACATCCGCCTTGATCTTCGTAGCATTCGGAAGGCTCTTTTAAAATATCCTCTTCCTGCTCGATTTTTAAAATCGCGCCACATTTTTGGCATTGAAAAGCAGCAACCTGAAGTTTGGGACGCACCTCGGTTGCCTTCTTTACCAGCCCTTCCACTGCAGCATATTTTCCTAGATGAATTGCACGGATTTTTCTAATGAGTATTTTATTGTTTTCAGGAATATCTTGTACCCTGAAATGGAGTTGCAGTTTGTTTTCGGCAGCCACATCAATATTCTTAAGGGCCTCCTGGGCATTGAATATAGCTTTGACGGGTTGATTTATAATTAAATCTGATAGCTTGGGATCAAACTTGTCAATATCCCAATAGCTTACAAACAGACTGCGTTTTTCAGGATAAGACAACGCAATAGTTTCAATGTCAGGTCTACTGTTTTCGTCGAAGAAGTTCGTCCATGTCGCTACTAAACTCTCATCCTTTAACAGTCGTACCGTATTAATTCCCCCAAAGGTAACTTTCGTACAACGCATATGATTTATTAAGATTTCCTCAAAGCATTTATCTCGGAAATCGTAGTTTTATTTTTAAGAAAAGAACTCTCAAAAAGATCTATCTTCATAGCTAACAATCAAAAATTCGGCATAGTTCTTGAATTGCAATAAGTAGTTGCTCCTTACCAATTCTTCGAGACCTCTATCAAACTCATAATCTGAAATTTCTTTTTGAGAAATGTTTACTCTGATGCTATTTCTCGATATTCTTTTATTTTTATCATCTCTTGCCAAATTTTTAATTCCCTTGTAAATTTTTTTAGCATATATTGTCAGATTCATTTTATCTTGCATTTGTGTTAATGGAACAAGATGTGTCCTGCCAAGCCTTTGTACATCCTCTACAAAATCGAAATACTCACTAAATATCCCCTCAAAATCATTTTTAATTTTATCAAAGTCATCCTCAACAAGATAATTTTTAAATTCCAATCGGCACCATGCATTAGCAAGTCTAAGAATACCAGAATTGTCAATCTTCGTCTCTAAATTTGCTTTACGTAAAATTGTTTTTCCAGTTTTTTCAACAACTTCCGTCAGCTTTTTTTGCATATTTTCTTCTACAGCAGGTGTAAGTAGTAAGGCAGTCATATGATAATCAAATACATCTCTATCCAATCCCCATTCATCTTTTTTATATGATCCTTCAGGTATAAGAATCGGTATCTGAGTGGGCATGGCAAATCGTTCTGTTTCAGGACTTAAATCAAACAAATAGTTATAAGAAATTTCATCTGATGATTTTTTATTTATTTCGTACTTCGCTCTTTCAGAATCTTCTTTTGTTTGCAGGGATTTATACTGATATATCTTATTTTGACCTAAAAAATCTTGAGGGAGCAAATTTTTAATAGAGCTGTTCAAACTTTTCAATTCTTTAATCGACCCGAAGGGGGCAAATGATTGGGCACCTATTCCCCCTATACCATATATTGATTTTGGACAAGATAATATATTTATTGCTAATTCTTTACCAAAATTCTTGTTTTCCTCTCCAATCCAATTGGCGGCCAATTTATAAAGAAAATCATCTTTTTTCAAATATGGCTTTGGTAATTCATCTGATTTTAATGACTCATAACCTTCAACTATATAGAATTGTGAATATTCTCCGTACAAACTATCCTCTGAGATCTTTGGTATTTTGACAATCTCCCCCACATTTACTCTTATTAATCCTTCTTCAGGAATTGATATTTCTTCCGGAACTACATAAGTAAAAGGTGATTTTAGAGTTTTACTGAACGGATTTTTTCTCAAATTAAAAGAAGGGCTATTTTTAGTCCATTCAACCCATCCGACATGACAGTTTTCTTCTTTTAATAAAAATAATTCGAAGTTTGTCCAAGGTCCTTTAGTCCGATCGTTTAAACTAATGCTTTTCGACATTTTCTACCTCTTTCTATTTAATTCGTCGAATGACATAGGTACACCTTTTTTGATGTTGAAACGCCTTTTACGAAATTCTGCAATCGGACCCATTTCCTCGACTATGTCTACAGGCAGCCAACCGTCATATATATCCCATGCACTACTGGTACCTTCCGAACTTTTACGAAAATCAAGATATATCCATCCGTAATCATCTTTTTTTATTCGCCATTTTCCAGGTTTAATTTTGTCGAATCCAAGATTTATCAACAGTTGCATTTCTTCAGATAACAGTTCCATATTCTCCCCTAAAAATAGGTTTAGCATAAAGATGATTTACATTCGTATACATATGCTCGGCTTAATAAATTTTAGCGGGCGTAGAAGCACCGCGAATGGCTGCACGTTTCACCTATTGACTGCCCATATGCTTTCTTAACCCCGATAACCCTTTGAGCACCAGCAGTTTGCGGTAAGGTTGCTCACTTCCGTGCCTCGCCCAGTACCCGCAACTAAGACGTACATATGACCTTCCAGTCATATGTGGTCATCACCTCCGATCCCAGAGGACAAGGTTTCATCGTCAACAAATGGATCAACAGACGCCCGTTACATCGCTTCTTGGTTTCGACCCCAGCATGTCGGCGATTTCTGGTTACAGGGAACGCCTACCTCCCCGGTCTATTCCACGCCTTTCGCCAATTATTTTGATTCTACAATGATCTGCGTATAATTATCAGGAGATCTCTAAAGAATTGGAAGAACACTAAAGCAAGTGAAACTGATAAAAATGCTATGTCGCGAACTACATAGGCCCATGCCTGTGATACATCATTAGCTGAAGATGTGGATTGAGCAGCAACTGTGCCAGCATTGTACGCATCAATTACAATTAAAAAGGTAAACAACGCGATTATGAAGAATAGGACTATGTTAATGTAAAATGACCACTTATACCAGGTTTTTTTGCTTAATGTTTGAGCTATATTTTCCATCATGATTGCAACTCCTCTTAACAAGTAATGCAATTGTAGAATGGATATATGAACATTATGCTACAGGTATTGTTATAGAAAATCGCTTAATTTAGTAGTTTTAATCCTATCGCTCATGAACAAAGAATCTATAGATTTCTCAACCAGTTTTATCCGTTGGCGCGCATAGGGAGGGAGATCATATCTTTCCGCAATCTCCTTTGAAATTTCTAGATATTTTTTAACAGATTTTTCGTGAACCGTTAAAGTAAGTTTTCCTTTGCAGGTTATACAAACACCTTGTAGTGGAATTCTGCGGTATATTGTATTACACTGCGGACAACGAATCGACTGTTTACTGAAAGCCCTCAAGTTACCAAGTATATCTGGTAAAAAGTGCCTCTCTATGACCTTATAGGCAACATCTTGTGTATCTACCGCCCGTATCTTTGCAGCAAGATTGAGCTGTGCATTCATCTTGTCCATCATAGTCTTCAAAGTTTTGTAGGCAGATGCCTTGGGGCCAGAGGATATGTTATCTGTATCGTGAGTGAAACCAAACTGCTCATATTGCAATTCAGTTCCCAGCCTTGAGGCAACCAAGCCCATAATAGACTCAAGTTCCTTTGGATTTTCATGTTTCAATGTGGCCTCATAAAATTCGAGCGGATACCTGAAAAGTGTATCAATATTATGTGCCTCTTTGTCTACTTCTGAGGGATCGATACGTGTTGTGAGAATGAGAGGTAAATCCATCCTACCACCACGTTTATCTGGAATATATGCATGGGAGAAGTTCAGCAATGCATCCATTAAAAGCATGAGCCCATCTTCGTCGCCGTCGCAATTGGCAGAGAGTATAAAATCATTAATTGGAAAGTTATGCAAATGCTCAACTTCAACGTCATAAAGGAATTCTGAATTTGATTTAATAGGTACAATTTCTTTTATGTCATCAAGGATAAAATCGCCAAATGTGGTCAGTCTTGGTTTTCTTTCTTTTGAAACAGCGGATTCGAGTCTGGCTTGTTTTCTTTTTAGAGAAAATCCGATTGTCTTACAAAATTTCCTTGCATAAGAAGAACGGATAGATAAATAGTATAAAGTAAACT